>WNFS01000906.1_pt1 | contig 21660 bp, 16 predicted proteins | sample 5400141 | NCBI WGS metagenome assembly WNFS01 (sample SAMN13153358, study PRJNA577476) | soil metagenome | isolation source: 60 cm saprolite under Madrone tree | place: USA:California | collected 2016-06-14
CTTCGGTCACCGATCTAAAACGTAAACTCATGAAGTACATCCGCCGCTACAACGAGACTTCGCGGCCGATCAAATGGAAATATACTGACGTCTCGAACCGGATTGGTACTAGCAATTCAACTGTTACAGTCCACTAGTTGCCGGCTGAAGTGCTCTTTGAAGCGACCAGGTCGAAGTCATCCGGGACGCTAAAATCTAGATTGGTGCTGCAAAACTCCAGCCACGACTGGCTGATGTCAGCAAAAATAATTCGCTCGCTGGGCCACATCGCTCTCGTCACGCTGTAATCCTGATGCAGATACACGATGGAATCATCACCAAGGGGCTGTTGCTCTTGCGCTCTGTTTAAGTCGTTCTTTTCATCGATCACATTCTCATGCCAGCCAGGAAACCGACGGAGATTGGCGAGATAATAAGCTCGACAGTAACTCCGTTGAAGTTGTTGATCGTCAATCTCCGCTGTTCTCGCTGCTTCGCGCAAGAACCTTGCCACTTCTATATGGCCAGCCGCCAGCGCGACCATATAAGGTGATCTTTGATCACGTCCGGTTTGGCAGATATTTGCGCCGCTCTGAACCAGCAGCTTGACCGTAGCTAGATCACCTCGGCCGGCAGCGAATTTGATAGCGGTCCAGCCCTGCTCGTCGTATTGCTCGACGTCCGCGCCAGATTGCAACAACTCCTCCACGGCGGCGAGTTGGCCGATTCTGGCGGCTTCGATTAACTGTAGGCTGCTCATATCTTCTCCTTTTAAGATTGGCTTTGATTAATGATGGCTAAGAGTTATTCTTCTTCCGCATCGGAAATATCGAGCTGCACGTAATCTGGCCAGTGCTGAATTTCGCTGAGATCAGTTTCGAGTATGACAACCTCGTCCCTGCGCTCGACCTCACGGAAGTTCGCAAACCTGTAAGTAACATACATCATCCGGTTACGCCCGTTCGGAACGAACTCTGCGCGCAAACGAACATTCGCCGCTTTTGCGAATCGCATGATATGGTTCATCATGATGCTGCCGACTCCTCTTGAGATCACTCGGCAGGACATTAACAAGAGCTTCAAACACCAAATACCGGACCGGCAGTCGATCAGCGCCAGCCCTATTTTCCCGTAGCTCCCGTACTTGTCAGTCAGGCTTGCAATCAACAACTTGTGCTGGTCCGACGACATAAACTCGTTGAGTTCATCGTAGGAATAGGTATAGCCGGTCGTATTTAACTGGTTGGTCCGAACTGTCAATTCTTCCGCACGCACTAGGTCTTCCGGCCTGGCGCGTCTAATGGTGAACTTCATGCGAAGGCTCTTGAGAAACTCCTCTTGTGGGCCCACAAATTCTGCTTCTGTCTCCTTGCGCTGGATATCGCTCAGGTACATCATCCGCCGGGCGCTGGAATCCTTCGTTATAAAACGTGGGGTCATCTCCGGCATTGCGAGAATCTCGTTCAGATTTTCCGGGTCCAGGCAGAGAACCTCCGGTAAGGAAAACTTGACTTCTTCACGTTCGAATTGTTGATCGTCAATGAAGGCGATCGCGTCGCGCCCGATGTTAATGGATGCCGCGATCTTTTTGACGGAGGAAGCCTTGGAGTTCCAGTTGATCTCTGGATAAAGGAAGTATTCGTCCAGGCCGAACTCTCTGAGCTTCGCAAGCGCCAAGGTGTGAGGGTTCTTACTGGCGATGGATTGGAGAATGCCTCGGCTATCTAATGACTTGACAGTAGCTACGATATTATCCCTTAAGGAAAGTTTGCTGTCTTCCAATAAGACGCCATGCCAAATAGTGTCGTCCAAGTCCCAGACGACACACTTAATCGATTTCTTGTGCTCCACGCAATTAGTCATAGGTCTTGAGTTCTGCCCGCGCAGTGTTGAAGGTTCTCGCCAGACTTTCAATTGACGACTAGACTCCTCTCGCGCCGCGCTTCCTCCTGGTACGCGTAATCGGCGATTGTGAGTTGTTGTATCTGGTTGCTGCCTTCTATGATCTCCATGATCTTGGCGTCGCGCAGATACCTCTCCACCGGATAGACATTGCTGCAACCGTTGGCCCCGTGAATCTGAACAGCGTCGGTCGCCGCTTTCATGGCCGCCCGTGAAGCGAAGTACTTTGCCATGAATGTCTCCATAACTTCGCGTGGGTCGCCCGTCTCTTTGAGGTATCCGGCGCGGTAGCACAGCAGACGTGCCGCCTTAACATTGACCATCATTTCGCTCATCATTTGTTTGATCAGCTGGTGTTCCTTAAGTAAAACGCCAAACTGCTCGCGCTTGCTGGTGTATCGCACACAAGATTCCAAGCATGCCTGCGCGATGCCAACGCAGCCCCAGGCCACGCTGTAACGGCCAAGACCCAGAGCGGTCGATACAGATGTGAGAAGACCGAAGCCGACACGACCGAGAAGGTTCTCGGCTGGAATCTCACAATTACTCAGAGTTAACTCGGCGAGCATCGAAGCTCTTAGGCCCAGCATTCCGCCAATTGGTCTTACCGATAAGCCCGGGCTATCCCGCTCGACTAGAAATGTGGTCGGTTTAGTTTCGCACTGCGCCAAGACTAAAAACAGATTCGCAATCTGTCCGAAGCTGATCCATTTCTTGCTTCCATTTAGGACGTACGAGCCGTTACGCCTGACGGCGATGGTCTCAACGTTCATGGCGTCACTCCCGATGTCCGGTTCGGTGATGGCGAAGGCGGCCAGTTTCTCTGCGCTCGCCAACTTCGGTAGCCACGATCGCCGCTGCTGGGCGGAACCCCACTTAAGAATTGCCAACGCGACCATATCGTGGACCGTAAGCAGGCTTCTCACGGATGAGCATGCGCGTCCGGTCTCTTCGTTTAACAGGCCGTAAGTCAGAGAGTCCCACCCGCGGCCGCCCCACTCTTCGCCGATGAGCGAGCCAAGGTATCCCCGCTCACCAAGTTTGCAGATCAACTCGGCAGGAATGCGTTCTTCGTGATCATAACCGTCTGCGCAAGGAGCGATCTCTGTATTAGCAAACTGTCGGAAAGCAGCTCGATGGCTCGCCTGTCGCGGATTGAGTTCAATCTTCATCAAAAGGGTCTCCCAGGCAAGAGGCCGGCGGGGCAGTGGTCTATACTGTCAGGCGGCGGCCTCGGCGGCGAAGACTCTGCGTTGGACAAAATTGGAGATGCCGGTAATGCTGTTGAAATTTTCTAGATCCAAATCTTCGTCCTCAATCCGGAAAGAGAACTGTTTTTCCACGAACATCACCAACTGCATGGCGAAAAGAGAATTGACAAAACCGCGCTGGAAAAAATCGTCGCTGTCCGTCAGATCTTGAGTGCAAAAAAAACTGGAGAGAAACTCCCTGATAATTACTTTATGGTTCTCCATTAATTCCTCTTTTCTTTGCCGGCAGCCGTCAGTTGACCCTGGTAGGAATAGAAGCCCTCCCCGCTCTTGCGGCCATGAAACCCGGCATGGACCATCTTCTTGAGGAGAGGGCATGGGCGGTACTTGCTATCATTGAAGCTCTCGTACAGAACTTCGATCGAAAGAAGGATTGTATCTAGCCCGATAAGATCGGCCGTCTCCAGCGGCCCCATCTTATGCCCGAAACAGTCTCTGAAAATCTTATCGACCTCTTCTGCCGAGGCGACCTGCTCCTGAATCAAGAATATGGCCTCGTTGATGGTCAACATCAGCACGCGGTTGGACACGAAACCCGGTGAGTCTTGCACAATGACAGACTCTTTGCCCATCTTACTGAGAATACCGACAGTGATCGCGATAGTCTCTTCCGAAGTGTGTTGGCCGCGGATGACCTCGATAGTCTTCTTCATCGGCACGGGGTTCATGAAATGCGTGCCAATGACCTGCGACTCGCGCTTCGTAAGAGAGGCCAGACGTGTTATCGAAAGCGCCGAAGTATTAGCCGCAAAAATGCAATGTGGGGGGCAGATTGTGTCGAGCTTCTCATAGACGCCTTGTTTGACTTCCCACTTCTCCGTCGTATTCTCGACGATGAAATCCGCGTTCTCCAGCAATTCGTAGTTAATGGAGGAAACGATCCTCTCCAGGACGTTATTGGTCGAAGGCACCCCCGACTTCTTGCCAAAGAGGGAACCGAAGCGAACATTCTGCGTTATTTGTTCTCTCGCGCTTGCCAGAATCTCTTCGCTGATATCTATCAAGAGAACTTTAAAGCCAGACTGGGCCAAATTCTGCGCGACGCCCACACCCATGACTCCGGCACCGACAACTCCTGCCGTTCCTATCTGCACCTGACAACTCCTTCTAAAAAATTATTCTCTTTAAATTGAATCATTTACTGGCGAAACAAACGCAATGAGACTCGGCAGCGATTCGCAGGCAGATTCCTATCAAGACTCAGAATTCTTCGGGATACCCTCTACCAGTAAGTAGTCAGTCACGCGTCGAGGGATTCAATCCTCCTAAGCTTATCTACTCATTCCTGATTGCGGTCATCGGGTCGATCTTCGTGGCCCTGAGGGCCGGAATATAACTCGCGAGCAATGCTACGCCGGCGAGCACCAATGGGATAACGACAAATGTTGTCGGATCGACGGTGCTAACTTCGAAGAGCAGGTTAGCCATGAGACGCGTTAGGGTGTAGGCCCCTAACAAGCCGGCTCCTGCGCCGACCGCTACCAGGATGGTTGCCTGTCCGAGGATCAAACTGATGACGTGCTTACGTTGCGCCCCGAGCGCCATGCGAATGCCAACCTCATTGGTGCGCTGGGCTACTAGATAAGACAGCACGCCGTAAACTCCGATAGCTGCCAATATCAAGGCCACCACGGCGAAGGTCCCAATAATGAACATGTATTGGCGCGGCTCTGTAACAGACTCAGTGATGAGCTGGTCCATGGTCCTAACGTTTTGCACCGGCAGGTCTTTGTCAATCTCATGTATCTTGGCGGTAATATCCTTCACGGCGGTTGTCGGGTTGGAATTGGTGCGTACGACCATGGTCATCAACGGGCGAGGATCAACCTCAAATAGAATGTAGCCTTCGGGGGCCATAGGCGCGCTCACTCCCCAGTGCTTAACGTCCCCGACGACTCCGATTACCGTTACCCAAGGTTGCATCTGGGTGGTCGAGATCGCCCTGACCTGCTGCCCGATTGGATCCATACCGGCAAAGAAGCGCCGCGCCATCGTTTCATTTACAATCGCAACGGGCTGGCCCTTGTAGTCTTGTTCAGTGAAGACGCGCCCTTTCTTAACCGGAATATTCATAGTGCGAAAATAGTCTGTGCTGATTCTATGAAGGCTGGTTTCATAACCTTGCCCGTCGGCGGTCTCGTGGCCTTTGATCTCGAACCTGGTGGTATGAGTAAAACCACCCATGGGCAGAGTACTGATGAGGGCTGCCGATTGAACACCGGGCTGCAATTGAACATTTTTGAGGGCTTGCTCGAAAAAGTTGAGCATCTTCTCAGGTTCTGGATACTTAGAGTGGGGAAGATACACGGACAGGCTGACCACGTTATGTGGGTCGAAGCCGAGCTCCACATTTCGCAGTTTCAGAAAGCTTCTGAGCATCAGGCCTGCGGCGATGAGCAGAATCAAGGTCAGAGCCAACTCTGAGATCACTAGCAGGCTACGACTGTTGTGGCGGTGGAAAACACTGAAGCCCGATGTCGCCGCTCCACGTGCCTCCTGGAGCGAAGTGCTTAGATTGGGGGCAGTCGTTTTCAGAGCCGGCACCAGTCCGAAAACAATTCCCGTCAGGATCGAGATAACCAGGGCGAAGGCCAGCACTTGGTAGTTGACACCGATGTTGATGACCGTTGAGACGTTCCAAGGAAGAAAATTGCTGAGCAGGCTGGTTCCCCCGAAGGCCAGTAGCAACCCTAACGCCCCACCCAGCAAAGCCAGCATGATGCTTTCGGTCAGAAGCTGCCGGACAAGCCCCGCGCGGCTCGCTCCAAGGGCTGCACGGATGGCAATTTCCTTCTGTCGAGTCGCAGCGCGCGCCAGCAAGAGATTTCCAAGGCTGGCGCAGGCGATCAGCAGGACGAAAAACGACACGCCGAACAGGACGAGGACTTTGTACTTAGTGGATCCGAAAAGCTCTTCAGGCAAGGAAACGACTGCCGCCCCCACGCCCCGATTCTCCGTCGGATACTCCTGTTCAAGTCTTTGAGCAATAGTGCTCATCTCTGTTCTTGCCAACTCGATGGGAATTCCGGCTCTGAGCCGACCGAAGACTGCCAAATTGTGATGAAAGCGATTACCAGTGACTTCACCTTCGAGTGGTAAGGGACGCCAGATTTCAGTGCCTGCGGGGAACTGCGGGTTATCCGGCATAATGCCGACAACCGTGTACCCTTGATCGTCAACGGTGATTGTCTTTCCGATCACACTCAGGTCGGAACTAAAGCGGCGCTGCCAAAGCTTCTTGGAGATCAGGACTACATGGCAGGACGCAGGCAGCTCCTCCTCTGGAAGAAAGGTGCGTCCAGCGACCGGCTGAATATCAAAAATTTGGAAAAAGCTGGGCGAGACCTTCGCCCCAGGAACACTTTCAGGCTCGCCGCCTTCACCAGAAAGATTGAAACCTATTCGAAAGACGGCTGCGAGGCTGTCGAAGACCTGATTCTGCGCTCGCCAGTCAAGGTAGTCCGGCCCGGTGACCTCACTATGGTCAATTATTAGCCTTGGATTCGTCTCAAAGACTTGCACGATACGATCAGGCGCTTTGAACGGCAAAGGACGAAAAAATATGCTGTTGATGACGCTGAACGTCGAACTGCTCGCGCCAATCCCAAGAGCCATTGCCAGCACTGTAATCGCAGTGAGGACTCGGTTCTTAAGCATCAGCCGAAAGCCGAACTTCACATCCTGTAATAAAGATTCCATCATTTTTTCTCCATCCCTTTTGCTGCGAAGGGTTGTCAAGTAATCACCTTGGCCTCGTGTCATGCCTGTTGCCGCAGATCGAAGCTCACGCTGATTTAGTTCAGTTGAACGGCTGCGCGCCAGTTCTCGGTATCATTGAAGTCACCCCTCAATCGCGTAGACAGCCCATTTACCCGTTCGTCATACTCAAGCTGTCCGTTTTCCAGCTTAATGATGCGATCCGCCACGCAGTAGTACCTGTCGTCGTGACTGATGACAACGACCGTCTTGCCTCGGGCCTTTAATTCCGCCAGGAATTCCAGGTAAAAAATCCTCTTGAATCTAGGGTCTTGATCCGCGGCCCATTCATCAAAAATGTAAACAGGACGGTCCTCCATATAGGCTGTCAGCAGTGCCAGACGCTTGCGCTGACCATGCGACAGGCTAGTGGTGGAAAGGCTGCCATCTCTGACCTGCACTTTGTGCTCGAGCTGAAATTGGGCCAGATAGTTTTGAACGTTGATATCAAGCTCCGGTGTGTCCATTCCCAGCAGGCTTTCAAAGAGGTGAAAATCCGAGAACACTGTCGAAAAGTACTGGCGAAACTGCTCCCTGTTCTGATCATCGACGAGCTGACCGTCGAAACGAATTTCACCAGCCTCCGGCATGTAAAGCCCCGTCATGAGCTTGAGCAAAGTAGTTTTGCCGCTGCCGTTGCCGCCTACCAAAAAGACCACGTCTCCGGCGGACAATGACAAATCTATCGGACCCAGGGTGAAACTGTTCTTACTCTCGTCTGAGCGATAGGCATGAGTCACGCCCTTCAATTCGATGCATTTCTGAAGAAGCGGTCGATTCAGCACTATCGCTGAATCGCTTTCAACATTTTTCGACGACAGAGAGAACCCCAAATTCTCCACCTTCTGCAGGGCAACCTTACTATGTCCAAGGCCGATGAAACTCTGCGTGATGGCATCCAATGGCCCTACCATATAGAGCAGTGTGACGGTGAAACTCATGAGCGTCCCGACGTTAGCGTGGCTTATGGTGGGCAAGGTTGAGGGCAAGACAAATATGATCAAACCGATCAGCGCGAAAAATAGAGTCTGACCGGTGCTGCTGGCGGCGGCTTGCACAGCTCTTCCGACTAGGTATGATCTGCGTAAGGATTCAGCCGTGGGGTCGAGTACCTCTGAGAAGAAGGCTTCGCGTCGGCGCTTATGCATCTTGAGTTCCTTAGCGCCATCGGTCAAGGCTCGGAAGTGGCCAATCAAGGTTCCCCAGGAGTCGCGGCCTGATAACAGATAGCGGGTGGCCACCGCCAGCATAGTCTGATAGACGATCAGGAACAAAATCAGAAAAACCATCACAGAAAGCAACATAAGCCAGGACAACCACCCCAGGTAGATCAAGCAGGCCACGACGAGCGCGATGTTCATGGAGAGGACCGGAATCGTGCCAACCGCGTTCGTGATTGACGTCACATCGTCTGTCAGTGCGGCCAAGAGATTATGTGAACCGAGTTCTTCAAGTAGACGCAACGGGCTGGATAAAATTCGGCGGCCCAGTTCAATCCGGAGGTTAAGAGCTGCCCTGGCCGTGAGACGTTCCAACAGCGCTTGAGAGAAGAATCGGGCAACCGGCACAGCGACGCAGAACACGATAAAGGTCTGCGCCAGAGTCGCGGTTGAGTGTTCCTGTTTTCTTAGTGCAGAGTTAATGACAGCGATGAGGACAGTGCTCCCGATTCCGCCCACTAGGCCAGCTAACATGACGAAGGCGATGGTCGTTCGGGAATAGCGAATACTCTTCGACCATCTAAGAAGAAAGAATATGAGTCTCATAGGAACTCGTCTTTCCGGGTTTTCCGGTAGCAAGATGCGGCTTGATCCACGTCAGCATGAAGGTGCGCGAACGAAGTACGATGACGATAAGAATCACTTTCCGTTTCGATCCTCTTCGAAGCCTCGCTGAGCAGATAAAGCTACCGCACCATGCACCAACTGCTTTCTATATGTCGGCGCATCTGGTCTCTTCTACTGCTTTACCGTGCAGTGCCTATCCTGGTCACTACTCTCAAACTGTCCAATCTGGGAGCTTGCCTCAGCTTAGATTCTGCCTCAGCCACTGATCTCCAAGCCTTTTCTGCGTCTTGAGTCAGACTCTGCTGCTGGTAATAACTTCTCCAGATTGTCTCTTTCTAAGGTCACACGGGCCTGATAATTGATCGATGTCAGTAGTATCTTCACTCGCTCACTATCCTTAAGCCCTGCATCGAACAACCCGCTAACACCCCGAAAAGCCCCTTGCTTGATTCTTACCAGTTCCCCGGGCTCAAACTCAGCTCTCAACCGCACATAGCCATCAGCTCCAACTCTGGCTTGAATCATCCGAATGGTTTCGTCACACACCGCCAAAGGTCTCAGCCCGAAACTGACGATCTTGTTCACGCCGCGAGTAAAGGACACCTTGTGCCAGGAGAACTCGGGATCAAACAGCGCAAAGAGGTAGCCCGGAAATAAAGGTCTGGCACAGAATGAGAGTTTGCCGGAAAAGGAATTGACCGAACGCTGAAGGCGTTTGGGAGCAAAGGTTTGGATGCCCCAAGCCGAGAGATTAGCATCGGCGCGACTCTCTTGACCGGGCTTGGCGTGAATAGCAAACCAGCGCGGCTCACTTGGATGTGCAGACATGGGCATGATCTCTCTTCTTGGCTCTGAAGCCTTTTTCTCCGAGCAAACAGCACGGAAGCGCGCTCTCGCCGCGGTCGGCTAAGCGCAGCGCGCGGCTTTCACTCTTCGGGAACGCATCTGAGCGCCTCAACTTTCGTTGGCCTTGCGCTCCATGGATCGTCGCATTCGCCTCTAACTGCTCAATCACACTGTTGCTGGCACCGTCGGAGGCGCTGGCAAGCTTCTACAAGAACCGTGCCAGTGATGGCACGACTTCGAGTAATTTGTTTATTGGGCTAACAAGGGGAATCAAGGGGAATACTTGTCATGGGATTCTGAGAACGTGGGCATAATTATCATTGTATGTTGAAGCCATAATCTCATCATCAAGAAAAACGCAACATCAAAGTCGGGGATTTTTACCCTACAGGCTCAGGCTCTTCCGTTAAACTATGCCGGCGGAAATGGCGCTCGCCCTCGATGGCCTTCGAAACGGGGTTCGCCCGTCCAAACGTCCATGTCTTCATTTGGTCTAACTTCCCAAGGATGCCCGTAAAGGCTCGGGCAGCGCAGTGAACTGGCATAACCCCGCCACCTTTACGCTGCTGCCGGAGATCGGGAATAAGGCGACTTAGCACTTCTTATGCTCAATTATCTGCACCCTGGAATTCAGGCCCTTATCTTAGTTGAGGTGCAAAGTCCGATTAGAAGGCAGGGTCGTCTGCATCAATACTCCGGGTCGCAGGCGCTTTAAGGTTCATGTTCTCAAGAAGCTGTCTGAACCTGGGGTCAGAGCGGAAGGGATCGAAAACGGAGTTTACTTTAGAATATATCATCCACTCGTTACCTACCTTGCAGCCCAGTTCGAAACTTTCAAAGGCCTTGTCCTTCTCATTCATTCCCGCATAGATAAGGCCCAGGCTGTAGGGGGGGACATAGCTGTGCTGCGAGAGGTCCTTCAACTCCTCGAGCAATTCGCCGGCCTTGTCTTTCCTACCTAAAGCAGCGTAGGCATGTCCCAGAAAACCCATTAATAGTGGACTGCGATCCAGGATAGCGGCCTTTTGGAACTCGGTGACGGCTGCCGAGAAATCGCCTTTTGCTTCGTAGGCTCTCCCCAAGAGAAGGCGTGCCAAGAAGCAATTCGGCTCCATCTCGAGCGTCAGCCGGAGTTGTTCAATTGCTTTGTCATATCGACGCGCGTAAAGATAGTACCAGCCGAGATGGTAATTAATATCTATGTCCAGAGGGTCAAGTTCTAAAGCGCGTTTGCACTCGGAATAAGATTCCTCAAATCGGCCCATTGCTAACAAATGGAGCGAGTACCAACTGTGCGCATACGGATAGAGCGGCTTCAGTTTGATCGCTCGCTGGAACTCTTTCTCGGCGGTTTCCCAATCATGATCGTAAACCATTTTGATGCACCCTATAGAGGTGTGTGCCTCAGCGAGCGTATCATCAAGCTCCAACGCTTTCAGTGCTGCCGCCCTGGCCTTGGGCATGATCTCCCGGGGCGGATTATGCCCGTAGAAATCGAGTGAAATGTAAGCATCGGCAAGCCCAGTGTAAGCCAAAGTGTACTCATCATCCAGCTTGATCGCTTTCTCGAAAAACTCGACGGCCCGGACGCAGCCCTCTTCCGTCTGCTTATTCCAGTAATAGCGTCCCCTCAGATAAAGCTGGTAAGCCACCCCATTTTCGGTATAATTTTTGATGATTCGCTTCTGGGCGCCATCCTGGAGGGTCAAGTGAAAGGCTTCTGAGATACGCTCTGCGATGTCTTTTTGCACCGTCACGATGTCTGAGGGTTCCCGGTCATATTGTTCGCCCCAAATCTGCCAGCCCCTAGCGACGTCAATCAACTCCACCTTAATAATCAGCTTTTCACCTAACTGGATCAGTCTCCCAGATAGGACTTGTTGTACGTTCAAGTCGCGTCCCACCTGCTGCGGCTCGACCTCGCATCCTTTGTAACGAAAGACAATGCTCCGCGCGACGATTCGCAGATCGCGTCGCTGCGAGAGACTGTTAATGATGCTCTCGGTGATCCCGTCTGACAGATAATCCAGATCCGGATTCTCATTAGCATTGGTTAGTGGCAGAACGGCCAAAGAGCTGTATTCTAGCGATTCTGAGAACGCCCCTTCCGCTTTCCTTTGACGCTGGGCCGAGAACTCTTCCATGTTTTGGTCTGGAGGGTCCTTTAGTGACTCAGTTATCTTTGCAACAAAGCGGTAGCCCCGCTTCGGAATGGTCTTGATATATTGCGGATTCTTCTGATTGTCATCGAGGACCTTTCGCAGTGTGAAGATATTTTGCGCTAGCGTTGTCGCTCCGACGAACGTATCAGGCCATAGTTTCTGGCTCAACTCTTTTTTGCTGACAAGACGTCCGCCATTCTGAACTAGTATGAGAAGGGCCTCAAAGGCTTTCGGCGTCAACGGCAGGATCTCATCGCCGCGCTGGAAGGTATGCTCGGTTGGGTCTAGTCGGAAGGGGCCGAACTCAAAAATGCAGTCGGATAACTCGCCGCTCATCAGATCTAATTCTCATTCGGATTACTCTCAGTGTCAACAATTTAATGAAGACAGAAGGCGGTACTCTCGAATACTTTGACTTAAGAGGATGACAAAGTCCGATGTCGACATGGTCGGAGCCAGCGAATTATTTAAATCTCTTGGTCAAGCTACAGCGCAGGTTATGACGGGGTCAACACGCTTGCTACTCCTAAGTCCGTTTGACACACATCACCCGAAGCGGCTTTCACGTGGCCCCATAAATGAGTACTTGGTCAGGTGAATGCCGCTGCTAACCCGTTGTAACTTCCAATAACAGGACTCTTTTCTGCCGGGGGCTTCAAGAATCTTGAAGAATCTTTTATGGAAATTTGATTACAGACTAAAAAATCTAAAGCCACTTTACGTTAAAATTTTGCGTCGAAATCGCCTAATGACCTAACAAACCAACGCGATCAAGACGAATTGGTGAATTTATGAAGAGTTCGAAGGCCGACAAGACCAAAGCGAAACCGGCGAACCTTGAAAAGGCCGAAGCAATCCAAACCCCTATGCTAAGCATTTTTCAAGCTGGTGACCTGTCTGAGATGCTCGAGGGTCTCGAGGCAGACGGCCATCGTTGTGAGGTCTTTGATGATGTTTTCGATGCTCTCCGCAGCCCCAACGCCCGACTGTTCTTGCTGCAAGCAACTGAGCAGAACTGGCCGATCCTCGTCGAGGCGCTGACTTCTGACTGTAGCAATCTTCAGCGCGCTCCCGTTCTGGTATGCTTCACAGGTCCCTTGTGGAATACCAGGGAGGATTTGCTCGCACCAGGAATTGACGACTTTCTGCTGGATCCATTAAACCTGCAAGAACTGCGCCTCCGAGTCACCCGGCTGGTCGAGCAGTTTACGAGGAAGTGGAACGAAGTCGAGCAGACCACATTGAACCTTCTCTCAGAATTCGGCATCAGCCAATTTATCGGTAAGTCGCCCGCTTTTCTTGCAGTTGTCAAAAAAATTCAACGGATCGCAACCTGTGACGCAGGTGTTCTCCTAATGGGCGAGACCGGCACGGGCAAAGAGCTTTGCGCACGTTCGATACACTATCTCGGTCCGAGAGCCGGCGGGCCCTTCATTCCGATCAACTGCGGCTCGATTCCCCATGAATTGTTTGAGAATGAGTTGTTTGGACATGAGCCCGGCGCATTCACTGGAGCCTCACGCTCAAGACGAGGACTGATCGCGGAGGCTGAAGGCGGGACGTTATTTCTGGACGAAGTAGATTCGATGCCACTCGCGGCCCAGGTCAAGCTCTTACGCTTCTCGCAGGACCGGAAATACAGACCGTTGGGCGCTTCCGGCGACCGGCAAGCCAATGTGCGGCTCATCGCCGCGACCAACCAGGATCTTCTGGACAAGGTTCGGTGCGGTGCTTTCAGAGAGGATCTGTTTTACCGCTTAAAGATTATCTCTCTTGGTTTGCCGCCCTTGCGTGAGCGCGCGGGTGATATTGTTCTCCTGGCCTCACATTTTTTGAGAACTGCCGCCCGGCAGTACGATTGCGAAGTCACAAAGTTCTCTCGCGAGGCCATTCAGAAGTTGTCGTCATATAGCTGGCCAGGAAACGTGCGTGAGTTGGAGAACATTATCTGTCAGGCTGTTGTTTTCGCGGAAGGACGAGTGGTGCGGGCACAAGAGATCCACCTGAATGTTCAGACGATTCCTGCTCCATCCAGGGAGCCCCTTAAAGTAGCCAAGGCCCGTCTCATCGAAGAATTTGAGCGAAATTACTTACGAGAGGTCCTGTGTAGTTGCGGCGGAAATATCAGTAGGGCAGCACGACAGGCGCAGAAGGACCGTCGCACTTTCTTCGCATTACTCAAGAAGTACAATTTGAGTGCAACCCATAACTATGAAGCGGACGCATTAGAAGTTGCAGCAGCTGTATAAAATGATATCGGAGTCCTTTTTGCGGGACGTTGTCACCAAGTGCTCATGACGCTGGCCCTGGCCTCAAGATTCCTGGCTTATGTGGGGAAGCTGGGATTTAAGCGAATCACAAGTTCAGTATTGCCCGCCATGGCCGCTCGATTAGCGTTTAGGTTGCTAAAAAAAACGGAGTTACTACCTCCATCTCGGTCCCTTTTGGCAGATCGAACCGTTCTGCGGGAAAAAGATCAACTAAGGGATCCTGCAATCTTGGACTAGACGAGTAATCCCTGAATAGGCGATTGTCGTTCGTTCGCGGGGATTAGATTGCGGCTGAGCGCGAGATTGATTTTCAGCGCCAGCTCAGCGCAAGCGAAAAATCCGGCAAACGAGAACTCGCGCGGGTCCTCTCCGATCGATGCCGCGGTCCAGCCATGGCCCATTCATACAGTCACCGGTTTTGACGCAGTTAACTTCATTTCATCCAGTGGGCTTGTTTCAAGTGACCGATCATTGGCTCGAGTACCGGGGCACAGCCCGGGTAAAATGCGCAACTTCGATGTCTCCTTCCGCTCCCGCTTCGGTTGCTGAACCGGCCCATCCGGCTTTGCTTGTAATACGGGGCCAGGACGCTCGTGGCTCTGCCGCAAACCCATCTCGCTCGCTTGGCATCGCACGCTGGGTTTTGACATACCAACCTCCGACACTCGACTTACGAAGATTTGAAAGGGTATGAGTCGCGGGATTCTTGCTCAAAGCGCATCTTACAAAGCAGGGTGTATGGACTGCTCTCTAGGGTATAAAACCCCTACCTTTGAATCAGAGAGTCCCTTCAAAGGTTGCGAGAACCAAAGAACAGACGGGCATTTGTGTCCGAGCTCAGTGATCGAGACCCATCAAGCTCTTTTTCAAGCCTCGAAAAAAGCCTTCTATCTCGCCTCACGTGCCTGGCACAGCATTTGTAATGCGGAGTCTCGCAATCGTCTTAAGAGATGACTGCTATCAATCGAAGGTCCCTTGGAGAGCCGTGAAAGAGAATAAGGCGAGAACAGACATCCTGAGCTACTTACGCAGGCATTCTCAGGCGGGTGACACTTTGGAAGGAATCACCCGGTGGTGGTTGCTTTCCGAGCGGGTCAGCCTTTCTGTAACTACAATCAAGGAAGCCCTTGAGCAGCTAGACACAGAAGGCCTTATCCTCGCACGCGATCTCGGCGACGGAAAGCTCGTATATTTAGCGAGGGAGGCCGACGACCAATCTTGACCGGAGTGTGAGTGGTCAAGATTCGATCTCCGTTTGAGGATTCGTGAAGCGCTTCCCGTTGGAGCAGGAGGAGGGTCACGAAGACCAGCAAAGTCGCGAGAAGATGCACCAGCATTCAGAGGAGAGCCTGATTGGTGCACAGTGCGGTAGCTATACCTGCTTGAACGCGGTTACATCGCGGATCGTTATGATGCCAAGAGAGTCTGAATGCGGGAGAGGCAGTGAAGCATTGCGCTGGCAATCCCCCGCTAATGTTTGAAGCAATGGTCGAAAGGCAAACGAACACTGAAGCTGTTGCTTAGTTGAACTTATGGGGCCCAGAGGAGCCGTCCGAAGTATTCGGAACATTTGAGAAGAGGTGGGCCAAGAGGTGGGCCAAGAAGCCTACGAATAAGGATATCACCTGCGTCAGTTAACGAGCATGCAGAAGCAGGCACTTGCAGGAGGTTGGTGCCGATCAATTGGTTCCTAGGAAAATGGCCACCGTTTCGAAGCGGCTCAGAAAGCGCTAACTATTCTTCCCCCAATCCCGAGCTACGGCAATGGACATTCCGCGTCATTCTAAGAAGGGTCTGCGACGTTTTCGCACGATCATATTTCTCGCGCTTGGTTTGAGCGCCGTGTTGCTCACCACATTTGGCGCGACGCGTCTCAAACGAGCCGCGCCCACTGTGGATCGCGCAGCCGTCTGGATCGATACGGTCAAACGTGGCCCGATGCTTAGGCAGGTCCGTGGCGCTGGCACCCTGGTGCCGCAAGAAATACGGATCATTGCCGCGTCCATGCAAGGGCAAGTTGATCGCATTTTGGTTCAGGCTGGAACAGTGGTCGAGGCGGGCACGCTGCTCATCGAGTTGAGCAATCCAGAGCTGACACAGTCTGCGATGGATTCGGAATATCAACTGCGCGCCGCCGAAGCCGATCTCACTAATATCAAGGTGCGGTTGGAGAGCGAGCGCATGGCCCAACAGGGCGTCGCCCTAGCGGTAAGAGCTGAATACCAGCAGGCGAGGATTCAGACTGAAACGGAAGAGCAACTGGCAAGGGAAGGCTTAATTCCGCCTCTCACAATAAAACTCTCGAGGGTCAAAACAGAGGAGTTGGCACAGCGCTATGAGATCGAACAGAAGCGTGCAGATGTGAGCGTGCAATCTGCCAAGGCGCAGCTTGCTTCTCAACAGGCGCGCATCTCGCAATTACAAGCACTTCTCAACCTCAAGCAGAAGCAGGTGAAGACCATGCGCGTTGTAGCCGGAACCAAGGGAGTATTGCAGGACATGTTGGTTAATGTGGGCCAACAGGTAGCGCCTGGAACTAACCTGGCGCGAGTGGTCGAGCCTCAGCACCTTAAGGCGCAAATTAAGATTCCTGAAACGCAGGCCAAAGACGTACAGCTTAACCAGAAAGCCGAAGTGGATACGCGCAATGGCGTAATTCACGGTCACGTGATGCGCATAGATCCAGCGGCCCAGCAGGGAACCGTCACAATTGACATAGCGTTGGAGGGTGACCTTCCGCCGGGTGCTCGACCTGACTTAACGGTTGATGGCGTGGTCGAGTTCGAACGGCTCGAAAATGTGATCTATATGGGCCGACCTGCGCTTGGCCAAGTCCAGAGCACAATCAACATTTTCAAAGTGGAAGAGGGCGGCAAGAGCGCAGTCCGCGTTTCAGTCAAAGTGGGGCGAAGTTCAGTCAACTCAGTGGAGATTCTGGAAGGGTTGAATCCCGGCGATCAAGTGATTCTGTCGGATGCTTCCGGATGGGATGCTTTTGATCGCATCCTTCTCAAATGATCAATCATTGGTGGACCAGAAAAAGGAACGCAGAAACCGATACCTCGCATCCGGACTGGTTTGTCACCAGCATTCACAAGGAGAAAATAATGGCCAACTTTACAGAACCCCTCATTCAACTTGAGGGCATCAAGAAAGTCTTCTACACAGACGAAGTGGAAACCCATGCCTTATTTGACACAAATCTGGCAATCAGGACCGGGGAGTATGTTTCGATTGCCGGCCCATCCGGATGCGGAAAGTCAACGCTGCTGTCCATCTTGGGCTTACTGGACACACCGACAGACGGCAGTTATCGCTTGAAAGGTGAATCGGTGGCAAACTTGCCGCTCGCCGACCGCGCCCGCATTCGTAATCGTGAAGTCGGTTTCATTTTCCAGAGTTTCAATCTTATCGGTGACCTCACGGTTTATGAAAATGTCGAGTTGCCACTGACCTATCGCGGCGTGGGTAAGACCAAGCGCGAAAAACAGGTCACAGAAGCTCTGGAAAGAGTCGGAATGTCTCATCGGGCAAAACACTCTCCAAGCCAGCTTTCGGGTGGCCAGCAGCAGCGTGTTGCGGTGGCACGTGCGGTGGCTGGTAAGCCGGCTATCCTGCTTGCCGACGAGCCAACGGGCAATCTCGATTCCCTCAATGGCGATGCGGTAATGAAGCTCTTACAGGAACTGCATTGCGGCGGGGCAACCATTTGCATGGTTACCCACGACCAGCGATATGCAAGGCATGCTGACCGAGAGATTCATCTCTTCGACGGGCAGATCACAGAAGAGAAGGCCAGAATAATGGAAGTCGCTTAAAGAGACTATTCATTAAGGTATTTGCGAGACGTTGCTGCCTCCTGGAATGAAAACCAGGTACTTCTGATGACGGGTCACGTGATCGACAACTCTCACGAGTTCTCCACTTTGGTAGAACTCCTGCGAACCAGAGCAGCGGAAACTCCTAATCAGAGGGCGTACACATTCCTCGCCAACGGTGAGGAAAAGACGGATTCTCTGACCTATTCGGAGTTGGATCGCAGGGCCCGCGCTGTTGGGGCTAGCTTACAGGCTACCAACTCGCGTGGGGAGCGGGCCTTGCTGCTTTATCAACCAGGTCTCGACTTCATTAGCGCCTTCTTCGGCTGCCTCTACAGCGGAGTTATTGCCGTCCCATGCAATCCGCCGAAACTCAAGCGTTTGGTCCCCAGGCTCCAGGTGATTGTCGAAGACTGTCAGGCTAGTCACGTCATCACGACTTCAAGCTTCCTTCCCAAAATCAATCAAGGCCTGGCGGAAGCCGAATGGCTCCGTCGCGTTAGATGGCTAGCCACCGATGAGTTGGAGGAGAGTTTAGCTGACAAGTGGCAAGACCCGCGTGTAAGCCGCGATGCGCTGGCCTTTATACAATACACCTCAGGTTCCACCTCGCTTCCGAAGGGCGTCAAGATTAGTCACGGAAATGTACTTTACAACTCGTCTTACCTGGATTATAGCTGGTCGAACGACCGGCAGAGCGTCGGTCTCTCATGGCTTCCGCACTTTCATGACATGGGGCTCATTGCCGGGATCATCCAACCCCTGTTCAAGGACTTTCATTGCTACTTGATGCCGCCGGCCTCGTTTCTACAGCATCCAGCCAAATGGCTGAAAGCAATTTCGCGTTACGGCGTCACTCACAGCGGCGGGCCGAATTTCGCTTATGATCTATGCATTGAGAAGAGTACTGCAGAGCAGCGGGCGACCCTTGATCTGAGTTGCTGGAGCGTAGCCTACAACGGGGCAGAACCAATACGCAACACAACGCTGGAGAGCTTCGTAACCACCTTCGCGCCCTGCGGTTTCCGCCCGGAAGCTCTTCTTCCAGGCTACGGCCTCGCCGAGGCAACTCTGAAGGTCACCGCCGGGCTAAGGACGAACCGGCCCGTTTACTGCACGGTTAATGCAGAAGCTCTGGAGGAAAATCGCGTACTTGAAGCCACTGGGGACCAAGCTGGGGCGCGCACATTCGTCGGAGTTGGACACGCTGCATTTGGGACCACAATTGCCATTGCCCATCCAACAAAGCGGACCCGCTGCGCGCCCGATGAAGTGGGAGAGATCTGGGTCTCCAATCCAAGTGTCGGCAAGGGTTACTGGGGTCAAGAAGAAGAAACCGCACGAACCTTCTTAGCCTACCTCTCATATACAGGAGAGGGCCCATTTCTGCGTACCGGTGATTTGGGATTCGTCAAAGAGGGCGAATTATACATAACCGGGAGATTAAAAGACCTCATTATTATTGATGGTCAGAATCATTATCCACAGGATATAGAGTTGACCGTGGAGCAAAGTCATCCAGCCATCCGCTCGCACTGCTGCGCGTGTTTCTCGGTTGAGCAAGAAGGGCAGGAGCGGATCGTGGTCATGGCCGAACTGGAGCGTGCCCACCGCCACGCCAACGAAGAAGAGGTGAAGAAAGCCATCCGTCAAGCCGTGGCGGAAAACCATGACTTGCGTGTGCATGCGGTTCTCTTGATCCAAACCGGCACTATTCCTAAAACCTCAAGCGGAAAAATCCAGCGCCAGGCATGCGGGGCCAGTTTTTTGGCAGCCAATGCCGGACGAGAAGTTTAACTAAATGCCACAAGATCATCAGAGTGCGAGTCTCCATTCGGATTCAGGGAAACACTGCTTTGTCAAATGGCTCGAAGGCCATCAGAAGTCTCTCAGCGCTCAAGAGATTCAAGACTGGCTGGTTTTACAAATCTGTAAGTTGGCAGGTCTGTGTCCAGAAGACGTGGACGTCCGCGAGCCTTTCACGTCATATGGCATAGTATCTAAAGACGCGTTGGTTCTTTCAGGCGACTTGGAGGGGTTGCTAGGAATAACCCTCTCCCCGACCTTGCTGTATGAGTATACAAACATCGAATCGCTCGCCCGCCATCTCTCTAGGGAGACTGCCCCGCAGGACCAAACGCCTGTACCCATGAAGCAACTAAGCACCGAGAGAGAGCCAATCGCGATTATTGGTCTCGGTTGTCGCTTTCCCGGAGCTGATGGCCCAGGTGCTTTTTGGCGACTTTTGCGCGACAGCACGGACGCAATCAGGAGAGTCCCCGCTGACCGGTGGAAGGTTCAAGACTTCTATGACACGGACCCGACTGCTGCCGGCAAGATAAATACACAATGGGGTGGATTTCTAGAGGGGGCGGACCACTTTGACGCCAACTTCTTTGGTATTGGCGCGCATGAAGCAGAGCGCATGGACCCGCAACAGCGCATCTTGCTTGAAGTGGCGTGGGAGGCTTTGGAGGACGGCGGATTGGTCGCCCAGAAGATGCAGGGTTCAAAAACCGGTGTCTTCATAGGGGTCGCGACCAGCGATTACGGCAGCCTGCAAATGAGCAACCGCTTCGTTGTTGATACTTATGCAAGCACCGGTGGCGCGCGCAGCATGGTTGCCAACCGTCTCTCATACTTCTTCAACTTTCAGGGACCGAGTATCTCTGTGGACACCGCCTGTTCATCGTCGTTGGTAGCAATTCACCTGGCTTGCCAGAGCTTGAATCAAGGAGAGTGCTCTTTGGCTTTAGCTGGCGGGGTCAATTTCATTCTCTCACCTGAGATCAATATCGCGTTCTCCAAAGCACAATTGCTTGCGCCGGATGGTCGGTGCAAGTCCTTCGATAAGAGAGCGGATGGCTATATCCGGTCAGAAGGCGCAGGCATTGTGGTGTTGAAGCCCCTCGCGCGTGCTCTCGCTGACGGAGACTCTGTTTACGCAGTGGTTCGCGGCACTGCGGTCAACCAGGATGGACGTACCAACGGCATAACAGCGCCCAGCCCGCAAGCCCAGGAAGCCGTCATCAGAGACGCGCACAGGCGCGCTGGAATAACGCCCGGAGAGATCCAATATATAGAGGCTCACGGCTCGGGCACCCTTCTCGGTGATCGTATAGAAGCACAAGCGCTCGGCACTGTATTCGGCGACGAGCCGCGGTTGGGCCAGCCCTGCGCAATCGGTTCAGTGAAGAGCAATATTGGACATCTGGAAGCCGCGGCCGGAATCGCTGGAGTGATTAAGGTCGCCCTCTCTCTCAAACACCGCGTGATTCCGCCAAGCCTGCATTTCGAGACTCCCAATCCGCACATCCCCTTTGATGAATTTCGCCTGCGCGTGCAGCGCACACTTGAGCCTTGGCCCACAGGCCCGGCAGTAGCGGGCGTCAGCTCCTTCGGATTCGGGGGGACAAACGCTCACTTGGTTCTCGCCGAAGCCCCTCATGCCAATGCGGCGGAAGAGTCCGATGACGCGCACCTCCTCTTACTCTCTGCCAGAACGGATACTGCCCTAGAGGCAGCGACTGCCAACCTGGCCACGTATTTGAAGCGAGACACTGAAGTGAGTCTGGCCGACGTGGCCTACACCCTGCAGGTCGGACGTTGCACCTTCCCTCATCGCCGAGCGATTCTGTGCAAGAGTGTTGGAGACGGGATTAAGAGCCTTGAAGCGCAAGTCGCTGGGCGTATCATGACAGGCCACCAGGAGAATAGAACACCAACTACCGCGTTCATGTTTCCGGGCGTGGGGGAGCAATACGTGGGAATGGCTGGCGAACTCTATCAGAGTGAGGCTGTTTTTCGGGAGACAGTGGACCAGTGCTGCCAAATGCTGGGAGCGTATTTGAAGCAGGATCTGCGTCAAG
>WNFS01000908.1_pt1 | contig 21656 bp, 12 predicted proteins | sample 5400141 | NCBI WGS metagenome assembly WNFS01 (sample SAMN13153358, study PRJNA577476) | soil metagenome | isolation source: 60 cm saprolite under Madrone tree | place: USA:California | collected 2016-06-14
GCGGCCTTGGGGCTGACGTTGACGAGCAGCGGCTCGATATCCGGCCATGCCTCCTTCTGCAACCCGGCGACGGCAAGGCCCGGATAAAGGCTGCTGTTCGGCGGCCGCAGGCGGGCCACCACCTCGAAGCGAGGCGGATCGACGGGGTCGGTGGTGACGTCCGTGATGGCGGGCAGCCGGTACCCTTGATACCCGAGGTAGCCCGGATAGGCGAGCAGCCCCACGCCGATCACCATCGCCGTCATCGCCTGGGCAAATCCCGGGCCGCCGTTGTTCCACAGCGAAACGAACGACGCCAGCGCCAGCAGGATCGCCAGCATGGAAAGCGCCAGCGCCGCCCCGAAGGTGACCAGCACGGGGACGATCTCCAGCAGATCCGCGCGCTCGATGATGATGGCGAGCGCCGCCGACGCGAGCGAGAACACGGCAAGCCGGCGCGCCCACACGGCCAACCGCGAGGTTGGTTCCTCCAAAGCACGCAGACGGGACATGACCAGGGACATCGCGGGTCATCCTTCGGTGCAGATGCTCTTGAGCGCCTCCCATTCGGGAGGACTGAGCAGCGCCCCCATCGGCGACGGCTGCGCAATCTTGGCGATGGCGTCCGCCCGTTCCTGCGCTGCCGGATGGTCGAGCAAAAAGTGCGGCATCGCTGCAGCCGTGCCGGAAATGCGTAACAAGATGGCGCCAAGCGCGTGCGGATCGCCGCCGACCTTGTACATCAGTCTGGCGCCGAATTCATCCGCCGCGGCTTCCGCCGTGCGGGAATAGGCGGTCTGCAGAACCGTTCTGGTGGCGACGATCACGGCGCCGCCGCCGGTGAAATCGCCGAGCAGCATGCCAAACAGCAAGGAAAGGCCGGCGGCCTCCAGCACCGATTTGGTGCCGTCGCGGTGGGCCACGTGGCCGATCTCATGGCCGAGCACGCCGGCGACCTCATCGACCGAGTGCGCCTTGTTGAGCAGCCCGTCGAAGACGTAGATCCGCCCGCCCGGGAGCGTGATCGCGTTGACATCGGCATGCCGCACCACAAGCGTGCGCAAGGGCAACGGCAATTCGGCCGGTGCTTCCAATGCGGCGACGAGTTTTGCGAGGGCGGCGCGCGCCGCCACCGCCCGGGGGGAGTCGCCGGCGCCGCATTCGAGGGGCTTGCCCCCGATCGAGGCGCCGAGCATCTTTCGCACCTGGGTGTCGACGGCCGCGCCAAGGCGCATTTCGAGCGCGACCGGCAGATGGGGCGCAATCCGGTCGGCGATGAGCGGCACGCCCCAGATCGCGCCGCCGACCAGCGTGGCGATGGCGGCAACGCTATAGGCCACGACCTTCGTGCGGGTCCTGCGGTCCGTCAGGCCGGTGCGGTCGGACGACTTGGTGCGAGCGATGAGCGCCGCCGCCAGCGCCTGATCGTGGATTTCGAGCCGGGCCGCGGCCTTGGCGAGGCCGACCCGCAGCACTCCCGCCGGCGTCATGAGCGGCGAAATGTCGGCAAAGCGCCACTGCGCCAGCAGGGCGCCGTCCCCCGCTCGCACCTCGATGGCGTCGCCGCCGATTTCCACCGCGACTTTGCGGCGATCGCTGGTGAGACCGTCGTAGAAGATGCCGGTTCCGCTCGTTATCATGCTCGACCGCTCAGATGGCACCGGTACCTAGCGCGTCGGCGAGGCCTTCGCCCACCGCGGACGACGTTGCCTCGCCGGCTTGCACATGATCAAGCGCCGCAATGCCCGAAATCAGCACTGATTCCACCGCCGCCTGCCACAGCCGCATTTTCACCACGACCTGATAGATGGTCGAGACTCCGAGGATGTAGATCACATAGGCGATAAGGGCCGATCCCGCCAGAAGCCCCTCGCGCCACAACGACGCGCGGGTGAAATCGATCTGGCCGCGCAGCGCCACGTAGCCGAGCCCCCCTATGGCAGCGGCGACAATGGAAAATGCAATCGAGAACAGCACCACGTAGAGCAGGTAACGCAGATACGCGCCGTAATAACGGCGCATGCGCAAATCCGATGCGACCGCCATCCCGCCCAGCCGCAATCCGCCCAGCCACCACCGCATCACGATCGCTTGATACGCCGGATACAGGATGGCGCCGGCCATAGCCGCCCACATCACGCCCGGGATCAGCAGCCCGAGCCCGCGCACAAGGGGCTCGTCGATTCCCAGAGCGACAATGAGGTTGACGGTATCTTCGTCTTCCAGTGCGTCCGCGACTGCTGCCCAATCGATCGTCCTCACCGCTGCTGCGACGGCCACCACGAGCGGCCCGACGACCAGGAACCAAACCAGGATGGTGCGCCCGAACAGCCGCCCCCCGGCGCCCGCAAAGCTGCCGCCGAGACTGCCGTAGAACGTATTGCGCATCTTGTAGCGTTCGAGGTTCGCCGTCGCCCACGGCGAGGCAAGGCCGAGCGTCATCGCGATCGGAATCCACCACAGCATAGCGCGCCCCGCATAGCGCACTGCCGATCCGGCCTGATGGAACCGCAAGCCGCGAAACACCGTGCGGGTGAGGCGGTAGCGGCGGGCGCGATAAACCGCGTATTGGCCAAAACCGGCCAGCACGACGAATGCCACGACGCCCGACAATATGCTGAGTATCCCCAATTCCAGCGACGCTACGAACAGCAACGCGTAAACCGGGACGAGGATGCCGATGGCCATGAGGAAGCCGATCAGCAGTTCCACCGCCGTGCCGGTATATTCGAGCGTCTCGCCCTCGACCTCGGTGCTCGCCCACAGGAACCGCCGCATGTCGGTGAAGAGCCAGAAGCGGTAGATGCCGAGCGTGATCGCCTGGAGGACACCGCCGCGGATCATCAGCCGCCAATAGTCGCCGCGATCGCCAACGAAGCGGAGCCGGACCGCCGCGTATGGGCGCAAGGACGCATCCGGCGGCGCCGAAGCCGCCGTGTCGTCAACACGATCGATAACTGTCATGATTCACCCCCTTATGTTCCAAGCAAAGCGAAATCGTGCAGGAGATCGGGAAGATGTGCAGGAACTGCGATCCCCGAGGGCGGGCCTTCGGGATCGCGTCCCCTTGACCGCGCGCACATGCATAAAGATGACAATTGTGGCGTGCAATAGGCTCGCGCTCCACGCCTTGGGGGCTGTCGCATTCGTGCGGCGGCCACGCCGGATCGCCTGGCGAGGCTTCGCCTCAGACCAACAAGCCATGTTGTATCGCGAAAACCCTGCCCTGTAGGTGCCCTTCAGGGGAGGGGTGGTCGCGGGAACGAGCGGTTAGCTTCACCTCCCCCTGGAGGGGGGAGGTCGCCGCGCTCTTGCGCGGCGGGAAGGGGTGACAGCGGCGCCACAATCGATACGCAGCGTTTGCTGCGTCGCTGTCACCCCACTCCGGATCGCCTAACGGCGATCCGACCCTCCCGCTTCAGGGGAGGGTGAGCCGTGGGCAGGCTGTGTCCGCAAAGGCAGGACGGAGCTGGCTCACACCCGCGGCGGCAGGTCGGCGAAGCGGCGGCGGCCGTCGCGCACGGCCTCGAGCTCGGCAAGCTCCTCGTCGCGCCGGTGGTAGCCGCAGCGCTCGATCAGCTCGCGCGCCGTAGCGAGGTTCACCCGCACGTCCTCCGCGAGCTTCGCGCGCTCCTCGGGGCCGGGCTGCGCTGGCTGCGGCGGGCTGTCGTCGATGAGCCCATTGAGCGGCGCAAACGCCGCGATGCGCGCGAAAGCGAGCCGCGCGCGTTCGAGCGCCATGTCGCAGAGAAAGAGCCGCATCGGCCCCGGCTCGGCGATCTCCTCGACCTCGTCAAGATCGCGCGCGGCGCCATCCCAGTCGCCGACGCTGCGGCGGAGGGCCGCTCGGGCGAGGTGGCCGCGGGGGACATCATCCAATTGGCCGGCGGCGCGGAAGGCATCGAGGGCTTGGGCAAGCCAGGCAGCGGCAGCCCGGGCTTCCTCGTGCGCGGTAGTGGCGCGCGGCTGCGCGGCTACCTGTTCGAGCACCATCCCGAGATAAGCACGGCCGATGGTTAGCGTGTCCAAGGCGATATCCTGAAGCCAATTATTCCTCCCGGCAAATTTCAGAGTCTGGCCCGCCCGGTCTCGCACTGAAGTCCATGCGCCCTTGGCCAGTAGCAGGTCGCAATACTGATAGCCTCGCACCGAAATGAGCAGCGGGATTGGATGCAACTTCTTGTGTCGCCGCTCGGCGTCGGCGAACGCCCGCCCGGCCTCTTCGCTCCGACCGGCAGCGTGCAGCGCGTTGGCACGGCTTGTAGACGCGGCCGTCCCAAGCAATTCATCGCCGCTCTGATCGGCGTGAGCGACTGATTGCTCGGCGGTCGCTATGGCAACGGCGACCTCGCCAACGAGTAACTGAGCTCGGCTCAAATTGTAGGCGCTGATCGCGGCATTGCGCCAATCTTCCTCCTCTCTGTCCATCCGCAATCCTGCGCGCTGAGCGGGCAACTCCTCGGCGAGTCGCCCTTGTGCACCCAGGGCGCGACCAGCTTCCGTAAGCACCCAAGACTGTTCCAACGTTGTCAGAGTGGCAACCGGCGTCTCGTAGGGCTTCTCGAAGAACCAGGAGATGGCTGCAAGATCGCTGCCAATTGCGCCCAGCTTCTCGCGCGCATAGAATTCGATCTCCAACCAGCCGGCTTGTCGTCGGCAGATGCGGCCTTGGTAAATGGCGGCCAGTGCCTCCAGATGGCGGCCAGCGCGGCAGCCGTGGGGGATGGCTTGGTAGAGCGGCGCGAGGTCTTCGAGCGTCGGCGTCTGGCCTTCCCGAGTGGTGTCGCGCAGATGCTCGTAGAGCCGGCTATGGGCGGCGCGCCAAGCCTCTGGGTTCGTGTGTTCCAGCCGCTGGCCGAACCACTCGCGCACAAGCGGATGGGCGTCGAGCGCATCCGGTGTCGCCGGGTCTTGTGGCGCCAGCAGCCGCACGTCGCGCAAACGCGCGACCGCGCGCCGCCATGCGCCTTCGTCGAGATCGACGATCGCGTCGGTGAGCCCGAGGATAGCGGGCTTGCGGCGCAATGCGGAAAGGCAATCGCCGCTCGCCGGCCGGTCGAACAGGCCGATCATGCGCATGATCGCGTGCGGCACCGGTTGGCCGGCGAGCCATTCTGCCTCGTAGGACTCCATCACACGCGTGGCGTGGTCGTGGCGCGGGTTTTCGCGATCATCGAGCAATTCGCGGACGTGGTCGCGGCGGCGCACGTCGCCGAATTGCGTCTCCTTAAGAAAGCTCGCCAGCAGGCCGAGCGCCAGCGGATGGCCGCCGAACGCCCGCGCCGCCGCCCGCAATTCCGTGTCTGTTCCCCACACGCCGTTGTCGCGCAGGAGCGCCGCTCCGGCATCGTCCGAAAGCTCTCCCACGTCAAGAACCGGCGCGGCGCTGTCCTTCCAGCGCGCGACGTCTTTGACGGCCTGCCGGCTGGTGAGGACCACGAGCCCGTGCCCTTCGGCCGGCGGCATGGCCGCGAAGCGCCGCAGCAACGCGCGCAGCCCCAGATCCTTCAATTGGCCTTGCTGCGTGCCGAGGCCATGTTGCAACGGCTCGCAGCCGTCGAGCACGAGCAACACGCGGCGCCGCGCCAGCGCTTCCGCAATGGCCTCGCCCTTGGCGGGAGCGCTGGTCGTTTCGATCGCGATGCCGAGCTTGTCGAGCGCCCAGTTGAGGAACGGCTCGGCCGAGGTCGCGCGCTCTTTGCTGCCCTGGCTGTAGAACGACCAGCCCAGCACCGCCTCGGCTCCACGATAACGGTCGGCCTGCATGCGCTTGAGCCACTCGTTGACCAGCGCCGACTTGCCGGCGCCGCCCTCGGCGACGAGCGAGAGGATGTTGGTGTTGCGATCAGCCCAGGCGTCATCGAGGCGCTTCAGCTCTACGTCGCGGCCGACGAGGCGTTCGTAGCCGGTCTCGGGCAGGCCGGCGATGTGCAAATAGGCCGGCTGTATGGCAGACGTGCCCGGCTGCGCGGCGCTCTTTTGCTTCACAAAGCGTTCGGCGAGCCGCGCGATCTCGTCGGCCGCATCCGACATATGCTGTTGGCGATCGTGAGCGGAGTAGCCCGAGAACGGCTTGCCATCGCGCGGGCGCAGGTTCTTGTCCTTGACCTTTTCCAGTCCGGCTTTGGGCGTCGGCGTCAGCAGCAACGGGTAGAAGTGAACCGGTTCTCCCTTCGCCTGCCGCTCGCGGATGATGGCGATTTCCTTGTCGATGATGTAGTTGGAGGCCATCGCGTGGGCCGACACCAGCAGAATGAAAATGTCGCATTCGCGAAGATTTCGCTCGATCTCGGGGTCCCAATCCTCGCCGCCCGCCATGTGGCGATCGTCCCAGAGACTAAAGACGCCGTGTTTCACCGCGGGCTGGAGATAGGTGCGCACGAAGCTGAGCCATTGGACTTCCCCGTCGCGAGGATGTTCCGGCTCGTCCTTGTGGCTGTAGCTGATGAAAATGATCGGCAAACCCATGGCAATATATCCCCACAATGCCTTGGGAGTGCGCCTGCGTACGGGCGCGAGTCAAGCGGGATGCAACCGACTCATCGGCTGGCCCCAAGAGGGGTCGATAGGTTTATGTATAGGAATCATAGTCCTATTACATTTTTATTATCTGTTTGATAAACAAGTAATTTTACTGAATATAGGTAGGATAGGTTTTCGAGATGATTCGAATTGAAGATGATGTCGGCCCCTCACTCCGCCCCCGCCTTGCGCGTCGCCGCCGCGATCGCGGCCCAGACTCGCGCCGGGCTGGCCGGCATGTCCATATGCTCGATGCCGTGCACCGACATGGCGTCGACGACCGCGTTCGTGATGGCCGCGAGCGCCGGCGTAATGCCGGCTTCGCCGCCGCCTTTGACCCGCAGCGGATTGCCCTTGGTCGGGTCTTCCGCGAGTTCGACGCGAAAGCTCGGCATCATATCGGCACGCGGCATGGCGTAGTCCATGAAGCTGCCGGTCAGCACCTGTGCGGACGACCGCTCGTGGGTGACGCATTCCGACAGCGCCTGTCCGGCGCCCTGGGCAATGCCGCCGTGAACCTGGCCGTGGAGGACCAGCGGGTTGATCGGCTGGCCGCAATCGTCGACCGACGAGTAACGCTTGAGCGCCACCGCGCCGGTCTCGCGATCGATCTCGACCTCGCAGACCGCCGCGCCCGTCGGGTAGGCCGGGATGCGTCCGGTGAAACGCGCCTCGCTTGTCAACGGCGCGCACAGTTTCGCCTCCAGGGCGGGGTCCGTCGCGACCGCCTGCGCAATGTCGAAGACGTCGAGCCTTCGGTTGGAGCGCGGCGATTCAAAAAAGCCGCCGTCGAAGCTCACATCTTTTTCGGCGCACCCGACAAGCGCCGCGAAAACCCGGCGTGCCTGATCGATGATGCGGTCTGACGCCTCGATGAGCAGCGTGCCGGCAAGCCGCATCGAGCGATCCGAATGGGTGCCGCTGCCGGCCGGCACGACGGCGGTGTCGCCGGTCACGAGCTTCACCTCCTCAGGCGCGATGCCGAGGCGATCTGCCAGCACTTGCGCGAAGGTCGTCTCATGGCCCTGCCCGCTCGACTGGGTGCCGGCGACCGCTTCGACTTGGCGGCCAGCATGGACTGTCAGGCGAACATATTCGCTCGGATGTCCGACCGGAGACTCCACATAGTTCGCCATGCCGATGCCGGCGAGCTTGCCGCGCTTCTTCGCCTCGCGGCGGCGTGCCGGAAAGCCGTTCCAATCGGCGAGCTTGAGCGCGCCGTCCATGTTGGCGCGGAAATTTCCGCTGTCGTAGACAAGGCCGGTCGCCGACCTGTAGGGAAGCTGCGCACGGCGGATCAGATTGCGCCGCCGCAACGCGATGCGGTCCATGCGCAGCCGATGCGCCGCGATATCGAGGAGCCGTTCGATGACGAACGTGGCCTCCGGGCGGCCGGCGCCGCGAAACGGCGCCGTCGGCACCGTGTTGGTGAGGGCGCCGCGGATGGCAACCGTGGCGACCGGAATGTCGTAGACGGTTGGGGTGACCCGATAGGCGTTGGACAACGGAACGTAGCTCACCGGATGGGCGCCGATGTTTGCCGTCATCGCGATGGCGAGAGCGAGAATTTTTCCATCTGCTGCCAGCGCCAGGCGCCCGCCCGTGACCATATCGCGGCCCTGGTAGTCGGTAAGGAAAGCCTGGGTGCGGTCGCCGGTCCATTTCACCGGACGCCCCACCTGGCGCGCCGCCCAGGTGACCATCACCTGCTCGGGATAGACATTGTTGAGAAGCCCGAAAGCGCCGCCGACGTCATGGGTGACGGCGCGCACCTCATCGGGCGCAACGCCGAGACAGGCCGCTATCGTGTTCTTGACCCGCACCGCCCCCTGGCTGCCGGTCAGGACCATGTAGATGCCAAGCGCTGCGTCATAGGAGCCAATCGCCGCGCGCGGCTCCATGTGGGCGGACGCGATGCGCTGATTGCGGAAGACCTGGGCGATCACCAGATGCGCCGCCGCAAATGCGGCCTCCACGGCGGCCTGATCCCCAAATGCGGTGTCGATGGCAAGATTGCCGGCCACCTCGTCGTGCAGCAGCGGCGCTCCGGGCTTAAGCGCCGCGGGAGCATCGGTCACCGCCGGCAGCATGTCATAGGCAACGATGACGCTCTCGGTGGCGTCCTGCGCGGCGGATTGCGTCTCGGCGATCACGATCGCGACCGGCTCGCCGACAAACCGCACGCGCTCTGCGGCAAGCGGCGGATGCGCCGTCTCGAACGGCGTCTGCCGCTCCGGCCCGGTGAAAGCCCTCACCTTCACGTCGTAGGTGCCGGCCGGATTGGCCATGTGGACGATGCCGCGTCCGCCCGCGGCGGCGTAGTCTTTCGCGGTGAAGACGGCGATCACGCCCGGCAGCTTGGCGGCGGCATCGGCATCGATCGTCCGGATCCGCGCATGCGGGTGGGGTGACCGCACGAAAGCCGCATAAGCCTGGCGGTCGAAGGCGAAATCGTCGGTGAAGCGCCCACGGCCGGCGACCAGCCGCAGGTCCTCGAAGCGCGGCAGGGACCGGCCGACATAGGGTTCGCGCGCTGTGTTCTTGGCCATACTGGCGAGCCCGCCTGCTTTTCGAATCTGCGGCCCCCGTTATAGCGGTTCGCTGGTTTTTTGAATCTAACTCTGCGCATGGCGAAATGCAGCCATCGTGGTGGGTTGACTTTTCCGCTGCAGCTTATGCTGCTACGTGCCTCAACGAGAACTTCATCGCGACGGATATCGCAGCATGACGAGCGCAAACGACCGCCGGCCACCATGGCGGGTGGAAGACGAACAGCTCTTGCGTGGCCAAGGCCGATTTATCGACGATGCGCCGCTGCCGGGCCAAGTCTACGGCTGTTTCGTGCGGTCGACCCACGCGCATGGCAAAATCCGCCACATCGATATCGCGGCTGCCCGCGCTGCCGATGGCGTGTTGGCGGTGCTCGCGGCCTCGGACATGAAAGCTGCCGGCGTCGGCCCCATCTTGCGTCATCCGCCGATGACTGGCCGCAACGGTGCGGCGCTGATCGAGCCCGCCCGCCCCGCGCTTGCCGGCGATCGCGTCATGCATATCGGTGAGCCGGTGGCGCTGGTGGTGGCGACCTCTGCGGCGCTTGCCCAGGATGCGGCCGAACGCGTCAATGTGGATTACGAGGAACTCAGCCCCGTCCTCGATGCGCGCGAGGCGACAGCGCCGGGCGCGCCGCTCTTGTGGCCGCAGGCGCCCGGAAACCTTGCCATCGACTGGCAGTCGCCGCCATCCGCTGACGGCGCCAACGAAAAGGAGGTCGCGGGGATCATCGCGGTGGCGCCCCGGGTGGCGCGCGTCTCGCAACTCAACCAGCGCATCGCAGCCGCCACCATGGAGCCGCGCGGCGGGACCGCAAGCTACGATGCGGCGACCGACAGCTACACCATGCGGGTCTGCTCGCAGAGCGCGATCGTGCTGCGCGATGGGCTCGCGGCTGCCATGGGCATCGAGCCCGGCAAGCTGCGTGTCGTGACCGAGGACGTCGGCGGCGCCTTCGGGATGAAGACGCCGGTCTATCCCGAATATCCGGCGCTGCTGATCGCCGCGAGACAGCTTGGCCGGCCGGTTCATTGGATGGCAAGTAGGGCCGAGTCCTTCCTCACCGACAACCAGGCCCGCGATATGTTCGCCGACGGCGAGCTGGCACTCGACGAAAACGGGAAATTCCTGGCGCTGCGGCTCTCCTGCGTCGTCAATCTCGGCGCCTATATGGGCTCGGTCGGCGTTCATCTCGCCACCAACAATTTCGCGCGCTGTCTCCCGGCCATGTACCGGATTCCCGCAATCGACGTGAGGGTGCGCTGCGCCTTCACCAACACCGTGCCGACCGCGCCCTATCGCGGCGCCGGACGCCCGGAAGCGAATTATCTGATCGAGCGCCTGGTGGACGAAGCGGCGCGGATCACCGGCATTGCGCCGGAAAAGATCCGCCGGCGCAACCTCATTCCGCCGTCCGCGATGCCCTACCGCACGCCGGTCGGGACCACCTATGACAGCGGCGATTTCCCGGCCGTATTTGACAAGGCATTTGCGCTTGCGGCCCACGCGGATTTTCCCAAGCGCCGCCGCGAGGCGGCCAAACGCGGCAAGCTTCGCGGCATCGGCATATCGTGCTTTCTGGAGCACGCGGGTGGGCTACCGACGGAAGGCGCGGCCTTGGTGTTCCCGGGCGACCGCGTGGTGGAGCTTTGGCTCGGCTCCCAGTCCACCGGCCAGGCTCACGCGAGCGTATTTCCGCGCGTCGCAGCGCTTGCGCTCGGCATTCCGGTCGACCGCGTGTTGATGCGCCAGGGCGACAGCAGCCTCGGCGTTGCGAGCGCATCGACGGTGGCGTCGCGCTCCACCGTCACGGCCGGCACCGCGATCGTGCGCGCCGCCGAGACCGTGATCCGCAAGGGCAAGATGCTCGCCGCCGACGCGCTCGAAGCCGCCGAAGCCGACATTGTTTATCAGGAGGGCGCATTTATCGTCACCGGCACCGACCGGCGCATCGGCCTGTTCGATCTTGCGGCACGCGCCAGGGATCGCCGGCAAAGCGGCGAAATCGCCGAGGACCTCGATACCAGGCTCACGGCCAATCCGCCCCAGACCTTTCCGAATGGCGTCCATATCGCGGAAGTCGAGGTCGATCCGGAAACCGGCGCCACGGAGCTCGTTCGCTATACGGCGGTCGACGACTGCGGCAACGTGCTCGATCACATGGTCGTCGAGGGCCAGGTTCACGGCGCCATCGTTCAGGGTGTCGGCCAGGTTCTGATGGAGCATCTGATTTACGACCGGGCCGGCCAACTCGTCACCGGTTCGTTCATGGACTACGCAATGCCGCGCGCCGCCGACGTTCCGGCGCTGACGGCCGCCGAGCATGGCGTGCCGGCCACCACCAACCCGCTCGGCGTCAAGGGCGTGGGCGAGGCCGGCACCACCGGCGCGCTCGCCGCCATCATGAACGCGGTCGCCGACGCAGTGCCGGGCGCGGTCCATATGGACATGCCGGCGACCCCGGAGAAGATTTGGGCGGCTTGTCGGGGCCGGTCCGCATAACTTCTTCGGCGGCGTCTCGGTCTACGGGTGGAGGTCGTGCTCGGGCCCACGGGGAGGCCACGCCCGCAGCGCAGAACGCCAACGTTCGGCAGTAAGCGCATCTCGCCCGGCAGCCGTGATGCGCACCTTGCCGACATCGACCAACCTGCTGCCGGCCCGGACTTTCTCGCGCGTCACGGTCGCAAGTCCACGCTTGACCAGCCCCGTGATCATGCTGACGCAAAATCCGTGTGCCATGAGCGACGCTTGCGGGGCCCCATCGAGCCCCGCGCGCGTGAGCATAGCCAACGCGCGGCGTTGCTCGGCAGTCAGGCTCATCGCCATCTCCCCAGGCAGGTTGTCTCGCCGCTTGCGCAGTACCGATTTTGCGGCGACGTGCCGTTCCCGATCACCTATCGCATGGTCGTTGCGCTTAGGAGCCTAATGGCGGCTGGATTTTGGATTAATCAGCCGCCGATTTGAGATCAGGCGCAGGTCGATCAGCGAACCCAACAATGCCTTTGGTAGGTCGGTATCATCCGCTCGTCGCCTGCGCATAGCGAGAAAGTTTCAATTGATAACCACACCACCTTGAGGGCCCCAGATCGAGTCGCACCAACAGGAAGCACCGATAAAGCCCACGGGGATGTAACACCGATTTATGTTGGTCTGACAGATCCACGCCGTTTCTTTTGGTCGTTCCGACCAGTCTTTCTTCGGGAGTAGTGTTGCGAGCGGATTCTTGGCTGCTGGGTTGCCCAAGCTGATTTTCGTGAACTCCTGGGCACCGGCCGTGGCTACGGTGGCTAGGACGTAAGTGATTGCAGCGGTCGAGATGATGAACTTACGCATGGTCGTCTCTCCTTAAAACGCTATGAGGGAATTGGCGCGTTGAAACTAAGTTTCCGCCATGATCGACTCGTGGGAGGCAGCGTGATAAATTCGTGAAAACCGACTGATCTGCGCTGCGGGGGCAACGCGGGAAGGGTATGGAGCGCCTATACCTTCGACTTTTCGGGACCTTCCAGTTCGAGAGCGAAGGCGGAAGGCTCCTTCTATTACCAACCAAGAAGACAAAGGCGCTGCTGGCATATCTTGCCTATTACGCCGGACAACCGCACGAACGTGCCAAGCTCGCCGCCCTGCTTTGGGAGGACAGCGCAGAGATGCAGGCGCGGGAGAGCTTGCGCCAATCGCTTAGCCTCCTGCGCAAAGCTTTATCGCCTCGTCACGCGTATGCGCTGATTGCCCGCAGCGACACGGTCGAACTCAAAACCGGAGCTCTTTTAGTCGACGCCGTTGAGTTTGAGCGCCTCGTCGCGAGTGCCGAGATAGCGAGTCTCGGCCAGGCCGTACAGCTCTATCAAGGCAAGTTTCTGGAAGGTTTTGATCTGCGCGCATCCGAGTTCGACAGCTGGTTGTCGTCGGTGCGTCAGCAGTTGAACGAGAAGGCCATCGATGCGCTGAGCAAATTGCTCTCTCATGACGTTGCGGCCGGCCGCGTCGAGCGCGGCATCACCATCGCCACGCGGCTCTTGTCGCTCGATCCGCTTCAGGAGAGCGCGCATCGCTCCTTGATGAAGCTCTACAGCATGCAGGGCCGGTACGCAGCCGCGCTTGCGCAGTATCGGCTCTGCAGCGACGTGCTCTCAAAAGAACTTGGCGTCGAGCCTGAGGCCGCAACAAAGGCGCTCCATCGCGAAATTCGCGAGCAGAGAAATAGACCGCAGGGCCAGGAAACGAACGCAGCGCGACGCAAACCGCCGGACCAGACGCCGCGCATTGGCGCCGTCAAGCCGGTCTATCCTGAGGCGCTTGAACGACGCCAAATAACGATCCTCGTTTGCGACTTGTTCGGATTGGATGCGCTTTCGGCGCAATTCGACCCGGAAGAGCTGCAACCCGTGCTCGCCGCTTTCAAGCAAAGCTATGGCGAGACCGTCTCCGACTTCGGCGGCTTGATTCGGGAGTTCTCGGGCAGCAGCATGACGGTCTACTTCGGCTACCCGCGCGCGCACGAGCACGGCGCTGAACAGGCGGTTCGCGCCGCGCTCGCGCTTATCGACGCGCCCTCTCGATTGGACGTTGACCACACCCGGCAAGTCCGCGCCCGCGTCGGCATTGCCACCAGCAACGTGGTGATCGGCGACCTGGCCGACGAAGCTCAATCGACTCAAGCGTTGGTGGGCGAAGCCCCCAAGCTCGCGACGCTGCTGCAATCCGTGGCGGCGCCCGGCACTGTCGTGATTGCCGAGGCGACTCACCGACTCGTCGGTGATCTGTTCGACTATGAACCCATGGACGCGACGCTCTCCGGGTCATCGGGCTCGGTGCCGGCGTGGCGCGTCATCGGTGAGCGCAGCAATACCAGCCGTTTTGACGCGCTTCGCGGGTCAGGAACAGCGACGTTCGCAGGCCGCAAGGCCGAACTCTCACGATTACTCGATCGCTGGCAGCGGGCGAGCGCGTCAACAGGTTGGATAGAACTGATCGGAGGCGACGCCGGCATAGGCAAGTCGCGCCTTGCGCGTGCCTTTCAGGAAAAGATCGCCTCTGCCCCGCACCTATGGCTGCATTATCAGTGCTCGCCGTTTCATAGCGATAGCCCGCTTCATCCCGTCATCCGGCAAATCGAACGTGCCGCGGGCTTTGCTTCACAAGACACGCCCGATCAAAAACTTGACAAACTGGAGGTCATGCTGGCGACCGCGGCCTTGGACCTGACGGAGACTGTCCCGCTGTTTTCGGGACTTTTATCAATCCCAATGCCGCAACGTTATCCTGCGCTCACGCTCAACCCGGCGCAGCAGCGCCGAAAGACCTTGGCAGCATTGCTCACACACATTGAACGCCTGGCTCGGCGCGATCCCGTGATCATGATGTTCGAAGACGCCCATTGGGCTGACGCAAGCACGCTCGAATTCCTCGATCTTCTGGTTGAGCGCATTCGTGGGTTACCTGTCCTGGTCTTGGTGACGCATCGACCTGGCTTTGAAGCACCGTGGAGCTGCCTCGATCACGTCGGCGTCTTATCTCTTGCCGGCCTCGACGATACCGAAATTCGCTCGATTATTCATGAGATGAGCAGTGATCGACGCCTTCCTTCAGAGGTCATCGCGCAGATTGTCGGCAAGACCGATGGCATCCCGCTTTTCGTCGAGCAACTGACAAAGACGGTCCTGGAATCGGCCGTTCTGGCCACCGACACAGAGTCCATCCCCGCGCGCGTTTCGTTGCCGCCGATTGTCATTCCGGCGACTTTACGGGACTTGCTGACGGCGCGGCTCGACCGCCTGGCGTCGGCCAAAGAGATTGCTCAAGTCGGCGCAGTGATCGGCCGTGAATTTTCACACAGGTTGCTTGCGGCCGTTGTCCCGGCGCCCAGCCCGCCGCTGGAAGACAGCCTCATCAGATTGACGGACTCCGGTCTCATTGATGCGCGCCACTCGTCCGCCGAGAAAAGCTTCGCTTTCAGGCATGCTCTTATTCAGGATGCAGCTTACGAGACGATACCGAAGAGCAAACGACAGAATTTACATGCTGCGGTCGCGCGAGCGCTACTGGACGAATCTCCTGATGTCGCGGAAAGCCAGCCCGAAATCCTGGCCTATCATTATACGCAAGCGAAATTGACGGCTGAGGCTTTGGACTTCTGGCTGAAAGCCGGAAAAAATGCCGCCAGTCGCTCTGCGAACAAGGAGGCGATTGCTCATCTGGAGAAAGGACTTGCCGTTCTCAAAGCCGCATCAATCCCTGCTCGCGAACGAGCGCGCCGTGAGCTGTTATTCTTGGCAGCCGTCGGTCCATCGGTGATGGCGATCCACGGATATGGAGCGAGTGAGAGTCAAGATGTCTTCCAAAGGGCCTACGAACTCATGGATGACACGACTCTCGCGCCCGAGCGACTACACATCCTTTGTGGCCTGTGGAATGTTCGCTTCCATCGCGCAGAGCTTGCGGGTGCGCTGGCGCTGGCGCGACAGTGTCTTGACCTCGCCCAAGCATCCGGTTTTGGCCTCGACCTGGCAAATTGCCTTATGGGCCAAACGCTGTCGTCGATGGGGGAATTCATCACGGCGCAACGCCATTTTCAGCTGGTCATCGATAATTTCCGCGCCGGGAGAAGTGGCGTTAGAGGTCTATTTTCCGTTGATGAGCCTGTTTTGGCCTTATCATACATGGCGCGGATTCTTTGGGCTCTCGGTTACCCCGAACGATCAGATGCAGCGGTGCTCGAGGCAATCGCGCTGGCGCGGAAAAGTTCGAACGCCGTGGCCGTTGCAACAGCCCTTGTGGCTCGCATGTTCATGGCGGTCCACGGAGCGCCATTGCGGCAAGCCATCGCTCACGCCGATGAAGCCATTGCTTACTGCAAGGAACATGCGCTGGCGCTTTTCGAACATTTGACCCGTTTTACTCGGGGCGCGCTCCTGGTTCGGCAGGGCGACACAGCCGGCGGAATCGAGACAATGCGGGCCGCAATTTCGGCCGCAGACGCGAGGCAGAGTCGTCAATTTCGACCGTTCCAGCTCGCCTGCGTGGGCGCGGCCTACGCGGCGCTCGGCAATTCCAGCCAAGCACTAACCGTCCTCGACGAGGCCGTCTCCACGGCCGAGGCAGGCGGCGAAAAGCAGTCGCTGGCCGCTATACACCGCCTTCGCGCCGAAATTCTCTTCAGCCTCGGACGAAGCGGCGAAGCGCGGCGTGCGCTCGGCCGCGCTTTAGAGATTGCGCGCCGCCAGGAAGCCCGGTTTGAAGAACTTCGCGTGGCAATCGCCATGGTTCGGCATGCGCCGGAATCCGACCAGGCAGACGCTCGCCAAGTCCTCATGAACGTCTATGCCAAATTCGAAGAAGGGCACACGCTGCCCGATCTTCGCGCGGCCAGCGATCTCCTCGGTCTCGGTCGGACCAACCTTTCTCCGTTGTGAACTCAGTGCAGGCGCCGCTTGCATTCTCCGGTTCGGTTCCCAAACTGGTGCGCACGCGATTCGGGGAGAAATGCAATGGATGCCGCCCAGCTTCTCGGGCAGTTTGCCTTTCAGGAGCGATTGCCCGTCGAGGCCATTCGCGCGGCGAGCGCAGACCGGGCGCGCGCAGCGCCGATCTTCGTGCATGCGATCGAGCAATTCGTGTCGCCAGATGGCGACCGCACCGCGAAGGATTCGCTGTTCTTTATCTTCCATCTGCTCGGCGAGTGGCGCGAAAAATCGGCCTACCGGCCGCTTGCGCAGCTGTTGCGTTGTTCGCGCGACGACGTTGACGAAATATTAGGTGGCGCCATCACAGACACCACGCATCGCGTGATGGCTGCGGTTTTCGACGGCGATCCGGGGCCTCTTTATGACGTCATTCTGGACCCGCAGGCGGACGAGTCCATCCGCTCGCGCATGCTTGAAGCAATCGCGATGGTGACGCTGCGTGGTGAGATGCCGCGCACCGAAGCCGCCCGGTTTCTGCGGGCGTGCTATTCTGAGCTTGAGCAGGACGAATGTTTTGTCTGGCACGGCTGGCAGAGCACCATCGCCTTGCTTGGCCTCGTGGAGCTCAAGCCTCTGGTCGAGCAGGCCTTCGCACGCGGCTTCATCAGCATCGGCTGGCTCGGCTTCGAGCACTTCGAGCAAGACCTTCGACAGGGGATCGACGATCCGGCCGCGCTGGTCCGGCAGTCGGATGGGGAATACGACTTGTTCGGCGATACCATCGAGGAGCTGTCGACATGGTATTGCTTTAGGCCGGAGGAGGTCAGGCGCAAGGAAGCGGAGGTCAGGCGTAGGGAACGCGAGAAAGTCCATCAGAACACCGTGCTGTGGGGGGCCGGCACGGCCGTCAACCGATACAGGAACGTCGGCCGCAACGATCCCTGCCCGTGCGGCAGCGGCAGGAAATTCAAGAAATGCTGCTTGACGGCTGACGTTGGTTTTACGTCGCTACAGGCAGTGTGAGCCGCTATTGCGGCAGCGCGTCGATAGCTTATAAGGTTGGTGCTAAGATGATCCATTGCACAAGCGCTCCTGCTTGCATGCGCCCGCCGGATGCCTGCCTTGCCTCTAATCGCCCAGTCCATCGAAGACGCCCTGACGCCGATCCATGACGGGATCATGCTGGCGGTGCCGCGCGAAGTCGCCGGCGTGCCGATGGAGGCCACGCGGGCGTTGATCCGGCGCGGCGTGCGCGACCTGCACCTCGTCACGTTGCCGACATCGAGCCTGCAGGCCGATCTTTTGATCGGCGCGGGCAGTGTGGCCGTGCTCGAGACATCGGCGGTGAGCCTCGGCGAGTTCGGCCCCGCCCCGCGCTTCGCGGCCGCGGCTAAATCGGGCGCCATCCACATCAAGGATGCCACCTGTCCGGCCCTGCATGCCGCATTCCAGGCCGCCGAGAAGGGCGTTCCGTTCATGCCGTTGCGCGGCATTATCGGCTCCGACCTTCTGGCGCACCGGCCGGACTGGCGCGTGATCGACAACCCGTTCGGCACTGACGATCCGATCGTGGTGTTGCGGGCGATACGCCCCGATGTTGCCTTGTTCCACGCCCCCATGGCCGACCGCGCCGGCAATGTCTGGATCGGCCGGCAGCGCGAGCTTGCCACCCTGGCGCACGCCTCGGCCAAGACCGTGGTGACGGTGGAGAAAATCCTCGACAGCAACCTGCTCGACGATCCGATGCTGGCCGCCGGTACGCTGCCCGGCTTCTACGTTGAGGCGATCGCGGTCGCGGAAACCGGCTGCTGGCCGCTCGGCCTGCCCGATCACTATGGGGCGGACGCGGCGCATCTTGGTGAATACGCACGCCTGGCTGCGACCGAGGAGGGTTTTGCGCGCTATCTCGAAGAGTACGTCCACGTGCGCCGCGCGGCATGAATATCAACACCGCTCCCGTCCGCGACGAGGAACTCCTTGCCGACGTGATCACGCGCGTGATCGGCGACGTGCGTCATATCGCGGTCGGCAATGCCTCGCCGATTCCGGCCATGGCCGCACTGCTGGCGCGGGCGCGAGGCGGCGGAATGCCCTATGTGTCGCTGCTCCAAAGCCGCAAGCACAACTTCTTCACCGACGGCGGGCGCGAGCTGTTCGACTGCGCGGGCCAGGGCCGCGTCGACGTATTCTTTTTGTCCGGCGGCGAGATCGATGGCGCCGGCAACGTCAACCTCGTGAGCATCGGCGACTATGAAAAGCCGAGCGTGCGCTTCGGTGGCTCGTTCGGGTCGGCCTATCTCTATTACGTGGTGCCCAAGGTCGTGTTGTTTCGCACGGAGCATTCAAGACGCACCCTGGTGCCCCGGGTCTCCTTCATCAGCGCGCCGGGTGCGAGTGCGCCCAATGTTTACCGTCCGGGCGGCCCGATCGCGCTGGTGACCAACCGGTGTCTGTTCGGCTTTGACCGCGCGCGGCAACGGTTTCGGCTGGAAAGCGTCCACCCGGGCCACAGCATTGCGGAAGTCGCAGAGCAGACCGGCTTTGACTACGACTGCCCGGAAATTGTCCAAGTCACGCCGCCTCCGGGTGGCGACACCCTGCGATTGCTGCGCCACGTCGTAGCGCCGCAATTGGCCGAGGTTTATCCGCAATTTGCCGCCGCCGTGTTTGGCGCGGCGGCACCTTGAAATCTCTGCAAACGCAGTCACGTGACTGTGAACGATGCGCCTAAAGACTGATTGCGAGATCATTTTGGAGTCGTTCGAAACAAGCTATGGTGCCCGCCAATTTCGTGACCGCGAACAGGCGGACTTAGGCCTGGACTTGCGCCACGAGAATTCTGTTTGAGATCGTGGAATATAAGGAGATCCGCGCATGGCTCGACTGAACGTAAATGGAAAATCCTACGACGTGGATGTCGGACCCGACACGCCATTGCTGTGGGCGATCCGGGAGAACATCGGTCTGACCGGCACCAAATACGGCTGCGGCATCGCGCAATGCGGCGCCTGCACGGTGCATATCGACGGCGTTGCGACGCGCTCCTGCTCATTCCCGGCCAGCGCCGCCGAGGGCAAAGAGATCGTCACCATCGAAGGGCTCGCCAATAACGGCAGCCTTACCAAGGTCCAGCAGGCCTGGATCAATAACGACGTGCCGCAGTGCGGCTACTGTCAGAGCGGGATGATCATGGCCGTGACAGCTTTGCTGAAGGAAAAGCCGAAGCCGACCGATGCGGACATCGATCGGGCCGTCACCAACATTTGCCGCTGCGGCACCTACCAGCAGGTCCGCACCGCGATCCACGAAGCAGCGAGCGCGTGAGGGAGGTAGCGATGAACTATATGCCGAAACTCGATCGCCGCACCTTCCTGGTCGGATCGACCGCTGCCGGGCTTTCGCTCGGATTCCACATCCCGTTCTCCGGCGAAGCGCAAGCGCAAGCGGCCGGACCCGAGGTCAACGCCTGGGTGGTGGTGCATCCCGACGAGACCGTCACGATCCGCGTCGCGCGGTCCGAGATGGGCCAGGGCACGCTTACGGGCCTTTGCCAGATGGTTGCCGAAGAACTCGAATGCGAGTGGTCGAAGGTCAAGTATGAATTCCCGACCGCAGGCCAGAACGTGGCGCGCAAGCGCGTATGGGCGGATTTCTTCACCGCCGGCAGCCGCGGCATAAGGGCTTCCGAGCAGGTCGTGCGCAAGGGCGGCGCTGCGGCCCGCATGATGCTGATTGCGGCCGCCGCCGATGAATGGAAGGTTCCGGTTGCGGAATGCACGGCCGCGAACGGGGTCGTCACCCACACGGCGTCCGGGCGCAAGACGACCTTCGGCAAGGTTGCGGCCGCCGCATCCAAGATCGAGCCGCCGGCCGATATCAAGCTTAAAGATCCGAAGGATTGGAAGATCATCGGCAAAGGCGTCAAGCGCCTCGATACGCCCGACAAGGTAACGGGCAAGACGGTTTATGGCATTGACGTCAAGCTGCCCGGCATGCTCAGCGCCGCCATCAAGGCGGCCCCGGTCTTCGGCGCCAAATTGAAGAGCTTCGACGCCGCCAAGGTCGCGTCCATGAAAGGCGTGAAGAAGGTCGTGCAGGTCGAAGATAACGCCGTGGCTGTCATTGCGGACACCTGGTGGAACGCCAAGACTGCCCTCGATGCCCTGCCGGTCGCGTGGGAAGCAAGCCCGAACGACAAGGTTTCGAGTGCGTCGATCGCCGACTTCCTTAAGGCGGGCCTCGACGCCGAGCAGGCGTTCGTCGGCAACCAGGCGGGCGACGTCAAGGCGGCGCTCGCCGGCGCCGCCAAGAAGGTCGAGGCCGTCTACGGCTATCCGTACCAGCACCACGTCACCATGGAGCCGCAGAACGCCACTGTGCTTTACACCGCGGAGAAGTGCGAGGTGTGGTCCTCGGTGCAGGACGGCGAGCAGGGATTGGCGGCGACGTCGGAAGCGTGCGGCTTGCCGGTCGCAAAGTGCGAGTTCTACAAGACGTTCCTGGGCGGCGGATTCGGCCGCCGCTCCACATCGGTCGACTATGTCCGCCAGGCCGTCCTCGTCGCCAAGGAAATGCCGGGCACGCCGGTCAAGCTCCTGTGGACGCGTGAAGAGGATATGACCCACGGCTGGTATCACCCGGTCACCCAATGCAAGATGACGGCCGGCTTCGACGACAAGAAGAACCTGACCGCATTGCATATCCGCATTTCGGGCCAATCGATCCTGGCGTCGGTCGCGCCCGGGCGCCTGCAGAACGGCATGGACCCGGCAACGTTTCAGGGCTTCGTCAAAGGCGGCCCCGAAACGGCGTTCGGCTACGACGTGCCGAACCTTCTGATCGATCACGCCATGCGCAATCCGCACGTGCCTGCCGGATTCTGGCGCGGCGTGAACATCAATCAGAACGCCATCTACATCGAAAGCTTCATCGACGAGCTTGCCAAGGAAGCGGGCGTCGATCCGCTGGAGTTCCGCCGCAAGCTCATGGGCCCCTATCCCAAGCACCTCGCAGTGCTCAACGCGGCGGCCGAAAAGGCCGGCTGGGGCAAGCCGGCGCCCCAAGGCGTTTATCGCGGACTGGCGCAGATGATGGCATTCGGAAGCTACGTGGCGGCATGCGCCGAAGTTTCCGTCGACGGCAACAAGGTCAAGGTCCACCGTATCGTCGGCGCGACCGATCCGGGCTACGCGGTCAATCCGG
>WNFS01005224.1_pt1 | contig 21648 bp, 21 predicted proteins | sample 5400141 | NCBI WGS metagenome assembly WNFS01 (sample SAMN13153358, study PRJNA577476) | soil metagenome | isolation source: 60 cm saprolite under Madrone tree | place: USA:California | collected 2016-06-14
CGCTGATGGCGACCTTCCTGCTCGGCGCCGACGGCGCGATCTCCGGAATGGGCAGCGTCACCGCCGACCTTCAGGCCGAGCTGTTCGAGGCGTGCGGCAAGGGCGACCTGGACGGCGCCCGGCGGATCAACGACCGTCTGGCGCCGCTGGTATCCGTCTTCTACGCGCCCCCCTTCGTGGACATGCACAACCGGATGAAGGAAGCGCTCGTCCTCCTCGGGCGGATTCCAGCCGCCCACGTCCGGCCCCCGCTGACGCCCGTCGGCCCGGCGGAGCGGGAGGCGATCCGCCGGGCGCTTGCCGCATCCAGCCTCGGCGCGGAGCGGCGCTAGGCTCTCCAAACCTCTGAGAGGAGCGAGGCGACCATGGATCTCGGAATCAAGGGCAAGAACGCGATCGTCTGCGCCGCCAGCAAGGGGCTCGGCAAGGGCTGCGCCATGTCGCTCGCCCGCGAGGGCGTGAACATCACGATGAACGCGCGCACGAAGGATGCGCTCGAGGCGGCCGCCAAGGAGATCCGCGACGCCACCGGCGTGCGCGTGACGACCGTGGCCGGCGACATCACGACTGACGCAGTGCGGGCAGCACTGCTCCAGGCGTGCCCGGCGCCCGACATCCTCGTGAACAACGCGGGCGGCCCGCCGCCGGGCGACTTTCGCGAGTGGGACCGCGAGATCTGGCTCCGGGCGCTCGACGCCAACATGCTCACGCCCATCTTCCTGATCAAGGCGACCGTGGACGGCATGATCGCCCGTCGCTTCGGCCGGATCGTCAACATCACGTCGGTCTCGGTGAAGTCACCCATCGAGAGCCTCGGCCTGTCCAACGGCGCCCGCGCCGGGCTCACGGGCTTCATCGCGGGACTGTCCAGGAAGACCGTCGCCCACAACGTGACGATCAACAACATCCTGCCGGGCCCGTTCGACACCGATCGGCTGCGCTCCAACATCGCGGCCCAGGCGAAAGCCAGTGGCAAGCCGGTCGAGCAGGTCGCCCGGGAGCGCCAGGCCCAGAACCCCGCGGGCCGCTTCGGCACCGCGGCCGAGTTCGGCGAGGTGTGCGCGTTCGTCTGCAGCGCCCAGGCCGGCTACATCACCGGCCAGAACTTCGTCCTCGACGGTGGCGCCTACCCGGGCACGCTTTAGCGGCACCCTTGCGCGGTCTGACCGGTTAGTGTAGATAGAAAAAACCTTTACGGGGAGGACAAACCGATGGCAGAGCGCTGGCACGACGAAGCCTGGGCGAAGGACATGTGGTGGAGCGGCAAGACGAGCCGGCGAAAGTTCCTCGCGCTCTCGTCGGCGGCGGCCGGCGCCCTCGGTGCGACCGTGCTGGTCCCGGCACCGTGGCGAGAGGCGTTCGGGCAGGCCAAGCCGTACAAGGTCGGCGTTCTCCAGCCGCTTTCCGGCACCGGCGCGGCGGGCGGGAAGACCGCGCTGGTCGGCACCGAGATGGCCGTCGAGCGCATCAACAAGTCCGGCGGCGTCAACGGTCGGCCCATCGAGCTGGTGATCGCGGACTACGAGTCGAAGCCCGACGTCGGCCGCCGCAAGGCCGAGAAGCTCGTGCTCGAGGACAAGGTCGACGTCGCCGAGGGCGGCTATCTCTCCAACGTGTGTCTGGCCTGCATGCCGGTCTTCGAGGAGCACCGGACGGTCTGGATGATCGGGGTCTGCCTCGACACCACGATCACCACGACCAAGTGCAGCCGCTTCGTCTTCCGGCCCTTCGACTACGCGCCGGCTCAGGCTGTCGCGATCGCTCCCTACCTGGTCAACAAGATGGGCAAGAAGTGGCACATCGCCTATCTCGACTACGCGTGGGGTCAGTCGACGCGGGATGCCTATCTCCAGCAGATCAAGAAGAACGGCGGCGACGTCGTCGAGACCACCGGTATCCCGCTCGGGACCGCGGACATGGCGCCGTTCGTCTCAAAGATCACCGGCTCCTTCGACGGCCTCTTCGGGATCTTCTTCGGCGCCAATGCCATCAACTTCACGAACGCCATCTACGACCTCGGGCTCACCAAGAAGTACAAATATGCGGGCGATGGCGCCATCGCGGAATCCACGCACCTGCCCGCGCTGGGCTCGAAGATCGAGGGATTCGTCGGCATCAACCGGTACGTTCCCGTGCTCGACCCGCCCCTCAATACGCCCTATCACAAGAAATTCTTCGACCAGGCGGTGGTCGCGCTGAAGAAGATCGATCCGTCCGGCCCGCTGCCGGACCGCTACGTCCAGTCGAACTTCGAGGCCATGAATTTCCTGAAGCTCGGCATGCAGAAGTCGGGGTTCCGCGGCCGGGAAGATACGATGAAGCTGATCGAGGCGCTCGAGGGCATGGAGGTCAAGGAGAGCGACGACTTCCCACAGGGCGACAAGTCGCTGCGGAAGGAAGACCATCAGGCGTTTCTGCGCGAGTTCATCTTCACGATCCAGAACAACAAGCACAAGATCGTGGAGGTCATCCCCAAGGAAAAGACGATCGTCCCGCCGTCGTGCAAATTCGTTTGAGGATAAGGACATGGGGGGCCCCGACATGGCCCCACATACCCCCCGTCGCTCGGAGCGCCCCGGGTTTCCCGGGGCGCTCGTCGATGTCGTCGCGCGCGTGTCCACTCTGACTGCATCGTCCCCCATCTTGAAGGCGGAGGCGCTGACGGTCCGCTTCGGCGGGCTGGCGGCCCTGAGCAATGTGTCCCTCAGCGTGCCCGCCGGGGAGATCCGAGCGATCATCGGCCCCAACGGCGCGGGAAAGTCCACCTTCTTCAACTGCCTCACGGGTGTGCTCCGGCCGACAAGCGGCCGGATCGTGTTCAACGGCGAGGACATCGCGGGGCTGCCGCCCTACACCATCTCTCGGAAGGCGATCGCGCGCTCCTACCAGATCACCAACATCCTTCCGGGCGCCACCGTGCTCGAGAACGTCAGGATCGCCAGCCAGTCCCGACGCCACAACTGGAGCATGCTGCGTCACCACCGGGCGTACACGGACGTGATCGCCCGTGCGCGCGCCGCCCTCGCCGACGTCGGCCTCGCCGACAAGGAGGACGAGCTGGCGGCGAACCTCTCGCACGGCGAGCAGCGCAACCTCGAGATCGGCATCGCGCTCGCCACGGAGCCGAAGCTGCTCTGTCTCGACGAGCCGACGGCCGGGATGAGCGTGGCCGAGACCCACGCGACGGTGGACCTGGTCCGCCGGATCGCCCGGAATCTCACGATTCTCATCGTGGAGCACGACATGGAGGTCGTGATGGGCCTTGCCCACACGATCACGGTCCTGAACTACGGCGAGGTGCTGGCCGAGGGCCGGCCGGCCGAGATCCAGGCCAACCCGCGAGTCCAAGAGGTCTACCTCAAGACCTGATGCTCGTCCTCGAGAACGTCGACGCCCACTACGGCAAGTCGCACGTACTCCACGGTGTGTCGATCGAGGTGCGCGCCGGGGAGGTGGTCGGCCTGCTCGGCCGCAACGGCGTGGGCAAGACCACGACGCTCAAAGCCATCATGGGGATGGTGCGCCGGACGGGCGGGCGCATCACGTTCGACGGGCGCGATCTGACCGGCGTGCCTCCGCACGGGCTGGCCGGGCTCGGCATCGCGTGGGTGCCAGAAGAGCGTCGGATCTTCCGCCTGCTGACGGTGCTGGAAAACTTGCGGACCGGCCTCGACCGTCCCGCGGTCACGCCGGATCGGCGGGAGCGGCTACTCGAGAAGGTCTACACCTACTTCCCGATCCTGAGGGAGCGGCGCAATCAGGCGGGTGGGACGCTGTCAGGCGGCGAGCAGCAGATGCTCGCCATCGCGCGCGCGATGATGCTCGAGCCGAAGATCATTCTCCTCGACGAGCCGACCGAAGGGCTCATGCCGCGCATGGTCGCCCAGATCCAGGAGATCGTGCACGCGCTCCACCGGGACGGGGTGGCCATTCTTCTCGTCGAGCAGAACGTCCCGTTGACGCTCGACGCCGCCGGGCGGGTCTACATCATGGAGAAGGGCGCCGTGCGGCACCACGCGTCGGCGGCCGAGCTACGCGCGGACCAGCGCGTCATCCACGAGTACCTGGGGGTCTGACATGGATCAGATCATCATCCAGACGCTCCACGGCCTGGTCAACGGAATGGTGCTGGCGATGGTGGCCTCGGGCCTCACGCTCATCTTCGGAATCATGGACATCGTCAACTTCGCCCACGGCGACCTCATGATGCTCGGCGCGTTCGTCGGCGCCACCGTGCTGGGCGTGACCGGGAACTACTGGCTGGCCCTGGTCGTCGCGGCGATCGTCATCGCCGTGCTCGGCGCCCTGCTGCAGATCACGACGCTGCGGCCGCTCATCGGGCGCGACCCGCTGACGACGATCCTCGCGACGTTCGGCGTCTCGCTGGTGATCCAGAAGTACGCGCTCTGGCAGTGGGGCCCGTCCGTGCGCCGGATCAGCGAGCCGGTGCCCGGGGAGTTCACGCTCTTCCACCTCCAGTATCCCTGGTACCGCGTCGCCACGGCGGTCCTGGCCGGCCTGATCCTCGGCGGCCTGTGGCTGTTCCTGAAATACGGCAAGTACGGCATCTGGATCCGCGCCACGACCCAGGATCGCGTGATGGCGCAGGCCATGGGGATCCCGGTCCCGCTGGTCTACACGGGGGTGTTCGCCATCGGCTCGGCGATGGCGGCGGCGAGCGGCGTCCTCTTCGGCCCGTTCGCCGGGGTCACCCAGACGATGGGCTTCGACTTCACGCTGCGCGCGTTCATCGTGGTCGTCGTCGGCGGCATGGGGAACCTCGGCGGCTCGATCCTGGCCTCGATCTTCGTCAGCCTCCTCGAGAGCTACGCCTCGATCGTCGTGAGCCCTGCCCAGGCGGTGATCGTCTCGTTCGTCGTGCTGGTCCTGACGATGCTCTTCCGGCCCACCGGGCTCTTCGTCCCGACGCCCAAATGACCGCGATGCCGGCCGCGCGGCCGACGCCACCCGCCACCGCCTACTGGATCGGGTTCACCGTCGTGGTCGTGCTCCTGATCGTCGCCCCTCTCGTGCTTCCGCCGTTCTGGCAGCGCTTCGCCACCGAGATTCTCGTCTGGGGGCTCCTGGCGATGTCCTCGGACATCCTGATCGGCTACACCGGCATGGTCTCGTTCGGACACTCGGCGTTCTTCGGTCTCGGCATGTACGGCGCGGCCGCCGCGCTCCTCACGGTAAAGCCGCCGAGCCTCGGACTCGCCTTGCTCTACGGCCTGGTCGCCGCCGGCGCCGCCGCCGTCTTCGTCGCCTACTTCGCGACCCGGCTGCGCGACATCTACTTCGCGATCTCGACGCTCGTCTTCTCGCAGATCTTCTACGTCATCATCTTCACCTGGACGGAGGTCACCGGCGGCGAGAACGGCCTCACCTTCGGCCAGCCGCGGCTGACGATCCCCGGGATCTGGAGCGACCGCTTCACGCCCGTGACCTTTCACTGGTTCGTGCTGGCAGTGGTGGTGCTCTCGTACCTGCTGGTTCGGCGGATCACCCAATCGCCGTTTGGCATGGTGCTCCAGTCCATCCGCGAGAACGAGCCGCGCACGCGCGCGATCGGCTATCACGTCGAGCGTTACAAGATCGTGGCAGTGATGCTCTCCGGTCTCTTTGCGGGTCTTTCGGGCGTTCTCTACGCGCTGCAGAACAAGTTCGCCGCGCCCGACTTCGTCTTCTTCGTCGTATCGGGCGAGGTCGTGATCTTCAACGTCATGGGCGGGATGGGCACGCTGGCGGGGCCGTTCGCGGGCGCCGCGTTCTTCCTGCTCCTGCGCGAGGGGCTTTCGCGCTTCCTCACCGAGTACTATCTCATCCCCCTCGGCATCATCTTCATCATCATGATCATCTTTCTGCCACAGGGATTGCTCGGCTTCCTGCGCCGACGGCTGAACGCGTAGACCGTCCCCGACACGTCAGCGGTCCGGAGCCACCGGCCAAGAACAGCGCGGCGTAGGTCCGCCACGGGCGAAGAGCCTCCTGGGTCCGTCGATTTTCCCACCAGACCCGGAGGCGGCTGGGAAGGCCCAGCCAGGCGGTGACATCGGCGTCAGGCTCTCCGACCGTTCGCATACCGATCCATTCGGCCGAGCTGCGATCCAGGCCGGCCTCCGTCACGAGGCATTCGACAAGCTGTGGGAACGGAACTCCCGGCTCCAACGTGATTCGGCCCTGAGCAACGCAGCGCGCGAGACGACCGACTGTCGCCGCGAGCCGCGGCGACAGGCCGCACCGCCGCAGAGACGCTCGACTCAACGCGTGAGGGCTGGGAAACAGACGGCTCAGCCCTGGCGGGTCGTCTGCAGAGATCGGTCGCCCGAAGCGCTCCACCAGGGCTCTCATGACCGGTTCCGTCGCGTCTTTGCCCACGCCCCGGCTGACGACGGTCCGGATCGCGACCTCGAAGCCATCCCAGGCGCCGGGAACGCGCAGACCCTCCAGTGACACCCGCGTGCGCCTGCCGGGCAGCACAGCCGTGAGGGCGCTTCTGATACTGGCCGGATCGGCTCTCAGGTCGAACATCGTGTGAAGCCGCTCGATGGCCACTTTTAGCCGGGAATAGTCGGGCAGATGCAGAATCACATGCAGCGCGTGCTCGTGACGGGCCCGCCGTACCGCGAGCCAGCCATGGACGCCGCCCAGCGAAATCGTCCGGCGGTATTCATTCTCGGATACGCATTCCACTCCGGAAACTGCCTCGGCCGAGAGAACCCGCAGCTTCGCCGGCCAGTCATACGGAGGCCGGTAGTACAGGCGTAACGCGATCGCGTCAGTACGGGCGATGGCCACCGCCGCGCGTCGCCGGATCTCCGACGGAGACCGCCCGTAGGTGGCCCGGAACACGCTGTTGAAGCGACGGAGACTGGAGAACCCGGCCGCGAGAGCAATCTCCGTGACTCGGAGCGTCGTCTCGTCGAGCAACCGCTTCGCGACCTGAACGCGACGCGTTCGCGCGATCGCTCCGGGCGGTGCACCACAATGCTGCACGAAGAGACGCGTGAGATGGCGGGATCCCATTCCCAGGACGGCGGCGAGATCGGGGAGGCCGTGCCCGTCGAGGAAGCCACGATCGATCAAGGTGAGGCCGCGGGAGACGGTCGCGGCCGAGCCGTGCCAGGCCGGCGATCCGGGAGCCGCTTCGGGGCGGCATCGGAGACACGGGCGGAATCCGGCAAGCTCCGCGGCGGCCGCCGTCGGAAAGAACAGGACGTTCTCCGAGAAAGCCGGCCTCACCGAACAGATCGGCCGACAATAAATCCGCGTGGTCAGGACTCCAGTGAAGAAGCGCCCGTCGAATCGCCGGTCGCGGGCAAGCCGGGCTCGATCACAGACTCTCGGAGAGAGCACGGGCGATTGTACGGCGCCGTTCACGGCGGTGGCTATCGGCGGCGACGACCAAGTCCGAAAACGGCGAGACCATCTCGCGGGTGTGCGCGACTCTCGGCAGCCAAGCCGATGTTCTACGGGTGGTACGTCGTCGGGTGCGCTTTTCTGGTCGCCATGTGCGGCTTCGGCTTCGGGTTCTACGGCCCGGGCCTCTACGTGGCGTCGCTTCATGCCAACCACGGCTGGTCGATCGTTCTCCTCTCCTCGGCGGTGACCGTCTACTACCTCTTCGGCGCGATCTGGACCGCCTTCATCGGTGATGCCATCCGGCGATTCGGGCCGCGATGGGTCGTCATCACCGGCTGTCAGGCGATGGTTGTGGGCGGAGTTGCGCTCACAGTGATCCAGTCTCCGTGGCAGATCTACGTTGCCTTCGCCGTGATGTCGTTCGGTTGGGCGGCGATGAACGGTGCAGCGATCAACGCGATCGTGGCACCGTGGTTCGACAAGAAGCGCGGGCTCGCGATCAGCCTCGCGCTGAACGGCGGAAGCTGCGGTGGTGTTTTCGTGACGCCGCTCCTGGTGTTCCTGATCGCCCGGTACGGCTTCCGGAGAGGAATGGCGCTCGCCCTGGCGGCCATGGTGGCCGTGCTGATCCCGGCGGCGCTTGTCGTGCTCAGGCGCAGTCCCTCCTTCGCGGCGGTGACCGCCTCGACGGCGTGGAGCCGGCGAGGTGCGCTCCACGACCCGGCCTTTCTCTCCATCTCGATCGCCTTCATGCTCGGGTTCCTGGCCCAGGTCGGGTTCCTCACACACCAGATCTCGTATCTCCTGCCGATCGTCGGAATGCGGGCCGCCGCCCTGGCCGTCAGCATGACGACCGTGGCCGCCGTCGTCGGCCGGACCGTCACCGGGAGCTTCGTCGACACGGTCGATCGGCGTCTCGTGGCGTGCGCGAACTTTGCGCTGCAGGCGGCTGCGCTCGCGGTCCTGGTCGCCGCCGAGTCGAGCTCAGCGATCTATGTCGGCTGTGTGCTGTTCGGCCTGGCCGTGGGCAACATGAACACCTTGCCGGCCTTGATCGTCCAGCGCGAGTTCCCTCCCGCGCACTTCAGTCGAGTGGTGTCTCTCGTCGTGAGCGTCAACCACTTGGCATTCGCTCTCGGCCCCGTAGTCCTCGGCGCGTTGCACGACTGGTCGGGCGACTATCGAGCGTCCTTTCTGCTGTGCATCGCGGTCGAGGTCGCCGCGGCGGTAGTGGTCCTGCTGGGTCGACGGCAGACATAGAAGGGGCCGTCGGGCGGTGGCGCCTATGTCAGCGAAAGGCGCGCCCGGGCCTCACGGCACGCGACCACGGCGGCCGCATAGCCCACCAGCAGGGGGTGAGGGCTGGCCGCCGTCGAGCGGGCCTGCGGGAGAAACAGTGTGGCCACGAAGAACGGGTGATCGGGAATCTCGACGATCCTGATCTCGCCCGCGTCTCCCACGCCGCTCACCCGAAGGCCGCACGCCTCGAACTGCAGGCGATAGTCGGGGTTCACCCCGTAGTTGCAGTAGTAGTCTTCGATGGCGTCGGCCGAGCCGTAGAGCCGGGCGGCGCGGGTGCGGGGAACGAGGACGATGCGCTGCCGCTGACCGACGAGCGAGCAGGCCAGCGGCGTGATGACGAGTCGCTCGGCGTCTGGGTTCGTCTCGGCGTGGTCGGCGTCTCGGAACCCGAGAACGTTGCGCGCGAACTCGACGATCGCGTGCTGAAAGCCGCCTCAGGTGCCGACCAGGGGCACGCCGCGCTCGCGCGCGTAGCGGACCGCCGCGAGGGCGCCGTCCATGCTGCGGTACGGGCTCGCCGGCGCGATCCAGATGCCGTCGTACGCGGCCAGCCGCTCGTCCCAGTCGCCGGCCGCGTCCGTGGGCACCCACTCGAAGCGAAGCCCGACGTGCTCGAGCGCCTCGCTCGTGAACTGGTGGGTGCGGTTCGCAGGGTCGAAATCACCCACGATGCCGATCATGGGGGCCGTGCTGGTCATCGTGCCGACCCAAATCCTATCACGTCCCCTCCGAGATGCGGGAAAAGCCGCGGCGTCACACGTCGGCCGTCTGTCGGATCATCGGGCCGAAACGTTCCATCCGCTCCAGACTCTCGGCGAGACTCTCGCTGCGAAAATCGAAGACGAGCTCGCTCACACCGAGCCGAGCGTAGGCCGCGATGTCGTCCCCGATCTGCGAGGCGCTCCCCGAGAACGGTCGACGCTCCCCGCCCGGCCGGAGCTGCTGCTGGCTCACGTCGTAGACCGGCGCCTTGTAGGAGATCGTGAGCGCCTGTGGATCGCGCCCTTCAGCCTCGACGAGGCGATACAGCTCGTCAAGGAGCGTGCGCAGCTCGACCGGCGGCAGGGGGACGGCCGCGTTGGCGCCCACCGGGTGCCAGCCGTCGCCGAGGCGCGCCGCCCGGCGCAGCGCCGCCTTGCTGTGTCCCCCCACCCAGATGGGCGGATGCGGCTTCTGGACGGGATGAGGCGAACACGTCAAGGGACCGAAGCGGTAGAACCGGCCGGAGAATGACGCGGGACTCTCCGACGCCGAGGGTGACCCGCCCCTTGGAAAGCACGTCGATGGTCGCGAGCGCCTTGGCCGTCAGCACGGGATTGCGGTAGGGCACGATCATCACGCTCGTGACCAGCCGCAGGCGGGTGGTCTTGGCGGCGACGAAGGCCATCAGCGAGAGCTGATCGAGCACGTCGCCCTGCCCCGGGAAGACACCCGTCACGGTGTACGGGTACTTGGACTTGATGGTGACGGGAAACACCAGGTGATCGGCAATCATGACGGAGGAGAAGCCCAGCGCCTCGCCGCGCGTGACGAGCGTCTCGAGGGCCTCCGGCGTCGCCGTCTGGCCGCGGGTCGGAAGATAGAAACCGTAGCGCACGGCCCACACCATACATCATCGCGGCTCCCTGGTGATCGCCGGTTGGACGCGCTATCCTGGCCGCCGCATCCGATGAACTTCGACTTCACCGAGGCAGAGCAGGCGTTCGCCGAGGAGGTTCGCCTATTCCTGCGCGCGAACCCTCCCGAGACCTTCCCGATCGACGGCATGGACGCCGGCTACGGCTCGGGGGCGCACTCGCGAGCGTTCTTGAGGGCGCTCGGCGCGCAGGGCTGGCTCAGCATGTGCTGGCCGAAGACGCACGGCGGCCGCGAGCAGCCGATGTTCATGAAGCTCGTCCTGATGGAAGAGCTGGCGCTCGCGGGCGCGCCCTTCGGGCCGCTCGCCGGCTGCTGGCAGACAGCCGACGCGATCATCGAGTTCGGCACCGAGCGCCTGCGCCGCGAGGTGCTGCCGGCGATCGCGTGCGGCGAGGCGACGTTCTGGCAGGGCTACAGCGAGCCCGACGCGGGCTCGGACCTCCTGGCGCTCAAGACCGAGGCGCGCCGCGACGGCGACCACTATGTGATCCGCGGCCACAAGATCTGGTCGAGCCACGCTGGCATCGCGACCCACGGGCTCGTGTTCGCGCGGACGAGCCGCGAGGCGCGGCGCAGCCGCGGCTTCAGCATGCTCGTGGTGGCGAACGGAACGCCGGGCATGGACATCCGCCCGATCCGCAGCCTGACCGGAGAGGTCTATCACCACGAGGTGTTCCTGGACGACGTGCGCGTGCCCGCCGACCTCGTGCTCGGGCCCGTGGGCGAGGGCTTCCAGGCGCTCCTGAACGGCCTCGACGCCGACCGGTTCTGGGGGCGCTTCTACAAAGCGCCGGCGCTCGGGCGCGTGCTCCGGCAGCTGGTGGACTACGCCAACATGACGCTCGTCCGCGGCGCACCGCTGGCCCGCGACCCGCTCGTGCGGCGGCGGCTCGCCGCGATCGCCGCCGACATCGCGGCGCTGCGCCTCATCTTCTACCGCACGGGATGCCTCATCCGCGACGGCGCGCCCCTCACCTACGAGACGGCGATGGCGAAGGTCTATGCCGACGAGACGGGGCAGAAGCTGGCGCGCCTCGGCATGGATCTGCTGGGCGTCTGGGGGCCGCTGCGCGAGGGCTCGCGGTGGGCCAAGCTCGGCGGACAAATCTCGCACCTCTATCTGACGACCCTCGGCCACACCATCGCGGGCGGCACGGCCGAGATCCTCCGCACCTCGGTCGCCGTGCGTGGCCTCGGCCTGCCATCGGAGCCGAAAGCCGCCGCTCCGCCAGCATTGCCCGCCCGAGCTGGTCCAGCGCCTGGCCCTCGATGAGCGCGGCTTCGACGAGACACTGTGGTGCCGCATGGCCGAGCTGGGGTGGCCCGGGCTCCTGATCCCGCTCGAGCTCGGCGGCAGCGGCGGCTCGCTGCTCGACGTCATCCTGCTCGTCGAAGAGATGGGACGCGCCGGCCTTCCCGGCCCCTTCGTCACGAGCGCGGTGGTGGCGACGTCGCTCCTGCTCGCGGGGGGGAGCCCGGCGCAGCAGAAGCGCCTGCTCCCCACGCTGGCTGCGGGCGAGCGCGTCGCGACCCTGGCGCTCGTGGAGGAGAGCGGCTCGTTCGATCTCGATGCCGTCGCCCTCGAGTGCGCAGTGCCCGGCCGCCTCACCGGCCGGAAGCTCTTGGTCAAAGACGCCCATGTCGCTGACGATCTCGTCGTCGCCGTACGGGTCGGCGACGACGCGAGCCTGATCCTCGTGCCGGCGGACCGCCCCGGCATCGCGCGCCTGGCGCTCGACGCGATCAGCGGCGAGAAGCTCTTCGAGGTGACCTTCGACGGCGTGGAAGTGCGCCCGGACGACCTGCTGGGCGCCGTCGGCGATGGCCACGAGCTCCTGGCGGGGGCATTGCAGGCCGGGGCGATGGCGCGGACGGCCGAGATGGTGGGCGGGGCGCAGCGCGTGCTCGAGCTGGCGGTCGAGCACGCGAAGACGCGCGTCCAGGGCGGGCGGCCGATCGGCGGCTACCAGGCCATCCAGCACGCCTGCGCGGACCTCGTGCGCGACGTCGAGGCCTCGCGCGCGCTCCTCTACGCGGCGGCCTGGAAGATGGCCGAGGGGCTACCCGCCGAGTCCGACGCGGCGCAGGCCAAGGCCTACGCGGGCGAGGCGTGCCTGGCGGTGGCGCGCCGCGGCCATCAGATCTTCGGCGCCATCAGCTACTGCGAGGAGCACCCGCTCCATCTCATTCACAAGCGCATTCAGGCGGCGAGCCTCGAATTCGGCGATGGGCAGTTCCACCTCGAGACGGTAGCGCGCGCGATCGGCCTGGTGAGCGAGTCCCCTCTCCCGCCGAGCGAGGCGACGATTTCCCCCCCGGCACTCCCTGGTGTCGTTGACAAGTGAAATGACCGCATCTGTTTGACACCGTGATTTGACCGCGCTCGCTAGTCCACGTGCCAATTTGCAGACCCGTAGCAGTGCGTTGAGGGAGGGGGCCGCTATCTGCCCCTTGCCCAGAACGCTCGACCGGGCGCCATGCCAGACGGAGTGATGGCCGTCGAGGTGGCGGCGCACCAGCACGCGGAGCTCCGCACACGAGCGCCGGCCGGGCTGTTTGGCCAGCTGCAAGACGATTCCATCGAGCACGACGGTGTTATCGCGGGCGACTACGCGCTCGTCCTGATGACAGAGGATCTGCTCGAGATCGACGCCGCCGAGCGGGACGAAGGCCGGGGCGGGCTCCGCGGGGGCGCGGCCGAACTCGGCATTGAAGTCGGGCAGGAAGCGCTCCCGCAGATAGCGATTGGCCGCGGCGACGGTGGTGATGCGCGCGACGCGCAGCTCGTTGACGAGCCGGCCCTGGAGGGTGCCGTTCATCCGCTCGCTGCGGCCGCGGGCCTGGGGCGAGTAGCCGAGGATGTGCTCGATGCCGAGCTGGGCAAGGGCGCGGCCGACCTGGCTGAGCTTCGTGCGATCGACCGCACCGCCGGCCACGGGGGTGTGCGCGGCCCAGTGGGCGCGGTCGGTGTAGAGGGCGCCGGGCAGGCCCCAGGTCGTCAGCACGGTGCGCAACGCGGTCATGACGGTGACCGTACTCTCGCCCCGCTCACTGAGCTGGGCGTAGAGCACCTGCGTGGTGGCGTCGTCGACCACGGCGAGGAGGGTCAGCCACTGCTCGGGCACCAGGGCGAGCCACTGATGCCGACTGCCATCGAGGTGGAGCAACTCGCCGAAGCAGGGGCGGGGCGCGCGCCGGCGGCGGTGGCGGCCCCGGGCCCGATGCTTGGGCACCAGGCCCGCGCCCTGCAGCGCCTGCTTCACAAACGCGTAGCAGAAGGGGATGCCGTGGTCGCGGCGGGCCTTGCGCAGGAAGTGCCGGACGTTGAAGCCCTGGTAGTGCGCCCGATAGAGGTGCAGCATCCGCTCGACCTCGGCGACCGGCGCGCGCTTGGGCGACGGCGTCTGACGGCGCCGATCCACCAGCCCGTCATAGCCGTAGTGCTCGTAGCGCCACCTCAGCCGTCGAATACTCCGCGGGCTCCGGCCGAGGACGTCGGCAGCTTGGAGCCACGTCAGCTGCCCACTGAGCGCTCGCAAGATGACCTCCTGGACCTTCATGGCGCGCTCCACGGCGCCGACGGGGTAGGCCATGGTCACCTCCTCGGTGACCAGTTCTCCCCCGGCGCCCGCTTGGAGCGGTCATTTCACGTTGCACTCGGGAGCGGCCAAATCATGTACTCCCGACACCCCGGCACTCCCTGGTTGACACGCGTGAGGCGAGCTTATACACTCGCGGCCCGTGAAAGCGTGTCTGAGCAAGCCGCCAGCATTCCGTCTCGCCGGCCGCGGCGTCTTCTGACCCCAGCCGTCTAGCCCGTTCCCGGTAGCAGCCCCGAAGCACGCGGGATCCATCGAGGATCTCGCGTAATCACCGATCGTGTCGCCGCGCCGCTGGCGATCGCTCTCGTCGGTCGCTGCGGTCGGTACTTGGGGAGGCGTGGCGTGCGGCTGGCCTCGAAAATCTTTCTGACCTCGGCGCTCGTGATCGTCGTGCTCGCGGGCGTCGGAATCCTGAGTCTCCGCGCGGTCGACCGTCTCGTGTCGGTCAACCGGGAGATCGCGACCCGCACGGTTCCCGCGCTGCGCCTCACCGCGTCCGTCCGCGAGGCGATCGCGCCACTCGCGCGGCTCGAGGCGCACGCGGTGGTCCTGGGCGACCCACGCTACGCGACGGCGTGGACCGAACGAGCCGCGCAGGTCGCCGAGAATCTCGAGCGTCTTGCCGGGTACGCCCAGAGCCCGGCGGAGGCGCTGCACGTCCGCGAGGCGAACTCCGCGTTCGAGGAGTACCGCCGCTTCGTCGCCGAGGCGCAGGCGCTCCTGCGGCTCGGCGACCGCGCGGGCGCCGCGCGCTTGACCGACACCGACGCACGCGCGTTCGTCGAGCGGGCCCAGGAGAGCCTGGATGGGCTGATGGCGGCGACGCACACGCGGGTCCTCGCAGTGCAGGCCGAGACCGCGCGTCTCGAGGCGCGCACGTGGACCGCGGTGCTGGTCGCGCTGGGCGCCGCGGTCGGCCTGGCGCTGCTCGGCGCGGCCATCCTTGCCCATCGGATGACGCGGTCCCTCGACCTGCTGTCGTCGGCGACGGCCGAGGTCGCCGCGGGCGCGTTCTGCGAGCCCATCGCGGTCAGGAGTCGTGACGAGATCGGGTCGCTGGCGCGGTCCTTCAACTCGATGGGGAGCCAGCTGCACCGGATGGAGGAGACGAGGCAGGAGTTCTTCGCGACCGTCTCGCACGAGCTCCGGTCGCCCCTCACGTCGATCCGCGGCGCCGCCGAACTTCTGCGCGACGGCGTCCCCGGCCCCCTCACGGCCAAGCAGGGGCGCCTCATGGACATCATCTCACTGAGCTCCGGGCGGCTGCTCCGGCTCGTCAACGAGATCCTCGAGATGTCGCGCTTCCGCGCCGGGCTCGTGGAGCTCGACCGGAAGCCCCTCGATCTTGCGCGGCTCGTGGACCGCGCCGTCGAGGAGCTCTACCCACGGGCCGTGGAGGCGGGCGTGACCCTCGAGTACGAGCGCCTCGGGGCGACCTTCACCTACTTCGGCGACGAAGAGCGGCTCCACCAGCTGGTCATCAACCTCGGCGCCAACGCGATCCGGTTCACCCCCGGCGGCGGGCGCGTGGTCGTGCGGGTGATCGCCGCGGGCCCGGAGTTCGAGCTCCAGGTGGAAGACACGGGTGTCGGCATTCCTGCGGACGCGCTGCCGCACATCTTCGACGCCTACCGTCAGGCCCACGGCGAACGGGGTGGCACGGGTCTGGGCCTGGCGATCGCGCGCGGCGTTGCGGACGCCCACGGAGGTCGCGTGACCGCCGAGTCGCACGAGGGGAAAGGGAGCCGCTTCACCGTGCTTTTGCCGCGCGAATGAGAGCGCCAGCGATCGCCGCCGCCTAGTCCCTCCCCCGTGGCGCCTGGTCGTCGCCGAGTCTTCACCGCTTCGTGGCCCGGGCGTCACACGATCTCGTTACGATCGTCAGTGAGGCTCCCTGTGATACAGAAACGTCTACCGCCCGCTCAGCTTCTGACCATTCTCTCGTTCCACGACGTGAGGCTAGATCCGTAAGTCCTTGAATTCCGGAACATCACTGCATGGCATTTATTTTGCTTAGCCTTTCCCGCCGATGAGTTCCCTTGAAATCTTTCCCGGAGGGGCCTGTGAGCACTGATCACGCGCCGCTGCTGGACGGAAGCCTGAAGATGCGGGCCATCCTGACCATCATCGAGAACATCGCGGACACGGATGCGATGGTCCTGATCCGCGGGGAGAGCGGCGTGGGGAAGGACCTCGTCGCCCGGGCCATCCACACGCAGTCGGCCCGGCGCCACGGTCCGTTCGTCAAGGTCAACTGTGCGGCGATCCCTTCGGAGCTGCTCGAGTCCGAGCTCTTCGGCCACGAGAAGGGCGCCTTCACCGGGGCGCACCGGCGCAAGCCCGGGCAATTCGAGTACGCGCAAGGGGGCACGATCTATCTCGACGAGATCGCGGAGCTCCCGCCAGCCCTTCAGGCCAAGCTCCTCCACGTGCTTCAGGACTTTCGCTTCGCCCGCGTGGGGGGTCACGGGCTGATCGAGGTCGATGCGCGCGTGATCGCCGCCACGAATCGGGACCTGGAACACGCGCTGGCCCGCGGCGAGTTCCGCGAGGACCTCTACTACCGCCTCAACGTGGTGGAGCTCCGGATTCCGCCGCTCCGGGAGCGGCGGGAGGAAATCCCGCGTCTGGCGACGTGGTTCCTCGCCAGATTCAACGATCAGTACGGGCGGCAGAAGCAGATCTCGCCCGAGACGCTGGCCCGACTGACCGAGCACGCGTGGTCGGGGAATGTCCGCGAGCTGGAGAACATTGTGCGACGCATGGTGGTGCTCGCGGACGGTGAGCAGGCGTTCGAGGCCCTGGTGGCACGCGGCCAAATCGGGCACGCCGCGGCCCCGCGGCCCGCGCCCATGGTCACCGAGAGTTTGAGGGAGATCGCCCGCCGGGGCGCCCGCGAGGCCGAGCGCAGGGCCCTGGCGGAGGTGCTCGAGCGCGTGCGGTGGAATCGCGCCGAGGCGTCTCGGATTCTCAAAGTCAGCTACAAAACGCTGCTCCACAAGATCGCCGAGTGTGAGCTGGTATCGCCCTCTCGTCGAGTCGTCCAGGATTTCAATCCGGCCCGCACAATCCGTCACGCTACTTGACAAGTAGTCGACGCGTGCCTAAGGTCGCAACGTCATGAACGAGTTGACGACCCTGGCCGAAGCGCTCGGGACACTCCTGAAGGAGCGGAAGGAGACGATCGCCGTCGCCGAGTCGTCGGCGGGTGGATTGATCTCGGCCGCGCTGCTCGCCGTTCCCGGCGCCTCGGCGTACTTCCTGGGCGGCGGCGTGATCTACACGCAGGCCGCGCGGCGCGGGCTGCTGCGCCTGTCGGACGAGTCGGTCAGGGGCATCCGGTCGAGCACCGAGGCCTACGCGCTCCTCAAGGCGAGGACAATCCGCGAGCTCGTGGGCGCCACGTGGGGGCTCGCCGAGACGGGCGCCAGCGGGCCGACGGGCAACCGTTATGGCGATGCGGCCGGCCACGCGTGCCTCGCCGTGGCGGGGCCGATCGAACAGGCCATCACCCTCGAGACGGGCCACGGCGACCGAGAGAAGAACATGTGGGCGTTCGCGAAGCGAGCCCTGGAGCTGCTGGAGACATCGCTGAGCAAGCGGTAGGTCGCGGGCCCGATGCGAATCGTCTTCTGGAACATCCGGGCCGGCGGCGGCGTCCGGGTCGGGAGAATCGCGGCCCAGCTCAAGGGCTGGGCCCCGGATGCGGTCGCCCTCTGCGAGTTCCGCGCGACCCCGCCGAGCCTCGAGCTCGCGCGCTCGCTCGCCGCGCTCGGCCTCGGCCACCAGTGCACGACGGCCGAGCCGACCCAGCCGAGCGCCAATCGGCTGTTCATCGCCGCGCGCTTTCCGCTGCGCCGGATCCATCTGCGGGCAGGATCTGGTGAACCCGGCCGTCTCTTGCTCCTCGCCTCGATCAAGGCTCCTCAGCCGCTGACGCTGGGCGCCATGCATGTCCCGAACCGGGTGACGGGACGGAAGGACCTGTTTTACGCAGCCGTGCTCGCGCTGCTGGGCCGCTGGCGGCGCGGCCCCACCGTGCTCCTCGGTGACACCAACTCCGGCCGCCCGGGAATCGACGAGGAGACTCCGGTGTTCGGACCGAGAGAGGACGCATGGCTATCGGGGCTCGAACGGTCGGGATGGCTCGACGCGTTTCGACTGTTGCGGGGGACGGCGCGCGCCTACACCTGGTACTCCCCGAACGGAGGCAACGGCTTTCGGATCGATCAAGCCTTCGTCAATCACCAGCTGCGGCCCCGTCTCCGGGATGTCCGCCACGAGTGGGGACGGCGGGCGGGGCGCAAGGCCAGTCCTCTCAGCGACCACGCCGCCCTGCTGGTCGATCTGCACAGCTAGACGAGGTAGAGTCGGAGCCGGCCCGACGCGCTTCGGAACCTACTACTTCCTCCAGGCTCCGCCTTCCATCACGCACCCGGACGTCGTTCGCCGCGAGATCGAGCAATGGTCTGGACCGAGGCACGCGGCTTCGACAGCATCTGGCTGACGGAGCACCACTTCATCGACTACGGTCTCTCCGTCTCGCCGGCGGTCCTGGCGGCGGCCGCCGCGATGCGGACGCGGCGGGTGCGCATCGGGCTCGCGGCCGCGACCCTTCCGTTCCACTATCCGATTCGGCTCGCCGAGGAGCTCGCGATCGTCGACATCCTCAACGAAGGGCGGCTGGACGTAGGGCGTGGGGCGCGGCACCGCCCTCCGCAGCGTGCCCATGCTCAACTCCCTGCTGCGCGGACCGGTCGAGCAGCTCGCCAAGAGCCGCGACACGTATGTCAAGGCGTGCGAGAAGGCGGGCCGGAGCGCCGTCGAGATCGCGAGCCTCCTGGGCCGATGGGCGTGTCGCGCCACATCTACGTCGCGACAACGGATGCCGAGGCGCTGGCCGAGGCCAAGGAGGCGGAGATGTGGTACCAGAAGTCGTTGCGGCGTTTTCTCATCCCCGAGCGGATCGATCGCGTGCACCCGCTGCTGCAGCCGGGGTTCCGGGCGATGGAGGAGCGATTCGCGCAGGTCTCGTGGGAGCGTTGGTCGCGGAGAGCGTCGCCTTCGGCTCCCCCGACATCGTCGCCGCGCGGGTCGACGAGCTCCGGCGTCTGGGGGTCGGCGAAATGCTCTGCTGGATGAACTTCGGCGGTCTGCCTCAGGAGCGCGTGCGGCGCTCGATGGAGCTCTTCGCCCGCGAGGTCATGCCGCGGTTCCGCTGAGGCGCAGCCGGCCGCTCACTTCGGCCGGTCCAGCACCATGCCGATCGCCTTCATGAAGGCTCCCACTGTGAACGGCTTCTGGAGCAGAAGGCCGAGTTTTGGCGCGTCGGCCGACCCGGTCTCGGCGAGATACCCAGAGACGTAGAGCACCTTGATCTCCGGCCGGACGGCCCGCACGCGCGTGACCCACTCGTCGGCAAACGACGGCGGGGTCCCGACGTCCACGACCATCAGATCGATCCGGCCGGCATGCTGGCCGCTGAGGGCCAGCGCCTCGTCCCGGTCGCTGGCCTCGAGAACCACGTAGTTCTGAAGCTGCAGGATCTCCCGGATCAGGTCGCGCACCTCGGGCTCGTCTTCGACCACCAGCACGGTCTTGCCGTCGACCGCGGCGGCGGCGGGGACAGACGAGGTCGCTGGCGCCTCGATCGGCGCCGCCGCCTCCGGGGCGCGTGGTAGGTAGATCTTGAACGTCGAGCCGGCCCCGGCGTCGCTCATCACGCTGATCTGGCCGCCGAACTGGGTGACGACGTCGTAGACCGTCGCGAGGCCGACCCCGCTGCCGCGCCCGGGCTCCTTGGTCGTGAAGTACGGCTCGAACAGCCGCGCGCGGGTCTCGTTGTCCATGCCGCTCCCGGTATCGCTCACCGCCAGCATCACCACCTGGCCCACATTGGCGGTCTCGATGGTGAGGCGGCCACCCTGCGGCATCGCGTCGCGCGCGTTGACCACGAGATTCATGATGACCTGCCCGATCTGGTGCGGGTTGGCGCTGACGCGCCCCAGGTCGGAGTCGAGCCGGGTCAGGAGCTCGATGTTGTCGCCGAGCAGGGGCTGGAGCACGCGCGTCACGTTCCCGACGAGCTGGTTCAGATCCACCGGCGTGGGTGCCGGCGGCGGCCGGCGGCTTCCGGCGAGGATCTGCTGGGCCAGGGCCGCGCCCCACTCGGTGGCCCGCTTGATGGCTTCCGCGTTACGCCGCAGCGGATCGTCCGGGCGAAGGCGCCTCAGCATCATTTCCGTGTACCCGATGATGACCGCGAGCAGGTTGTTGAAGTCGTGCGCGACGCTGCTCGCGTGTCGGCGCAGGCTCGCGTTGTCGGCCAGCGCTTCCTCGAGCCGGGCGCGCGGGTCGCGGGCGGACACCGCCCCGCCCTCCGACGTCATCGACGGTCCTCGTCGTCGAGGGCGGCCGGCGGTTCGGGGATGAGCGGCAGCACGATCGTGAAGGTTGTTCCTCGGCGGGGCGCGCTGTTGAAACTGATCCTCCCACCGTGGTCCTGCACGATCTTGTGCGCGAGGGCGAGGCCGAGCCCTGTCCCGCTGTCCCGCGTCGTGTAGAAGGGGTTGAAGATCCGGTCGGTCTCCGACGGTTCGATCCCGGTCCCGGTGTCCTCGACCTCCACCCTCACCCGATTGGCGGGCCGCCGGCGCGCGGACGGCAGCGGGTCCCCGCTGACCGCCCAGCCGGCGCGCAGCGTGAGCCGGCCACCGCGCGGCATGGCGTCGAGTGCATTGGCCACCAGGTTGACGAACACGCGGTAGAGGGCGTCCTTGTCCGCCTGGATGGGCGGCACGTCGCGCGCGTACTCGCGCGCGACCTCGATTCGCTTGTCGTCGAGCTGGTCGGCGTAGAGGTCGACGGCGCGCTCGAGGAGCTCCGGAAGCCGCGCGAGCGTGAAGCTCATCCGAGCGGGACGCGCCAGCTCGAGCAGACGCTCGACGATGCCGTTGATCCGTTCCAGCTCACGTGGCACGACGCTCCCGAATCGCTCGCGGAAATTGGGGTCGTCGAACTTGCGCTCGAGGTGCCGGCTGAAGGTGAGCAGCGAGGTCAGCGGGTTCTTGATCTCATGGGCGAGCCCGGCGGCCAGCGTGCCCAGCGCGGCCAGCCGGTCGGACCGTTGCAGGTCATCCTCGAGCTGGCGCAGAAGCGTCACGTCACGGAACACGCCGATGACGCCGAGGTCCTTGCCCTCGCCACCCTTGAGCGGCGCCGTGCTGAACTCGATCGGGAGCACGCTGCCGTTCCGGCGCCGGAGCGTGAGCGGAACACTCGCGATCGGTGCGCGACTCGCGAGCGTCTCCGTCAGGAGGTCGCTGAGCTCGGGCGTGTGGGCGAAGAGCTCGGTGCAGTACCGCCCCGCGGCTTCGCCGCGGAAGAACCCGGTGAGCAGCTCCGCGGCCGGATTGAGCGTGACGACACGGCCGTCGAGGTCGATCGTCACGATGCCGCTCGTGAGCGACCCGAGGATGTTGTCGGTGTAGCCTTTGAGATCGGCTAGCTCCTCGAACTGCCGCCGCAGCCCGGTGTGCGCCTCTTCGAGCGCCGTCCGCTGCTGGAGCAGCTGCGTCGCCATGTGGTTGAAGGCGGCGGCGAGGCGCCCGATCTCGTCGGTGGTCGAGGGCTCGATCCGCTGGTTCAGCTCACCGCGCGAGATAGCGGCCGCTCCCTCGGCGAGTTGCTGGACCGGCCGGGCGATGTGCCGAGCCACCAGCGCCGCCGTCACGCCTCCCAGCAA
>WNFS01005091.1_pt1 | contig 21641 bp, 24 predicted proteins | sample 5400141 | NCBI WGS metagenome assembly WNFS01 (sample SAMN13153358, study PRJNA577476) | soil metagenome | isolation source: 60 cm saprolite under Madrone tree | place: USA:California | collected 2016-06-14
CCAATAGCCTTCGGGAAATCCGGGAGACACGTGATTAGGATTGCGACTGAATTCCAGGATGTCCCACTGCGCGATCCGCGCATGTTCCAGCAATTGCCAGCCCGTATGCGGCAGACCCGGCGCGAACGTGCCGCGCTTGTTGGGCGGAAATTCTTCCAGCGCGTCCATGAATTGCACGTGCGCGGAGCCGCCCTTCAGGACGTCGATTAGGTGCTTGCGCAATGCGGCGTCATTCACGCTTGAGTTCGCGGTCGACGCCCTTCGGTTTGCGGCTTTCGCGCCTGCCTTCTTCTTGCTGGGCTTTTTGCTCTTGGCGCGCGCGACTGGCTTCTTCTTCTTCAAGCTGATTTCTCCGAGACGATCACTTGTTGCGGCATTTCCGGCACGGGATGCAGCGTGGACTTCGCAAATCCCGCGTTGCGAAACATTTTTTCGTACTCCGAAAAAGTATACGCGTCGCCGGAATCCGTATTCGCCAGCATTATCAAGCTGAAGGCCGCCGCAGTCGGCGGCGACACGCGATCTTCGTTAGGCACAAACTCCAGCGTGATTGCCTTGCCGCCGGGTTTTAGCGCGGCCTGTACTCGCTTCATCAGCTTCTCGCAAGTAGGCATATCGAAGTGATGGAAAATGTTGGTTAGCAGCACGTAATCGTACCCGCCGCCCATGTCCGTCTCAAACGCGCTGCCCTCGCGCACGCTATAGCGATCGGCGACGCCAAATTTCTGCGCGTTTTCCTTGGCCACTTGCAGCACCGATGGCCAATCCAGCGCAACAACCTCGGCTTTCGGATTTTTCCGCGCGACAGTGATTCCGTACATGCCGTGCCCGGCGGCAATGTCCAGCACCTTGGCCGGCTTGCCTTCATCGGCACGCAGCAGCCCGGAGATAAATTCGGCCGACGGCACCGTGAGCGGCGCCATCGATTTCGCAAACGCTACCCAGAACTCATCGTTCGGCTTGGTATTGTCCCCGCCTTCCTTCCAAACCGAGCCGCCGTTGCGTACTGTTTCCGTCAACGAATCAAAGATGCTCCGTGCGCGTCCCGTGCCCAAAAATCCCGCCATAGACGCCAGGCATGCCGGCGATTTGCGGTCCAGGAAGATCGCGGATTCCTGCGTCAGAGCGTATTTTCCCTGTTCCTTGTTCAGGAATCCGTGAACGGTCATGAAATCACAGAGGACGCGCAGGCCTTTTTCCGCAGCTCCGGTCTTTACGGCGATTGCCGCCGGGGTGTTTGCGCCGGCCCCGATGGCGCTGAATACGTCGAGTTCGATTGCGGTTCGCAGCGCTGCTGTCTGTTGGTAGGCATTGAGCGCGTTGAAAATTCGTTCCGGGGTGGGCCGGGTTGCGGTTGTGGGCGTAGCCATGAAGTTTTCCCTCCGAGGTGCCGACTGAGTGCGCCTATTGTACATAACACTTGGTCCGAGGGCGATTTGTGCTTCGTGGAGCAATTGCGCTCGCCGGAGCACAGCCAGAAATGGCTGTGCCACGAATATCTTGCTCCAATCGCAACGCTGCTGGCATACTGCCTCACCCCGCAAGAAGTGGCACGGGCTTTAGCCTGCGTGCGGCAAGCAGTCCTGTGCTTCGTAGCTGAAATTGCAATCGTCGGAGCACCGGCTAAAGCCCGTGCCACTGAGGCAGCAGAATCATGAAGCGCGAAATTCATCGCTGGCATTCGCCGCGCCTGGGCATCGAACTGGGTGTAGTCGTCTACGGCCACTGGGGACCGCCGCTGCTGGGCTTTCCGACGAGCGCGGGTGACGAGTTCGAGCTGGAAGGCCAGGGGATGATCGGCGCGCTGGCCGATTTCATCGACGCCGGCAAATTGAAATTCTTCAGCGTCAATTCCATCAACGGACTTTCTTTCTACAACAAATCCGCGCATCCGTTTCATCGCAGCTACGTGCAGTCCGTTTTCGATTCCTACCTGCGCGAAGAAGTCGTGCCGTTCATCTGGAGCAGTTGCCAATCGCAGATTGGCATCTCCACCATGGGCATGTCTTTCGGCGCGTATCACGCGGCTAACTCGCTCTTCAAGCATCCCGACGTCATCAAGCGCTGCTTCGCTATGTCCGGCGTGTACGACCTGAAAAATTTCATGGACGGGATGTATGACGACAATTTTTATTTCAACAATCCCGTCGACTACCTGGCGAACCTAAGCGACGCCTGGGTGTACGAGCAGCTTGCCTCCTGCGACATTCATATCGCCACCGGCACCGGGCAATGGGAGAATTCCGGACCGTCGTACCGCTTGTCCGAAATCCTTGGCGGGAAAGGCATCCGCCATTCGCTCGATAACTGGGGCCCGGAAGGCGGGCACGACTGGCCGTACTGGAAGCACATGATGCGGGAATACATCGCGCGGCTTTTCTGATCTGGAAAACGTTCCGCTACCCCTCCCACCCCGGTGTTTTTCGTAAAAGCGGATTCTAAAGGGGTTAGCAGCCCATTTGGTGTAAAAGCGGATTCTAAAGGACTTAGCGAATCGGTGGGCCGGACCAGTGCTTCCGGAAGATGGCCGGGGTGCCACCCCCGTTGCAATAGAAAGAGTGCGCAAGCTAATGATACTAAGATGTTTAGCGCGCTGCCGTTGCGCAAAAGAGTGCGCAATCGCATGATAATGCTTGGGTTGCATGTATGTAATAGGAAGGAAAGAGGTTAAGAGGGTTGTTCGGGCTGACATAACGGATGGTACAACAGGTTCCGTATTTTGTCAATAGTAAACTGGGATCGCCATCACGAAAATCGAGGTAGAGCATCGAACGTGCGAGGGAGGCGCGGACATGTCCAAAGTTGTGTATGTGTCGAAATCGACGTTGGAGCGGGTGCGGGGGCCTTTGCGGGTGGCGCATTTGCCGGGGGAGGCGCGGCCGGTTGTTTACAGCGTGCATGGGGCGATTGCCGAGCACTACGGGGTGGACCCGGCGAAGATTGGGGAGTCGCACGCGGCAACGCTTGATTACGTGATTTCCGCGACGGCGGGTTGAATGCTGGGGACGTTTGGAGGTGCGCTGGAAGCGCGCCAAATCGATGCAAGCAACGGGAAGCTGACGGCGGAAGTTACCGGCGAGGTGGAGACTGAGGACAATGTGCTGGTTATTCGGCGGGTGCATGTGGCTATGCGGTTGGTCGCAGCGCCGGAGCTAAGGAACAAAATCGAGCGGGTGCATGGTATGTACGCTATGAATTGCCCCTTGTACCGGACTTTGCATAAGGCTATTCAGCTTACGTCGGGGTATGAGCTCGTATCTAGTAGTGCGGCACGCTAGCGGTCCGCACTAATTTTAAGGACTTGCAACCTCTGGCTATTAGTGCGCATTCTGAGGCGTTAAACGCGCTAAAGGTGTCAGATTTTACTTGCTCAAACCGATCCAGGTTCAGTCGTCGGCACTTGATGTCCGATTAGCGCGTAATCAGAAAGTGTGACTGATTCGACCGCCTTCCTTCCCCAAAACTGGACTGGTGGAGAGCCATCGCCTAGGCTTGCAACATGAAGCCTTCCCGAAACTCCGCCCTCAATCTGGGACTACGACTTCTGTTCATATTTCTCATGTGTTTAGCAAATCCGCTTTGGGCAAAGTGCCCAACGTACTCAGTACAAGTTCGAGGCAAGATCGAGTGCTTTTTTGAACCGGACGACAAGGTGCTGGCCACACTGATTTTCTTTGACCATCAACCGAGGCATCTGGGGAGACCTCAATAGACGTTCAAGGCGCAATCTTCAGTGGCCGCATGGCGTTCGATACTTACTCATCGACAGGACTCTTTAGCGGAGATAAATGCCACCGGCGGCCGAAGAGCCTGCTGGTCAGACTTATTAGAGCAGACGGTGTTGAGAAGGACCGCACGTCGTTAAAAATCCCGAGCGACTTCTTCTACGATCATGAGCGAGGTGAATACACAGCTAAATCGGACGTAACATTGCACAGCCAGTGTCAAGCGCCGTCGGTTTTCTCAAGAAACAGTTGGCGCAAACTTGATGCTGGTCCTTTCTCGATTTCGGCTCCGCCGGGATGGGAGTTTCACCAGCTCACAGGGGTAGATTCGTATGTTGGCGAGTTTGTAGGAGACGGCCTCGCGCTCCGCTTTGATTTCGGTGGATACTCAAACGACCTCAAAGAGGCCAAGAAACCAGCCTATGTTATCGCTCATGAGTCAATCGGCGGGTTTCCTGCAAAAATAGTTAGTCCAGGAACGCCAGGCCATGGCCTCACGGCTGTATATTTTCACAGTGTCGGTCGCTCGAATGGGCTCTGTCTTTGGGGCAAAGACCTCACATCCCCGCAACAGGAATTGGTGCTGAAGATATTCGAGACAATTCGATTCGGAGGTGCTGCGCCTCGGTATGTTATTCCGCCACCCCCACCCAAGAACGCACCCTGAGCACTTAGTGCCCAATAAGTCGGTACAGGCGGGTTCGGATGTCTAGTAAGAGCGTGTGCCGCACCTCCGGTGCTAAGAGAGACGGGCCCTCTCCTTTTCACGTTAACGCCAGATAGCCGCCAAGAGAAATACAAGGAACGAGGCGAGGCTTAAGGCGCTCCGGACTGCGTGCAACTTTGCCCAGCGTTGCAGGAGTTGTTCGGCTAGTGCGGAGTTTTTGTCGAGGGCGGGATCGAGGAGGCGGTTGTTGGTGGGGAGGATGACGATTACGGTGAAGGGGATTACAGCGCCGAGGAGGAGGCCGCCGATTAGCCATGCTGGCGGCGCGCCTTGTAGCCAGGCGACGATTGCGGCGAGGGTTCCGAGTGCAGCGAGCGAGGCTTGCATTATTGTGGCGCGCTTGTAGCTGGGGGCGAATTGGGCGAGGGCGATGGTGGTGCCGCATTGCATGCGGGCGGGATGCTCGACGAAGGAGATGTAGAGGCTGGCGCCTGCAAATAGGCCGGAGCAGAGGAGGGATAGGGATTCGGAGATGGCGAGGGGAGATGGCATGGCGGCTATGCTATCAACTCTCGGCCCAGCCGATAAGCGAAGAGAGATTCCTCTCTCCGCGACCCGGCGCACAAAAGGCGTGCGCAGGACAATGCCGGGTCGCTGCGTTCGGAATGACGGGTGGGACGGCTTTATGTCGGAGCTAAAGCTCCGACTCCCTAAAGAATCAGTTCTATGGTGAAAACGAACCGGCAGGACGTCACGACGGACGCCCTGCCGCTTGTACTGTTTGTATTCTGTGCTTCTACTGTTGCGGTTGATTTTGATTCTGATCTGGGGGTTGCGGATGGGCTGCTACGGGCGTCACCGTTGCCGAGCCGACTGCCGCCAGCTCGGAGGGCTTGTATTTCGGGGCGCTGACGTAGCCGTGTATCAGGTTTTTCTCGACGCGGTTCACGACCACCTGGACCGGCTGGGACTCATTTTCCGTGTGGATCCAAATCGGCTCATAGAGATTGACGTGCTTCTTGGTGAGTTGATTGTCGTCGACGATCATTTGCAGGTCGTAACTCTTGTGCTTCGTATCCGCCTTGCGCAGCGAGAGGGTGAGCGGCCCGACGCGTTGGAACTCCTTCGACTTTGTCAGATCGAACTCGAAATAGCTGCGCTCTCCGCGTTTGGCGAGCGCGACCAATTCCTCATGCGTCTTGGCGATCGAGCCGTTGAGCTCATCGCGGGTGGAATTGAGATTTCCTTCCAGGTCTGCGCGATTCTTGGCCACTTCCGCTTGCGTCTGGCTCAACAGCTTTTGTTGTTCGTCCAACTGTGCGCGAAGCTCTTTGAGTTGTTTGCTCGACGTGGTGCCGGCCTTGCCGGTAGGCGATTTTGTCGCTGCCGAACCCGCGTGTCCCGCCGGTGCCTTCTTTGGCGCCGCGGCTTCTGCCGCACCCTGCTGCGCGGCGGACATTTCGTTCAGCTTCGCTGTCAATGTAGTGAGCTGTCCCTGCATTTTGTTGATCGTGGCGTGCGCCATTGACTCTTGAGCCGTCAGGTGGCCGACCATGATTTGCTGCCGGTATCCGTAGCCGAAAGCCACAACGGCAACTGCCAGCAGGACTGCGGCTACAACTAACAGCGCGGTGTTTATCCCACCTGACGTGGGTTGCCCTTCATGACCGTGCTGATTCACTTCTTGTGATTCCTCCATGATTTTCTCTTTCTCCTTGATCTCAAGCCAGCTTCAATTGGACTCGCCGCAAAACACTTCTGGTTTGAGGGAGTCTCGGCCTCAAAAGTTGCTTCACCGCTGGCGCGCTTCCGAATGCGTGCCGTCCGCAGAAAATCACGCACGGAGCTAACCCTTTTGATGCCGATGACTAGCCCGCCATCTACAAAGGGCCATACTCTCTCGAGGGCGGTATTTCGATGTCGTAGGGTCGACATTCGTCGGAGTTAAAGCTCCGACCACCATCCGGAAAAGCAGGTTCCTCGGCGAAAACCGCCTTCGGAATGACAAGCCTGTAAGAGTAGCTGGCCGCCCTGAAGGACGGCCTCTATAGCGGTGCGGCTCTCTGAGCGCGTACCACAAACGCTTCTTCAGGGGCTAAAGCCCAGTGAGATGGTTGCTTGATGTCGGAGCTAAAGCTCCGACCCCCTAAAGAGACCAGGGCTAAAGCCCTTTTTTTTTGCGCGTGACGTTCATCGCGGCGCTTGAAAGCGCCGCTCCCCTGACTGAAGTCAGGGGCTTCCACCGCCGGGAAAAGCAGATTCCTCGGCGAAAACCGCCTTCGGAATGACAATCCTGCGAGAGTAGCTGGCCGCCCTGAAGGATGGCCTCTACAGCGGTGCGGCTGTCTGAGCGCGTACCACATGCATTTCTTCAGGGGCTAAAGCCCAGAGACAGGCGTGCTGATGTCGGACCTAAAGGTCCGACCCCTAAGGAATTCACTCCGCTCGCGGACTCGCGGGGCCCGTCTGAAGACGGCCGCTACGTACTACTTGGAGGAGCCGCTACGTGCTACTCGGAGGGGGCTTTTTTTGTTTTGCTTTCTTTTAGGAAGGTGCCTTTTTCTAGTTCGGTGAAGGCTTGGCGTAGTTGGTCTTGGGTATTCATTACGATGGGGCCGTACCAGGCTACTGGCTCCTCGAGGGGCTTGCCGGAGACGAGGAGGAAGCGAATGCCTTCGTCGCCGGCTTGCACTACTACTTCGTCGCCGCGATCGAAGAGGACCAGGGAGCGATTGTCGGCGGCCGACGGTGGGGTGGTGTCGAGCCAGCCTACCGATTCGGTAGGGACGGAGAGGGGTTCGCTGGCGTTGCAGAATTTGCCGGAGCCTGCGAAGACGTAGGCGAAGGCTTGGCGCGTGGTCTCGACGGGGAGAGATTTGCGGCGGCCGGGGGCGACGGAGACGTCGATATAGACGGGATCGGCGGCGATGCCATCGACGGGTCCGCGCTTGCCCCAGAAACTGCCGCAGACGAGGCGGACGTGGGTGCCGTCGTCGTCGGTGATTTCGGGAATGTCCGGCGACTTCACTTCCTGGTAACGCGGCGGGGTCATTTTCAGGTTGGCGGGGAGATTGGCCCAGAGCTGGAAGCCGTGCATGCGGCCGGCGTGGTCGCCCTTGGGCATTTCCTGGTGAATGATGCCGCTGCCGGCGGTCATCCACTGAACGTCACCGGGAGCGATGGCGCCGCGGTTGCCGATGCTGTCGGCGTGGTCGACGGTGCCGGCGAGGACGTAGGTGATGGTCTCGATGCCGCGATGCGGGTGCCAGGGGAATCCGGCAAGGTAGTCTTCGGGGACGTCGTTGCGGAAGTCGTCGAGGAGGAGGAAAGGATCGAACTCGGTGGTGTTGCCGAAACCGAAGGCGCGGCGGAGGTGGACTCCGGCACCTTCGGTGGTGGGCTTGCTGCGGATCAGGCGCTTTACGGGTCGAATGGACATGAGGGCCTCCAGAGCGCAGTCTACGCCGGAGTGGAAGAACTGTCACACCGTGGAGGAGTTAGGCGCCGGAGAAGTCAGGCAGCGGGGCGGCAGGCGGAACAGGTTAGTTCCTCGCCCATGTGGTCGAGGCGGCCTTGCGCGGTGGTTACCCAGTGATGCTCGGTCCACGGAGGATCGTGGCGGACATGTTGCTGATGGCCGCAGTCGAGTTCGGCGACCCAATCGCGGTTTTCATCCATGTGAAAGCCGACGATCTTGCGCAGCACTCCGGTCGATAGCGCGTGCATCGGTTTCATATTGGTATTCTACGCCCTTTGCGCTGAGCGTGCGTTACTTTCCGCAACGCGCGGGGAAGCAACGAGGGAGGCGCGAGATGCTACACTCCGGGTTGCAAAACTCATAGGCAGCACAGAAAAGGAGTATCGAGCATGGACGCAGGCAATGAAGCAGCGGCGGCAATCCTGGTGCAGACGATTTTCTTGAAAGATGGACATTTGCAAGGTCTGCTCGGGGAGCAAGCGACGAAAAGCCCGGTGGCGGCGGCGGAATTCTTGCAGCCGTTCTATCGCGCGGTGCTCGCCATGGTCAGCAAGGTGAAGGTGGAGGGCAAGCCCTGACAACAGGCAACGCGCTTGCTGGAAGATGCCTTTGCCGAAGGTCAGGCGTAGGCCGGTGGAGAGGAGTTCGTCGTTGGATTTCAGGCCGGGGAGCGGGTTGCTGAGATAGCGATCGCTGACGGTGACTTGCCAGCTTAGCCAGGCTTTGAGCTTGGTGGCGGCGGTGGCGTCGAACTGGAGACGATATTGGCCGAGGTCGCTGAGGTTGGGGAAGGCGGTGAAGCGCTCGTCGAACGAGACGCGATTGTTGAGCTTCCAACAACGGCGCGCCCATCTAAAGATGGCCGCTACGCAACTCCTTGGGGCTGGTGGGTCGGCCGGTTTTCGGTTGGGCTTCGAGTATAATTTTGGCCGGAGGAGGCTTGATGCGCTTGCGCGTTTCGCGTGTGAATGGGGTCGTTGCTCTGGTGATGGCTGTGGCGCTTTGCCTTGGCTCTTGCTCGCGGCAGTCGGGGGCGCCAGCGTCTGCGCAGGCTTCTTCGGCGCGGCCGGCGATTGTGTTTATGACGGATTTTGGGACGGCGAATGATGCGGTGGCGATTTGCCGGGCGGTGATTTATGGAATCGCGCCGGACGTTCGAATCACGGACATTACGCACCAGGTGACGCCGTTTTCGATTGAGGAGGCTTCGCGGTTTCTGTATGGGGTGACGCCTTATTATCCGGCGGGAACGGTGTTTCTTGTGGTGGTCGATCCGGGAGTGGGCACTTCGCGGAAGGCGATCGCGGTGAAATCGAAGAAGGGGCACTACTTTATTCTTCCGGACAATGGCGTGATTACGCCGGTGCTGGACCGCGATGGACTCGCGGAGGCACGGGAAATTACGAATCAGCACTGGATGATCGAGGCGCCGCTGTCTTCGACGTTTCATGGGCGGGATATTTTTTCGCCAGCGGCGGCGCATCTGGCGGCTGGATGGGAATTCAATCTGGTGGGGCCGCCAGTGCAGCAGTTGGTGCGGCTGTCGTTGAAGAGCGCCGTCGTTTCCGAGAAAGGGATCGACGGGGACATTATCGCGCTGGACGATCCATACGGGTCGCTGATTACGGATATTCCTGGCGAGGACTTGAAGCAGCTTGGTTACAGCGTTGGCGACAAAGTGCTGGTGCAGATCAACAAGAAGATGATTGCGATGCCGTACGCGAAAACGTTTATGGATGTTGGCGTGGGTGAGTCGCTGCTTTATGTGGATTCGCGGGGGCGCGTGGGGATAGCGGTTAACCAGGGCAGTTACTCGAAGAAATTCAATGTCATGCCGCCGGAGAAGATTTTTATTCCGCGGAAGGGCTTGCCGTTCAGGGTTCGCTGACGGTCAAAGCCGGTAGAAATCCAATCCTCGGTCGTTTGTTACCCGACTCGACGGCGCCACAGCCTTGAAAGCGGCAGCCCTTCGCGGCTCGGGATATACAAGACTGCCGCACTCCAAATTGAGCCAGCTTCCCGTTGACACCCTGGGGATGTAACCTTTTCCGGGTTTGGCGGTATTCGTGTATGCAGGGGCGCGATAGTCGGCCCAAGGAAGACCATCCGAGAATGCACTCGGTAACTGACGAGGAGTTGATGCTGCAGGTGCGTGACGGCACGGGGGAACGAAGCTGACCGGGGATCGGGCGCTCAGCGAGGACCTTGTGCAGGAAGTGTTTTTGCGGATTTTGCGACACCGGCAGACGTTCCGGGACAACACTCCGTTTCGGGCGTGGATCTACCAGATCGCGCGGAATGCGCGGATCGATCATTTCCGGAAGAGCCGGCCGCAGGTGCCGTTCGAACCGGAGATGGCGCCAGCGGTCGCGCCCGGCGATCCCGCGCAACAGCAACAGGAGTCCGAATTATTGCACCGGGCCATGATGGAGCTGCCGGAGGAAAAGCGCGAGTTGCTGGTGCTTTGCCGGTTTCAGGAGCTTCCGTATGAGGACGTGGCGCGGCTGGTGGGATGCGGCGTGGCGACGGTGAAGGTGCGAATCCACCGGGCGATGCAGGAGCTGCGGGAAATTTTCCACCAGTTGCAGGCTGCGCCTGCTGGTTCTACGCAACGTGCTGCGGCGCAAAGTTTTCCGCCGCGGAGGATGACATGAAATGTGAAGAGATCGCGGAGCTCTTGCCGGATTATTTGCAGGACGGGTTGCAGGAAGAGCACAAGAAGATTGTGGAGCGGCACCTGGAGAGCTGCGCCGAGTGTAGCGAGGTGGCGGGACTGTGGAAGAAGCTTGCGCTAATTCCCGACGAGCAGCCGAGTGCGGCGGGGCGGGGGCGATTCGATGCGATGCTGCAGGCTTACCAAGCGGGACAAGGAAGGGAAGTGTTGACGCGGCGTGCAGATACGGGAGCGTCGATTTGGAGCGTGTTCCAGTGGCTACGTTCTCCGGTGGGCGCGGTGGCGTGGAGCATCGCGCTGGTGGCGCTGGGAACGTATCTGGGACTGCAACTTGGCAGTGCGAAATCGAACTCGCAGGAATTAGCCGCGATGCATACGGAAGTGACAAACATGCGGCAGATGGTTGCGCTCTCGATGCTGCAGCAACAGTCGGCGAGCCAGCGGTTGGAGGGCGTGACGTGGACGCGGAGGGAAGAGCATCTCGATCCGCAGGTGCTTTCGGCGTTGATGCACACGCTGCGGTATGACTCGAGCGTGGACGTGCGGCTGGCGGCGCTGGATGCGCTGAGCCGGCATGCCGGGCAACCGCAAGTGAAGAAAACCGTTGTGGACGCGTTGCAGGAGCAGCAGTCACCGCTGGTGCAGGTTGCGCTGATCGACCAGTTGGTGGAATGGCGCGACGCGGATGCGGCTCCACGGCTGGAGAAGCTGCGGCAGGTGCCAAATCTGAATCCGACGGTGCGGCAGCGAGCGGATTGGGCGATCAGCAAGTTGAATTGAGGAGCTGAGCGATGAGCAACACATATTTGTTGTCGGTTCTGGCGTCTGGAATGGCTTTGCTGCTGTGGCCGGCGCAGGGGACGCAGAGCAAGCCTGACAAGCAGGCGATCCGTTCGGTGCAGCAGGAGAGGCCCTCCACTCGCGTGGACGTGGAGGACGACGAGCGAGAGATGGACATGGATGTCGACACGGACATGGACCTAAACGTACAGGAGCCTCAGATCGACATCGATATGGATTTGGACATTGAAGTACCGCAGGTCGACATGGATCCAGATGTTGATACAGACGAGCCCGACATGGATGTCGATCACGATGACGGGGATCGAGAAGAGATCGATCACGAGAACGCTAGCTTCACGGAGCACGAGCAGGAAAAGATCGAGAAATCGTTTTCGATGCCCGAAAGCACGGGACGGAGGACGCTGGAGATCGACAATGTGTGGGGATCGATCGAAGTTGTGGGTACGGCGTCGGATCAGGCGCACGTGACGGTGGACAAGAACATCCGAGCGGCATCGAAGGGGAAAATCGACCAGGCGAAGAAGGAAGTGACTCTGGAGGTTACGCAACAGGCGGAGGCGCTGAAGCTGTACGTGAACGGGCCATTCCGGTGCGATTGCCACGACTGCGGCCGGTCGCGCGATGACGACGGGTATGTGGTGAAAATGGATTTTCAGGTGCAGGTGCCGCGAGACGTCGATATCAAGATCAAGACGGTGAATGAAGGGCACGTTTCGGTGCGCGATATCAACGGCAGCTTTCTGGTGCGCAATGTGAACGGAGATATACAAATCCGGAACATCGCAGGATCGGGAACGGCGCGGACGGTGAATGGGCCGGTGAAGGTGTCCTTTAGGCAGAATCCGAAGGAGGCATCGGATTTCGAGACGGTGAACGGGGCTATCGAGCTGCAGTTTGCGCGCGATCTTTCCGCGGATTTCCGATTCAAGACTTTTAATGGCGGGATTTACAGCGACTTTCCGGTTACAGCACTGCCGGTGCAGGGAATGCAGGAGGAGCATCACGGGGCGAAGGTGGTGTTTCGGGCAGACCGGTACACGGGAGCGCGCATAAATGCGGGTGGTCCGCAAATCAAGGTGGAAAATCTAAATGGAGACATTCGCATTCTGGAAAGCCATGAATAAGCAAACGAAGTTCTCATCGATTTCGGGGCGGTTGGTGTTGGCGGGGATGACTGCCGCGACATTAGGTCCAGGCGTCGGGAACACGCGTGCGCAAGCTCAGACACAATCGGGTCTGGACCGGATTCCGGTGACGCTGAGCGATGCGTCGCGACCGGCACACGTGAAGGTCAGCATGGTGAATGGCGGGATCACGGTGAAGGCGTATGACGGGAAGGAAGTGATTGTGGAGGCGCGTGCGCGCAACCGAGAGAACTCGCGCGAGGAGGGTGGGCCGAAGCGGCTGGCGATATCGACCACCGGGCTCTCCGTGGAAGAGGAAAACAACGAGGTGAACATCAACACGGAATCGTATATGCGGCCCATCGACGTTACGGTATCGGTTCCGGTGCACACGTCGCTGAAGCTGCGCGCGGTGAATGATGGGGATATCGTGGTGACGGGCGTAAACGGTGAGCTAGACGTGGATGACGTGAACGGCTCGGTTACGCTGAACAACATTTCCGGCAGTGCGGTGGCGCACGCGTTGAATGGTCACCTGCATGCGACATTTGTAAAGGTTGATGCGCAGAAGGCGATGGCGTTCAGTTCGCTGAATGGAGATATCGACGTGACGTTTCCGGCGGATTTGAAGGCGAATGTCAGCATTCGTTCGGATCGCGGGGATGTGTTCAGCGATTTTGACGTGCAGCTCAAGGCCGCGGCGTCGCAGCCCGAAGTGGAAGATAGCCGCGGGAAGGGCGGCAAATACCGCGTGAAGATCGATAAGACGGTGCACGGGACGATTAATGGCGGCGGGCCGGAAATGCAGTTCAGGAATTTTCAGGGAGCGATTTATATTCGGAAGGCGGGGAGCCCGCGCTGAAGATCAGGGCACGTCAAGGCTGGACTCCTGCGTAGAAGGGAATTGCGGTGCGTGCGGCGTTCTTGTAGACGACGCCGGCTTTCATCACGAATACGACGCGGCGAACTGCGGTGATGTCTTTCAGTGCGTTGCCATCTAGAGCGATGATGTCCGCCTGAAGGCCGGGAGCAATCGAGCCGATCTGGCCGGCCATACCCATTGCTTCGGCGCCGATGGAGTTGGCGGACATCATTGCTTGCATAGGATGCTGGCCGCCATCGCGTACGCGATCGATGAACTCCTCCGCATTGCGTCCGTGCGCGCCTGCTACCGCGTCCGTGCCGAAAACTATTTTCAGGCCGGGAGTTTTTACCGCGTGATGGACCAGCTCGTGGTTCATCGGAAGAATTTTTTCCATTGCCGCAAAACCCTCTTCGGTGTAGCCGGGTGTGCCGAGGTACTGATCCTTGTGCAGCAAATAGTTTTCGATTATCAGCCCCGCCTGGGGGTCCAAATAAGCGCCCTTCCCGGCCATTAATTTCAAATCGTCGTCTGTTGCCAACGTGCCGTGTTCGATTTCCGTGCATCCTGCAAGCGTTGCGGCACGGACGGCATCTTTGTATGCGTGAACCAGCGTGCGCAGGCCCAGCTTTTTCGCTTCATCACAGGCGGCGTTCAATTGTTCCTGAGACAGAGTCATTCCTCCGCCCTGGCGAATGGACTGAGAGGCGAAGATCTTGATGAGGTCGGCGCCGGCTTCTTTTTGTTTGTGGACATAGGCGCGGATTTCATCAGGTGTGCCCGTCTGCTCGCCTCGGCCCAGGAGCGGCTCGGCGGCGGTCAAGATGCGTGGGCCCGGGAGGATGCCTTTGGAAATGGCGTCACGGAGAGGGATGTCGTTGGGAGAGCCAACGCTTTGCACGGTGGTGAAGCCGGCCATTAGCGTCAGCCAGGCATTTGAGGCGGCTTTGTACGCGTCGTCTTGGGTTGTGCCTGCGGAGCCGGCGTTTTTGCCGTCTTTGCCAAAGCTCCAGGTGATGTGGACGTGCGCATCGATCCAGCCGGGCAATACTGTGAGGCCGCGGAGATCGTAGTCGACGGGAGCGGCTTTCGGATCGAGGGCGACAATTTTGGAACCTTCGATCACGATGCGGGTGTCGTGCAGTACGTGGCCTTTGCCGTCGAGAACAGCGCTGGCGGCGATTACGATGCGCTTGTTCCGCGACGTTTGCGCCGAAACTGGGTGGCTTAGGACAGATAGGCCAAAAATACCGAGCACGCAAAGAGTGATTTTCGCGGATCGCATGATCGCTGCTTTCTCCTAAAGTAATGCACATGGTCTCTTATCACATCGACGGCGACACGTGTACCTTCGAAGCGTCTTCGCGATGGAGAGACATGAAGTGCCGTTGTTATTTGGCGTTGTGGGAGTTACGAAGTGGGTTGTAGTGTGCGTGCGGTGGTCAGCAGATACCATTCGACCGTGGGCGCGCGCAAGAACTTGATGCGGGTGCGGGTGGCTTCGGCGGCGGGTGCGTCGCCGAGTTTTTCTTGTGCGGCGGCGAGCTGGTCCAGTGCGAGCAGCGAGCGAGGGTCGGCGGCAAGCTCGTCGACCGCGTCGGTAAGTTCGCCTTTTGCAGCGAGCAGATAACCGCGAGCGGATTCGTAACAGTTCTCGACGAGCAGGTCGCGCGACAGCGTGGCGAGTTGCTCGAGTTTGCGAACGCTGGCTTCCGCGAGGGCGGTTTCGCCGCGCGCTGCGGAGATGCGGGCGCGCTCGCGAAGAACCTGGGCGCGGAAACTCCCGCGGTCGGCTTCGCTCACGCGGTCGATGGGATCTTGCAGCCAGATTTCCAGCGAGCGGAGTTGCTCCAATTCGATGGCGGGATCCGCAGCTAAGATGGCGCGGCCGAAACCAATTTCGAATTGCGAATAGGGCTCTTTCTGGTGGCGCGCTTTTTCATTGAGAGCGTCGAGAGCTTTGCGCCCTTCCGCGGGCTGGCATTCCCAAAAATAGACGAGCGCTTTCTGAAATTCGGAGTGAGTACGGTCGCGCGGGTTGTTGGCGATCGCGATGGCATTGTCATATTCATCGCGGGCGCGGGAGTAATTGCCCATGAGGGCGGAAGTGTCTCCGAGACCGTAATGCGAGGAAATGTAAGTGGGGTCGATGTTCAGGGCCGCCGCGTAGTGCTCGAGAGAGCCATCATCGTCGCCGGAGAAGCGGAGGATTTCACCGAGAGAGTCTTGCGGATTGGGAGAGTTGGGCAGCAGCTCGGCGTAACGTTTGAGGGAGGCGATCGCTCTTTCGGGGTTAGGAGTGCCGGTTTGCATGTAAGCGTAGCCGAGGAGATTGAGCGCAGGCGGGAAATCGGGATCGAGGCGCCGAATGGTTTCGAGCATCTGGCGAGAGCGGTCGTAGTCCTGCAGATAATAGAGCCAATCCGCAATGATGTAGAGGACGTGCTTGTTTTCGGGATAGCGCTTGAGCAGATCGTTCATAGCGCTGATGGCGGGAAGGAGGTCGCGGTCGCTGATGCTGGTCATCCAGCGGATTAGGAGTTGCTCGTCGGGAGTGGCGCGCGGGAGCAGGGCTTTTGCGCGGCCGAGCGCGGCGGAATCGGGGATGCTGCCCAGCGAGGCGAGCGAAAGGGTGGCGTAGCCGAGGGCGAACTGCGGATCCTTTTTGATGGCGTTGCGAGCGTTGGCGAGGGCGCCGTCGACGATGTGATTTTCATATTTATCGAGCGAGATCTCGACAAGCTTGCGTGCTTGCTCGGAGCGCGTGGAGACGGGGATGCTGCCAAAGAGTTGTTGGCGGGCGATGGGAGCGACCTTCGCGACGGAGCTTTTGCTGCGCGCTTTGGCGACTTCGACGCGCGGCGTGGAGGTCTGCGCCCGGACCGGGTATCCCAACAATGAAGGAAAAATCAGAAGAAGAACGCGCGTTGAGAAGCGGTTCATTGAGCACACACCTCTGAGAGAATCTGAACGACCTTGCAAGATGACGTTAGCGTGCGAGGCTGGCGACGGCATACTGGACGGAGGTACAGGCGATGCGGGATGGTTACGTTTGCGCGGAGGCGCACGGTTGGACACACAGGAGTAATGTTTTCTTGTGCGATTCGGCGATTGAGGCGAATACTTCAGATTAATCTCGGCATGGGGTGATTAAGCTCTATGAACGCAAAACGAAGGGGCGATGGTCTGCGCATGGCGGCGCTGCTATGCGCGGGAGCATGGTTGACTGTGAGCGCGGCGGCGGCAGTGAAGAACATGGCCGTGGTCACGTCAGCGGGAAGCAAACTGCAGGACGTGCCCCTGACGGAATTGGCGAAGCTCTGCAAAGGCACGCAGAAGACATGGGCGGACGGGAAAAGTTTTACGCTGGTGATGAAGGATCCGGAGTCTCCAGATATGCACGTGGCGGCGCAGAAGCTGTTTGGAGTGACGCCAAGCGAGGTCAAGAGCGCAATTGCCAAGCTGAATGAGACGCGAGCGGTGGTGCGCATTGTGGAAAGCGACGAGGATCTGCTGCGAATGGTGGAAGCTACGCCGGGAGCGGTGGGAATCCTGGATGTGTACGCGATCAACAGCACAGTGAAAGTGTTGCGGGTGGATGGGAAGCTGCCATTTGATGTCGGGTATGCGCTGAAGGGAAACTAGTTCTTCGTTGTAAATGGTTGATTTATTGTCTTCAGGTTTCTTGCTGCTGGGATTTTGTCTGATATTTCCAGAAAATCCAGAAACAAAACACGCCTTACTTTGCGGTTACCTGAACCGCAGGCTGTAGTTCGACTTGCCTCCGCGTCCATAAAACTTCCACTTGACAGGCGAATATAAAGCGAATATGTTGCGTACACCTTTTGGGGGACGGGGTCCCGGGTTCTTGCGGACGGGACGCTGCGAAACGGCAAAACGGCCTGTCCGAAGGGTCAGGTTTTCCACAGATAGGACAGGTGAATGCATAGCGAAGACATACAGGGAACCATGTACGTCCATAACCAGCTGTTTTTAATAGGTTTAGCCAATGGCAGCTCTCGGGTGGGCGTACTAGTAGACTGGTTTAAGACGCAAAATGTGCCTTGTGTACCATCGTGTTTGGGACCCATCCTGGTGTCAAATGGTACAGGTAATCGGGGAGTGGACCCTAAGTACAGGGTCGCGCATCTAAGTAAAAGTTCGGAGAAGTTCGCAGGTGAAAGTAAGTCGGCTCGCAGGTGGGATGCGAAGGGACCGGCAACAGAGGACGGAATGAAGACCAAGGACAACGGACGGAAGTGGATGTGGCGGTTCCTGGGCGTGTTGGTGGCGCTGCAGCTTTACTTTGTGAGGGAACTGCTGGCGGCGTTCGCGTTATTTGCGCTCGCGTTCGCGGCTATCGCTTTTGTGATTGTGAGTTTGTACATGCTACAGAAGAGCTGGGAGCTTGCGGTCGCGCGAGTGGCGGACAGCAACCATCCGGTGGTGAACTTCGCGCGGCGCGGGGTATCGGCGGTGGAGGATATGGCACGGCGACCGCTACGGCGGCCGGGTTCCGCGACGCCGCGGGCAATTTAACAGGTTTCTGGCGTCAGCCAGAGCACACAAGGGCCAACCGGACTTGAGACCGGTTGGCCTTTTTTCTTTTTGTGCTACTCTCTCCCGGCCTTAGGGGGAGCTGATGCGAGGAAAACGGTTTGCTGCGCTGATGGCTATCACACTGATTTTGCTTTTTGCGCGGGGAGCGGGACAGGCGCAGGAAAAATCGAAGGCGCCTAAGAGGATCGCGATTCGGGCGGGACGGCTGATCGATGGGAAGAGCGACGCGCCCTTGGCAAATGCGCTGATCGTAATTGAAGGGGAGGAAATCGTTTCCGTGAGCGCGGGCGGGGCGGCACCAGGCGGCGTGGAAGTGATTGACCTTTCGAACGCGACGGTGCTGCCAGGATTGGTCGACACGCATACGCACGTGTTGCTGAACGGGGATATCACTTCCGAGGATTATGACGCGCAGCTCTTGAAGGAATCGATCCCCTATCGGGCGATCTTGAGCGCGCGGAACGCGCGGATCGCGCTTGAGCACGGATTCACAACAATGCGCGACCTCGAAACCGAAGGCGCGATGTATGCGGACGTGGACATCAAGAAGGCGATCGCGAACGGCGAAGTGCCAGGTCCGCGAATGCAGGTGGCGACGCGGGCGATGACGCCGACGGGGATGTATCCGCTGCTTGGCTATTCGTGGGAGCTGCAGGTGCCGAAAGGCGTGCAGTACGTGGACGGAGTGGAGGGCGCGCGGAAAGCGGTTCGCGAGCAAGTGATGTATGGCGCGGACTGGATCAAGTATTACTCGGACCGGCGGTATCACTTCGAAGCGGACGGTGTGCTGCACAGCATGGTGAACTTTACGGACGAGGAAGCGAAGGCGATTGTCGACGAAACGCATCGGCTGGGAAAGAAGGTGGCGGCGCACGCGATTGGCAGCGACGGGATCGCGGCAGCGTTGCGCGCGGGCGTGGATAGCATTGAGCATGGCGATGGATTGACCGACACGCTGATGGATGAAATGGTGCGCAAAGGCGCGTACTGGGTGCCGACGATTACCGTGGGCGCGTATGTGGCCCCGGGGCGCGGTGGGAATTGGACGAGGATGGTGGACCTGGAGAAGGCGGCCTTTCAGAAGGCTTTGAAGAAGAAGGTCAAGATTGCGCTTGGAACCGATGCGGGCGGGTTCGATTGGAAGGAACTGAACCAAGCCAAGGAGTTTGGGTATTACGTGAATTACGGGATGACGCCGATGCAGGCGATTCGTTCGGGAACGGTCGTGCCAGCGGAGCTGCTCGGTTGGAGCGACAAGATGGGCACGATCGAGGCGGGGAAGTGGGCGGACTTGGTCGCGGTGAGCGGCGATCCGTTGAAAGACATTACAGAGCTAGAGCGGGTCAAGTTTGTGATGAAGGGCGGAGCGATTTTCAAGAATGATTTGAAGTAAGGATTACAGACTGCTGCGGATTCCTCGTACTGAACAATTAAAAGAAGGCGGCGCCGCCGTCGACGTTGATGGATTGACCGGTCACGGCGCTGGATTGGTCGGAACAAAGGAAGAGCGCGGCGTTGGCGATTTCGTCGACCGTTTGCGCGCGGCCTTGCAGCAGCGTATTTAGAAATCCTTCCAACTGTTCCTTGGGACTTACGCCCATTTTCTTGGCCAGAGTGGCGCCAAGCTTCTGCGACATTACGGTTTCGGTGACGGGGCCGGGGCAGAGCGCGTTGACACGCACGCCTTTGCGGGCCGCTTCGGCGGCCATCACTCGCGTCAGGCCCAGCATTCCGGCTTTCGCGGCAGCATAGGCCGAGCCCCAAGCGAACGCGGACTTTGCCGAAAGGCTGGAGATATTGAGGATGACGCCGTAGCCGCGTCCGTACATTTCTGGCAGCACCAGCTTGCTGAGCAGAAAGGCCGCACGCAGATGACGGGAACTACGGGGCCGTAATGGCCGGCATTGTTCACGAGGATATCGACACGGCGAAATTTCTTGCGCGCTGCGCCAACCACGCGCGCACAGTCAAGCGCACTGGCGAGGTCGCCGGTCGCGAAAGCAGCTTTAGCAAACTTGTTGATCTCCGCAGTGGTGGACGCGAGTTCGCTGGAGGTTCGCGCGGTAAGGAAAACCGAAGCACCTTCACTGGCGAAGAGCCGCGCGATGGCCCGGCCAATGCCGCGGCCCGAACCGGTGATTAGCGCGACTTGGTCCTTCAATAACATAGGATGAGGAGAATAGAGGGAGAACCGGGCAAGGGCAAGAAACTTTCGGCCCGCGCCCTTGTTTCGAGCGATTGAGAACTTTGGCACGGAGCCGCCGGCACTTGCGGCCCAAAGTGGACGTACATACAATCTCGTGATGATGGACTCTCACCAGTTTCTGTTGTTCCTCGCCGCGGCGGTGTTGCTGGCGATCACTCCCGGGCCGGGAATTTTCTATGTGCTGGCGCGAACTCTAGCGGGCGGACGGCGGGAAGGAATACACTCCGCGCTCGGCACTTTTTTCGGAGGGCTGTTTCACGTTTTCGCGGCTGCATTGGGCGTTTCGGCGATTCTGGCTGCGTCGGCTGTCGCGTTTCATACCGTGAAATACGCCGGAGCGGCTTACCTCGTGTGGCTTGGGATTCGCATGATTCGCACGCGGAACGCCGAGATGCCCGCGGAGGCTGAGGCTTCAAGTCAGGGGTCATTCCGGCAGGGTGTTCTTACCGAGGCGCTGAATCCGAAGACGGCGTTGTTCTTTTTGTCGTTCATACCGCAATTCATAACGGCGGGCAACGGCCATGTATTTTTGCAGTTCATCGTGCTGGGCGCGACGTCAGTGATTCTGAACACGGTAGCGGATTTGGTAGTGGTGTTCATAGCCGCGCCGCTGGAACGCAAGCTGAAAAGCAGCGTGCGCTTTCGGCGCCGGCAGCGAGTGGCTTCGGGCTTAGGCATGATCGGGCTGGGCGCGTACGTTGCTTTGGCTGATTCGAAGTAGAAGTTATTCCCAATTCCAGTTGGCGAATTGTTCGCGCAAGGCGATTTTCTTGAATTTGCCGACGGAGGTGCGCGGGATTTCTGGAACAAAGACGAAGGCATCGGGAATCTGCCATTTGGCGAAGGACTTAGCCAGAAAATCGCGTAGTTCTTCAGGGGTGACGGTTGCGCCTTCTTTCAGCACGACGGCTGCCAGTGGGCGCTCTTGCCACTTCGGGTGTGGGACACCCACGACGGCCGCTTCCTTTACGGCGGGGTGACCCATTAGCGTGTTTTCGAGGTCGACGGAGCTGATCCACTCGCCGCCGGACTTGACCAGATCTTTCGCGCGATCGACGATTTTTATGAAGCCTTCGTCGTCCATGGTGGCGACGTCGCCTGTTTTGAACCAGCCGTCCTCTGTCCAGCGATGGGATTGGTCGGGCGAGTTGTAATAGCTGGCAGCGACCCATGGACCGCGGACCTCGAGTTCTCCCGGCGTTTCTCCATCTCTCGGAGCTTCCACTTCTTTTCCTTCGAGCCCGTCGGGGCGCGTGACGCGTAGTTCGACGAAGGGCGCAGGCCAGCCTTGTTTGGCGCGGACGTCATAGCGTTGATCTTCGCTCCAGTCGAGCATGTGGCGCTTGAGCCGGCCCACGGTTGCGACGGGCGTAGTTTCGGTCATCCCCCAGAGGTGCATGACGTGCAGGTTGTGTTTATCGAGCGCGCGCATCAAGCGGACGGGCGGCGCGGTACCGCCGATCACGATGCGAACGGGCGACGGAAATTTCCAGCGACCCGGATTCTTCTCAAGCGCATAAAGCACACCCAGCCAAACAGTA
>WNFS01002405.1_pt1 | contig 21609 bp, 22 predicted proteins | sample 5400141 | NCBI WGS metagenome assembly WNFS01 (sample SAMN13153358, study PRJNA577476) | soil metagenome | isolation source: 60 cm saprolite under Madrone tree | place: USA:California | collected 2016-06-14
ACCTCCGCGGTCGCGCCTGAGACCCTGCCGCCATTCTGGGAAGATCAACTCTTCGGCGAGACGGAAACTAGCGTCGTGCGCTTCAAGATCGGCGATGTCGCCTTCGAGGGCAGCAACCCTTGCGCGCGCTGCCCAGTTCCCTCTCGCGAATCACAAACCGGAGCCACAAACGACCGTTTCCAAAAACGCTTCACCGAACTCCGCTGCGCGCAACTCCCCGCATGGACGCCCGCCGAGCGTTTCGATCACTTCTACCGCCTCGCCGTAAACACCCGCATCCCCAGCACCGAATGCGACAAACTCCTTCGCCTCGGCGATCGACTCTTGTTGTAGACGTGGTGTCCAGGTATTTCAAATACTAGTGCTAAGCAGCCTCGCGAAATATTTGCGCGGCGGAAACATTCCACGGCCGTCCTCCGCACCGCATCGCCTCCTTCCCTGCTGTTCATGCTTCTTTCGCAGGAAACTCGTCGTCGTTCGCGCCCTCGTCGCCCGCCGCTTCATCGCCAGCCTCGTTCTCGGCCTCCTCTTGCTCCTCCACTTGCGCGTCCGATAATTACCTCCCACCCCTGCGTCCACCCGCCCGCCCCGTTCTCCATCGCGCCTACCTCCAACCCAAACAGCCACAGACTTACGTCATGGCTACTTTCTAGGAGTTATCGGGCGCAATAACTGGAGAGCAGGCAGGCGAGTGCCAAGCGAGCGGGCAGACGAACAGCCAACGTCTTGAATCTCTAAGAGATAAGCAAGGACTAGGAGTCGGAGGATTACCTGCCAGTAGCAGTCGCGACCGGTTGTTTTTCGAGAAGCTGTTCTTTGCGGTAGATCAAGGAATTGATGTCGTAAGTGGCGAGTTCAAAACCGTGCCCGTGGGTAATCGCATCCGTCGGGCACGCCTCGACGCAGTAACCACAGAAAATACAACGCGAATAATCGATATTGTAAACGCTGGCGTAGCGCTCTCCGGCAGAGATCCGGCTGGCATCGGTGTTTTCAGCGGCTTCAATATAAATGCAATTTGCGGGACAGGCAGCGGCACACAGAAAGCATCCAACGCACTTCTCGAGCCCGGATTCGTCGCGGTGCAACACGTGAATCCCGCGATAGCGCGGCTGAAAGTGGACTGGTTCGAAGGGATAATTCTCCGTAACCGTTTTACGAAACATATTTCGGAAAGTTACGCTGAATCCCTGAACCAGTGTGATGAAGGTCTCGCCAACTTCTCGCAGAATGGATGCCATAAGCTAGGAGTCTAGCAAAGGGCTGGTGCTCCGGCAAATGGCGGTGTTCGATGGAGATATTCAAACAGGGAAGCGAACCGCTCACACCTTGAGGGAGTCAATAATTTGCTTCCCGTGAAAGCGTCCATTTTCGATGAATATCTCGCCGGTGTGCCTGCCACCTATTACCACGCCGGCCAGATGAATTCCGTGGACATTGCTTTCCAAGTTGTTGGGGTCCAGTGCCGGCTTTCGCGTTTCCGGATCGAGTTGCACGCCCAGCCTCTCGATGAAGGCGAAATCAGGATGATAGCCAGTCAGGGCGAAAACTTGTTTCGCGGGCAAGCGCTTTTCGCCGGCGCCATTCTGCACCACGACCTCATCTCTCGTGATCTCTTTTACGCGCGTCTCGAACAGCGCTTTGACCTGCCCCGCCTTGATCCGGTTTTCGATGTCAGGCCGCACCCAATACTTGATCGTCGAACCCAACTCGGCCTTCCGATGCACCAAGGTGACGTGCGCGCCATTTCGGTACAGATCCAAGGCGGCTTCTGCGGCAGAATTCTTTCCGCCAATCACCACAACGTCGTGGTTCCAGAATTCGTACGGCTCGGTGTAGTAGTGCGAAACGTGCGGCAAGCCTTCACCGGGAATGCCCATTTCGTTTGGAAGATCGTAGTAGCCCGTCGCAACGCCAATCTTTTTCCCAGTGTACCTCTCTTCCGTTCCCTTCCCCGTCCTCGTTACGACCGTAAAGTTGCCGTCGTGCCCTTCGACGCGCAGCACGCGCTCAAAGAGCCGCAGTTCCAAACCGTAATGCTCGGCCGCTTTGCGGTAATACTTGAGAGCCTCGGTGCGCACAGGCTTGTCGGCTGCGCTAACCAGCGGCAAGTCGCCGATCTCGAGAAGTTCGGGGGTGGTGAAAAACACCATGTTGACCGGGTAATGGAAAATCGAGTTGCACAGGCAGCCCTTGTCGATCACCAAAGGCTTCATCCCGGCGCGCTTCGCCTCGATGGCACAAGCCAAGCCGGTAGGTCCCGCGCCAATGCAAATGATGTCGTAGGTGGCCATTAGATTTTTAGTTTGCCGGGAGTTCGGAGGAATTGCAAATACCGTGGGATTTATTGAGTTTCTGGCAGTTTCAGTATGTCAGTCAGCTCCTGCCGGAATAATTCCAATTCTCGCAAGCGTTCCGGCGTGGCAGACAGTTCGGTTTTCTTCCACACAAAGACTTCAGCAGGGCCGCGTTTGATTCGCACGCTCAGGTTTCCATCTACGAGGTACGACGGCGGCGCAAGCAGCTTTAGTCCGCCGTTAGGTATCGGTGACAGAACAGCAGCACAATCCCTGCGCCGCACGCATAAAGCACTCTCATAAGGTGGAATCACGATCGGACGAAATCCGGCCGCGAACAACCTCTCCAGTGTTTGCATCTGCTGAGGAGTGAACTCGACCATGCGATTAGTGGGACAGACTTCAGTCTGTCTGCAGTGATGTATCCCGAGACTTGATCAAGCCGCCGTCGAATCCGCTTCCGACGACGTTCCTTCGAGCTGCGAAAGAATCGCGCGCAGCGTCACAATCAGCTCGTCCCGCGAGACATGGCTTTTCTTGAACTGAATGCGGAATTTGAAACTCTCATTCTCGGGCTCATAATGAAAAATGAACGGCTGAGGCCTCTGCGGCCCGCCCTGCTCCTCGCGCCGTTCGCGCCGCGCTTCGTCCCGAGTCAATCCGCCTTGCAGGATGCGGTGCATCATCTCGAGCATCTTCTTCTCCGTCGGCTGCCGCGCGATCTGCAGCAAGAGCGACTTCGAGATGATTCCGTGCTCGACGCATTTTTTGCGCAACGATTCGGGAATATTCCTGAGCGACAACGTCTCCGTCACCGAAGAACGTGCGCGCCCAATTTTCCTGGCCACATCTTCGTGCGTATATTCAAATTGCGTCGCCAAACGGTGTAGCCCGTCCGCTTCCTCAAACGGCGTCAGGTCTTTGCGCTGAATATTCTCAATGAGCGCGATTTCCAGCGTCTCTGCATCGTCCGCCATTTTCTCGATGCAGGGAACCTCACGCAAGCCGGCCGCACGCGAGGCGTGGTAGCGCCGCTCTCCGGAAATGATGTAGTAGCAGTCTTCCCGCGGCACGAACCGCACCAGCAACGGCTCAAGAACGCCTTTTTCGCGGATGGACTCCGAGAGTTCGCGCAAATCTCCCAGCGCCTTACGCGGCTGGTCCGGATTGGGCCGGATCTGATCCACAGGGATCATCCGTCCGATCGCCGCTCCGCTGTAACTCGTTAGTGATTCGACATAGTGCGCGTCATGCCGCATCTTCAGCGTGACGGGTAACCCGATCCTCTTCGACACGTTGGATAACCTCCGCAGCCAGTTTCTTGTACTCGATGGCGCCGGGCGATTTCGGCGCAAACGTTAAGATCGTTTCTTTGTAAGCCGGACTCTCTTCCAGCCGTACGTTCTTGCTGATCTTTGTCTTGAACAGCACTTCCCCGAATACGGTGCGGATCTGTCCGTGCGTGTCGCGCGAAATATTCGTCCGCTTGTCGAACAAAGTGATGACTACTCCCAGAACTTTCAGCCCGGGGTTAGGACGCGCGCGAATTCTTTCGTACGTTTCGAGGAGATCGTCCGTTCCTTCGATCGCAAAATATGCGGCTTGGATCGGCACCAGCAAATGAGTGGAAGCCACCAGCGCATTCACCGTCAAAATTCCCAGCGACGGCGGCGTGTCCAGCACGATGTAATCGTATTCCTTCAAAACAGGGGCCAGCGCGTCCTTCAATCGGTACGGTGCATCGAACTGTCCCGCGAGCACTTGCTCCAACTTTGCCAATGCCAAACGGCCAGGCCCTAGAAAAAGCATCTGATCTTTCGTTGGCTTGATCACCGCCGCCATAGTCGCGCGGCTTTCGCTCAGCACGTCGAACATTGATGTGGCAATCTCGCCGGAATCGTAAAATGCGATCGTGGAGTTCGCTTGTGGATCGAGGTCAATCAAAAGCGTGCGCTTGCCGCGGTGCGCCAGAGCGGCGGACAAGTTAATCGCCGTCGTCGTCTTTCCGACGCCACCTTTTTGATTTGCAACCGTGATGATGGCAGTCATAAGCTTCTGCCTCCGCCTATGCGCAAGGTAAATCGCACCGACGCGACCCGGCAACTCGGTCCCTATATGTGGGTGCTGCCTGCAGAAAGCCCCCTAGGCCTAGGCCCACTCTACGTTCCGAAGCCATTCCAGCGCAAGGGAAAAGTGGATATTCCCAGCAATGCCAGTGGAAATCTTAGCTGTTCTGTTTTGGGATAGGTATAGCGAGCGGCGAATTAGGCACTACCGCAAAAAGGCAAGGGATGCGCGCCGAGACTTACTAACAGTGGAGCCTCATCCGTGGCGGCTGCTTGCTAAAGATCCAAGCCCCAGAAATCCATGGAAGCCTCTTGAAGTTCAAGCCCCAGTTCCCATCCCGTCCGGCTTTCATGCCCACGCCAAATCAAAACCGCTTCGCAAGCATTTTTATTGATGAGATTGACCAGGAGCAGGCGCTGTCCAACAGGGAACCCTTGTGGAATGACCGCCAAACACCCCTTTGCGCTGACGTCAGCGGTGTAACCTTCGGCGCGCATTGCGCAACCCGACTCCGCCCATTCCACGGCCACGGGCACGCGAGAATTTACGCGACTCCCGGCCCTGTTATTTTGCATTCGCGCTTCAAAGCTGGATATGTTCCCCACGCCCACGGTTATCTCCTGTACTTGCCGGATCCGAAGCGTCCCAGCAATTCGTCGTCAGTCTCTAAGATTGAAGCCAGATCAACCCGCCCGCCTGTAAACGGGCAAAAGAAGCACTTTGCGAAGACTACGATTCACATCCGACCCGGTCAATGGGACTTCGGGCCTAGAACGTCCGCAAAGTCACCCCCCCGCTCTTCGGCGCGCCGAGAGTCAAGCCTGGCTCTGCGAGTAGAGGTTTGTTCAGGTTGGATCACCACAGTCTACGCACAAATCGCGGTTTTCCAATTCAGGCCTATGATCAACTTCTCCTCCCAGGCCTGTTTGCACCCTTTCACTGTCCCGCTTACACTTTTCGTTTCGACATTTTGCAGATGTCTCGCCTAAACACACTCCGCGCAGAACTAGTGCCTACTTTGCGGCTCGCGTTACCGCTGGTCCTGGCCGAACTCGGCTGGATGAGCATGACCATCGTGGACACCATGATGGTCGGACGCCTTCCCAACAGCGCGACGGCCATGGGCGCGGTTAGCTTGGGTTCAAATCTCTTTACCGCCATTGCGCTCTTTGGTGGCGGTCTCCTTATGGGCTTGGATACGCTTGTGTCCCAGGCTTTCGGTGCTGGCCGTCGGGAGGATTGCCATCGCTCACTAGTGAACAGCGTTTATCTAAGCATTGCCCTCACGCCGCTTTTGGCGATTCCCGTCTGGATTCTCCCCGCACTCCTTCGCGCAATGCACGTAGACGCGGGAGTGCTCGCTCTCGCCATTCCGTACACCAAAGCCCTCCTTGCAGGGCTCTTTCCCCTTCTCCTGTACTTCGCCGTGCGCCGTTGCATCCAGGCGATGAACATGGCCAAACCCGTGGCTTTCGCTCTTGTCACCGCGAACATCGTAAACGCGCTCGGCAACTGGATCCTGATTTATGGAAAATTTGGGATGCCCGCAATGGGCGCGATCGGTTCCGGCTGGTCCACGTCCATTTCTCGAGCCTACATGGCGCTTGTCCTCGTCGGATACCTGTTCTGGTACGACATTCGCCACCGTACGGAACTCCTCAAGACTCCGATCGAGCCCGATTTTCGGCGCCTCCGTCGTCTAATTGCACTAGGCTTTCCTGCGGCCATGCAGTTTACGTTCGAGAGCGGCGTCTTTGCACTCGCGACTGCTTTGGTCGCTCGCCTGGGGGCCGTGCCTCTTGCCGCTCACCAAATCGCGCTGAACACCGTGGCGTTTACGTATATGGTTCCCCTGGGTATCGCCTCCGCCGCCGCAGTTCGCGTTGGCCAGGCCATAGGCCGCAAAGATCCACAAGGCGCGGGAGACGCTGGAGGCACCGCCATCTTTCTCGGTGCTACTTTTATGACATGCATGAGCATCGTCCTGCTTGTCATTCCGCGATGGATTGCCCGCGCTTACACGCCGGACGAAACCATCATCCACAGCACGATAGTTCTGCTAGCGGCTGGCGCTGCTTTTCAACTTTTTGATGGTATTCAAACGGTTGCCACCGGCGCTTTACGCGGTCTGGGCGACACGCGCACCCCGATGTTCTGCCACTTCACCGCGTATTGGGTCGTGGGTCTGCCTCTCGGCGCATGGCTCTGCTTCCACCGCGGCTGGGGCGCGTTCGGCCTCTGGGCTGGCCTAAGTCTTGCGCTAATTCTAATCGGAATTGTGTTGCTGGCCGTCTGGCAGCGAAACGTTCGCCAACTTGGTACTTTAATCTCGAAAGAAATGGAAGTGGTCAATAGCCCGGCCGGACAGTTTTGACGTTTCCATACTCCCCTTACCCGCTACATCACTCAAAGAGATACAAAAACGGCTCCACTCTTCCTCGCCTCTACACTATACGTAACGCAAATTCCGAGGTGGTTCGGGCGAGTTTCTTAAACTTCCCCGGCGAAAGGGTGCTAGCCATGTGTCGAGGCTCGTGGTGGAAAAACTCGCTCTATTTGCTCCTGCTCATCTTTACGCTGGCGGGCGCCGCTGTCTGCGCCCGCGCGCAATCGGCCTCGGACGACGCCGACGATGACGAAGACGCTAAGCCAACACCTTCCCTAAGCCTGAATATCGTCTTTTCCGAGGCTGGCAAGATTCAAGTAAGCTCGTTCGCCTTCGGACAACCTAGCACCGCTTCCGAGATAAAAACCGTACTCGAATCCGCGCTCGGCTGCACGCTGCACGACAAAATGCCATCTCGTCAATTAAGTCCCCAGTTCTATAGCGGTTCCTGCGAGCCGCCTTCTCAGCATGCTGCAATGGTTCGCGAATTCAGAATCGCCACAGCGCCGCTGCGTAAATATGCTCTGGATCACCAGATCGAATTGTCGAGCTTAGCCGTTCGCCTGCCGGACGTGGAAATCACAGAAACGCAACCTCCCGTCGAGACGCAACCCCCTGCTTTCGGGAAAGTATTCGGCAAGATGGCCGCATACTTACAACGTAATTTCGAATTGAATCACGCCTATTTCTGGCATACCGACGCCGCCATCCCTGATTTTGTTACCGTCCGCCTCGGAATCTCTTCCAAATCCGTCATACGCGCGGAATACACCTTGCTTGGTGTTCTCTTGCTCCCCGCGCTGCTTATCTTCTGGATGGGCCGCAAGGCCCTCTCTAGCGAAGCGCAAGACAGGGCAGTCGTGTGGTTCACCTACATGCGCTATCTCCAGTGGACCCTAAACTTTTCTCTCCTCGGCTGGTGGATAGCGGCGGACTCTTTTCATCTCGAGCAAATTTTGCAATTTCTTTCCGCGGGCACGCGCATCGCCCCCATCTGGAACTACCCAGTAACTCCGACTGTCGTCAATTGGTTTCCGCCCGCGATCATCTGGGTTCTGTGCTTCGCATTGTCGCATCCCGTTCAAGAAAAACTACGCGGGCTTACCTGGACTCGCGGCGAACTAGCTATGCAGGGCTTCTACTCCTTCTGCGCCTCCCTCCTGCCCCTGGCCTTGTTCCTGACTGGCCTTTCCACCTTGGCGAAAAGTTCCCTCCGAACCGGAGTGCTATGGATGGTCGCCGCCTTCGCGATCGCTATCGTCGCCAGCCGCGCGCGTCAAAAGTTTCTCGGCATGCAACCCCAAGCTCTTACCACCGGCGATTTGCGCGATCGCGCTTTCGCCATGGCACGCCAGTTGGGCGTCAAGCTCCAACAGGTCTACATCATCCCTTCGGGGAAAGGCCAAATGGCCAACGCCTTTGCACGCAAAGGAAACGTGATTTCCTTCACCGACTTCCTCCTTCAGCGCATGACGCGCCGCGAAGTGAACTACGTTCTCGGCCATGAGATGACACACCTGAAACTCGGCCACCCCGGCAAGCTGGCCATGGCCGCCGTGGTGAGCTACTTCGTCGCGATGTCCGGGGTGGGTTTCCTCGATCCTCTTGTACATTTCTCTGTTGTAGTACGCTATTCCCTGATCGTCGCCATCGTCACCATCGGGCCCTATTTCTGGTCGCGGCGCTTCGAATACGCCGCGGACGCCGGCGCTGTCGAAGTCACCGGCGACCCGGAAGCTGCCATCTCCGCGCTCTTCAAGCTCGCTCAGCTCAACATGCTCCCCATTCACTGGAGCAACTGGAGCGAAAAATGGCTCACGCACCCCTCTTCCCTGCGCCGCGCGCAAGCCATCGCCCGCAAGGCGAGGATCCCGCTTGAACGTGTTCCGGAAATTGCTCAAGGGACGGCGGCCGCAGACGATCATTACGTCCTGCCGGAAACCGTTACTCCTGGCGCCAAAGTCCACTCCAGTCACATGAAGCAAGGCGGCACTATGCGCGTCGCCTTTACCATGCTCGCTTTGCTGATTTTCACACCAGCAGCATTCGCTCTACTGGCGAATCGCTTTTTCCAGAATTCTCCATTTCGAGGCGTTCTCTTTCTCGCGGGAATTGTAGCCACCATCGCCATGTACTATGCGTCCGCAAACTTCTTGCCCCCGATGAGGCTCCCCAAACTGGTTACTTCTCTGAAGACCAAGCTTGCCAAAGAGGGCATCCTCGCAGACGCCTGGGACGGTGTTTTCGTCGGCTTCTCGCCTGCTGCAGCGCCGCGCAGCTACGAACAAAATACCAACTGGGATCTTGGCTGCCTCTTTCTCTGCTCCGATCGCCTCTGCTATTGGGGAGAGGAAACGAAATTCTCTCTGCGTCCCGACCAGATCACCGCCATCACCCTGGCACCAGGTATGCCCGGATTGTTTCCTCCTTGGCGGATTTATTTAGCATGGAAAGACGAGGATCTCGGCACCACCGGTGTCTTCAACATCGGTTGCATCAACGGCGCTTCCACGCTCCACCTTCGACAGCAGTCTTCCAAGCTGACCGAGCGCCTCAGAGTGTGGTGGAAGTCCACGCCGACGGCGCGCCCTCTGCCCAGCCCGCTCGCGACTTTGCGTTCTCCTCAGATTGGCACAGTCACTGGAGCGATTCCGCGATTCAACCCCGGCAAGCTCTTTTCCGAGCTTTTCTTGACCGCCATCTTCGCGATCGTTGGAGCAATCCTCTGCGGACTGCCCTTTCAACTGACGGCCTTTCTCTTTTCACGGCTAAATGAGTCTCTCGGGAGGATCACCGCGGTCCACTCGCCAGGCTCAGGGTGGTACGTCGTGGCCGTAGTACTGTTGGTGCGTTTCTTCGCCATGATCCCGGCACTCCGCTACAAAGATCACGCCATCGTTACCATCGCCCCCTCGCGAGCACAAGCATCGCAGGTCAACGTAACCCCTAGCACGCAAGCCCAGCCCGCCAAAGTCGAAAACGATAAGGCGTTTTCGCACTAACGCAGAGCGCGCTGGCAATTTATGTGATTAGTTGTCTAGAGAATCGGGCAAAACACAGTTAGGTAGGAATTCGTCCGAGCTACTTACATCTTGTAGCGGCCGAGGTCGTCGTCGGAAAGTCCTTCAAGCCAATTGCGCAGCTGTTCGTTGGTGCTGCGCTCCGTGATCGCGCTGGAAATCTTCGAACTCTTCAGCACTTCTTCGTCTACAAAAATCGGGCAATCCACGCGCAGCGCCAGCGCCAGCGCATCGCTCGGTCTGGAATCGATGGTCATCATCTGCCCGTCGCGCTCCACCCAGATTAGCGCGTAAAACGTATCGTCCTTCAGGTCGTTCACCACAATCTTGTGAACCTGCACATCCAGACCAAGCAGAACATTTTTCAGCAAATCATGTGTCATTGGCCGCGGCGTCTGCACCTTCTCGATCTCCAGTGCGATCGCGTTGGCCTCATACACGCCAACCCAAATCGGCAAAATTGCCTGGCCCTGCACGTCTTTCAGCACCACAATAGGCATGTTTGTCACGGGATCCATCATCAGGCCGCGGATTTTCATCTCCACTTCCATGTGACCTCCCGGTGGCACAGACTTCAGTCGGTGCCGCTAAAATGTCCTCGCCCCCAACGGTACTGTTGCAGTGGCGAGTCTACGTCCTAAGGAGCCTGCTCCCCCGCCAAACTGTTGGGAGTCGCTCCCGTAACCCGAACCTGCACGTACTTTCCCAGAAGCGCCGTCTCTTGGGAAGAGAAATTTAAAACCCGATGACATGAAGTATGTCCCGACCACTGGTTTTCGCGCCGTGACTTCCCACTGACGAGCAGTTCGAACGTCTCCCCAACCATCGTCGAGTGCTTCGCCGTCTGAATCTCCCGCTGTTTTTCCTGTAAGACAGCAAGCCGCCGGCTCTTCTCTTCATCCGAGATGATGTCAGTCATCGAAAGCGACGGGGTATGCGGCCGCGGCGAATACTTAAACGAAAACATCGCGTCGTACCGCACGACATCGAGCAAGTTCAACGTTTCCCGAAGGTCTTCCTCCGTCTCGCCGGGAAAACCTACGATGATGTCGGTTGTAATGCTGATGGCCCGCTTCGCGCCCCGGATCATTGCAATTTTCTCCAGATACTCTTCGCGGCTGTATGTTCTCTGCATCGCCCGCAAAACTCGCGTCGAACCCGATTGCACCGGCAGGTGTACGTGGTTGCACAGCTTCGGCTGCGCATCGATGGCATCAACAATGTCTTGAGTAAAGTCGCTCGGATGAGAAGTTGTAAACCGTACCCGTCGAATGCCAGGCTCGTCCGCCACGGCCAATAGCAGTTCGGAGAATTTCACCTTGCGCGCCGTCGGGTCAGCGTAAGAATTCACCGTCTGTCCTAGCAGCTGCACTTCGGAGTAGCCCAACTCCGCAAGCTGCCGCACTTCGCGCAATATCGAATCGCTAGCCCGGCTGCGCTCGGGCCCTCGCGTGTAAGGCACGACGCAATACGAACAAGCCTTGTCGCAACCCTCGATAATCGTCAAATACGCGCGCCACGGATTGTCGCGCCGCGTCACGGGCGTCTCAAACGTCTGGTCCGTATCCGTATCGAGCCCGGTCACGCGCCGATTTCCTGCCTCCACTTGCGCCAGCAACTCCGGGAGTTTGCTGTAGCTCGCGGACCCGCACACGAGGCTCACCCATGGCGCGCGTTTGAAAATCTCTTCGCCTTCCTGCTGCGCCACACAACCCAGCACGCCGATAATCCGTCCCTCATCCCGCTTTACGCCGAATTCCCCAAGCCGCGAGAAGACTTTCTGCGCGGCTTTCTCCCGGATGCTGCAAGTGTTATACAGAATCAGCGAAGCCGATTCCGGCGACTCGACCTGCCGGTATCCCCGCGAAAGCAGCACTCCGGCCACTTTCTCCGAGTCGTGATCGTTCATCTGGCAGCCAAACGTTTCCAGGAAAAAAGTGCCGCGCAAAGCTCCCCGAATCGCATCCAGTTCCGATGCCTCGGCTCTCGCGCCCGCATTCGTAGCTCCGCCCTCATTCTTTGTGGTGATGGCACTGCCGATGGAAAACTCAGAACCGCCTGTCAGTCTCTCTAGCCCGATGTCGAACGTTTTGCCCATGCCTAATTCGCAGTTTAACACACCTGTTCACCCCTGAACCTCGACTCGTCTGCCCTTGCCCACCGCCAATCCCGCCCCGGTACCGCCTTTTCGCCTGTATCCAAAGAGGCAGCACCCTCTTTATTTTCTGCATCTCATTTGTTTGACCACCCTATGGGCCTGTGCTACGTTTCTGAAGTCGGGAAAATTTATTTCTAACTGAGGGGTTGCATCATTCTTCTGTTCTCAACGGTCTTTATCGCCGATCTAGGTAACATCCTTGGACAAACGGGCTGGGTTGCCCGGGGCATTTTGATCCTGCTCGGGATTTTCTCCATTGTCTCCTGGGCCATGATCTTTCAAAAACTGGGCATGTTTGGCCGCGTTCGCCGTCAAAGCGACCAATTCCTTCGCATCTTTCGCGCCACCAAGGGCGTAGCCAATCCTCAAGCGCTCGCTTCCGCTGGCTCGCCTTTCTCCTCCGTCTATGCCGCTGGTTATCGCGAACTCTTAAGCCAGGTAGGCACCGGAAATCCTCAGCCAACCGGAAAATTGAAGAGCCTGCAAGCCGTCACCGTAAGCATGCAACTCGCTTCCGCCGAAGAAGTCCGCCGCGTCGAAAAGGGCATGTCCTGGCTCGCCACAACCGGCTCCGTGACTCCGTTCATCGGTCTCTTTGGCACCGTTTGGGGCATCATCGACGCCTTTTCTGGCCTCGGGAATGCCGGCGCCGCCAGCCTCCGCGCCGTCGCACCCGGCATCGCTGAAGCGCTGATCACCACTGCCGCCGGCCTCTTCGTGGCCATCCCAGCGGTCATCTTCTACAACCAGTTTTTGCAAAATATCCGCGACTTGGCCCAGCGCCTCGACACATTCGCCCTTGAAGTCGGAGCCCAAATCGAGAAAACTTTTACATAGGATTTGTAGCGGCTACCCCGCAGCCGCCATTCAAAACCATGCCGCAACTCTCCAAACAAACGCAGAGCACGCTCTCCGAGATCAACATGGTCCCGTTCATCGACGTTGTTCTCGTCCTGCTCATCATTTTCATGATCACCGCCCCCATCCTCCAGTCCGGCATCGAAGTCGACCTTCCCAAAACCAGCACCGTCAAGGAAATCAACGAGCAAAAACTCGTCGTCACCATCGACAAAAACCAGCTGATTTATCTTGGCGACACCCCGGTCAACATTCACCAGCTCGGTTCGAAGGTGAAAGCGCAGCTCAAGAAGCCCCAGGACTCCGTCTTTCTTCGGGCTGACGAAGCCATTCCCTTCGGCACCTTCGCAAAAGTCATAGACACACTCCGGCAGGCCGGTATCATAAATATCAGCATCGTTACCGAGCCGATCTCCGACCGCAACCGTACTCGCTGAAAATGAGCACTGCTGCCTACAACCGGATCAATCCCCTCGCTGCCGACCCTGGACAATTCAGCCTCAGGAGATTTCTTATCTATTCTTTGACTCTCCACGGCCTTCTTGTTCTCTTCATCGCGCTTTCCGTCTACATTAAGTTCAACCGCGACCAGTGGGGCGGAATTGGCGGAGAACCCGGCAGTGTCGACGTGAAACTAGTCGGCCCTCCCGCGGGAATCCCACTGCTTCCAAAACGTTCCGTTCCGGAAAGTGTAGCCGCGGACCCGGCGGAAACTCTATATAAAGAGGAAACTCCTAAGCCGCTCCCACTGCCCGCGGCGCAGCCGCCGAAACCAGTCGAGAAAATTGCCCCTTTCAAGAAAGAGAAACCTCTTCCCGAAACGCACAAGTCCAAGGTGGACCAGCCCAAAAACCCTCCGCCAGATAACGCCGTGCCTGGGAAAGGCGCACCGCCAAAAATCCCCAGCAGCTTCTCTTCGCAACCTCCGGGCGGTGGCGCTGGTCCCGCAATTGTCCAGGGGCACGGAGGCGGCGAGTTTGCGTCGAAGTACCCTTGGTACATAGACTCGGTGATACGTCGTATCAATCAGAGTTGGTATCAACCCTCGATCGATCCGGCTGTCCGTGCGGCCCGTCAAGCCAAGACCGTAGTGACTTTTCAAATCTATCGGGATGGTTCAATTCACAACATTTCGATGGCGCAAACCAGTGGCAATCTGTCAATGGACAATTCTGCGCGGCGCGCCCTAGATGGCATACAGTTCGGGCCGCTGCCCAATGACTTCGTCGGCTCGGCTGTCGATGTCACATTCGACTTTGATTTGAGTCTGACACACTGAAGCTTTTCCTTCCGTCGCGTCACTGCAGGAAGGAAAACCCCGGAGGTAAAGGTGCTCGTTAAGTCGCGATGCTTACTTCGGTCCCCGCGCCGACAATGCTAAGACTCACTCCGATCAATTCACCCAAATCGTCCGCGATGATCTCGCCTTCAGCGGTATCCTCGACCTCGTCAGTCCCAGCTTCTACCCCACGCAAACGCTCAGTCAGCCTTCTGAACTCCAAAACGCCGCTTGGACTGATCCGCAAGTCAAAGCCAACTACGTGGCCTTCGGTAATATCACGGAAACCTCTACCGAAGTCGCAATTCAGGCCTGGCTCTATGACGTCAACAATCCCTCCGCTCAGGCCGTCGTCGCCAAAATTTATCGCGGCGCACCCACCGATCCCCAAGTACGGAAATTCGCCCACCAATTCGCCGATGAAATTATCAGCAAACTCTCAAGCGGGGTTCCCGGCATCGCATCCACCCAGATCGCTTTCATCAGTTCCCGCACCGGCACCAAAGAAGTCTGGACAATGGATTACGATGGCGCAAACCAGCATCCTCTAACAAGTCTCCGCACCATCTCCCTCATGCCCCGTTGGTCTCCCGATGCGTCCCGCATTGCCTTCACTTGCTATGAGCCCTTGAACGGCGTTGTGAGCGCGCAGATCTGCATGTATTCGATGGACGCCGGCAAAGTCATCTCCTTCCCGCGCTTCCGCGGAACCAACAGCGCCCCGGCCTGGTCCCCCGATGGAACGCAGCTCATGTTCTCCTCTTCCATGCAGGGCACTCCTGAGCTGTACGTCACCGACTCGAGCGGCGGCAAGCCCAAGCGGCTTACGCTTTCCGGCGTTGGCGGCGCCACTTCGCCCACGTGGAATCCCAAGACCGGCCAATCTGTCGTCTTCGTCAGCGACCGGGGTGGCATCCCGAAGCTCTACATGATGAACGCCGACGGCTCCAACGCATCCATCCTCGACCTCCCCGACAAGGGCTACGTCATCGATCCCGCTTGGTCCCCCAACGGTCAAATCCTCGCCTTCAGTTGGCGGCGTCCCGATGGCAACTACGACATTTACGTCATGGAGCCTACCTCGCTCCAGATCATCAACCTGACACCCAATGCTGGTGCCCGCAACGAACGCCCCAGTTGGGCTCCCGACGGCCGCCACATCGTTTTCGAATCAACTCGTACCGGGCCGCGCCAAATTTGGACCATGCTTGCCGACGGCTCCCAGGCTCACCAGCTCACTACCGAAGGCCACAACGAGTCGCCCAACTGGTCGTCCAAGTAAGAAAACGGCTCTGGAATTACCCGGCCTGAGGTATTTAGGCCGAAACTTTCCGTCAGCGGCGCGCATCACAATGTTTGGTTGCTATATTTCCCCGGAATTTTGCTTTTTGCTGTTGCTGTTTACGGTAATTCTGTCGTATTTGTTTGTGTCCGATGTATAATATATCGTGCTACGATGTATTTACTTAATCCACCCCGCTAGTGATAGGATGATGGCGGAAGATGGGACAATCACGGGATTCTTACACTGAGGAGGATTCGAATGAATCGGGTTTCTAGCTCTCTGTACCGCGGGGCCATTCTCACCGCCATGCTCGCTGTTGTCTTTCTCGTGGGTTGCCATAAGACCCCGCCGAAGCCACCACCGCCTCCGCCACCTCCGCCGGCTCCAGCTGCGCGCCCGACCGTCTCGCTGCAGGCCAACCCGACCTCCATCAACAAGGGTGACTCCACGACCCTGAGCTGGACTTCCACCGACGCCACGCAGCTCACCATCGCGCCAGATGTGGGCGCCGTGACGGCTCAAGGCTCCACCAAAGTCACTCCGTCGGATTCCGCCACCTACACGATTACCGCCAGCGGCCCCGGCGGCTCGGCTGACTCCAGCGTCCGCGTCACCGTCTCAGCTCCGCCTCCGCCGCCTCCGCCACAGCAAGAGGTTCCCGACTATGGCAAACTCTTCCTTCAGGAAGTGAAGGATGCCTACTTTGACTTCAACAAAGCAGACATCCGCGGCGATGCCCGCGAAGCTCTCGGCAAGACCGCGGACTTCCTGCGCAAGTATCCACAAATCAAGGCGACCATTGAGGGTCACTGCGACGAACGCGGCTCAACCGAATATAACCTCGTCCTCGGAGATCGCCGCGCCACTGCCGTCAAGAACTACCTCGTCCAACTCGGCATCTCCGCCGACCGCTTGAACACCGTCAGCTATGGCAAGGAAAAGCCGTTCTGCACGGAAAGCAACGAGGAATGCTGGCAGAGAAACCGTGTCGGCCACTTCGTCAAGGCGAACTGACCCGCGGATAACCTCGTAACTGTTCGATGACCGACAGAGCCGCGCAGCCGAGCAATCTCTTGCTCGCGCGCGGCTCTGCCGTTAAAGTGAGATGAGAGCTAGGCGATGGCTGCTCGACCGCCGCTCTGCGTATGCTCGTACGACTTTCGTTCCAGGTCTGAGTCACATCTAATGAGTAGACGCACTTTAGGAGGCTGTTCCATGAAAATCCGCACCATCTTCATTTTTGCCGCCGCTGTTTTTGCCGGGGCGCTTGGCGGCAGCCTTATCGGGCCGCGCCCGGCAGAAGCCGTCGCCCGCGAAATTATCGACCTGCAGCGCGACGTCACTACGCTTCTTCAGGGCCAAAAGGACATGTCACTATGTCCACCCAGGTCCAGGGCCTCTCTGATAATCTGGAAGAAATTAAATCCCGTCTCGGCAAACTGAATCAGCAGCTCGTCGATCTGCAAAGCGCCGTCCAAGGCATCGACGCCAAAGTCTCCGGCTCTGCCCCGGCAGGCGCCGCTCCCAACACAAACCCTAGGCCCGCGAATGACGGAAATTCCGCTCCTCCCGCCGCAAGCAACGCCGTCTCACCCGCTCCATCCGCAGACATGCTTTATTCCAACGGCCTGCGCGATATCACTAGCGGCAAATACGATCTCGCTCGCCAGGAATTCCTCGACTACCTGAAGTACTACAGCACTACCGATCTCGCCTCGAACGCGCAATTCTATCTCGGCGAAATTGCGTACCACCAGAAGCAGTATCAGGAAGCCGTCGCCGAATATGACAAGGTGCTCACCATCTACCCGAAAAGCTTCAAGCTCGCTCCGGCCCGCCTGAGAAAAGGTATGGCGCTGATCGAACTCGGCCAGAAAACTTCCGGTGTACGAGAGTTGAGGGAAGTCGTCCGCCGTTACCCTGGCACCGAAGAAGAACACACGGCCCGTGCCAAGCTCAAAGAACTCGGCGTTGCTGTTACCGCCGCCACTAGATAGCCGCGATTCCCTTCCCGCCCATTCCAGTCCACGCTTCGACTCCCCGCCCTGTCCGCCGTTGTTCTGTCCGTCTCTCGCCGGCCGCCGCAATCCCCTAACCCAGCCCAATCAACAATCGATCTATTCGCTTGCTCACATCGCGTAAGTACGTTTCGTCTCCTCCATCCAATTCCGCAATCACGCTTCCCGAATATCCAATATCCGCAAACGCCTGCCGCACCGCCACCCAATTCACATCCCCATCGCCCAAATTCACCCAGGCGTATCCGTCCTCTTTTCGCTTGAAATCTTTCAAGTGCACTTTGTAAATGCTCTTCCCCAGCGTTCGAATCCAATCCTGCGGATACCCATAAAGCACCACATTCCCCACATCAAACCACGCCTTGATCCACGGACTCTCAAACTCACCGACGTACTTCTCCATCTCCAGTGGGCTCAGCAAGAACTTGTTCCAAACTTCTTCAATGGCAATCACCACCTTCAACTCCGCGGCCATCGGAATCAGCTTGCGAATCTCCTTCTGCGACCGAGTCCACGCGTCCCGGTAAGAAGTGTGCGCATCCACCACCGCCGGAACCAGCAGCACCGCGTCCGAACCCCACAACTTCGCATTGTGCAGCGACGTCCGCATCCCCTCCATGCTCTTCGCCACTACCGCGCTGTCGCTCGACGACAGCGGATACTTCCAGTGGTCCATGTTCATCACGGAGTCGATCCGAACATTCGCCGCGTCCGCCGCCTTCTCGATCTCTTCCGCCTCATGTTTGTCCGGGGTCGTCGGCGCCTGCACCACTTCAAATCCCACATCGCGCGCCAGCCTAAAGCGATCGGTGTAGCTCAGCCCGCTCGGCAGCATGTCAAAAACCAGCCCCTTCCTGACTGGAAGGGCTGCCCCGGGTTGTCGCACCGCAGTTTGCCCAGTTGCCGAGACATCTGCGGACCCACCTCCTGCCGCACCGTCGCCAGTCAACTCCTTAGCTAACGCTGCCCCGCCAATCCCCAAGCCACACGCCGCCGCTGCTCCCACCTTCACAAACTCCCGCCGCGTCACCTGCCGCATCTGAACACCATCCGTCTTTGGTCTTCGCTTTTCGAATTTCGCTCTTCTAGCTCAATTTATTCAAATCAATCTTCGACTCCCACTCCTCCTTCGACTTCATCTGCTCATCCCAAGTAACTTCCCTTCCCGTATAAGCCGCCGTCCGCGCCATCATGCAAGAAAGCGCCGACTCCGCCCCCTTCGCCGCCTGATTATGAAAATTTCCGCTGATAATACTCTCCACAAACGCCTTCTTCTTCTCCGCATCCGCAAACTCCAGATTCGAAGTGAACTTCCCCGTCGCCGAAAATCCCTGCTCATCTTTGGCCGACGTCAAAGGCGTCTGCCAACCCTCATCCCCCCAAATCCCCAAAGGCCCCGAGTACGGCGACTGCGAAGTCCCCTTCGTCCCAAAAAACCGCTCCGTGACGTCCCACCACCCCTTCGCAAATTGCGTCGAGCTGAACGTCACGTCCACTCCATCGGGATATGTAAACACCACGTTGTAATTCCCGAACACATCTCCGTCCGCAGGCCGCCCCGATCTTCCACCCGTCCCCGAGCACTTCAAGGGGTGCGTCTTCAAAATCCAATTGCAAATATCAATCACATGAATGTTCTGCTCCACAATAATGTCCCCCGAAAGCACGCGGTCATACACCCAGTTCCGCAGCCGCCGCTCCGTAGGCGAAGCCTTCCCCCACTTCGGCCGGTCCAGATACCCCGACAAATAATGCGCCTCCCCGCAAACAATATTCCCCAAAGCCCCGCCATGAATCCGCTTCACCAACTCCACAAACGGCGGACAATCGCGAATCTGAAATCCCACATCCAAACTCAACTTCCCTTCCGCCCGCTTCCCAATCTCCACCACCTTCTTCGCCCCCGGCACGTCCACCGCCACCGGCTTCTCCAAATAAACGTGCTTCCCCCCAGCCACCACCGCCTCCAAATGCTGCGGATGAAAATACGGCGGCGAAGCCACCACAATCGCATCCACGTCCTTCGAGTGCGCTATCTGCTCGTATGCCTTCGGCCCTACAAAACACTGCGCCCCATCGACCGCCGCATATCCCTTCGCGGCTTGCATCTTGTCAAACGCCGCCCGCGCCACATCCAGCTGGTCCTGAAACATATCCGCCAAAGCCACAACGCGAGCGCTCCCGGTCTCGACCAGGTTGGTCGCGTCCTCCGTCCCCCGCCCGCCACAACCGAGCAGCCCCACGCGCACCGCCGAATTCGCCGCCGTCCCCCACACCCTCGCCGCCGGAATAAACATCACCCCTCCCGCCGCCGTCTCAATAAATTCTCGCCGGCCAATCTCTTTTCCAACTTCTCTACGCTCTCGCATGTACGTTCTCCTTGGCAGCATCGCAAACGACGGCCACTACTGACGCGCCCGCTGCGCCAACAAAATTTGTTGCTGCAAATCCACAACCATCAGCCACTTCAACCAATGCCCATGACGCGTGGTTCCATCGGCATGTTGTTCCAGGCGCCGTAGGAAGTGGGTGCTGACCGCATTATAGGAGAGCCCTGTGCCGTCGATGGCTCGAGAAACGGCTCGGCGACGGCGTCGCCGCAGCCGACGCACGGTTTCGCTCCATCCGCGCTCGACAGCGTGGTCCTCCAAGCGCCGCAGAAAACGATACAGCGTGGTATAGTCGCGCACCGCTTGCAAATTCCATACGGCCCGCCATTCTTGGCGCTCGTTCAAACCTACCTCGGCTTCGCGAAAGGTCCCGTCTTCGTAGCGCATCAGGCAAAGCGCCGCCAGCAACTGCGGCTGGGTGAACTGCTGTTTGCTGAAGCGACTACGGTACGGTAGGGCGGCAAAACCTGCGCGGCCACTTGCCATGCCACGCGAGCAAAGGGCAGGAGTCCGACCCCGGCCATCGTCCCTCCTGCTCCATCAGAAAACATCGCAAGCCTCTCCTTGTCGATCTCTCCAAACACAGACTGCGCCGAGGATGTCAACAGAGCCAGCATAAGCCCTTTGTTTGCCACTCCTACAAAAAACACCGGGGGGATACCTCCGGGGGTACCTCCCCTCACCCAATCAGCTTCTGCAAATACTCCTTCCCAGCTCCTTCGGGTTAGTAGGCCACAACCCGTCCTTCGCGTGAATCCCGTGCACATACGGCCCAAGAATCTCAATCGCATCCACGGGATTCGCCTTCCCATACAAAATCAAATTCGCCAGATCAAAATTCACTCCCTGATTGTCCAACCCCACATCCCGCATCGCCCGCACCAATGTAATCGGCGTCTCCTGCCCCGTCTCATACCGGAAGTTCTGCCCATTCCGCCGGCAATATCCCGCCACCTCGATCAGTGCCCCCACCGTCTCCGCATAAACCGGATCGTTCGGATTCTCCGGAATAAATCCGCAATGCGTCTGCACCGCCGCCACCCCACACTCCTTCGCAAACTCCGACGCCTGCTTGATATGCGCAACCCGCGCCGCACGCGTCTCTCGCGGCACCAACCCGATCGTCAGCGGTCCGCCATAAAAATCCCACACTTCTTTCCCCGGCCCGCCCACCACGATTGACGTCGCCTCAATCCCATATCTCTCCAGCGCCGCCGTCAACTTCTTCGCAAGCCCTGGCGGAAACTCCTCGCAGTACGCCTGGCAAGTCGGCAATCCGAGTGCGTGCATCTTTCCCAACGCTGCGTCCGGATCATTCCCAATCCCGATAATCAATCCCAATCTCAGCGGCTTCTTCCCCTCATTCCCAAACGCTTTCTGCGCGCTATACGCCGCACGGAACTCTGCCCTAAACGGCCTAAAAGCCTCGAAATTCTCGCCGCTCATAATCGCCCCTCGCCCCGGCCCAAAACCCGCCGCCAAAGCCACCGCCGAGCTCTTCAAAAACTCTCTCCGGTTTCGTCTCTTCATCGTCTTCAAATCCTTAGCGTCCAAAGTTGCCAGCTTCTAGCTTTTCGCGTTTCTTTATTTCTTAGCTTCATTACTTCTTTACTTAGTTTTTTCCACCAACATCTTCCGAGTCATCTCTTCAATCGGCGCACGATCATCCGTAAATATCACTGCTCCCGCACGCGGTTCAAACTCAACCATCTCTCCCGCCGCCTTCTGCGCCAACTCCTGCGCCCAAGCCGGCCCTGCGCCTCGTTTCAATCGCGCCACAGTCTGGGCCAGCTGCCGCTTCTCCGCAAACGCAAAAAGTATGTGGTTCCCGTCCGTTCTCGACAACCTTTC
>WNFS01003367.1_pt1 | contig 21592 bp, 13 predicted proteins | sample 5400141 | NCBI WGS metagenome assembly WNFS01 (sample SAMN13153358, study PRJNA577476) | soil metagenome | isolation source: 60 cm saprolite under Madrone tree | place: USA:California | collected 2016-06-14
GGACAATTCGGTAGTCGCATCACCACATCAGCTTCAACCCGAACTGAATTTGACGGGACGTAGTGGAAGTGGCTGTAATCACTCCGGCCGTGGGCGACGGTCCTCCTGTGGCGGATGCGAATATGACCGGATTCGGTACGTTGAAGTTTGTGTGATTGAACATGTTGAAGAATTCGGAGCGGAATTGCATATTCCACCGCTCTGACAACGCGAACTTCTTTGTCAGGGACAAGTCCGTTTCCACGAGTGCCGGACCCTGCAAAATATTGCGCCCTACATTGCCATAGGTTCCAGGCAGCGGCTGGAGGAACGCGCTGGGATTAAAGTACCTGTTGGGTCCACCCTGAATCACTTGACCCGTCAAATTGGGATTCACGGACGGTCGGACCGGATTGCGGGTATCGCCGTCATTCGATGGGTTGTAAGACAACTGCGGTGTAAACGGTAGGCCAGACTGAAGGGTCTCGATTCCGCTGAGTTGCCAGCTTCCGATCAACCAGTCTAGCCATTGCTTGCCGTGGGTTACCTCGCTACGTCCGAATGGAAGGTCATACGTGGCATTGATCACCGCAGCGTGCCGCACATCGAAAGAAGCGCGGCCGTAATCAGACTTTGCTTGTAACGGATTGGCAACGAATGCCGGCGAGTTTGTGGCCACGCTGGTATTCATGTTGTCGCCATCATCAAGCGACTTCGCGAAGGTATAGACTCCGCGAAATTGCAATCCACGTCCCAAACGGCGGTTCACGTCAACTTCGAGCCCGTGATACGAACTGATGCCTTGCGAAAACCAATGCGTCGTATTCCATACGGCGTTGTTGCTAAGCGCCGCGCCTGCTGGATAGTAGTAGGCCCCCGCCGGATAGCCTGCAGGGCAAGGCGACGCCGGGCAGATCGTCGGCGTAGGCAGGTTTGCGTCGACGGAAAGTAATTCGTGGTACGCGCGTGAGCCGATGTAGCTAACGCCGAACGAAGCATTTGCGGAGAGCTGCTGCTCAACCTTCAAGCTCCAGGATTCCACGGTCGGAGTCTTGAGGTCCGGCTGCACGCCGCTAGGAATTGCTTTCGCGCCCGCATACGTCGCATTCGGCGCGATGCTCGAGAACGCAATGTTCTTTACCGCAAAGACGGAGTTGAAGGGACCGTTCTGGTCCAGGCGGTAACTTAGATTGTCGAGCAGCGCGTAATATAGGCCGAAGCCCGCCCTGATAACTGTCTTCTTTGATGCGAACGGTGACCATGCGGCCGCGACGCGCGGCGCCGGCAGAAACTTTGCGTTGTTGACGGTAAAGGCGGAGCTGCCGACAAGTGGTTGAGTTGTGATCACTCCGTTCGCGTCAAATCCGTAATTCGACGCGCGTCCGTGAGCCTCGTTCCATCCGTTTGTGGACTCGGTCCGAAGGCCAATGCGCAGCTCCAACGAAGGTTTAAGTTTGATCGCGTCTTCCACATAGAAGGCGGTTTCCAGCGAACGCCACGCCAACGGCGTATAGCTCGGAGCGTAGGTGTATGTGCTCACTTTGCCTTGCAAGAAAGTCTGCAGGTTGGTGAAGGAAACCTGTCCGTACTGGTCTTGGACAAGAATGTCGTTGCTCTGCAGCCTTTGCAGCCATCCACCTAACGTGAATAAATGTTTGGAATGAGAAAAAGTCACCTGATCCGATGCAGTGTACAGATTGCGCGCCGCCGTTAGGTTACTTCCAGCATTCGTGCCGCCGTTAGTGATCTGCGACGCACCGTTGAGCGTCGTGCCGCCGCCAACTACAACCGCGCCGACGGGCTGGCCGGCATGGATCCAGCCGGGCAAATTCACTGTCGTTCCGCCGTTGAAATAAAATCGTCCGCGAGAGAAACCGAAAGTCGCCCGGTTGAGCAGGCTCGGAGAAAAAACGTGAGTTTCACTCAGGCTGATCACCTGTTCTCGCAAGAAAATATCGACCAGGCTGAGAGGATTATTTGTGGGCGAATGAGCCTCACTGTCGTCCACAGTGTAAACCCCGGCAAACGAATCGGCGCTTGTAAAGGTCTGATCGATTCTCGCGGTTCCAAAATCTTCGCGAATACTCTGCAAGGGATTGCTGAATGCTTCCGCAATCCCGCTCGGCGCACCCGTTGAAGTCAAGAGTTCCGGCCCGTTGGCCACTGGCCACAAAGCTAGCAGCGGCCGGATACTCGTCACGGCGCTGGCTCTCGAAGCATCATCCGGCACGAGCGTTAGGTCACTCAGTCCCAAGGTCTGTCGGAACCCTTCGTAGTTTCCGAACAAGAAGGTCTTGTCCCTCCGGATCGGACCGCCGAGCGAACCGCCAAACACGTTGCGACGAAACGCGGGGATACTGCCATGGTCAAAGAAATTCCGCGCATCCAATGCGCTATTTCGCAGGAATTCGTACGCGTTGCCGTGGAAGTCGTTTGTCCCCGATGCGGTCACGATGTTGACCTGGGCTCCCGGCCGCTTGCCGTACTCCGCGCCATACGTGTCCTTCACCACGGAAAACTCCCGCACGGCATCCACTCCCAGAAGTTGCCCGCTTACGCCTCCGGGTGTGTTGTTGATCTCGGAGGCGCTGGTAAACTCGACTCCGTTCAGCAGGTAAAGATTCTCCTGCGGCCGGTGGCCAGACGCCGAAAACATATTGCCCACAACCGAATTAGAGGCCCCGATTCCTCCCGCTCGCTGTGAAGTGTAGTTGACCATTCCTGGATTGAGGGTCATCAACTGATCGTAACTGCGGCCGTTCAGAGGAAGTTCCTTAACCTGCCGTTCGCCGACAAGGCCCGAAACATCTTCCGTTGTGACCGCAACCGCAGTGGGCATCGCTTCCACTTTCACGGTCTGCCGCACATCACCGATTTGAAGCACTAAGTCCACCGTTTCCCGCAGGCCGACTACAAGTAAAACTCCGATCTTCTCCTCGCTGCGAAAGCCGGTCTTTTCCGCGCGCACTTCATAACGGCCCACCGGAAGCGCGGCCGCTTCGTACCGCCCTGCTTCATCCGTCACCTGATTTCGCTCTGCTCCCGTCTCCACATTCTTGATCCGGATCGCCACGCCTGGTATGGCGCCACCAGATGAGTCGGTGACAACACCCTGGATAGAAGCCTCTCCTTGCGCGAAGCTAACGGTCGCGAGGCTCGCATACAAACCAAGCACCAAGAGTCCAAACCAGAAAACACCTGTGAAGTAAGAATCACCAACTCTTCGAGAACGCATCTTTTTTCTCCGCGATGGATTTGTCTTGCTAGCTCTTGTGCGGTGAGCCCGCTTTGATTTCCTGCTGAACAGGATGACGGGCGAAGCCCGCCGATCGCTATGCGGACAACTCGGATGGAGTCAACAACAAGAACAGTGAGAAACGACGGAGGGCAAAGCAGCAAACGCTATCGCGGCTGCTTTTGACAATGCGATACGAGGATGATCTTTCACGAAATCAGGTTGGCTAGCGCGCATGTCCTGCACCTGCCTGCGCGGTGACCTTCGCGGCGCTCGTTGCGCGCCTCCCGGCCGCGTACGCGCGGCTTCCGGTCCACACCAATTGCAACCCCGCAAAGATTGCGACCATGGCTACAGCCGTCTTCAGCTTGTTCGCGGGGACTCTGCGCGCCAGCAGGCATCCCGCGACGACACCGGGAACGCCTCCTGCGAGCAGTTCGACAAGCACCGGGCTGTTGATGGAGCCAAAGGTCCAGTGAAATGCGCTGCCGATGACTGCCAGTACCAATCCGAAGAGCAAATCGGTTCCCACAACTTGTGCTGGCGTCATTTCAGAATAGTTCAGTAAGAGAACGGTCCCTAAGGCGCCCGCGCCCGCCGATGAAAATCCAGACTCCACTCCAATCGGTAGAGCCAGCCAGGGAAGCCAGCGATGATTCTTTCCGGCGAAACTGGGGTTCTGCACACGCCGTATGAACGTAATGCTGGATGAAGCCGCCAACAGAAATCCCAGCAGCACGATTACGAGGGGGCTCCCCGCGTCACGGTTTAGCAAACGAAGGGCCCAAATGCCCACCAAAAGGCCCGGAACTGCTCCTTGCAATAGAAGCCACAGGTAACGCGAGTGAATCTGCCTCCCGATCAGATAGAAAGGAGCGGCGATCAAGCGCAGTACCCCGGCAAACAAGAAAGCCGTTCCGACGGCTTCCCCCGCGGTGAGTCCGACGATAAGCACCAAAGCTGGAACGGTAAAGCTACCGCCACCAATTCCCGTCAACCCGACAGCCGCGGCAATGAGGAATCCAATGAGGAAGTTCATCTTTCTGCTCGCGTCGAGAAGGTGTGAATTCCGCATTCGAGCTTCGTTCCACCCCATCGGCCGGATCGGGGATTATTCGGATTAGAGGGCAGCGCGGTGCACGGCTGGCATCCGATGCTCAGGTATCCTTCGTCGTATTGCGGAAGAGAGGGGATTTCGTTGGCATTTACGTATTGCCAGACCTGCTCCCAATTCCAGTCCGCAAGCAGGCTGACTTTCCACAAAGTTTTCCCTGTCGGTAGACGGTGCAGTTCGAGCTTCTTCAGATTTTTTCGGGTTGGTGATTGCTCGCGCCGCAATCCCGTGAACCAGATGTCAAAGGGTTCCAGTACGCGCATTAGCGGCTCAACTTTGCGCAATTGGCAGCAGCGCGTGGGCTCGCTGCGGTAGAGAATGCCGAATGCTGACTCCTGCTCTGCGACTGTTTGCTCGGGAACCACGTTCACGAGATTGAGCGACCACTGCTGTGTCATTCGGTCGCGATATTCGTAGGTCTGCGCAAAGTGATATCCCGTATCGAGGAACAGCACCCGCACGCCGGGCACTTGTTTCCTCAGGACATGCGCTACTACCATGTCTTCCGCTTGAAAACTGCTGGTCAGACATACTTGTGTACTCTGGTTGGCCGTGAGCACTGCGTCGAGGGCATGCTCGAGTCCAAGACTTTCCAATGCGTCCGCGAGGCGATCCACTTCCATTTACTTGACCTCTTCCTGATGCTCTGCCGGCTTTGCGATCCGCAAGGAGTCCGCCAGCGCCAAGGCGCGCTGGAAGAGCTCCTCCTGGTTGAACTTTCCCTTTTCCCGGGAGAGATCGAGTAATCGGGGCCGTCCTTCGGAAGCAAGCTGTTGCCTTGACGCGGCATCGAGGGGATGTCCGGAGTAGAGAAAGACAGCTCCGAGCGTATGCGCAGTGAGCGCGTAGGAGAACGCTTCGTGATCGTCCAGATTCAGAACCTCGAAACCTTGCTCGAAGAGGGCGCGCTCCAACCGTGATGCAAGGGCAGGCTGATTCTCCAATAAGAAGGTTGCCGGGTAGTGCCCGTGGCGCTCGTACCGCTCTTGCGCACTGACACGTTTTTGCGCCATCTCCAGAGACCCGTGTTCTGGCGCCTGCAACGCTCGTCCCTCGGCCAAAGCTTCCTCGATCATTCCGGCGCCGACGGTGGCGTTGGAGATCGCATCGATCAGAATGAAGGCGCCCGTTTCCCGATTGCTGGTATATGGGTCAAAGAAAAGCGGAACGTGAGTTTCAAATTCGACTGAGGCAATATCGTTCATGTTCAACTGGCTTGCCTGTTCCTGTTCGAGCGTATTGACGTTCACACGATGGCGAATCTGTACAGCGCGAATTTTTGTTTGGCGGGCCGTATGTTTAGCGAGATATGTTCTGCCCGCCTCCAGCGGACTCTCGTGCAGCCAAACCACCATGGCGCGAAATCGTCGCGTTACGCGCGGGCCATTCTCTGGCGACACCAGCATGTCTCCGCGGCTGAGGTCGATCTCATCTTCAAGCTGCAGAGTCACGGACATCGGAGCAAACGCCTCCGGCAGCTCTCCGTCGTAGCTTACGATCGAGCGCACTCGCGTTCTCTGTCCGGACGGTAAAGCCAGCACATCCTCACCGGGACGAATCACTCCGCTCGCGATGCGGCCGGCAAATCCGCGGAACGTAGCATCGGGACGAATCACCATTTGCACCGGAAATCGTAGACTTTCAAGCGCATCGCTCGCGCTGAGAGGAACGCTCTCCAGGTGCTCGATCAGCGTTGGCCCTTGATACCAAAACGTTCGCCTGCTTCGCGCGACGACGTTATCTCCCTCAAGCGCACTGATTGGCACGCACTGTACATGGGCGATACCGAGTTGCTCTGCCAGCTGCAGAAAATCCCGCTCAAGTTCCAAAAACACTTCCTCTCGAGAATCGACGAGGTCCATTTTGTTCACAGCCGCGAGAACATTGCGAATCCCCAGCAGCGAAGCGATGAACGCATGACGCCGCGTCTGTGCAAGAATTCCCTTCGTGGCATCCACAAGAATTACGGCAAGGTCCGCCGTGGACGCGCCGGTGGCCATGTTGCGCGTGTACTGCTCGTGGCCCGGCGTATCCGCGATGATGAATTTTCGCCGCAGGGTCGAGAAATAACGGTAGGCAACGTCGATCGTGATGCCTTGCTCTCGTTCCGCGCGCAGACCGTCGGTCAGCAACGAAAAATCGATTGGCCCCGAGGAACGGTTGATACGGCTCTTTTTCACGGAAGCGAGTTGGTCTTCGTAGACAGCCTTCGAGTCATGCAGCAGCCGCCCGATGAGCGTCGATTTGCCGTCATCGACGCTCCCTGCGGTCGTGAAGCGCAGAAGCTCCATCTCGAGGCTCTGTTCGAGAGAGTCGCCTAAGGTTTCGCGCGGTCTTTCCTGCGTCGTGGAAATCACTAGAAATACCCTTCCCTTTTCTTGAGCTCCATCGAGCCCTCTTCGTCGTGGTCGATCGCGCGGTTCTCGCGCTCCGAACGTCGGAACGAAACCATTTCCTTTACAATTTTCGCGACAGAGTCCGCTTCCGAACGGATTGCTCCCGTGCACGGAACGCACCCGAGCGAGCGCATCCGGCATTTCAGCATTTCCGTCTTTTCGCCAGGCAAAAGCTCCTTTGCACTGTGGATCAAAACAATCGAGCCGTTTCGTAGTACGACTTCGCGTTCTTTCGCGAAATAGAGAGGAACAATCGGAATATTTTCCGCCTGGATGTAGAGCCAGATATCGAGCTCAGTCCAATTCGAGAGCGGAAAAACTCGGATGCTTTCGCCTTTATCAATCCGGGAATTAAAAATATTCCAGAGCTCGGGTCGCTGATTCTTCGGATCCCATTGTCCCAACGGGTCGCGGAACGAATAAATTCTTTCTTTGGCGCGCGATTTCTCTTCGTCCCGGCGCGCTCCTCCAAACGCCGCGTCGAAGCCGCCTTCCGCGAGCGCATCCAAGAGCGATTTCGTCTTCAGCAGCCCGCAACATTTTTGAGTTCCCAATGAGAAGGGATTGGCGCCCGCGTCGAGGGCTGCCTGATTTTCGTGAACGATGAGTTCCGCGCCAATTTGCCGTGCGTACGTGTCACGAAACTCGATCATCTCGGGAAATTTGTAGCTGGTGTCGATATGCAGCAGCGGGAACGGAATCTCGCCGGGGAAAAACGCCTTCTGCGCCAGACGCAGCATTACCGAGGAGTCTTTGCCGATCGAGTACAGCATTACTGGGCGCGCAAATTCGGCCGCCGCCTCGCGGAGAATGTGGATGCTCTCGGCCTCCAGCGCCCTGAGGTGATTCAAACGCCGAGGGAAAGCTGCTGCCGAGGCTCCGCTTCGGGACGAGGCTGCAGCCAGTTCAGAAGATAAGACTTGCGATGTGTGCGCCATGGAGCTCGCCTAAAAACAAAAAACCCACCTGCCAGGTTTCCCGGCGGTGGGTCGGCTACAATCTTGCGGTAAAAGGCTTCTTACAAAGCTAGCTTCTCACCCCTACAAGACACAGCGGCCCTCGCCGTCATTTGCTGACGACAACAACAGGCAGCGGTCGTTGGAATAAAGCCATTCACAAGATGAAATGATACCCAACACCCTTGGACGTTTCAAATTATCTTTTCGCTTTCGAGCTATCAGCATTTTCGATACTGAAACCTTAGTTTGTGACTGCGGCAGGTGGCATTCGCCGAGCTTTCGACAGGATTCGATCGCCAAACCCCACCTATTTCGATTCATTTCAACGAGCCGCTGATTTCCCTCGCACAGTAGTTTGCGCCCAGCACATTCTGACTGTATTGTCGCTAGCCTTGATCGGAAACGCCTCGGGCAACGAGTTCTCTGGAAGACGAGAGCTTACACCCGAGGCGTTTTCGATAAGGAGACTAGGAGGAAGCCGCTGGCGTTTGCGGCGGACGCGTTGAGCTATGGGGTTTGAATGGCAGTTTGGTACCCAGTCGAGAGCTGGAAGGCCAGCGGCGAACTGGACAGGCTTCGTGGAGTGTTCAACGCCGGCATCGAGAATGACCTTGGCCACCCGAACAATGTTGTCCGGCAGAGTGCCCTGGCGCACCGGATTCTCTGCGACGAATTCCAAAAGTGTCGGATAGCGAAAATAGTTCCCGCCTTCGAAGGCGACGTGTTGATGCACAAGATTCGGATGTTGATTCAGGCGGGTTCGCAGACCCGCTATGTCACCTGCAAAATTCGCGCGCGCGGGTAAACGTGTGTTTCGCCCCCGAGATTCTGAAGCATGAGGCTGAGGCCCTCTTCAGCCTTGGCTTGGGAACGAAGCGCCACGCGCGAACGCATTTATCGGCACCGAGTTCCGCTTGAAAGCCAGGGAGAGTGATCACTCCGGCCGAAACGGGAGTAACGGTGCGGACGCAGCCGATCGCCGTGAAAGTCACGGGATCGCAATAGTCGCGGATATGAACGTTCAGCAGCCCCGCCTAGTCGTCGTCATTTCCTCCACCGTTGAGAATGAAACTGCCCTAAATTGCTGGGCCACTTCAAACCGAGTAGATTTCGTTTTTGTTTAACGATCGTCGTCGTCTTCGCCGGGTGCGCGCACTTGACCTCGAATTTCGCCGGCTGGGAATTTCGTCGAATGGACGTTCACGTAAGTAACTCCTGAATGGATGGCTTCCAGGACCTTGGAGAATTCACCGGGAGCAATGCCTTGTGCATTGGGCCCGATGACATCGGCGGCGGTCACAGTGCCGGTCACGGTGCCACTGCGCGCCGGGCAAGTGCGCGGAGAGTGCGGAGGATTGGAATTGTCGCAGAAAAAGATCATCACGCCTCCGGCGACGTTTTTCTGGCCCAGATGGATGTGAGCGAAGAGAGAATCGGCGACCAGGCCGGAATATGTCAGTTCGAACGTGATGGAGTCATCGTTGAGGGTGGCGCGGAACGAACCGGAAGCGGGGGTGGAATTCGCCGGCGTTTCGTTGAAGCCTTTCAGTGTCGCGCGCAGCTTGCCCCGCGATTCTTCGTCGGCATTCACTCCGACGGGCACTTCGTTTTCATACTTAGACCTCCTCGTTTTTTGCTTTTTGAGATTGCGATCAAGATTGGACGAACCAATGGGGACCAATTTACTCGGTGACTCACCCGGCGCTAGATATGTGCGTAATTCCCTTGAGCATCTTTCAAAAGCCGGAGCGTCCCACATATTTCTTTCGATTCTTCGTTGAAGATACGCTTCTCAACGAAATACGGTCAAGCGGAGTGTTTTATGGAGTTGGCGCGCTTGTCTTAATGCGGGTTGTACACCGTCGGACGGATCGGTAATGCGCTGAACATGTTTTCGCGCCATTTGTCTCCCACGCTGACGGTGCCTGTAGGCAATCATTAGGCGGCAGAACCCGATACGTGAACCTCTACTGCGGCTGGTTCTGGTTGGCTCTTAGCCGAATCTGACGGCCCAGTGACGCAGCGGGAACACGGTTCTGCAATTCCAACCATCGCTCATGTCTTAAAAGCGGGGCAGGTGACGTCTGCTTTTTCTTGCGTGGATTTTGGGGTGGCTTTCCCCTTGCGGTGTTGGCCCCAAAAATGTGGCCGCGAGTTTCCCCGCGGCCATATTTGTTCTCGGGACCGTTTACTGAGCTTTTACAATCTGGAAGAACATGTCTTCCTGCGGATGCTTGAGCCCTGAGATCGGGTCCAAGGCGTTCACCGGTTGAGTGACGGTATTGCGCGTGTCTCCCCACGATACGTACACATTGCCATTCGCAGAGCGGTTGCTCTGGTACTCGCCCAACGCATAGCACTGGGCGATGTTGCGGTCGTAGTTCGTTGTGCCGAAGGGATTGGACGCGGTTGGGATTGGGATATTCGTCGGAGGCAAGGCGAATGGCATACTGCTCACGCGTACGGTTCGATCTGCGAGGAACGTATTGCCTTGATCGTGAGAGTTAGCCATGTCCAAGTCCAAAGTTCCGTCGTTGTGCTGCGTGTAGTACGAAACGTGCACGGACTCGGGATTATCACTAACACTTAGGCTGGGATGCACGTGATGTGGATCACCGAGCGAGCTCACTTGAGTCGGTGCGGTCCAGGTCGTGGCTCCATCGTCCGAGCGCATGAACATAATCTTCGACGTTCCGTTTGGATCGCCAAAAAATGGGCTCGTTGATGTATTCCATGCCAAATACACCACCCCGTTGCGCGCAGCTATCGCGGGTTGGGCAATTAGTCGGGTGGCGTTAACGAAGCGACGCAGACCGGTAAGCGAGCCGCCCACATCCGTGCCTTCATGCAGCGTCAAACGCAGGTTGATAGCAAACCTGGTCGGAGAAATACGGGTTGCGCCGCACTCGGTCAGCTCTCCCGGCTGCACGATTGGCAGTAACGTCGTATCTGGCGCTCCCGGCACGTTGAAGGTTGCAAATCGGAAAGTCGCGCCGGCATCGTCTGATATCAATATCTGGATGAAATCCGTATCTGAATTGCTGAAATGTGCGAACGGCACATACAGCCTCCCTGTGAACCTATCCACAACAGGGTTGCTAAAGCTGAGGGAATTCTGCGGGTGCGTGGGGTCCTTGTCGGCAGGTGGGTCGAAGATGATCTTCGAAGTCCAGGTTACGCCGCCATCCGTTGACCTTGCGAATCCGAGCTTCTGACCGGTTGCTTGAAAACTGGTCCACGTCACGTAAACATTGTCCTGGCTGTTGTGAAAAGGGTCGGGCCCTACCGCCAACCATTCTTTGTCGCTTCCGTCATCGAGAGCGGCCACGACCGCATCATTCCAGTGCAATCCATCCGCGGACGAGTTCACCGTGATCGCTCCATTGCCGTCTACATCCTGTCCCAATTGTGCGAAAAAGAAATTCCCATGGCGATCGACATCAACGCTGGGATCGCCAAAGCTAAATGGGATGCCGCCCACACCAGGGAAGTAACCTGATATGAACGTCTTACCACCATCCGTGGAGGTGGAGAAACCGCTGATCTGAATGCGATCGAAAACCAAGCCGGGCCCGTTCGGATTGGGGACCAAATGCAAGCCCGCAGAATTGTTGTACGTCGCCACAATCGTCCGCCCAAATGCCGCCACTGAGGTTTCGCTCTGCGTGAAGTGCACAAAGGGACGGAAGCCTGGGAAGGTTTGAATATTGTCGAGCAGCGGATCGTTGGCCTGAAGGTTGCCGCCCTTGAAGTGAATCTGGGGAGCGCCAAGTAATCCAATCGCCGTGGTCGGTTCATCCAGAGGAATCACCTTGCCCGCGGAGTTGATCTCATCCACGAAAATTTTCGTGTCCGAGCGCAATTCGAGGTCGAATCCGAGCTTAGTAACTGTGGTCGGAGGAACTTGGGCCGATACAACTGTGCTTAACGCGATAAGCGCCAGCGAGACTGCAATTCCACAACGCAAAACGAAACAAATTTCTTTGTTCACGTGCACTCCTTTCGAATGTTTCTGTTTCTGGCTGTGAGAGAGGATTGGACGGCTTGTTAGACGGGAGTGAAGATGGCGGGAACATGCTCCACCGGGCCTATCAATTCTGTTTGCGCCCCCCCCTAGTCAGCCAAACTGACCACACAAAACCTGGAAGCCTCGACAGAGTCAGCTTCTTATATTCTGTCGTTACGCTTATGTCAATCCTGAACCACAAATTCGGCAAGACATGTACAAAGATCGGCTCGTCGAGCGGAACAACCCCGGCCCTGAGCGTGACGGCCGCTAACGCTTGGGCGAGAGCGACGCGCTGCCATGGGCCGCCTGACAGACCTGTTTTCAGGACAGTTTCAATCCGTCCCTAATCTGCTGTGGTTGTAACGCTGAGCAGTCTGCGATTCAGCCGCTACGCGACAACGTGGCGCCGGCAGGCGCGCCAGACGATGTCGTGCTCGCCGTGCTCCGGTCAGCAGGGGCGAAGAACCTGGCCGGCACTGGACACGGTGCCTGCCCGCGGGTACGACGGCGACACCCACCTGGCCCCTGTTCAGTTAAGGTTTGTTGCGTCAAGGATTTCAGCGTTCGTGGTTATCCCGCTCCACACTCGCGCCGGGCATCGTCCGCGTCCTCGGCTAGATCACGCAGGAGCGCAAAGAATGCCGGCGATTGGCCGCGGAACAGACCCATAGCCGTGAGGAACTTCGCGGCGCCGATCGCCGCTCCCTTCGTCCCGGTAGGACGAACGATTTCCTGAGCGCCTACTTCATTCCGAAGCACACACTACTTTAAGCCGGAACATGCCAACCTGTCACGGTCTAGAGGCCGACTTCGTGGCCCCGCTGGGCTGTCTCGTGTTTAGTGGTTTCTTCAGGCAACGCAAGGAAGAAACAAATCCCGGCGGTCATCAAGGCACTGGGAGCCTTGACCAAAGCCTGATTCAAGGCCGAACGCGGCGCCTGAGTGCCTTTTCGTTTGGTGATGCCGTCGTTTCGCGAATGATTAGTTCCGGAAGCACCGCGAATTCCACCGGGCAGTCTTTGAATCCTTGCATACGCTGCAAAAGGATGCGAGCGGCGGTTTCTCCCATATCGCGGAGTGGTTGCCGGATCGTGGTGAGACGGGGATTGTGATACGCCGCGACCTGGATGTCATCGAAGCCAATTACAGAGACATCTTCGGGCACCCGCAGATTCGCATCTCGCAGCGCACGAATGGCGCCGATCGCGGCGATGTCATTGAAGGAAACAATCGCGGTAAACGCCCTTCGCTGTTGCAGCAATTCTTGAACCACGGGGTAGCCGAGTTCCGGCGAGGTCAGGTCTCGTTCTAGCTGGATGGTCAACTCCGGATGAATCTCGACGCCAAGCTCCTTGGCCATCGCGACCAAACTTCTCCACCGATCGTCCGAGTCCGAGCTGAACGATTGTCCCCGCATGAAGGCGATACGGCGATGACCTAACTGGTAGAGGTGACGCAGCGAGAGTTCGGCCGCCCGCCTGTGGTCAAGAACAACGTTGGTGACTCCCCGAATCTTCCGGTGTCCGGCGACGGCCACCACGGGAATCGGCAACTCATGACGGAGTCCGGTATCAATCGCAATGATGCCTTCCGCGCCGCGCCCCAGCAACAGGCGCGCGTACTCCTCGATCATGTCTGCCTTGTGGCGGTGCTGCGCGCTGAAATAAAAGTAGCCTTCGCGCATGAGGTGATCGCCAATGCCGCTCATGACCAGGGTGTGATACCCGTCGCTCAATTCTGGGACGAGCACGCCGACTGTAAACGTCCGTTGTTTCCGGAGCGACCGTGCGAGCAAGCTGGGCTGGTAGTTAAACTTCCGGGCAGCGGCCCGCACGCGCTCGCGGGTCTCGGCCGGGATGGATCGCCCGGGGACATTATTGAGCACCACAGAGACCGTAGCGGGGCAGAGACCAAGATGGTCTGCCAGAATCTTCAGGCTGACCGGTTTATCTCCAGGCCATTGATTTTTCTTCCGGGGAGCCACGGTTGACCTGCTGCCTTTGCTAACAGAATTGAGTGATTCGCCCCTTACGGGCCGCATAAGCATGGCCTGAACAATTGGACTACGCCGAAAAAAGCTCCGAGTTCGAGCGCCTTTACGAATGAAACACTAGCGGAACCGGCGCAAAGCCGCTTCTCGGAGGCAATCCCATCAAGACAAACGATTGTCTACACGATATTCAAAGAATTTCTCCTTGACAACAATATCTTTGCTGAGGCCAAATGTCCGGCAACCATTGGGGTGCTGGGGAAAGTTCATCAAGCCGATGTCCGGCTGTCATTGTTGCTGCTTGGAACACTCTTCGGCTAGTTCCCAACACTTGGTGTGCTTCGTTAGTTTGTATTTGGCTATGAAGGAGGCAGGTGTGCGCTCTGTCATTTCTCCAATGCGGTTTATCGCGGTAGTCTTTTTCCTTCTTCTCTCCGCCAGCTCAGCACTACCTCAGTCCGACCGCGGCACTATCGCGGGCACCGTTCTCGACATCTCTGGCGGCGTCGTAGCCAACGTCGCGGTCACCGCCACCAGCACGGAAACCGGTGCGAGTTACAGCGCCACCACAGGTCCCACTGGAGGCTTCCGTATTCAGGACGTGCGTGTCGGCACGTATGACGTCAGTGCCTCCGCGCCCGGTTTTAAGGTCGAGAAGAAAGCTGGAGTGATCGTCCAGGTCAATTCGACCGCTTCTGTCGAATTTTCATTGCAGGCCGGCGATGTCAAGGAAACTGTGACCGTGTTGGCTAATGCGCTAGGCATCCAGACGGAAACCTCGGACATCGGCACGGTGGTGGGCACAAAGCAAATCGAGGAACTGCCACTGGCGCTCAATGGCACAGGCCAAAGTCATTTGCGGTCAGTGGAGTCGTTTGTATTCCTAACTCCCGGCACTGTTGGTCCAGGAACGTTCAGCGACTCTTCCTCTTCGGGTATTTTCGAATCCAAAATTTCCGGCGGCCAGAATTTGGGTACTGAAGTCATACTCGATGGCGCGAGTATTGCTCACGCCGAGCTTGGTCCAACTTTTGATGAAAACGCTCCCTCGGTTGAAGCCATTAGCGAGTTCAAGATTACCACCTCGACTATTTCCGCTGAGTTCGGCCGTACGTCCGGCGGCGTCGAATCTTTTACCACCAAGTCCGGCACTAATTCTTATCATGGCGCTGCGTTTGACTTGCTTCATAACGACAAGTGGAACGCCGTCCCCTGGAACAACATTTCTAACGGGTCGAATCTTAAGCCCCGCGACCATCAAAACGATTTCGGTGGCAGCCTCGGGGGGCCTGTGCGGATTCCCAAGCTTTACAACGGTCATGACAAGACCTTCTTTTTCTTCTCTTGGGAGCAGTATCGCAATAACCTGAGCGCTGCCAGCGTCACGACCCTGCCCACGGACGCGGAGCGCCAGGGCGATTTCTCGAAGCTCCTCGGTGCAGCCACCGGGCAGACGAATCCTTGCGATGGCACTCCGGTCCTGACAGGCCAAATCTTTGATCCTTCCACGACCAAGACTGTGGGCGGCGTGCAGTGCCGCACCGCCTTCCCCGGCAACAAGATCACTAGCATCAGCCCGGTCGCACAAAATGTTCTTTCCTTCCTGACGGTTCACTCTAATCCAAATGCTACTGATCCGCTGAGGAACAACTTTATCTTTGTCTCCACTAACCCTATTCGAGACACGACCATGACTTTCCGGATTGACCAGGACTGGGGAAACAGCAATAAATTCTTCTTCTCCTATAGCAGCAGGGACCAAGAGCAATTGAATGGAAACCCTGGCCTCCCTCCGCCCCTCGACACGAACTTTTTCAAGTCGCGCTTCTCCCACTACCTCCGTTTTGGATGGGACAAGACCATCAGTTCTACCTTGCTCAATCATTTCAATGTCGGTTTCAATCGGCTGAACGACCCTAGCATTGCCGATAGTTTCACCGGGCAGGATTGGCTAAAAACACTCGGAATTCCGGGCGCCAGCGGGGTTCTTTTTCCCAAATTCACCTTTAACGCGAGCGGTCTTAATATCGGGTACAACGCGTTTAGCGCGGGAAACTTTGATAACGCAATCCCCAACGGGCTTATAGTCGCTGACAGCGTTTCGTGGATTAAGGGCCGGCATGCACTGCGCATGGGGTTCGAGTGGCGTCACTCCCAGTTTTCGAGGATCAACAACGGCAACACTTCACCAGCCTACGACTTTAACAATTTCCAGACGGCCTTCGCGCCAAACGACACCCTCTCAGGCGACCCTTTCGCCAGTTTCCTGCTGGGTCTTCCTCAGGATGAGAGTGCCCATTTTTCCTCGCTCGTTCCCCGGTGGAACCAGAACTATTACGCTTCTTACGTCCAGGATGATTTTAAGTTCCGAAAGAACTTGACGTTCAATCTCGGCTTCCGCTATGACGTGGATACTCCTCGGCACGAAGCGCACGGCGCCCAGTCGGTCCTGGACCTCAACACGCCAAACCCAGGCGCTGGTGGAACACCAGGGGCTCTGATCTACGGCTCCAACGCGACGGGTGCGAAGACCTACTATAAGAACTTCGGCCCGCGCATCGGATTTGCCTACGCGCCGGAGAAATTATTCGGACGGTTCCGCCAGACGGTGGTCCGCGGCGGATACGGTATCTACCATGCTGCGCTCTTCTACACCGACTTTGGTGATTCGCTTACCAGTGGGACCACAATCAACCCAACTTTTACGTCCCCAGACAGCTTTTCCCCTGTGCTTGTGAACGGCAAAGGATCGCTGGATACAGGGTTTCCGGCGTTCGCGCCTCCGTCCAATGCCCAGGACCCCGCTCTGCTGAATGGAAATTTTCAAGGCAACCCCAGCTATGTGGGACCGAGCAACGGCCGTTCTGGCATGATTCAAAACTGGAGCCTCGAAATTCAGCATCAGCTCGCTCAAGATCTCATCTTCAGCCTCGGCTACGTCGGCAATCATGCCACGCGCCTGAACTCCAATCTTCAGCAACTCAATGCCATTGATCCCAAATTTCTCTCTTTGGGATTAAAACTGAACGAAAAAGTGACTAGTCCTGGCGGCCAAGCTACCCTCGCAACCCTGGGCGTCACGGTGCCAGCCTGGTTTGAGTCTTTGTATGGTCCAACTGGAGGCGACTTAGTTGGCCAATTGTTGCTCCCCTTTCCCCAGTATGTCAGTGGCCGCTTCAATAACAGCGGCATCAGAACCGATTGCTGCCTGCAGAACCTGGGCCAATCCACGTACAACGCGCTGCAAGCAAAGCTTGAGCGGCGCTTCCGGAATGGACTGAACCTTCTCGCGTCTTACACCTATTCAAAAACACTTACGGACGCGGACAGTGCGTATGCAGGACTCACGGCTTTCGGCAGCTCGGATACCTTTACCGCTCAGAATCCGCGCGACCTGAAATCGGAAAAGGCTTTGAGCTACCAGGACGTCCCCCACGCCTTCGTGCTCAGTTATCTTTACGAGCTGCCAATCGGCAAAGGAAAGAAGTTCCTGAACAAGGGCGGGGTCGTGGACAAGGTGCTGGGCGGCTGGCAAGTGGGCGGTGTGCATCGCTACCAGAGTGGTGCGCCTTTCATCCCCTTCACCAGTGACGCACACAATTCCGACTTCGGCACTGCAAATACCCGGTTGAGCCTCATTCCTGGACAGCCTTTGCTCGCCCCCAATCACTCGTCCTACGACCCGTTTCTGGGCGGCAGTGGATGCACACCAAATCCGGACGGTTCAGGCACATACTTGCCGCAGTCAACGAACAACTTTTTCAACTGCGCAGCGTTTCTCGATCCAAACGCTCCAAACCTCGTAGCCCAGCGAGGCTACACCTTCGGCAACCTTTCTAAAGTCTTCGGGAACATCCGCAGCCCTCATTATGTGAATGAGGATTTTTCACTGATCAAACGTTTCACGCTGTACGAAGCGCACGTGCTGTCCTTTAAAGCGGATTTTGTGAACCTCTTTAACCGGCACACCCTCGGCCGCGGCGATGGCTGCGTTACTTGTGACTCGTTTGGCCGGCCAGGCGCTCAATTTGGGGGTTCCCCATCGAGCCTCAATGCACAAAAAATAATCCAGCTAACGTTCCGCTACCAATTCTAAGGCGGGACACAGCCTGGAAATGACCTTTTCCCATTTAGAAGAAACTTCGCGCCTCCGGGTGGCAGGTATAAACTTTAATTGTGAACATTCCTTCAACAAGGCGCCCGGGCAAGCCAACGGCCAAGTTAGTCTTCGCCTATTTGGTGATGCTTTTCTGTCTGGCCAAGCCTCTCTGCTCTCAAGTGGAGTCAGCGACCTCCGAGATTTTCCGCCAAGCGTCGGAGGCGATGCGGCGTGGCAACTTGAACGCGGCTGGTGACGGGTTCGAAGCTGCCGCAAAAGCTGCTCCGGCTTTCGCTGAAGCGCATTTCAATCTTGGCCTCGTCCGCGAAGAGCAGGGCCGGTTCGACGAGGCTATTGCCAGCTTCCAGAAGGCGCTGGCGCTAAAACCGCAACTGCATGGGGCAAACCTCTTTCTCGGCATCGCTTATTTCCGCCTTAACCAACTGGATAAAGCCTTTGCCGCAATTCAGAAGGAATCCACCTCCTATTCGAAAGACGCTCCAGCCTGGATGTGGCTGGGGGTCGTCCGTATGGCGCAGGATAAGCCTGAACAAGCCGCGGAAGCACTCGACAGGGCAGTCAAACTAGCGCCAGACGACATGGACGTTCTTTACCATCGGGGTCGCGCGCACTTGCTTGTTTCCAAGAATAGCTACGCAAAGATGTTCAAAGCCGGTCCAAAATCCTGGCGCGTCCATCAGGTTCTTGCACAAGCAAACGCGGAAGCCGACCGCCACACGGATGCCGTCGCTGAATACCTGGCCGCTATTAAGCTCGCTCCGACACAACCCGGCCTGCACGAAGAATTAGGCTCCGAGTACCGCAGCCTCGGAAAGGTTCAGGAAGCCGAAGAATCCTTCCTCCGCGAACTTGAAATTGCCCCCCACAGCGTCCTCGCCAAATACGAATTGGGAGTTCTAGCCGTCGAACAAAGCGATGGCGCGAAGGGCAAAGTACTAATCGAATCCGCCCTGAAGGAAAAGCCTGACCTTCTTCATTCCGATTACAATCTGGGCCGGGCGGAAATGCTCCTCGGTAATGATGCCGCAGCCGCTCAGCATCTTGAACGCGCTACCTCCGCTCCAGGGGCCGATCCCGAAGTCATCGAGCAAGCCTGGTATCAGCTCGGAATCGTCTACCGTCACCTGCATCGCATGGAAGACGCGCAAAAGGCCATGGCCACCTTCCAAAAGCTTAAGGACGAGGAGTCCGACAAGGCGCAAAAAACCTTGAAGCGATACGAAGCGCAGCGAAACCCCAATTCCGCGCAACCTCCGCCCTCGCCACAGAATCCTCAATGACCGGCTGGCAAGGATACGAGTGAAGCTAGGCAGAATTCGCGAGAATGATCTTGCTTCGCACATCAGCATTGTGCGTGATCGTGGTATTTGTTGCGCTCGGGCAGAAAGCAAAGACTGGGCATGAACCGCCTCGCGCCAATACTGTACGTATCGACGTCGTCGAATCCTCTAGCCGCACCCTATTCAGGACGTGAGGATCTACTGTGGTTTCGGCAACGCTGCCCGGCTCTGAAGTTCCGCGGTACGGTCGAACTCCACTTTTGCTCGGTCCAGAGCTTTCATTTCTTTGTATAGCTTCCCCAATTGGTAATGCGCCACGGGATCGTTCGGCGCGAGCTGCACCGCCTTTTCCAATTCCCGTTGCGTATCTGCCAGCTTTCCCAGCCGCAAATTGGCCGTGCCCAGCTTTAGGTGGCCAGTCGCGTCTCCTGGCGCGAGCTCGACGCCCTTTTCCAGCAGCGGGATCGCCTCGTCCAAGTGCGATTGCTCCATCAGCAGACTTCCAAGGTTCAGGTAGGGTTGCTCGCTTGGACGCAGGCTTTGCTCTTGCCATGCAATCGCCTTGCGGTACGCCTCCACGGCGGCATCGGGCTGCGCTTCCGATTCAAAGATCAATCCCAGATTGTTCTCCGCTTTCGCATCGCGCGGGTCGAGAGTCAGCACCGTCAAGAATGCTTTGCGCGCTTCCGCGATGCGCGATCTCGTGTAATAGGCGCGTCCCAGAAAATACCAGGCTTCCTTATTCTTCGGCTCAGCCTCCGCGGCCTTCTCCAGCCACTTGATCGCGTCCGGATAATCATCCAACAAGACGTAGTTCAGCCCAACAATCTTTAAATCGTCCCCGGTCGGTGCCCGACGTTGCGCCGCTTTTGTATATGTCTCCAGCGACTCCGCGGCTTTGCCCTCCCGGTGCAAGACGTAGGCGAGCAAGTACAGCGCATCATCGGAATCTGCATGCAGCAGGAGATATCGGCGCAACTCACTTTCTGCCGCCGTGAACTGCTGGAGATGTACGCGAGCCTTGCTTTCGTAGAGCAAGGCATCTGTCGCGCCTGGGGCGGCTTCTTCCGCCCGTGCGAAAAGTGCCGCGGCCGCGCTGTAATTCCTCGCGCTGAATTCGCTCAAGCCTTGCGCAAAAGCGCCAGTGGTTTGCGCAAAATCGGGAATGACCCAAGCGAGAAATGCCAGAAGCGCAGAGAACACACGGAGTCTTAGCCCGGCTTTGCTTTCCTGCCTTCTTCTATCAGCGCGGGGATCCACTCGGTTCATCAATTTGGAGAAGCTGATTCGCACGAATGTCCTTCAATGTTTGCACAACCCCGCTTGGCCAACGCACCTGAATCTGTTGGACGACGTTGTCCTTTCCGAGTCCGAAGTGAACGCGTTTGTCGCTGGCCGAAAGATAACTGCTCGTCGCCGTCACGATGGCAAACTGAGTTCCGCTCATCGTCGTCGCCTTCACTTCTGCGCCAATTCCATCACGATTGCTCTGGTGTCCCACAAGTTTCAGCAAAATCCAGTGATTCTCCGTGAGTGTCTCGTTGTGAAGCAGATACGTCGGTCCGTCATTCGTACTCACCACAGCGTCCACGCGTCCGTCGTTGTCCAAATCTCCGATGGCCAATCCGCGCGCCACCCACGCCTTCTGAAATACGGCCCCGGACTCCGCGGATACGTCGAGAAAACCCACGCCGGTATTTCGGGCCAACAACATCGGTTCTCGGTATCGCAAATTCGGAGACGTCAGCTCTACAGTATCCAAATCATGCCCCTGCGCAATCAACAGGTCCTTCCAGCCATCGTTGTCGTAGTCCAGGAACCGGACCCCCCATCCAGAGTGTGCCTGCGTCATCTTACTGATTCCCGAAATTGTGCTCATGTACGTGAATGATCCGTCGCCGTTGTTCTGATACAGTGCGTACCGTTGATTGGCCAGGTCGGTTACTACTATGTCCGGCCAGCCATCATTGTTGTAGTCCGCGAAATCCACACCCATGCCTGCATAGGTCCGACCGTCGATATCCACCGCCACTTCCGACGGCAGCCCCACCTCTTCGAACATTCCATTCCCTTTGTTGTGATACAAAAACTCCACCATGGAGTCGTTGGCCACAAACAAATCCATGTGTCCATCGCGATCGTAGTCACCGATCGCCAGCCCCAACGCCTTGCCTGGTCGCGCGAGCCCCAGCTTGCCGGCCGCTTCCATAAAGGTTCCATCCCCATTGTTGTGATACACCAGCGGAGAAACCGGCTTGAACCAATCTGGATGGCAGTACGCCCGATATCCCTCTTTGTGTTCCCCACACCAGATGTCGTCAAAATCCCATTCGAGATAGCGCAGCACGACCAGATCAAGGAATCCGTCGCCATCCAGGTCCACCCATGCTGCGCTGGTGGACCAGCCACTGCCGGCGACTCCGGCTTTATCGGTGACGTCTGTGAAAATGCCGTTACCATTGTTGCGATAGAGTTTGTTGCCGCCGAGCGCGGTCACATAGAGGTCCTCA
>WNFS01000915.1_pt1 | contig 21562 bp, 22 predicted proteins | sample 5400141 | NCBI WGS metagenome assembly WNFS01 (sample SAMN13153358, study PRJNA577476) | soil metagenome | isolation source: 60 cm saprolite under Madrone tree | place: USA:California | collected 2016-06-14
ACCAACACGCGGTGGGGCGATGTACCTTTCGTCGATCCGGCCACCTCGCTTCCCATCAACCTCAAGGGTAGAACGGCGCCGTTTACGCCGGCGTACTCGGGCAATATCACGCCGGAGTGGAATCGTCAGATCGGCGGCGGCTACAACGTCGGGGTCCGCGTCAATGCGTCGTTCACCGGCCGGTCCTACTGGGATCCCCAGGACTCGACCATGCAGCGCGCCTATCATCTGGTAGACGTCGGCGCTCACGTTGGGAACGATCGATGGACTTTATCGGCGCACGTGGCCAATGTCACGTCGGCGCGGTTCAACACCATCTACGACCCGACCTACGATATCGGCGCGCCCTTCAATGTCGCGCATATCAACAGCCCGAGATGGTTCCTGGCCAGCGCGACGGTGCGGTTTTAGTCAAGCGGAGTGGCTTTCGAGCGGTGCGGCTTTAAGGAGGGGAAATGATCGGACACTTCATCCACGGCCACGGCCCCGAGCGCGCGCTCGTGTTGCACGGATGGTTCGGCGACTGGCGCGTTTTCGAGCCCATGCTGCCGGCGCTCGACGAATCTCGATTCACTTTCGCCTTCATGGACTACCGCGGCTATGGCTTGTCGAAGACGTTGGGCGGTCCGTTCGACATCCCCACCATCGCGGGCGATGCCGCAGCCCTCGCGGACTATCTCCAATGGGAGACGTTCAATGTGGTCGGACACTCCATGGGCGGCAAGGCTGCGTTGCGACTCGCTGCGGATCATCCGCGGCGGGTACGGCGAATCCTGGCAATTACTCCCGTATGGGCCGGCAGTGTGCCGTTCGACCAAGCAACGCTCGCCATGTTCAGGAACGCTGTGCACGACGTGAGCCTGAGGGAAGCCATCATCGCGGGCAGCGCTGGCGGTCGAGAGCCGGCCGTGTGGGCGAAGAATATCGCGGACCGGTCGCTTCAGGTCAGCCTGACGGAGGCCTTCGGCGGATATCTGGAATCGTGGGCCACGAGCGACTTTGCATCCGAGGTTGAGCGGTTGCCGATCGCCACGCGGGTAGTGGTAGGCGCCCATGACAACAGCATCACGCGCGAGGTGGTTGCCGCGACCTGGCTCAATCTACCGAACGTGTCGCTCGACGTTCTGCCCGAGGCGGGTCACTACCCCATGCTCCAGACTCCGACGGCGCTTGCGAGCGTGTTCGAATCCTTTCTTCTAACCGTTGCCGGGGAGGCATCATGAACCGAGAATCGTCATACCAGGGGTGTTGCCCGGCTCACGATCCGTGTCCGCGCCACGTGTCTGCCGCCGAGACGGCGATGACGGCAACTCGCGCGATGCTCGTCGACGGTACGGACCGCAATGCTCTCGAAGCTATTCTCGACCATCGGGGCATCAGCCGGCGCGATATCGTCCGCTGCGTGGGGCTGGGTGGAATGGCCGCCACATTCGCGGCGGGCTCCGTCGCGTCCGCCATGTCGCAGCAAGCCGCAGCCGCGGGCGCACCGGTGTTCGATCCACACAAGGTGGGTACGGTGCATACGCTGCCGTCGAACAATGACACTGTGCGCGTCGGCACGATGGATCCGGCGGCGCCCGTCGTGCTGACCATTCGGTCCGGGGATGTCGTCTCGTATCCCAACACCTGGGTGAACTGGGGGAACGAAGCGAAGGAGGGTATGTCCTTCGCGGAGCGGGAACCCATTCGCAAGCGTTACCCGCAGGGCCCCTATTCATTGGTCGGGCCGGTCGCCGTGGAGGGTGCCGAACCCGGCGATGTCATCGAATGCAGGATGCTGCGCCTGCGCCCGATCAGCTGGGGATGGAACTCGGCACCCAAAGGGGTGGGCGCGCTTCCCGCCGATTTCGAGGAGCCGTATCTTCACTATCTGCACTTTGACGGCGACCGGAAGTTCACGGACTTTGCCGCCGGCGTGCGCATACCGTTGTCGCCGATCCAGGGAGTCATGGCGGTGCAGCCCGCCGGCGACAAGCCAGTGAGTGCGATTCTGAGCGGTCATCATGGCGGCAACATCGTGCTGCGCGAACTGGTGGCGGGCACAGTGTTGTTTCTGCCCGTCGAAGTCGCCGGCGGGCGTCTCTGGACCGGTGATTCCCATGCAGCTCAGGGCGACGGTGTGGTCGATCAAACCGCCATCGAAACCGCGATGGAAGACCTTCGGATCCAGTATGTACTGCACAAGCGCGTCGATCTTGCGGCACCCATTGCGGAGACACCGTCCCACTGGATCGTTCTGGGCTTCGGACAAAGCATCGAAGACGCCCTGACCGCCTCGCTTCGGCAGACGATCGATTGGCTCAGCCGCGCAACGTCACTGTCGAAGCTGGATGTGTATGCGCTCAGCAGCATCGCTGCCAGCTTTCGCATAACGCAATACGCCCATCAAACGAACACGGTCTATACATCGGTCCCGGCGAAAACGGTGCACGGGATGCTGCCGAAGCAGATCTTCAGCGCTGACCTGCTGCGGCAAATCGCTGCCAGTGTCCGGCCCGGTTCATGATGCGAGCCCGATCGTGATGAGCATCCAGCGTCCAGAGCAATCGGCGGCCGCGTCGCTGCCTTCAATGAAGGAAATCCACGCACCGTCCATCCGTCGGCGGGTGGTGACTCTGTGCTCGCTCGTCGCCTTTCTGGATGGCTTCGATACCCAGTCACTCGGACCCGCCGCGAGCGCGATCACCGCGCAAATCGGCATCAAGCTGAGCGCCTTCGGGCTCGTGTTCAGTGCCTCGCAAGTTGGATTCCTCGTCGGTGCGCTGACGTTCAGTGCGCTCGGCGACCGCTTTGGTCGCAAACGCATGTTGATCATCGCGACGGCCATCTTCGCCGCCTGCACCCTCGGGACCGCTGCGGTGGGCACGTACGGTGCTCTGCTCGGGTGGCGCCTTCTGACGGGGCTCGGATTGGGCGGAGCGACCCCCAACTTCATCAGTCTTGCGTCCGAGTTCTCGCCGCCGGCGCAGCGTCCTCGAGTGGTGACCATCATGTGGGCCGCCGTGCCCTTCGGCGGCATGGTCGGATCCTTTGCCAGTGCGGCGATCATCCCGCGTTTCGGCTGGCAGGCCATATTCTTCATCGGCTGCGCCGCGCCGTTGATTCTCATACCGGTGCTGATGTCAGTCATGCCCGAGTCGGCGGAGATAGAACTCGGGCGCGCAGGCGGTACTGAACGGGCGAAAGCCGCGCGAGCATCGCCCGTTGCGGAGCTTTTCACGGGCGGACGCATGCGGTCCACACTTCTGTTGTGGGGGGCCTCCTTCATGACGTGGATGACGCTCGTCGTGGTGGCGTTTTGGACGCCGCCTTTGCTGCAGAAAGCGGGAATGTCGGCACGCGCCGCGGCCTCCGTACTGGCGTTCAACAACGCGGGCGGCGTGGTAGGGACCGTACTGATCGGCGTGATGCTGGGCTGGATTCGTCCGCATAGTGTGCTCATTACTGCCTTCCTCATCTCGGCGGTACTCATTGCCGCGATGGGAATGACCATCGGCTACTTTCCCGGTTTGGCAATTGCAGCAGTCTTCGCCGGCTTCTTTTCTTCCGCTGCCGGCGGAGGGCTGATCGCCGTCGCCGCCGGCGCGTATCCGGCCGACGCGCGCGCAACCGGGGTGGGGTGGGCACTGGGACTGGGTCGGCTCGGCTCGATACTCGGGCCGCTCGGCGCGGGCTTCCTGGTTGCACAAGCATGGCAAGTGCCGCGCATTTATTTAGCCATGGCCTGTCCTGCTTTGCTGGCCGCCGGCTTGGTGATGCTACTAGCCCGCGAGCTGGATTCCAGGCCGGTCCGCACTACGTGAGACGCTGAATCAATCATTTCCAGGAATCTACCCATGTCAGAACATCAATCCGAATCGATACCGCAGTTGTTGATCAGCTACAGAAAGGCAAACGAAGCCATCGCAGCGGCGATGGACTACGCGCGCGACAAAGGGGTCAAGCTCAGTTTCGTCGTTGTCGACGCCGCGGGTCATCTCGTGGCCGCCGGCCGCATGGACGGAGCACCCTTTGTGACCATCGAGGTGGCTCGCGGGAAGGCCTACGCGAGCGTGGCGACGGGCGGCCAGCCAGGAAGTGCTCTCGCGCAGCGTTTTCTCGACAACCCAATGGTATGGGGAAATGTCGCCAGTCTCGGATTAGGCGCGCCGCTGTTGCCGGCGACCGGTTCAATGCCGATCTTTTTCGGCGGTGATTTGGTGGGCGCCATCGCGGCCAGCGGGGCGCCCTCCGAGGTCGATGAAGCCGCAGTGCTCGCGGGAATCCTCGCCATCAACGCTACCTCCTCCCGGTAACCGATCATGAAAATCATTCGTTATGAGCACCGCGGCCAATCCGGGATCGGCGTCATGGTCGACGAGCGGCGATTCATCGGATTGCTCGAGGCGGTTCCGCAGCTGCCGCCCACGCTCCTCGGCATCATGGCACTCGGTGACGGTCTGGAACCTGTCCGCCGCGCCATCCAAGGCCATGAACCTAATCTTTCGATCTTGGATGTGACGCCAAGGCCCTTCCTGGATCATCCGAATGCGCTCTGGGCGCTCGCGCTCAACTTCAAGAGCCATATTGCGGAGACCGGCCTCACCACCTCGCGCGAGTTTCCGCAGGTGTTCCTGCGAACCGTGGCGTCCTATGTCGGCCACGGCGAGCCGCTCCTGTGTCCGCCTCCCGAGATAGCCCGCGCCTTCGACTATGAAGGCGAGCTAGGAGTCGTGATTGGGCGTGCCGGCCGGCACATTCCCATCGACCGAGCGCTCGATCACGTCGCCGGCTACACCTGCGTGAACGAAGGGTCAGTCCGTGAATACCAGATCCACAACCGGCAGTTTGGTCTGGGCAAGAACTTCGAGGCGTCGGGCAGCTACGGACCCTGGCTCATGACGCCCGACGAGTTCGGGGATCCCGCAACCCGCAGTGTCACCACTCGCGTTAACGGAGTCGTGCGGCAGCGTGCGCCGCTGGATGACATGCTGTTCGATGTCTCTTCCGTGATCAGCTATCTTTCCCAGGGCTATGAGCTACGCCCCGGCGACATGATTGCCATGGGCACGCCCGGCGTGTTGCCGGCAGAGTCACAAGACGTCGAGGGCTTGGATCTCGCTCGCCAACACGGACCGTTCAAGATTCCGGGACTCGTCCATATGACGCCCGGCGACGTGGTTGAGGTGGAGATCTCTGGCCTTGGCGCCCTGCGGAACACGATCGTCGCCGATGCGCCGGCCCACTATCGGATCAGCGGCGTCGCCGCGGAGGGCCTGCGATGCTGACGATTTGGGGGCGCGCGACCTCGACCAATGTTCAAAAGGTCCTGTGGGCATGCGATGAACTTGGGCTCGCCTACAAGCGCATCGATATTGGCGGAGCCTTTGGCGGAACCGACGATCCATCTTATCGAGCCAAGAATCCCAACGGACTGATCCCGACCCTCGAGGATGACGACTTCGTGCTGTGGGAATCCAATGCAATCCTGCGGTATCTGGCCGCCGGCGATGCGCAGTGCCGGCTCCTTCCCGCAGATCTCAACCGACGCGAACGCGCCAATATCGATCGTTGGCTGGATTGGCAGCTGGTCAGTTTGGGCTTGGCGCTGCGGGCGTTGTTCATACTGCTCCATCGAGCCGGCAAGTTGGCGAGCGAAGCGGAGATTACGGCAGCCACCAAGAATGCCTCCGCCATGTTTTGGATCCTTGATGCTCATCTAGCGACGCAGCGGTATGCCGGCGGCGACCGATTCACTTTGGCTGACATCCCAATCGGGATCAGTGCTCACCGGTGGTTCAGTCTGGGTGTGCAGCGGCCCGTCATGCCGGCACTCGAGACCTGGTATGAACGGATCAGCGGCAGACCAGGGTTTCAGAACGTGCGCGCCATCCCCCTTCGCTGAAGTGAGGGTGTCGCCAAGGTGGCACCGCGCTCGTCGGCGTGATCGAGAGTGGTTATGGTCTGGCGCCGGAATTCACTGGGAGAGACACCGACATGCTGAGTGAAGAAACGCGTGAAATTGCTGTGGTTGCCATAGCCAAGTTCGTCGGCGAGCTCGATCAACGGCCGGTTCGTAGTGCTGAGCAAGCGAGTCGCGATAGTCACCCGGCTGCAATCCAGATAATGCTGCGGAGAAGTACCCACGCAGCGCCGGAACTGCTCAAAAAATCGCGAGCGGGATAGCCCCACGCGCCGCGCGATGTCATCGACCTTCGGGTTCTCCATGGCGTGCTCGTTGATGTACAAGAGGGCTTTGCGGATGCGGTAGTCGATCGGTCTTGCGGTCGCGATAATGTCGCGGTCCACCGAGGGGTCCGCGTATTCCCGCGTTACGGCATCGGCCAAGTCGGCGACGAAGTCTTCGCAGCCGCTGGCATCGACGGTGACATGAGTGGACATGACCGCGGCCAGCCGCCTGGCGTGCAGCATGACTTCGGAGGAAATCTCTACCCGCGAACTCGGAAACAATCGGTCCGGCCGCGGAATGCGTGCAGAGAGGACGCGTACCAGCCAGGAAGGCTCGATGATCAGTGACAGGATCATCGTGGGTCCGGCCTGGTTGGCGAGCTTGGCGTGGGGGACTCCGGGATTGAACAACAGGACCGAGCGGTCATCCAATGACAGGGTGACATCGTTCGAACGGAAGGTCGCGTCGGCGCCCCCCAGCTTGAACAGGATGTTGAATTCACGGTGCATGTGCTCGACCAGGGCGCGGTCAATCAAGTTGACCGTCGCCCGACCGAACCGCCCCTGGACAATCCAGATCGGCGCACTTCGTTCCATAAGCCCCCCCAACCCTTAAGGTACCGCAATTGAAGGGTCAGCGCATCCGGTGTTGCCCTTGTGCTGCGTCGCTCATCTCGTCGTCTCGAGTCAGCGAAGCTGGCTTATGTAATCGGACACCGCCTGCCGCTCCTTCGGTTGTATGTGCGGGACAATCATGGTCATGAGCTTCCCCGGCTTGCCACGAACGGCCATCCAGTTCGCGAGTTGCCCGTCGAGATACTCCGCGCTCTGACCTGACAATCTCGGAAAATCCGGGCGAATGCCGGAACCGGAAGGGCGGTGACAGGTGATACAGGCAGGCAGACCTTCGTCCGCATTGCCCTCCGTGTAGATCCGGCGACCGACTTCAAGCCGTGCGGCATCGCGTGCGGCGCCCGCTCTGGGCTCCAGTTTCGCGTAGTAGGCCGCGACGTCGGTGAAATCATCTTCCGTCAGAGCAGCCACGATCGGAGTCATCACGTCGCTGGGCCGCAGCGGCTTGCCATCCGATCGGACTTTGAACGCCTTCAGCTGCTTTACCAGGTATTCTGGAATTTGCGCGGCCAGATTCGGAAACTGCGGGGAAATTCCCTGGCCGTCGGCTCCGTGGCAGGCCGCGCAGAATTTTGCCGCGATCTCCTGTCCCCGTGTCCGATTTCCGGCGAACTCCGGCTCGCAGGATTGCGACCGGGCGGGAAGCGAAAACAGCACCCAGCAGAAACCGGTAAGTACCGCACCGCTTCCGTATCTCATGGCGGAACGCAGGGCCGTTCGAATGGAATGCATGGCTCCCCACAACGCGCAAGTTGAACCCAGACTCAGCATACTGTGCCGCAAGGTGAAAAACTGGAAAAAGCCGATCCGGACTTGTCCTATCGTCCGATTTTCTGCGCGCTGGCGCTCTTCATGACGGGGACACCTTCGATGGCCGCGCGGCGTCAGTCTCCGGTGCAATGTAGTGGGTGACCTTCGGTGCACCGCTGCTCTGAAAACGCTGAACCTCGGTTTCCACCAGCCTGTCGGCGTTGGTCACGCGCCGATGCTGACGCTGGTGGTCAATCCAGGAGTCGACCAGAAATGTCTCGAGCCAGCGGCCGGCAACGGAAGTATCCTCGAAAATGCCCCAGTGGTAGGCGCCGTCGCGCCTGCGCTCGGCAGCGATGTGCCGCACTGCTTGCAGAAAGGCATCCGTGTCTTTCGCGGCGATATGGTATTCAAGGGTGACCAGTACGGGCCTACGATCGTCGTCAACCTCGGCGGTCACGACCGGTTCCGGCCAATGCATCGAGGGCGCCAAATCGAGGAGGGCACCGCCCTGAAGTTTCCACCGGTGCAACAGCGGCTCGGCCGTGACGACGATCTCCTTGAGCTGCGAGTTGGGCGGGTTGAGCGTCGCCTGCGCGCGCTCCGTGGATTGCGCGAACGCAATCGTCGAGAATGCGGTCAGAAGATAAACGAGGCGGCACACGGCGACCGCGCAATGAGTAAGCAGCGCCCGAAAGTGTCGAATGAATTCTCCCCCGATTAGATTCGGTGTAGTCGGAGCGCCACGCACGCAAGTCGCGATGGAGACGATCGAGATCTGCGAGCGATGAGATGTCTGCTTGCACAGGCGTTACATTGCCAATCTCGGCCACCGCCAGATTGAGTTCAGATTCTCTTCGACCCGTGTGAAGACACGCGGCGCCCGTCTATGGGTCGAGCCTTAACCTGAGCTTGGGAACAGTAAATAGTCCGGGCGATCTTTCGACGCTCGCGCTCAGTCTTTGGAGGCGGGGTTTCCCGATCAAGCCGTGGCGATGAGCGAGAGGGCGGTCAACGAGGTGACGGAACGTAATCGCCCGACCAGTCTTTGCTCGCCGACCAACGGATTAACAGCCAAATCTGGCACTCAGCGAGCGTAACCGATCGTCATCGATTTTTCATCAATTCAACGAGTTGCGGCGTGGCTGCCTGACGTCCGCTGACGTAAATTTACGCAGAGACAGGACAAATTCAGGACAAATTTCCACCTCAATGACCGCTCCCGAGAGCGGAGTGATCGATCAAACGATCGCTCTGATTAAGCGTTAGTTGATGGCGCTTGACAAAATGGATATAATTTGGAGCATGGCAAATGTCCATATTACATCCGTTCTGCCTCCTTTTGAGGAGGAGCAACTATATCCCCGGGCGACACGCTTTCTGCGACGGGCCGACGCCATGGGGCTTTTGGAAGAGCCAATTCAGGAACTGAGTGCAGATGTGGTGCGTCGCGTGGCGCGAATACTCTCAAAGCGCGGACTGGCGAGCGACCTCGCTGCACGTCTTACGGTCGCAACCTCGCGCGACGAGTTCGTCCGATATCTGGACGCAGCACTTCGAGCCCTGGATGAATCACCTGTCCCTGAAGCTGAACTCGCCAAACTAGACGCGATCCTAGGCCACGAGCTACTCATTGAGATGCTAGGTATCTCGGCGGCCAGTTTGCATCGATACCAGAGCGGTGATCGCGACGCACCGGATGCAATTGCGGAACGGGCTCATTACCTAACCTCAGTCATTGCAGCCCTAGAGGGGACCTATAACGACTTCGGGGTGCGCCGCTGGTTTGAGCGGCCCCGGTCAGTTTTCAACGGACGAACCGCCCGCCAATTGTTGTCTCGCCGTTGGACGCCGAGCGATGAGCCCGCACGCTCTGTCCTGGCAGCCGCCGAGTCCCTGCAAGACCTCGGTGCCACCTAAATGTCATTTGCATCTCGGTATGGATATTCATTGTCGTGATCGTTTTTCGGGTCTGCGATTCGCGATTTCCGTTTCTTTGGACGCTGAGCGGAGCGCCCAGACAACGACCGGCCCGCTGGCACGGAGTTGGGGAGGGCCCCGTGCAATATTTTGCCGATACCCCCACTGGCGCGTGGGCAGAGTTGCTGCGACATGAGGAAATCACAGACCCCGCAGATCTAGCTGGGATCTCGACTCGTTTGTGGGCAGTCCGAATTGGCGACGTTGAGATGCATGAGCCGAAACTTCCACTCGCTGCCTTGACCTCGGCTCCGGATGAATATGAGGTCTGTCGAACGGAGGCCCGCCGGCTTCGTGCGGCTGGGGCAGTGCGGTTTATGACGGTTAGCGCAGCACTCCAAGCCGGAGAGGCAGCCGGATTCCACGTGGGCACCGCGGGGCTGATACGTGCAACGCCTCGCGACGGTAAGGTTGTCGTGCATTTCGGGGTGCTACCCGATGCCGAAGGTTGGTGTGCGGCAGATGCGGCTCGTCCGGATGCCGATCTATTAGGTTATATCCGACCACTGCGTCCGGCCTAAGCCGCTTCCGCCTGCTTGCAATAGCAAGCGTGCTTGCATCGAACGGCTCGCGTTGCCTAGCCGGCGCGAATTCTCTTACTTGATCCAGCTGCGCGGCAAACCTCGCCCTTCAGGGCGGGGAAGGATAGCGCGGACGCCGAAGGCGTTCTTTGGGCCTATTGAGGTGTCTGTTGCTGCTCGATGTACTGGCGAATAACGGCAATCGGCGCGCCGCCGCAACTTGCTGCAAAATAGCTTGGCGACCACAGAGCGCCGCCCCACAACTTCTTGCGGATGCTGGGGTAGTTTTTCTGGCGAATCATCCTGCTGGACACACCCTTCAAACTGTTCACGAGCGCCGAGACGCAAGCCTTGGGCGGGTAGTTCACCAACAGATGAACATGGTCGTCTTCCCCGTCGAACTCCACCAGTTGCGCCTCGAAGTCGGAGCAGACGCTGGTGAAGATGCTGCGCAGGTGGTCCAACATCTCTTGGGTGAACACCTCGCGTCGGTATTTGGTCACAAAGACCAAATGGACGTGCATCAGGAAAACGCAGTGTCTTCCGCGACGAATATCGTTGTTGTCGCTCATAGGCCAAAGTATAATTTGAGCCATGAAGCGGCTTCAAGCCTTCAAATTTGTACTCGTGCCCAATGGTGAACAGCAGCGTGATATGCGCCGCTTCGCCGGGTCGTGCCGCTTCGTGTTCAACAAGGCGCTGGCGCTGCAAAAGGCCCACTACGAGGCAGGCGGCAAGTTTATCGGCTATGTAGCGATGGCAAAGCACCTGACCGAGTGGCGCAATGGCGCTGAAACACCGTGGCTCAAAGAGGCCCCGGTACACCCACTGCAGCATGCGCTCAAAGATCTGGAGCGAGCGTACAGAAACTTCTTTGCCAAACGAGCGATGTTCCCCCGCTTCAAGCGCAAAGGCCGGGGCGAGAGTTTTCGTTACCCGGACGCCCAGCAATTCGAGATAGACGAGGCCAACAGCCGTATCAGGCTGCCCAAGCTGGGTTGGATTCGATATCGCAACAGCCGCAACATTCTGGGGGCGGCCAAGAACATCACCGTCAGCCAGTCCGCGGGCAAGTGGTATGCCAGCATTCAGACGATGCGCGAGGTTGAACAACCCGTACCCAGCGCCACCAGCGCGGTGGGAATCGACGTGGGGCTTGTGCGCTTCGCTACGCTGAGCGATGGCAGCTTTGTAGCTCCGCTCAACAGCTTCAAGAAGCATGAGGCCCGATTGCGCCGCTATCAGCGGGCGCTGAGCCGCAAAGCCAAATTCAGCAAGAATCGGCAAAAAGCCCAATGGAGAGTGCAGAACATCCACACCCGAATCGGCAATGCTCGGCGCGACTTCCTGCACAAGACCACGACCACGATCAGCAAAAACCACGCGATGGTGTGTATCGAGGACTTGCAGGTGAAGAATATGTCCAGGTCGAGCAAAGGCAACGCTCAGAAAGCAGGTAAGAATGTTCGAGCCAAGTCCGGTCTGAACAAATCCATTCTCGACCAGGGCTGGTTCGAGTTCCGCCGCCAGTTGGAATACAAGCTGACCTGGAATGGCGGAATGCTGGTAGCCGTGCCGCCACACAACACGAGCCGGACCTGTCCGGCCTGCGGGCGGGTGACAGCAGAGAATCGGCAAACGCAAGCACATTTCGAGTGTGTGAATTGTGGTTACGAGAACAACGCCGATGTGGTCGGCGCAATGAATATCTTGGCGCGGGGGCACCGCGTTGCAGCCTGTGGAGAGGACGGCTCTGGCCTGGGTCGTAAGACTCGGACGAAACCAGCCTCTGTGAACCAGGAACCCACCGAAGCGACTACGTGCGAGGCAGCTCATGCGTAGCACCGTAGGAATTCCCTGTCTTCAGGCAGGGGAGGATGTCAAATTGTTTCCAACGAAGAGCCGAACAAAGACAGGCTGTTACCTCTGCCCGGTGCTCACTGCAGATGGAAAGCTGGATTGCGCACCGAAGTAGCACTCGATCGCCTCCACCTTGTCATCTTTAAGCCGGAAATACTCCACGTTGCGGAACGTCTTGCCGTTTTTGGTCCGACAGACGTACATCACAAACGCCTCGTTCCCGTTGCCAAATACCCGCTTCAGGTCAAACCGCTCGATGAAATCGATCTGTGACTCCCAGCATCGCGTTTTGAAAGTGCTCTTATCGATGTGGTCATCGTTGTTTGCGCTCGTAAATGTGAAGTCGTCCGCCAGCAGGATGTCGACCGGGCGCCAGTCCTTCTTCTCCCATGCCGCATACCATTTGCGGATAGTCTCGTCGTTTTTCGGGCTTAGTCCGGTCTCCGCGTGCGCACGCGCAATTTGCGGGATGCCCGCCGCTGCAGCCATTGCGCACGCACCCGCCTCGAGAATCGTCCGGCGTGACATTGCTCTGTTTTTCATGACTCATTTCTCCCTTAAATTACCTGTGCAAGCGTACGGTTGTCGGCATGGTCAGGTCTTTCGGCTGACCTTCTTCGTCGGACGACGAAACAGCAATTCAACATAGCGACGCAGGTGGTCGATGCTCGCTTCGACCACCGCGGCGTTGCCCTTGGCTTTCGCCAGGATGAACGCGCCCTGCAGCACGGCTTGCGTGTGCAGCGCGAGGCTCTCGGCTGTCCATGGCGCGCGGATGTGGTAACGCTTCATCGCATCGGCAATGTCGGATTCCACGTGGGCGGCACTACCGCCGATGCTTGCATCGCACGCGTCTCGAATATCGGGGTGGGTTCTGTATACCTCCTGAACCATCGTGCCAGCGAGACACGTGAACTCTGCCACGTCACCGCGCAGCATTGCCTTGCGAAAATCGAGGTAGCCGAGGACGCGATCAAGCGGATCGTCGAATCGGTGGTAGGGAGCAGCAGCGAAAAGCGCGATGCTCAACTCCGACCAACGATTCGTGGCCGCGACCGCGAGCGAGTTCTTACTCGGAAAGTGATGAAAGAACGCACCCTTCGTCACGCCGGCCCTGGCGCAGAGTTCGTCAACGGACGTTGCGGCGTAGCCCTTCTCGCGGATGGTCGAGAAGGCGGCCTCGAGAAGCTTGCTGCGCGCACCGCCCGACGGTGTCGGCTCGATCGGTTTCGGATTCATACACTGAGGATACCAACCAGTCGGTATGTCGTCAAGATCGAGGAACCGACCGTAGGGTGGTGCTGCGGCGTCCCTGCGTTTATAGCGACAGCTCCCTGCCGTTAGCGACCACTCGTACATTTAAGTACGGCGCGGACAAGCAGACTTTCGTTCATTCGCCAGCAGCCTTCATCACGCGCCCAGCGGCATTCATACCATTTTCATACTCATCAGTTGGCGCACTACGTGGTCGTGTGGTCTATGCACTGGCAGGTGATCGAGTGCCAGCGCCTGGGGCCCGCCGCGCGGACCTATCCGGCGCCATGGCGGCGACTATCGAGCGTCTTTCGGGTGAGGGCTGGCAAGCCGAAGCCACGCCTGAGTATGGTTTCGTGTTCATTCGACGCGAGACTGAGCGGCGGTTGCTGGCGCTCAAGCCGCGCGATCCGTACGACACGACGGCGCAGTCGTTCTCGCCGTTTCGATCGTGAGATCTGAGGTGCGAGGGGTCCCGGCGCGCGGATAAAAAGGGGCGCGAGTACTGTTTTTGAGTTCGCACTGCTGCTCCCCTATTTTTCCGCATCGCCGGGGTTGGACGATACTGCTGCGGTCATCCAGGTGCGGCAACGTGCATTTGCACAGGCGCGCCGTGTGTCGCAGTCAGCGCCGCGATATGTCACAGGCATCTCGTACCGCTCGCGAATCGCGTCTACACTTCGACATGACAACGATCGACTACCGCGGCAGGAAAATCCGGCTGGACGATGACATGCCGCGGCTTTTGCAATGGGCGCTCGAACGGTCCCGCCGCTGGGTAAATGGGTCGCCGCCGCTGATTTCAATAGCGTGACGGGATTCCTAACTCTCTTGTGTTCATGACGCTCACCCAAGCAGCGGCGATTCTCAACGTTACCGAGGGCACGGTGAGGGCATACGCGAGGCCGCGCGAAAGAAAAGATACGCCGCCTGTCTTTTACTTATGGTCTGCGCGGCTAAGCAAATCCGGTTCTGATTTGACTTACAGCGATCTTCCGTGGAATGCGCATCGCAGTGCTTATATGTCCTTATCTGCGAGAGGAACCTATCTGCCACACTGTGTCGCGTTAGGTTTCGTGGATGGCCTTGCCATCGCTGTAATTTAAGTATCGAGCATCTTGGAGATCGTCCGGAAACGGTTCAACTAGGTATTAAAATACTTCGGAGAATTGAATCATGAGTTGGGCGCTTGTCTTCCTGATCTACACCGCACACGGAGCCGTGCACCGCGACATCCTGCACGGGTACGGCAGCAAAGGTGACTGCGAGCTGGAGGCTAAGGCTTTCGGGCGCCGGTTTGACTTGATCAACTGGGAATGCGTTCGAGACGAGAGCGCCTTAATCGCAGCCCTGAAGCCCTAAATCGAGATGACGACGAAACCGAGAGGAAATGCAAGGTGTTACAGGCCGCCCCAGGGAAGGACGGCACAGCGATCACAGGCAGTTGTCGGCCAAAAAGCGCGGTGCTTCGACCGCAACAACTCGCGTCGCCAATGCGGACTTTCGAACTAGACGAGCGGGGCATGACCCTGACCTACAGACGCACGAGGCTTGCAGGCTGCGCATGGTGTTCTCCGCTCACGACGACGCGCTGCGGCACAGCCGCCGCCGTAATGATCGTCCGTAGTTTGCGTCTAGCGTGAAACATCCGTGACCTCACCGAGTTGACCGGGCACTCGACGATCGATGCGATCTCTTCGCACGAATAGTCCATGCAATAGGCGAGCGCGAACACAAGGCGCTGTTTGGGGGGTAGGTGCGAGAGTCCGAGATCCAGCAACTGACGGTCTTCGGTCTTTCTGGCCTTATCCTCGACAATCGGGGCGCCATGCTGCAATACGAGCGCCGCCGCGCGTGACCGAATCGTCGACCTTCGTATTGCCTTGAGTGCGCAGCGGTAGGCGATGCCGAAGATCCAGGTCGACACACGCGATTCGCCACGAAAGTCGCCGGTGCGCTGCCACACGATCAGAAACGTATCGTTGATGACTTCCTCAAGCTCTTCATAGCGGCGTATGACATGGCACAAGAACCGTACAAGGCGGCTGTGGTAGTCGAGAAAGAGCCGCTCGAACGCGTCGCGATCGGCGTAACTGATGCGGTGAAGTAGAAGGCGCTCGTCATCGTCATATTGCAGCGTCTTCGCCTGGCCATGCATGGTGCCTGCCCTCCTGATGGTGCGAAACAAGGCCGGTTGCCCGGCCTCGTCCGCGATGTTCACTCGCTATTGCGCTGGATGGGTCAGCCATCGTCTCCAACGGAGCGGTCTGCCCCTGTTGCGAGCCAGCGCCCCACCGCACCGGGAGACGGGAAGCTGGGTCCAATGCGCACCAGGAACAGCGGGTCGCTGCAGGTGGCCGGGATTCCGTGGATTTCACCGTGAAAGTGTGCGTTACCCCGCGGGCTGAGCTCGACCTCTGCGGAGTTGCGGACTGCCTGCACGGTCGTGCCGGGGTTGCACACCAGTGTCCCGGTCACCCTGTTGATCGGCCCTGGCGTGCCAGTCGCGTTTCCACCGATCAGGACCAAGCCTTCCACATCGAAGCTGGCCTCGCCGGTGGCCAGATTCACGTGGGCGCGTCCTTGGCGCGTAGTCCACGGCAGGGTCCCGGCACTGATCCCGGCGACGGGGTTATCGACGTTCGGGGCAGTGATGACGCCCACTATCCGGGTCCAGTGCACGATTGAGTCATCGGCATCATGGGCAAACACGAAGGTTGGGGCCAGCATCAGCGCCAACGGCAATAATTTCTTCATACGATATTCATCCTCTAGTTGGTTAACGGGTTGATCCGGCCGGACCCGACAGGAACCGGCGGGGGGCAGAATACGGATGCGATCGGCAGGCGAAGTGGTCTGCGGGGTCGCATTTCGGTCCAATTTAGGTGACACCGCAGCCAGCGCATGCTGAGATGCCCTTATCAACTGCCACGCCCGCGGGGCAACTGGCCCCGGATCGAAATAGGTGAAATCGTTCCATTCATTTCGGCTCGACGCCATCAACCACTGCCTGTGGCGTGGGGAGGAGCGCGTATCGCTTGGGCCCAAGGCGTTCGATCTGCTGCGCTATTTGGTCGATCACGCGAATCGAGTCGTTTCCCAGGACGAGATCCTCGAGGCGCTGTGGTCGAAGTCGTACGTGAACCCGGAACTCGTCAAGAAGTACATCCTCGGAATCCGCAAGGTCCTCGGTGATCGCCGCGACCACCCGATGTTCATCGAGACCGTGCACAAGCGCGGCTACAAATTCGTAGCGCCGGTGCACGATGAACGCGTGCCAATTGGATCTGAATCGGCTGACGGCAGCCCGACAAGGATTGTGGGTCGCGAGCCGGCACGCGCGGAGCTCGACAACTGTCTGGAGCGGGCGCTGCAGGGGATCCGGCAGATCTTCTTCCTCACGGGTGAGGCAGGCGCCGGAAAGACTGCACTCATCGATGCATTTCAGCAGCGTACGGCGCTGCGGTCCAACTGCAGGATTGCCCGCGGACAATGCTTCGAGGTGTTCGGGGGAAAGGAGGCCTACTATCCGATGCTCGAAGCGGTCGGGCAGTTGATCGGCTCGGCCGACGACTCCGCGGCGCTGCAAACTCTGGCGAAGCATGCGCCCACGTGGATGATCCAATTTCCGGCCCTGCTCAGCGTGAAGCAGAAGGAAGCTCTTCAGCGAGAAGTGCTCGGCTCCATAGGCGAGCGGATGGTGCGCGAGATCTGTGAAGCACTCGAGTCCATGACTGCGGCGCATCCGCTGCTGCTAATCCTCGAGGACCTGCATTGGGCGGACGCGGCCACCCTCGGAGTCATTTCAGCGCTGGCTCGCCGCCGCGGGCCCGCCAAGCTGATGATCCTGGCCACGTGCCGCACCGAAGCGATCGCCGGCGCGCAGAATCACTTGAAAAGCTTGAAGCAAGACCTCCTGATCCATCGCCTATGTCTGGAGTGCGAGTTGCAACGCCTGACGCAGGCCGATGTCAGTGAGTATCTTGCTGCAGAGTTTCCCGCCAGCAACTTGCCTATGGCGCTCGCGCGGCTGGTGCACCGCCACTCGGGAGGCAACCCTCTCTTCATGGTGACGATCCTTCAGGATTTCGTTCGCAACGGCATCCTGACTGAACGCCTGGGCAATTGGACGCTGACCAAGCCTTTGGACGACATTGAACCGGGTGTTCCGCCAACCTTACAACAAATGCTGGAAGTCCAGCTCGATCAGTTGAATGCCGAGGAACAGGAGACATTGAAAGGCGCAAGTGTCCTCGGTGAGAGCTTTTCGGCTTGGGCAATCGCCAACAGTGTCGGCAGCGAGCCTGATCGCATCGAGCAGCTGTGCGAGGTACTGGCCGAGAGTCGGCGCTTCATCCGCTCGGTGGGGATTCAGGAACTGCCGGATGGAACGGTGTCGGCACACTATGAATTCGGACATTCGCTGTATCGTGCGTTTCTCTATGGGCGCCTGTCGGCCGTCACCCGCGCGCGACTGCACCGGAGTGTCGCACAGCAGCTGGAAGGCCTTTATACGCCCGACAGACAGGAACTGGCCCCCACCCTCGCCCTACATTTCGAACACGGACGAGAATATGGGCGCGCCATCCATTACCTCCTCCTGACCGCAGAGATTGAGGCCCGGCGATTCGCGCATCGCGAATCAATCGAACTGCTTCAACATGCGCTCGACGTGGTGGCCAGAGTCGCGGCAGCGGACCGAACTCTGCTGGAGCTGCGGGTCCTGGAACGGATTGGAGATGTGCACTATGCTCTGGGATCCATGTCGGAGTCCGCTGGTGCGTACGAAATGGCAGCGACGCGCGCCGCGCAAGCGGGCCTCGCCGGGGCCCACGCGCACGCCCTGATTTGTCAGGCGCCGCCCCTCGGTCTGATCGATCCGAACCGGGCTGTGGCCGCCGTCGAGCGCGCCGTCGAAGTCATTGCGGACGATGCCGAAGGAAACGCGCTCCATGCGCGCGCGCGATTCATGGCGGCCGTGCTGCGCCTTCTCTATGACAGATGGCGAGACGGGGATTGGGAGATCTGTTCAGCACTTGCTCCCAAGGTGTGTCTGCCGAACGAGCGATGCCTGTCGGAGCACGACGAGATGTTCTATGTGTACGTGCAGTGCCTGCGGGGCAATTTCGATGAAAGCGCCCGAGCGGCCGGCGAGAAGTTGCGGGAAACCAAAAGCCTCATGGGCTATCTGGGTGCCGTCGGAGTCAAGATGCTCGCACTGCTGTTCCTGGGTGAGTTCGGACAGGTTCTCGAGATCATCCGGGAGGGCCGGGCCATGGCCGAGAAGAGCGGCTATGATCCGTGGCTGTTTGTGTTTCGCGAAGCATGGCTGCACACGCTCTGTTTTGACTTCGCCGGCGCGCGGCTGCTGTGCGAAGCGCTCATGCGCAGCCGCGAAGACGTCCCCTCCACACAGCCGCAAACGATCGCGCGACTCTCCGGCGGATACATCGAGCTCGAACACGGCCGGTATGACCAGGCAGCCCGCTGTTTCGACGAGATCCGGGATCACAAGGTGACCCCGAAATTCTTCCTGCACTGGTATTGGCGCATGCAGGCGCAGCTCGGATTGATCCAGGTGTCGCTCGCGTCTGGGAATCTGACTACTGCCAGAGCAGAAGCGTCCAGCTTGCTCGAATCCGCCTTGGGAACTTCAGAGCCTACGCTGCATGCGCAGGCGTGGGAGATCAAGGCGCGCGTTGCAATCGCAGCGGACGTTGAGCGCGAGGCGCACGAGTGTATTCAGCAGGCGATGAGCGTTGTGGAACGGTGGCGTATACCGCTCGCCGCGTGGCGCGTTCACGCGACCGCGGCGGATCTGTCCCAGAAGATGGCAGATCACACTGCAGCCGACATTCATCGCGGTCGAGCAGCCAGTTGCGTTCTCACACTCGCGAACACACTCGGCACGGGTGAAGCTCTGCGCAATTCGTTTCTTGCTGCTGTTCCCGTGCGCCGGGTACTCGCCCGGCAGCCCGACGGCCCTCGATTGTAAAGATCTCGCGGCACGCCCGCGAGTTTTCCGGGATCTGATGAGTATCGGGACTGTCATCGCGGCCCGGCGACTTGGGAAACAAAGAGGCGACTCCCGGCAGCCAAAAGCCGCGCTTCGTTTGCGCAAACTGGCATCTCGAAAGCTCTCGTTCGTTTCCGACGTCCTGCTCACTCTGGGACTTGATCAGAGTGACGGTGCCTCGTTCAGCCCGTCTGAAGGCCGGCCTCGAATATGTACTTCTTCTGACGTGAGCCATTTTTCGCTGCGAAATCGGCTGGCGAGATGCCGTTACGGCCAAACCTTTTGCGGTAGGCTCCCGGCGCTGAGCCTACGGCCTTGCGAAATACACGTGCGAATGAGGCCACGTCCTTATAGCCGAGCGATTGGGCAATCTGCTTCTGCGAGGTGTCTCCTCCCTCCAGGAGCTCGCGTGCTCGCGCAATGCGAACGGCCCGACAATACTTGATGGGGGTCATACCCGTTGCACTCGCGAACCGCCGCAGCAGCGTGCGCCGTTCCAGCCCGGCAGCGGTCGCCATGGCCGCAAGCGAGACGCCTCGGCCGTCCCTCATGTGCACCCACCCCTGAGCCTTCAACACGGCTCTATCTCCGTGCGTCTGAGGAGGAGCAAAGCCGGTGAAGTAGCGCGCCTCACCCGCGGCTGGGTCGGAAAGAACAAATCGTGCCGTCTTTGCCCTCATGGCCGGGCCGAGAATCCTGTCAACGAGAAACAGGCCAACATCGACCCATGAAAGAAACCCGCCCGCCGTGATGATGTCCCCATAATCAATGATGCGCCGATTCACATCGACGACGATTTGCGGAAAACGCTTCGCCAGAGCCTCTGCACAAATCTGATGCGTGGCAACTGAAAAGCCGTCGACGAGGCCCGTTTCGGCAAGGATAAACGCACCCGAGCACAGAGAGACCAACGTGGCACCGGCGGCATGGCGATTACGGACCCAGGACACCACGCCGGCGGGGGCGTCAGGATCTGGAAGGTCCACCATAGTCGGCGGGATGATCAGGGTCCGCGGCTGTGGGATACCGCGCGGGGCGCTGTCATAGACGCAAGAAAGATTCGCGTCGCGGGTATGGAGCGATTGCCAATGCGTAACACGAAGCGGGCTTTGGCCCGATCGTCGTTGATCGAGCGCAATCCTGGAAGCGACACCGAACAAATCGGTAAGGCCCAAGATACAGGCCACCTGCGCGCCAGCATAATGCACGATGCCAATTTCGTGTGCAGTGTTCCAAGACATCGTATTGTCCCTCCCGGTTAAAACTTTGACACTTCCGGCAATTGAAACTTCCGAGAGAGCGGAGCAGCGTAGCGAAATCAGCGAATACTGTCACTCTGGTCCGTTGGGGCCGGATTGTCGCCACGCCGACGCTCGGACAGTGCGCCGCGCCTTCGCGTCGTCTCGATGGTCGGCCGCAGCAATGGGGAAACTGAAATGACCAAGGCTTCAAACGTAATCCTCGTACACGGAGCATGGGCAGACGGTTTATCGTGGTCGAAAGTGATACCGCTCCTGCTCGACGGAGGGCTTCGCGTCACTGCCGTCCAACTCCCGCTGTCTTCTCTGAAGGACGATGTGGCGACGGTGAAGCGTGCGATCGCGCTTGAAGATCGGCCGATCATCCTAGTGGGCCACTCTTACGGAGGCGTCGTCATCACGGAAGCTGGTGATGATCCCAAAGTGGCGGGACTTGTTTACATCGCCGCCTTCGCGCCCGATGTGGGCCAATCGGTGGGTTCGCTCGGCGCGAGCCTCGAGCCGGCGCCGATGGGAGCAGAGGTCCGGCCCGACGCACAAGGCTTCTTGAAGCTCACCGAGGCCGGCGTGATGACCGACTTTGCCCAGGATCTGACCCCTACCGAAAAGCGCATCCTGTTTGCGGCGCAGGCGCCAACGGCAGCGGCCGTTTTTGGGGAAAACGTTTCGGTGGCGTCGTGGAAAACCAAACCGAGCTGGTATCTCGTTGCAACGGCGGACCGCGCCATCCAGCCGAGCCTGGAAAGAGCGATGGCCAAGGCCATCAACGCCACGACGGTCGAGATCGCGTCAAGCCATCTCGCGATGCTGGCGCGCCCGGAAGAGACAGCGAATCTTATCTTGGAAGCGGCGGGCGGTGCCTCGCGATCCAATGTCGGACTGAAGTCCGCCTGACGCGCTTCGCCCCTGATGGAAGGAAGGTCGATGCCGGTGGATCCCTCAGCGCGCAAACCAAGCGAGGACTGGCTTGGCATTGTCCGAAAAAATGGAATGCCGGAATTCGCTGCTGCCTTCGCTGCGAACCCGGTGCTCCATACCTCCGTCATGAGCGCGCCGTGCGTCGGCGTCGAATGCATTGCGGCGTTTTTCGCGGCCGCGGCCGGAGGCATGTACGACACACT
>WNFS01000916.1_pt1 | contig 21561 bp, 17 predicted proteins | sample 5400141 | NCBI WGS metagenome assembly WNFS01 (sample SAMN13153358, study PRJNA577476) | soil metagenome | isolation source: 60 cm saprolite under Madrone tree | place: USA:California | collected 2016-06-14
AAGCGGTGGGTCCGGCCTCTTGCTGCCAAGGGGATTCCCCGTAGCTCGTTGGTATGAGCGAGACTCCCAGGTGTTGCTGGTACCAAAGCCCCAGCGCTTTCGGATCTTTGGCTCGGAAGAAGAATCCTCCGATTCCGGTCACTTTTTCCATTTCCGTTCCTCCAGCGATCCCATCGCGAACAGCGACCGCCGCAGGGGGAGGAGAGAGCTTTGGTGGTATGGCTGTCTGCGCGGCCATGCCGAGTTGGTTCCGGCTCCAGATGAAGCTTGACCCGAAAGCAAATGACAGAGTTCGAAGCAGTTGGCGTCTTTGAAAATGCATCCCATCCTCCTTCCGAGAGGATCGCGAATCGGTCTACGATACCTGCGCAAACGGGGTTCTGGGAAGCGTAAAGAATGATCAGCGGCGACTCAGCGCTTCCTGAAGGCAAACCGGCCGCAATTTCAGTGACGTTAATCAATTGACGATAACCTGTTCCAAAGACCAGTTACATCGGGGCGGATGGGCCTTCTACACTCGCAGAGCTATTCCTCTGTACCTTTTCGATCGGAAGGGATTGCCCGATGTTGATTCCGTTGCGCCATGAAAACATGGAGGGCCGCCGCTGGCCGGTCGTCACCTTTGCGCTGATCGCGCTGAACGTGCTGATATTCCTTGGCACCCACTGGAAAATCGAAGCGCAGGAACCGGAACGCGTCGAAGTGCGAACGCACGTGCTGGTGCTCGCCGCAAAGCACCCAGAACTGAAGATGTCGGAAGAGGTGGAGAACTTCGTCGACGAGGTGAAGAGCAAGGTCCCGGAAGCAGAATGGAGGCAGCTCTCCTCAAACAAACGCGAGCCTGAGGATTCTTGGGATGCACAAATCCGAGAGGTTGATGACCCAGAAGAGCTTCAGGGGGAAATGGATACACTCGCCCGGCGCTTTGCCGCAGAGCAGAAGAGTTCTATCTTGGAGAATTACGCGTTCGTACCGGCGCACCCGAAACCAATTTCATACCTAACCTCTGAATTTCTTCATACAGGTTGGCTCCATCTACTCGGCAACATGTGGTTTCTATGGCTTGCCGGCTTCATCCTTGAGGACAGATGGGGCCGGGTTATTTACCCTATTTTCTATATTCTTGCCGGAGTCGCCGCATCTCTCATCCACGCTATGTTTTACCCAGGAAGCCTCGCTCCTGCTCTCGGGGCCTCTGGTGCGATAGCTGCGCTCATGGGTGGTTTTCTGGTGCGCTTCCCAAAACTGAAAATCCATATGCTTTGGTACATGTTGATTTTCCGGATTCGATTTAGAGCCCCGGCCTACTGGCTGCTTCCTATGTGGCTGTTCATGGAAGTATCTTACGGAAGCCTATTTGGTCAAACGTCGGGAGTGGCCCATTGGGCGCATGTCGGCGGGTTCGTCTTCGGAGTTCTGGCCGCGGTAGTCATCCAACACACGGGCCTGGAGCACAGTGCAAATGCGGTCATTGAAGACAAGATCGGTTGGACAGCGGATCCAGCTGTCGTTCAGGGAGCAGAGTTCATGGAGCAGGGAAAGTTCGATGAAGGCATTGCGGTGCTTAAGAAGCACGTAGCCGCGAAACCAGAGGCCATCGACGCTCATTCCCTATTGCGGCAGCTCTATTGGCGCAAGAACGATATCCGGGCGCATCTCGAAACCACGGTCAAGCTGTGCCAGCTCCACCTAAAGGCGCAAGACGCGGAATCAGCGTGGCAGGATTACCAGGAATATGCCAACGCCGGCGGGGATCGCATGCCTGCGGCAGCGTGGCTTGAGCTATGCCGCATCGCGGAGGGGCATCAGGACTACGTTCGCGCTGTCACTGAGTACGAGCGCTTAGCCAAGGCATACCCGGCGGAAAAGCAATCGCTGCTCGCGCTTCTCTCCGCCGGTCGCCTCGCCCTGAAAAAGCTGAATCGCCCCTCGGACGCATTGCTCTACTACAAAGCGGCGAAAGCTTCCAAAGTTCCGCACCTTGATTGGGAAACGAACATCCAGGGGGGAATTCAAGAAGCGGAAAAAGCGGCGGGCGCATCCTACAATCCCATGGTGAAATCTTAGGCTCCGTTTTGGAGAACAAGAACGATTTGGAATGCGCGGCGTAGCAAGGTCTTATTTTACTCTTTAAATAAATAATTTTTCTGTTAACTATAAGAAAATCGAGAAGATCTCAACCGTTGCCGACGGCACGGATGGGGATGGTCACCGTTGAAGCCGTCTCCGAAGATCCCAGCATGTGGCAGCGGCCGTCGAAGATTCCACCCGGATCGATGACCATGCACGGAGAGTGAACCTCTCCCGTCACTACACCTTTGGCTTCGATCTCCACGCGACCCTTCGCGAAAATGACGCCATCGAAACGGCCAGAGATTACGACGCGGTTGCCCTCGATTTGTCCTTCAACCTTAGCGCCTTCGCCAAGGATGACGGTCTGCTCCGAGATGATGTTGCCTTTCACGTTGCCGTTGACGCGAAACGTGCCCTTTACCGTCAGCGTGCCTTCGAGCGTTACGCCCTGGTCGATGAATCCTGTCCATTCTTCGCTGCTGCTATTCTTTGAACTTGCGGCCCACTTCCATGCCATTTCAAAACCCCCATATGGAGACTGTTCTACTTTAGCTGCGCCTACGGATAAGTCAACGCAACAGAGCAAGGCGGTTGTCGAATGAAGCGACTGAACGAAGGGGCAGTGATTGATCGCGAAGCCGCGGCGCTATTTCATCAGACGATCGTAGAGACCCATGAGCTGGGCGTCGTCATAATACTCAAGCACCAGCTGCCCCGGGCGCATTCTCGTTTTCTGATGAAGAAGCACTTTGGTGCCGAGGTGCCGTTGAAGCTCATCCAAGGCCGAGCGGATGTTCGCGTCCATCTGGACTTCTGGCGACGTATGCCCGCTTCGCGAGCGCCGCGAGGCAAGGCGCTCGATCTGGCGGACCGTTAATCCTCCTCGCGCGGCCCGCTGGGCGTAGCGCATCCGCAATTGCCCATCCGGCACAGACAGCAGGGCGCGACCGTGCCCCGCCGTCAGCTTCCCTTCTTCAATCCAATCCTGAATCTTTGGCTCCAACTTCAAAAGGCGAATGGCGTTCGCCACCGTCGCGCGGTCCTTGCCGGTTCGCGCCGCGACAGCTTCTTGGGTTAGCTGAGCCTCTGCCATTAAGAGTTCAAACGCTCGCGCGGCTTCAATAGCATTCAGATCTTCACGCTGGATGTTCTCAACTAAGGTCATTTCCAGCGCTAGCTGGTCAGAGGCCTGTCGGACGATTACAGAAACCCTCGTCAAGCCGGCGCGCTGTGCTGCGCGCCACCGTCGCTCGCCTGCAATCAACTGAAACCGTGAGCCGATCGGTCGAACGACCAAGGGCTGGATGATGCCGCTGGCCTGAATCGAACGTGCGAGTTCGTCGAGGGCTTCCTCTCGAAAGCGCGTGCGCGGCTGGTAAGGACTGGGCTCGATCAGGTCGATGTCAATCTGCTGAGGACCCGGATGCGCGGCCTCGCGAGCCGGTGCGGTTGCGGTGCCGCTGGCGGTCGTTGAGTGAGGCTGTATAGGTGCGGATTCTGGAGAGGTTTTGGGCTCAGGCTCCCGAATGAGCGCTCCGAGCCCCCGTCCCAGCGCGTTTCTCGGCATTGGCAATGACCTCCTGGGCGAGCTGCGTGTAGCCTTCTGCGCCCTTGCTGTGAATGTCGTAAAAAATGATAGGTTTACCGAAACTTGGAGCTTCCGCAAGGCGCACATTTCGCGGAATCACGCTCTGAAAAACTTGGGTTCCGAAGAAACTGCGCAAATCCGTGGCAACCTGACGGGAAAGACTCGTCCGCTCATCATACATCGTGAGCAGGATCCCTTCGATTTCAAGGCTTGGATTCAGGGTGCGGCGAATGCGCATCAGCGTGTCCAGCAACTCGGAAACGCCCTCGAGCGCCAAATATTCACACTGGATGGGTACCAGAACAGCTCCTGCGGCCACGAGAGCGTTCAAGGTCAACAAATCCAAGGCAGGTGGGCAATCCAGGATGATATAGCGGTACTTATCGTGTAGAGTTTTCAGGGCGCCTTGGAGCTTGTATTCACGACTCTCCGCACTGACGAGTTCAACTGCTGCTCCCGCAAGGTTTTTGTCGGCTGGGATGACATCTAAGCCGTCCACCTGTGTCTTCTGAATGATCCTATCGAAGGGTTCGTTCAAAATTAAAGCGTGATATAGCGTCCTACGTGACGGATCTTTCGTGAATCCGATGGCGGCAGTTGCATTGGCTTGGGAATCGCAGTCAACAAGAAGAGTCGGTTGCTCCGCTGTGGCGAGACAAGCGGCTAGATTCACCGCAGTTGTGGTCTTGCCCACTCCACCCTTTTGGTTCGCGACGGCAATAATTCGAGCCAAATATTCCCCCGAGAGCGAAAATCTAGCAAAGACGGGTCAAGGATGCAAGATGTTTCACGTGGAACAATGCTTTAGCGGTGGAAATTAGGCTTCGGAGGGCGAATTGTTCCATGTCCTAAGATAGCCCGGACTGGAATTGTTCCACGTGGAACATCGATTTGGCGCGAACCGTCAATGGCTGCGAATCAGGGGAATCTCTTAAAGAAATAGCGGCAAGCTCTCCCTCTTAAGGCGATGCGTCGGCAATTGAGGATTTCCTGGTGCCCACAAGAAGGAGGCGTCGCAAGGAATGAGGCACCTCTATGGGTTCGCTCCAGTCCCAAGTCTGGATCTTCTGAATCTCCTCGAGGTCTCGACCGCCAATCCAAAGTATAACTTGTTTGGCTGCTATCTGTTGCGACCTCGCCCACTCAAGAAAGACTGAGAATTCGCCCAATGCGCGCGAGCAAACGTAATCAAGGGGTGCGACCTCCTCCCCCAGCTCTTCATAGCGGCGCGCCAGCACTTGTGCGCCCTTAACTCCCAATTCACGAATGACTTCCGCGAGAAATGTGACTTTCTTGATGTTGGATTCGACCAAGAAAACTTGCAATTCAGGTCGCATAATCTTGAGGGGTAACCCTGGAAATCCGCCTCCCGAGCCAACGTCGGCGAGCCGACCGTTTTGCAGGGGTATGGCCTCGGCGGCGTACATACTCTCGCAAAAATGACGATAAAGTATCTCCAGCGGGTCGCGGATGGCCGTCAGGTTTACTTTTTCATTCCAGGTCAGCAAGATCTTGATATATTGTTGAATTTGAAGCACTTGATCGTCAAAGGCGGGAATCTTGAATTCTCCGAGGGCGCGCCGTATCACGGCCGCTGAGGGTGGGGCTGGGATAGTTGTTGTCATAGTAGTAACTATTTAGCTCTGAGGCATCAAATTCTCACTTTCCTGGTCGCTAGCCCTTTTTGGCGTCAGGTACCGTGGTCCAGCGGTTCCGGCGACCACATCCACGGCGCTGTGCCAGAAAATCGCCGGCACCAGACTGCCGTAGGCAATCCGGCTTGTCCCCAGAATAAGGCCGATCAAGAGAGTCATAACGATTCCACCGCGCCCCTGATAACTATGCGCCAGCCCAAAGAGAACGGAAGAAAGGAGCACCACCGCCCACGCTTGTAATCCTATCTGTGCGAAGACAGCCATGGCGAACCCGCGATAGAGAAACTCCTCGCAAAGTCCCGCGGTAATCGCGAGCGCCAGATAGGGGAGCAACTCCACGGTTGATTGCGGCAAGATCCGTTCCGCGATGGCCTGAAGAGAGCCCCGCGCTTCCACGGGAATTCTCCCCACGCGCCGCAGGTTCAGCCACTGAAGGGCCGCAATGGTCGCGGCGCCGACAAGCGAGGCAACCAGAATCCGGGTCCTGTCAGGGATCGTCAAAGCAAGCTGAGAGGCCGTGAATCCGTGCGCCCAGGCACGCCATGCCACCACCGCGACGGCAAACCATTGAAACGCAATGGTCGAAGCGTAAAGCCCAAGCCGCTCCATCGTGCCGACGCGTGGCATGGCCAGCAATTTCTTCATGCGCGCTCGCCCGCGCCACGGCAAAATCAAGGCGAGCACGAAAAAGATGAGCCAGATGTCCCACGGCATCCGCGAATGAGAACACTTTCCGTATAGATTGCGCAAGTGACGAAAGTCCCGGGTGGTGAGCCAGTCCGGCGAGATGGTGGATCTAATTTTGGAAAGCTAGCCGGTGCAGGAGGGACTGGAAACGAGGAGTAGAGCGCAAAGTGTCCAATTGTGGATTGACCTTGGCGAAAACGATGGCGTTGGAACGATCCTTGTAGGCTTTCTCGATCCAATCTAAGGCTTGATCATTTTCGCCGAGGCCCGCGTAGACAATCGCCACGTAAAATGGGGAAACATAGCGTCTCTTCGATTGCTCCATCAATTGATCCAGCAACTTTCTCGCTTCGGTAGTCCTCCCGGATACCGCATAAGTTCGTGCGAGAGCAGCGACGGCGGGCGGACTACTCTGTGAGATGTCTACGGCGCGCCGAAGCTCCGTAATCGCTTGGTCATACATTTTCTTTTGCTCGTACGCCTGACCAAGAACCAGGTGCGGAAGAACAAAATCCGGATCCATATCAATAGTGTTTCGCAACTGTTCGATGGCTTGGTCATATTCGCGGGCCAAATAGAGGCGCCAGCCCAAACTGAAGTTCATGCTGATCGAGAGGGGGTCCAGGTCATGCGCGCGATTCATCTCCGCGATGCTCTCGCTCGTACGCCCCATGCTCATTAGGTAGAGCGAATTTCGCTGATAAGCGGTGGCGTAGTTAGGGTTTAGTTCCACCGCGCGCCGGAATCCACTGGCGGCCGCGTTCCAATCCCAATCGTAGTTGAAGCGCACGGTAGCCAGTGAAGTCTGGGCTTCGGCAAGCGTGTTATCCAGTTCCAGCGATTTGAGCGCGGCAGCTCGTGCTTTAGGAGCCACTTCCAAAGCGGGAACGGTCCCGACGATTACTGAACCGATGATGCTGTAGCAGTCCGCCAGCCCCGCGTAGGCGAGGGCGTAATTAGGATCTTGTTCGATCGCGAGCTGAAAATAATCGATGGCCTTGGTGAGGCCTTCCTGGGAGCGCTTGTTCCAGTAATAACGGCCTTTGAGGTAGTTCTCGTAACTCTGGGTGCTGACTTGGCGGGTAGTGGCGAGCCGGACCTGGTCTTCGGGGGTTAGTTTGACACGGATTTCATTGACGATGGCGCTGGCAACATGGCTTTGCAGTGTGAGGATATCCCCCAACTGGCTCTCGTAAGTCTCTGCCCAGAGGTGGCGGTCGGTAGCAACCTGCACGAGTTCCGCTGTGATTCGAACGCGGTCCCCGGAACGCAACACGGTGCCTTCCACGACGGAATCTACATGCAAGTCCCGTGCAATCTGTGAAAGTGTTTTGTGCGCGCCTTTGTATTCCATGGACGAGGTGCGCGAAATGACGCGCAATGAACGGATCTTTGCGAGATGGGCGATCAATTCGTCAGTCATGCCATCGGCGAAGTACGCCTGGTCCTTGTCTGCGGAAAGATTCTCGAAGGGCAGGACGACCAGAGAAGTCAACTGCCCGGATGGCGCGGTAGCAAGGGAAAACCTTTTCAAATATCGGAAAGCGAAAGCACCGGCGAGGACAATCGCAAATATGGATAGCGTGACGGTGACCAGCCTGAGTCGCTGGACGCGCTTCTCCGGCTTGGCGGCAAAGGCCGGGAAAGCAGGCAAAAGAGGGGGAGAGGTTGAGTCAACTTTCGAATCGGCGCTTTGCGATGCACCGACCTCTCCGGATTGCACAGGAGTCGGCTCGTTGACGGAGGCGGGTTTCTCCTCGAGGGGAGCGAGGAAGCGGTAGCCGCGGCGAGGGAGGGTTTCAATAAAGCGCGGATTTTCGGAAGAGTCACTTAGAACCTCGCGAAGCCGCATTACGGCGGTGTTCAGGCTGTGATCGAAGTCAACGAAGGTGTCGCTGGGCCAGAGGCGATGCTGAAGTTGCTCGCGAGTGACCATCTCCCCGCGGTGTTCCAGAAGGATGGCGAGAATCTGGGAAGGCTGCTCCTGGAGCTTGATGCGAATGCCATGCTTGCGCAGCTCACCGGACCGCAGGTCGAACTCATACGCGCCGAAGCGCAGCGAGATCGCCGGGAGAGTCGAATTATTCATGGCGCGGAGTGAGGAGACGAAGGCGAGTATAGCGCGACTGCCACGGACGGCAAAGCGCGGAGTTTGTTATCCCTACCTCTAAGTGATTTGTTTTCTGCTGGCCAGCCTGTGACAAACAAATGTTTTCGATGTGACGCAATAAGACTTGCAATGCTTGAAGGCGAGAAGCAAAGTGCGCGTCATGCTTGGGGTGTCCGAATAGCACGGACAAATTAGAGGGCCGAACGGGATGCCATGAGCTTGAGAATCCGCTGCCGGCACCACTTAAGGTAAGCAGAACGCGAGGCGTTAGATGTTCGCTAAGAGGCGCAAGGGAATGCGAAGCACGCAGTTGGAGACTGTAGGGGCAAAGTTCAGTCAAGTCTTGAACGTTTGCCGGTGTCTCCTCGGGATCGCGGTGCTTGTCCTTACGGCGACGGTCCCGACACCGCGGGCGCGGTCGGACAAAGCTGCGCCGTTGCAGCTTCTCCATGCGGTGCCACTGCCCGGGTTTAGCGGGGATTTCGACCACTTTGCGGTGGACGAACAAGGGGGCCGGCTATTTCTTGCCGGAGAAGACCACAAGACTGTCGAAGTGCTTGACCTGAAAACAGGTCGTCGGTTGAAGAGCATTGCGGGCTTCGGCACGCCGCACAGCATCATTTATTTACCGGAAACGGATCGCATCCTGGTGGCCGACGGCGACAAGGGCACGCTGCAGATTCTGCGCGGGTCGGACTATGCGGTAGTGGCGCATGTGGATGGCCTGGCGGGGGCCGATTCCATGAAGCTCGACGCCGCCGCACAAATCATTTATGTCGTTACCGGCGGCAAAGACGTGCCGCTGGACTATTCCTTCCTAGTTGCTATCGACCTCAAGACGATGAAGAAAGTAAGAGAATTGCGAATCGAGAGTAACCATGTGGAGGCGTTTGCACTGGAATCCTCGAGTTCGCGGCTTTTCGTAAACATCACCGACAAGCATGAAGTTGCGGTTGTGGACCGCAAAGCCATGAAGGAAATCACGCGCTGGCCGATCGGGTCTCAGGCGGACAATTCTCCGATGGCGTACGACGAACAGCACCACCGTTTGCTAATCGTGTGCCGCAAACCGGGCACGCTGGTGGTTATGGACGCGGACAACGGAAAAGTAGTCGCGCACCTTCCCGCAGCCGAGCGGTCCGATGACATCGCGTTCGATGCCGCAGAGGGACGAGTCTACGTACCGGGCGGAGAGGGATACATCTCGGTTTTCCAGCAGAAGACAGCGGACCAGTATGAGTTGGCCGGGAAAGTGACTTCCGAACCGGGAGCAAAAACCTGTTTGCTGGTACCCAGTCTCGCACGCTTCTTCGTAGCTGTATCTCCTGGAGAGACGAAAGCCACCGCAAAGGTTCTGACCTTTAAAGTGTTGCCATGACCCAAGACCAGGGGAATTTCGAGTTGATCGTAGTAGAAGACTTTGGGTGAGCAATGAAGAGTAGCGCAAGGACCAAGGATCGCGAAACCGAGCGCGGTATGAAGGAGGGTGGAATGGCGAAATCACTGGAGCTGCAGAAAAACCGAATAGGGATACGAACGTGTGTCTTGATTTTCGCGATGGTGATAGTGTCGCTTGCTCCCACCCATGCGCAGGAGGCTGGAGGGACCATTGTTGGCACGGTGACCGACCCGACCGGGGCGGCGGTCGCGAACGCGAACATGACCATCAGAAATGTGGCTACAGGCGTGGAGCGCACGGTACCGACCAACGCCGACGGACTGTACGCTGTCCCCAATCTTGTGCCCGCAAGTTACGAGATTAAAGTGGAAGCGGCAGGATTCGCATCAACCGTGGTGAGCGACGTTGTGCTGACGGTCGGCGAGCGGCGAGAGATCAATGTGTCGCTCAAGGTGGGACAAGCCAGCGACAGCGTCAGGGTGGAAGGCGCGGAGATCTCCGACATTCAACTGGCGTCCTCGTCGGTAGGAAACGTGGTGGATTCGCACACGGTCGTCGAATTGCCGCTGAACGGGCGCGATTGGACATCCCTCACGCTGCTGGAGCCGGGCGTGGCCCAGGTGCGCACGCAGAAAGCGCTCGGAGTGAGCAACGACCGGCCTAATCGCGGGCTAGGAGTCGACGTAACCATCGGCGGCAATCGCCCGCAGGGAAACGATTATCGCCTGGATGGTGTAAACATTAACGATTACAGTTCAGGCGCGCCCGGAAGCATCACGGGCGCGGTTCTGGGCGTGGACGCAGTTCAGGAATTCTCGGTCGTGACGAGCAACGCGACAGCGGATTACGGGCGGACGTCCGGCGGTGCAGTGAACGCCGCTTCCCGCTCCGGAACGAATTCCTTTCACGGGTCGGCGTACGAGTTTTTGCGCAACAGCGCGCTGGACGCGCGAAATTTCTTCGATAAGGCGACCATTCCTCCTTTCAAGCGAAACCAATTCGGCGGGTCAGCGAGTGGGCCGATCATCAAGGACCATACATTTTTCTTCGCGGATTACGAAGGGCTGCGCCAGAGTCTGAGCTCAGCCAACCCGATTACGGTGCCATCCGCAAATGCACGGGCTGGTCAACTGGTGAGCGGCACCGTCACAGTGGATCCGTTGGTCGCACCGTTCCTTGCATGTTCGCCAACCAGTTGCCTGTTCCCGCTGCCGAATGGCGCGGTGAGCGGCGATACGGGTATTTTCAACTTCGTGGCGAAACAGGCGACCAGCGAGGACTTCGTCACGACGCGCGTGGACCACAGGATTTCGGCGTCAGACAGTCTATTCGGGACGTACGTTTTCGACCGAGGCCAGATCGCCAACCCGGACGCGTACAACATCAAGAACGTGGGAAACCAGTCGCGGCGGCAAACGCTGGCGCTGGAGGAATCGCACATTCTTTCACCGACTCTGTTGAACAGCACGCGGTTTGGATTCAACCGCAACGTGGTGATTGCGTTCAGCACGCTGAGCGCTATCAATCCAGCGGCATCGAACACGGCCTTTGGGTTCAACCCGGGTGAGGATGCCGGAATCATCACGGTAGGCTCCGGAGTTACGCAATTCTCGGGCGGGCTCGGAGCGATTTCCGAGTATCACTTTCACTACAATTCGTTTCAGTTTTACGACGATTTGTATTGGACGAGAAACAAGCATTCTCTAAAATTCGGATTTTCGGTAGAACGCATTCAATCGAACCAGTTTACGCGGGGCTCGAGTCCCAACGGGTTCTATACCTTCGGCAGTTTGCAGTCCTTCCTGACGAACCAACCGACCAACTATGTTTCGTTACTCGGCACCGCCATCAGTCCGCGGGATCTTCGACAGACGCTCTTTGGCGGTTATGTCCAAGACGACTATAAATTCCGTCCCAACCTCACTTTGAACCTTGGCGTTCGCTATGAAATGACCACGGTGCCAACAGAGACGGCGAATCGGTTGTCCACGCTGGTGAATTTGACGGACACGGCGCCAAAGCTGGGGTCGCCGTACTTTTCGAATCCGACGCTGCGGAATTTCTCTCCGCGTGTGGGCTTTGCGTGGGACCCGACGGGGAAGGGAAAAACTTCCGTTCACGGAGCTTACGGGATTTACGATGTCCTGCCTTTGCCCTACGAATTTGAACTTTTGACGTTACTTTCGGCGCCATTTACTTTGGGAGGGAGCTTTACCTTTCCGACTTCAGGGACTCAGGCCTGCAATGCTCCGGGAGTTCATTGCTTTCCCATGGGGGGATTTCCCAATTTGACCGTGAAGACGCTGCGATTTGGGTATGTGGAGCAAAACCCGCATCGCAGTTACGTCCAACAATGGACGTTGAATATCCAGCGCGAGGTCTTTCGGAATTTTACGCTGACGGCCGCGTATGTCGGCTCGCGCGGAATTCACCTGCCGGATCATACCGATGACATCAATGATATGCAGCCGGTGGCGAAAACGCAGGAGGGTTATCTGTGGCCCACGATAATTGGATCGGGAGCCCGCCTATTCCCAAATCTCGGCGGGCAGGTGAGCGCCAATACATGGTCGGCGGAATCCACCTATCACGGACTGGAACTGCAGGGAATCAAGCGGTTGAGTCACGGGTTCCAACTGCAAGGCTCATACACATTTTCGAAGAGTATTGACACTAGCTCTTCAGGAATCGCCGGGGACACGTTCGGAAATTCCGTATCCAGCCTCCCGTTCTTTGATCCCAGACTGCGCCGCGGACTTTCTGATTTCGATGTGCGGCATGTTGGGGTAATCAATGCGATCTGGAATGTTCCCAGCCGTGGCTCGTGGAACGGCCCAGCAAAATGGGCAGCCTCGGGCTGGCAGCTTGGAGAAATCCTCACACTGACAAGCGGCCTGCCCTTCACGCCCATCATCGGCGGTGACCCGCTGGGACTTCAAGCCGCGGATAACTATGCCTTTCCAGACCGCATGCCCAGCTGCAATCCGGTAAACTCCAACTTCAAGAATGGCGGGCTTCATTATCTTAACCTAGGTTGTTTTGCCCTTCCGCCACAGGCAACCGATATCGCCGCGCAGTGCCGGACGTTTGGGTTCATAGCAGCTAGCCCCACGAATCCGGGTAATCCGGGTATCCCAAATACCTGCGCCAACTTGCTAGGGAATTCCGGGCGCAACTCGGTCATCGGACCGGGGCTTAGGGATTTCGATTTCTCGCTGTATAAGAACAATCGCATCCCGCGCATCTCAGAGAATTTCAACGTGCAGTTCCGCTGGGAGATTTTTAACATTTTCAACCATGCGAACTTTAATCCGCCGCCACCTGCGGCTCGTCAAATCTTCACTGCCGCCGGCGCGCTGAACACAAACACCGCGGGAGTACTGGCCGGCCCTACAGCTACGAGTTCGCGGCAAATGCAGTTCGCCCTGAAGTTCATCTGGTAGGCCATAACGGCATGTGGCCTAAAATGGTTGTACCTAAGAAAAGGAGAATGAAATGCGACGCCTTGGAAAAATGAGCTACGTCGTGATGCTTTTTTTGATTTCAGGAGGCGCTCTCAGCGCTTCTGGGCAGGAGGCAAAGAAGATTTATGCGCAGAAACTTCTGGATGAGACGCTGGCCAAACATAAAGAGGTCGTGATTATGGCCATGCACGTCACGCCCCCGGGGAAGAATGAGAACGTGATCATCGCGTCCAACATTGGACGCATCGGGAAGAAGGCGGACGAGGACGATCTGCGAGTGATCGAGACAGGCAAACCCAATCTGGAGGTCAACAAGAAAGGCGACCATTTCGAGGTGGAGCTGGTTATGCAAGACCAGTCCGGCAAGACTATCGGGGCCGTCGGCATCGTTTTCAACTATGAGAAGGGCAAAGAACCAGAGTTCCAAAAGAAGGCGGAGCAGATTCGCGATGAGATGAAAGAGAAAACACCAACGCGAGCGAAGCTCTTCGAACCGGCCGAGTAACACTAAGGGTGGTAAGGTGCCCGATCGAAATGGCGATGCTCCGGCGTTGCCGAGGCTGCAACAGTGAACCCACGAATCCTATGAGCTTCTCCGCAGATCGAAAAGCAAAAGTCTGGTCGGTCGTGCGCGTCTCCAGCGGGAATTTTCTGGAGATGTACGACTTCATGGTCTTTGGGTATTACGCTGCGGCGATCGGCAAAGCCTTCTTCCCGAGCGGCAACCCATTTGTCTCTTTGATGTTGTCGTTGATGACGTTTGGAGCGGGCTTCCTGATGCGGCCCATCGGGGCCATTGTGCTCGGCGCCTACACTGATCGCCACGGACGCCGTGCCGGCCTGCTTCTAACGCTGGCGCTGATGTCCGTGGGAATCTTTTCCATCGCCTGCATGCCCGGATACGCCACAATCGGGTTGTTGGCCCCTTTGTTTGTGCTGACGGGTCGGCTCCTTCAAGGTTTTTCCGCAGGCATGGAACTGGGAGGCGTCTCTGTCTACTTGTCGGAGATCGCCACGCCGAGCCACAAGGGTTTCTACGTCAGTTGGCAATCGGGGAGCCAGCAGGTCGCGGTCATGTTCGCGGCGCTGGTGGGAGTCGCGCTGAATGCCAAACTCCCACCGGAGAAAATGACTGCATGGGGATGGCGCATTCCGTTACTTCTAGGCTGCGTGATTATTCCGTTCCTCTTCAGGCTGAGGCGTTCCCTCCAGGAAACGGATGAGTTCGTCGCCCGCAAGCACAGGCCAAGTGCACCGGAAATTCTTCGCTCGCTTACGGCCAACTCGTGGATCGTGGTCATCGGAATGATGATGGTGACGATGACTACGGTTTCTTTCTACATGATCACTGCCTATACGCCCACTTTCGGTGATTCCGTTCTTCATCTGGCAAGCAAGGACAGCCTGATCGTCACGCTTTGCGTAGGAGCGTCCAATCTTTTTTGGCTCCCGATAATGGGAGCGCTCTCCGACAGGGTTGGGCGCCGGCCACTACTGATCGTTTTCACAGTCCTTATGCTTGGTACGGCCTATCCGGCAATGCTGTGGCTGGTTGGCGAGCCTTCTTTTTCCAGATTGTTGACCGTCGAACTCTGGCTGTCTTTTCTCTACGGCAGTTACAATGGCGCCATGGTCGTGTTCTTGACGGAGATCATGCCGGTTGACGTTCGAACTTCAGGTTTCTCCCTCGCCTATAGTCTTGCCACTGCCGTCTTCGGCGGCTTTACGCCAGCAATCAGCACCTATCTTATTCATCGCACGGGGAACCGCGCCATTCCCGGATTGTGGTTGTCCTTCGCAGCCGCGTGTGGACTTGTAGCGGCGTTCTTAGCCAAACCTCAAAACGCCGAGGTTGAAACTGGCCGCTTGGCAACCCTGAAAGCGTGATTGGAGTTTAGCGAAGATATGAATTTGAGGATCAAACCAATTCCTCACCCCACGACGGTTCTTGATGCTTCTTGTGCATGTAGGACTGGTACACGCCTTTAGCTACCCGGCTACCGGAGCGATGCTCGCCTTCGACAGGGAGCCGCACAGGACGTTGCGCAATGAGCAAAAGCAATTCCCCGAATTGTCTGACGATGGGAAGCGCGGCTATAAGGCGCAGGATGGAGAATGCCAAACCGCGCGGCAGTTTCTCAACAAACGGAACACCTGGCCGGATCGGGCGAATGCGAAGTTTTGAAAAATAGGGTGCCGCTTCGCGGCGCATCGTCTTGGTGGTCAAATGCTCGATGAGGATGCCCCCTTTGCAATAGCGTCGCGTCAGGGGGAGGCCCAACAGCCGCCGATTTAAGTCGTAGTGTTCTACGCTGCCGACATAGCGTCCGTCGTCTGTCAAGGCATTCGCGACCATCCGGTACATGGTCATGCGTTCATCACGAGAATCGAGCGGAGTTAGAGTAAGCGCACGATCGAAGGCACGGTTCGCGACGCGCAGATGATTGATGTCTGCGTGGACGCGTCCAACCCGGGCGCCGGAGGGGAGTCTGTGTGCCAGTAGTCGCAGGGCGTTAATCGAAAAATCGACCGCGAGGATCCTTGCTCCCGTTGCTGCGATTAGTGTCGTGAAGCGGCCGTCGCCGCAGGCGAGTTCCAAAACCGTACTTGAGGGCGAGGGTTGCAGCCCATTCAGGTGCAAGGGAACTTCCAGCATATCGGAAAACACCGATCGCCAACCGTCGGGCGGAGGTACGAAAGGCCCCGGATTTGTGCAATCGTAGTCGATCGCGTCCCGGATGCTCATCTCGTGCTTGTCTTCCGGACTAAGCTGACTTGGCAAAAGGCGCGCGATTCCATCCTCGATGCGAAATTCGCTGCCGCAAAGCTTGCAGCGCAAAACGGCGTCCATAAGCCCATCGCCGTCGCTGTGGAGTTGCTCAACAATCGCCAGTTCACCCGCGTCATTGTTGCAGCGGAGCAGGGGGACCATATCCTTGGGGAAGTGATGAACCAGATCGCTCATCCTCATTTGAATAAGGTGCGACAAAGCCAGCCGCAAGGCTGTTCCATTTTGGACGGTACGCACCAGCCATCGGAAACTGTCGATCCTACCCGGACAACTCTTGGTAACCGGGCTCCCAGCTAATGGGACCGAAGGCTTGGTAACGAGCAAACCGGAAACCGAGGCGCTACGAAGTTGCACGATGCGCAAGCACGAGCCGCGGCACCTCGCTATAATCGAAAGGCTTTACAGCGAGGTGTGGCTTGACCCAATCCGTGAAACTCACGGCCATGGTCAAGGCAGCGGGTTGAGCGGCGAAGCTGAGTCCAGGGTTGCTGGATTCCGTTTTGCGCCGTTTGCCGCGGCCAACTGATCCGAACGTGCTCGTTGGATTTGACACCAACGACGACGCCGGAGTGTATCTGCTCAGCCCTGAAATGGCACTGGTGCAGACGGTCGATTTCTTTACCCCGATCGTGGATGACCCGCATACCTTTGGACAAATTGCAGCAGCAAACGCATTGAGCGATGTTTACGCCATGGGAGGCAAACCGGTTTCCGCGCTATCGATCGTGGGCTTTCCGGACAAGGGTGATCCCGAGATCCTCGAGCAGATTATTCGCGGCGGCCTTTCGAAGATGACGGAAGCGCAGTGCAGCGTCATCGGCGGCCACTCGATTCGAAATGACGATATTCAATTTGGCTACGCGGTGACGGGCATCATCAATCCGCAGCGAGTTTGGCGAAATGTCGGCGCCCGCGCGGGCGATGTCCTGCTGCTGACCAAAGCCATAGGAACCGGCGTGCTCTCGACAGCGCTAAAGAAAGATCGCGTGGCAGCGGTGGATTTGGAAGCATCGATTGCCTCCATGTCGCAACTGAATCGTGCGGCTTCCGAAGCGTTGCAGGAATTACAAGAAAAAACGGGAGCCACGCCACCGATTCACGCGGTGACGGACGTTACGGGATTCGGATTGCTAGGCCACGCTCGGGAGATGGCGCTTGGTGATTCTGCCCGCGGAATCGAAGCCGTGTCCTTCGAGATCGATCATTCCACCGTTCGCTATCTTCCCGGAGCACTGGAGGCCGCACGCGAAGGGTTTCTCCCTGGCGGCCTGAAGAATAACCGCGATTTCATTGGCGATTGTGTGCGTTTTACCGAAGGCGTTCCGCAGGAATACCGCGATCTTCTCTGCGACCCGCAAACCTCCGGCGGTCTGCTGATCGCCATCTTGCCGCAATCCGCAGAGGCCACCATCTCCGCTTTCGATCGTCATGGCGTTTCTGCCCGTCGCGTCGGCAAAGTCATCGCCAAAACAAATCCGCTTCTGTTCGTCCGTTAGAATGCCGCGTCCGGGGGGCATCGGATAGACTCTAACGATGGACACGATCACGCACGGCATCGCGGGCGCATTAATCGGAAAAGCCGTCTTCCGCGGCGAGGATATGTTCGCCGCGCAGCCCATGAACCGCGGACGTCTCATCACGTGGTCGCTGATGCTAGGCGCTATTTTTCCCGATTCCGATGTCATCCGGGATTTCTTCTCCAGCGATAAGCTGCTCATCGTTACCTGGCATCGCAGTCTTACGCACTCGCTGGTCATGCTTCCTTTGTGGGTCTTGCTCCTTGCCGGGATCACGCGCGTGTTCGCAAGATGGCGAAAATGGGAAGCGCCCTCCTTCGCGGCGCTGAGCGCAATCTACGCGGTTGGCATGTTGAGTCACATCCTGCTCGATCTGGTCACCTCGTTCGGCACCATGATCTGGTCGCCGCTGCAATGGTCGCGCCCCGCGTGGGACCTCATCTTCATCGTGGATTTCACGCTGACCGCAATTTTTCTTGTGCCGCAATTGCTCGCGTGGGTGTATGCCCATCCCGAAAAGGTGAAGCGCCGCGCCGTTGGAATGTGGCTTGTGTTCATGCCAGCCCCATTTCTCATCGCCAGACTCGGTGCAATTGTCGGCGCGCCGATTTCCGATCGGGTGGTCTTGAGCGCTGTGGTCGTTCTTGCGGCGCTGTTCCTTCTACCGACGCGCTTCGGTTGGGGGGTGAGGATTCGTCACGATACTTGGAATCGCGCTGGTCTTGGCGCGTCCGTGATCTATGTGGTCTGCACGGTCTATGCACACCATGTCGCATTCTCGCACATTCAGAAGTTCGCTGAAGTGGACCACTTGCAGGTCGAATCGATCGGAGCGTTACCCCTTCCGCCATCGCTCTGGCATTGGGACGGGCTAGTTCGGACGGCGCGCGGAGTCTACGAACTACGTATGGACCTTGCCGACAAGCCCGTAAACGATGGGGAATTGCTCGCGATCGAGCACCACTATTACCCCGACGCCCCGCCGAATTCGTACATCGAGATTGCCAAACACATGCCCGAAGTGCAGAAAGTTCTATGGTTCTCGCGATTTCCCGTGACGCGCTTCCACAAGGAAGGCGACGTAGCCGTCGTCGAGATTTCCGACATACGTTTTGTGCAAACGCGCCGCGACCGTCCCCCGTCCTTCACATATCGCGTCCGCTTTGGCACCGACGGCAACGTTCTCTCGCAAGGCTGGGCCACGAGGTAGGACAGGCATTCTTGCCTGTCATTCTTCCCGAGGCGAAGAGAAACTAGCGGGAAGGTTTGTTGTCCGCGGGGTGGATGACAACCTGGCGGTCTTCGCCCACGCCGGCGCTTTCCGTGCGAACTCCGCTCATATCCTTCAACGCCATATGCACGATGCGGCGCTCGCGCGAGGACATGGGATTCAGACGGAAAGGCTGGTGAGAACTCTGCACGCGCTCGGCGGCAACACGCGCGGTCATGCGCAATTCTTCAAAACGCAGCGCGCGGTAGCCGCCGCAATCGATGTGGATCTTTTCATGGTAGGCAGGTTCCAGCCGCAGCGCCCTGAAGGCGAGGTGTTCGAACGCTTTCAAAAGTTCCGCGCCACGCTCCAGCAGAATCTCTTTGTCCTTGCCGTCGAGATCGGCGAGCACTTCCGCGTCGCCTCCGGAGCCTTCTCCATCAACTGAAACCGGGTGAACGTTCACCTTCAACTCGAGCGCGGAAACTCGCACCATGGTCTCCAGAAAATGGCGCAAGGCCTCGGCCGCCGCTTGGCGGTCCAACTTCCCATCGCGGATGAGTTCTTGAGCCATCGGTCGTTCGAACGTTGCGAGCTGCGTCCGCCTTCTGAAATTGTTTCTTAAGACTTCTTCCCACGCACGATCTTTGCAGGTGCGGGCACAGGATGTGTGCGGTTCAGGTACCACTGCTGGGCGATACCGACCATGCTGCTGGTGAGAATATACACCGCCAGGCCGCTCGAAATCGGCGAAATCATGAAGATGCCCGCCATGGTGATGGGCATGATCTTCATCATGGCCTGCTGCTGCGGGTCCGTCGCCGTCATCGGCGTCATCTTCGAAACGAGATACATGGATGCGCCCATCAGCACCGGAAGAACGTAGTAGGGATCTTTCGAGGAGAGGTCCGTGATCCACAGCCAGGTCGCGTGACGCATCTCGATGGCATAACGCAGAGCCGTGTTTAAGCCGAACCACACCGGCATTTGCAGGAACATCTGGAAGCAGCCGCCCATGGGGTTGATGCCCTCGCGGCTGTAGACCGCCATGACCTCCTTGTTCATTTCCGCTTTGCGCGGATCACGCATCGAGTATTTCTTGTATTTCTCCTGGATCGCTTTGATTTCCGGCGCCACGCGCTGCATTTTTAAGGTCGTCTTGTAGCTCGAGATGCGCAGCGGAAAGAGGAGCATATTGATCACTAGCGTGAGGAGAACGATGGCCCATCCCCAATTGGCGATGTAGTTGTGCAGCCACTTCAGCCCGTGAAAGAGCGGCTCGGCAATAAATTCCAGCCAGCCGAAATTGATAAGCCCGTGCAGAGGCGGGTTCATCTTCTTCAAGTCGTCGTAGTCTTTCGGACCGACGTACACACGCAAGGCCAGTGGCTGCGTCGAGGTCGCCGTGGCCACTTGGGGCACCGGCTCCGCCGTGTCTTGACCATTCACTTTCACGGTCCGCCAAGATTTCCAATAGCGCGTCTCCAGCGTGCCCGGCGCGGCGCCGTTTGCGGGGAGAAACGCGGCGGTGAAGTAACGGTCCTCAACGCCAACGAAATCTTTTCCACTCTGCCAAAGACCCGGGCCCCACTTATCGAGTCCTTCCAGCTTCTTGTGGGCGAAATTCGTGATCTTGCCGCCCTCGCTGTAGTACGTCGAAACCGTTTCCACCGGCGCCGGATTCGTCACTGTCAAGTCGCCGAAGCCGCCGAGCCATCCAAGCCCCGCGGTAAGTGGCTTGCCGTTCAGCTTGACGGAGGTTTCCACGCGAATCACATAGGTATGATCAAAACGGAAATGCTTGGTGACTTCCAGGTGGCCATCGCTCCACGAGAGTTCGACATCGGCCGGTGCTTGCAGCGCGGTCTCGGGGGAGGAGGGCTGATAAAGTCCGCCGTTCGCCGCATTCTGCAATTGCTCATCATCGAGCACCACGGAAAAGGGCCAGCCGCCTGCTTGCTGCGATGCGTCCGGGTGTACGACGTCAAGAACGCGCTGCGGCTTCGCGTCATCCTTGTAATTCTTGAGCTGCCAGCTCTTCACCACCGCGCCGCGATTGGAGATTTCCACGCGGTAAAGACTATTTTCGACGACGACCGTGCGTTCCTCTGAATCGTTTTTTACAGCGACGCTGGCCGCTGTGGCAGGGGCCATTGTTGCCGGCGTTGCAGTGGTTTGTGATGGACTCGCCGCCGGTGACGTCGCCGGACCCGGTGTGGCCGGAGCGGATTGTGCTGGCCGGTTGGCTTGCGTTGGCTGGACGGGCGGCTTCGGCCCGAAAAACTTCGCCCAGAGGATGATCACCGCAAACGACAACAGTGAAGCCACAAGAATCCGTAGCTCCGGCGTGAACTTGTCTTTTTGTCCCGGCGCGCTCATGAGTGCGCCTCAGTCTTCAGATCTTTCCGTGCGGTAGAGCTGGTTGGCATCTCTTCCCATTTCTCCGGAACCGGGTCGTAACCAAATTTGCGCGAGAGCGGATGGCAGCGCAGCAGCCGCTTCAGTCCAAGCCGAACGCCGCGCGCCACGCCAAAGCGCTCCATAGCCTCGTAGGCAAAGCGCGAACACGTCGGTTCGAATCGGCAACTTCCCGCGAACAAGATCGACAAATACGCTTTGTAGAACCGCAACGCGAGCAGCGCCACGCGCACAGAAATGGATCGTTCTTCGCTTCGAATCGCTGCGGCCTGTCTAGGGGCGGGGCTTGCCCCGCCCGCTGGTGCGGCGCCAAGGGACGAATCCGGTGAAGTTACGGGCGGTTCAGCGCAGGAATGCATCACACGCTCTTCAGCAGCCGCAACAAATCCGACGTCAGCGCCGCAAACGGCGCGCGCGCCACCGAACTCTTCGGGTGTATGACGATGTCCCATCCTGCGGGTATCTCCAGCCGGTGGCAGCGCACAACCTCTCGTAAGCGCCGCCGGATATGATTGCGCACTACCGCGCCGCCCAGGGCCTTCTTGATGCTGAAGCCAAAACGGCTCTGCGGCAGTTCGTTGGCGCGAAAAAAAACTGTGAAGTGGGAACTCGAGCGGCGCTTTCCGGCGCGGTAGACGGCATCAAATTC
>WNFS01002471.1_pt1 | contig 21543 bp, 20 predicted proteins | sample 5400141 | NCBI WGS metagenome assembly WNFS01 (sample SAMN13153358, study PRJNA577476) | soil metagenome | isolation source: 60 cm saprolite under Madrone tree | place: USA:California | collected 2016-06-14
TCCACGTCCTTGCTCGCCGCCCCGGCGCGTTCCATCGCATCCACCGCCGCCGCCAGAAGTCGCTCGGTGATAAAACTATTGAACCGGCTCACAATAATTCCAAAGCGCAATCCTGTCGCGCTGAAGCCGCCGCCAATTTCCCCAGGTTTTAATTTTTCCGCCATTACTAGTCCGCGCCGCTCACCTTTCTTTCCATGCCTGTCACTTTCCAAGAAATTTTGCCGGCCGCTTCTCCAAAAACGCCTTTGTCCCCTCGCGCATGTCTTCGGTCGCGCAAGCCAAACCAAACAGCGTGGCTTCGAGGAAAAGCCCTTCCTCCTGCGGCATTTCCACGCCGCGTTCGATCGCTTCCATCGTGTACTTCACCGCCACCGGGGCATTCGCAATGATCTTTTTTGCCAGCCCCTCGGCCGCAGGCAAAAGTTCCGCCGGTTCGTAAACATGATTGACCAGCCCGATGCGCAGCGCTTCTTCCGCGCCAATCATTTCCCCAGCCAGACAAAGTTCCTGCGCCATCCCTTTACCGCAGAGCCTCGCCAGCCGTTGTGTTCCGCCGTAGCCTGGAATAATTCCTAGCTTCACCTCCGGCTGCCCCAGCTTCGCCGACTTGCTCGCGATTCGAATCGTGCACGCCATCGCAATCTCACATCCGCCGCCCAGCGCAAATCCGTTAATCGCGCAAATGGACGGCTTGCCCATCGTCTCGAGCAAATGAATCACACCTTGCCCGAACAACGAGAATTCTTTTCCATTCACGGGCGTCTGCTGCGAGAGTTCGCCAATGTCCGCTCCGGCGACGAACGACTTTTCTCCTGCACCAGTCAGAATCAATACGCGCAGCGCGTCATCTCCGCGCGCATCCTGCAGCACCTGCTGCAACTCTTCCATCGTCTTGCGGTTCAATGCGTTCAAAACCTTCGGCCGGTTAAACGTAATGAAAGCAACTCCATCCCTCTTCTCGTACGAAATATTTTCGTAGCCCATCGAGTCTCTCGTTCTCCTCTTCTCCCTGCTCTCTCTGTCCTCTCCACCCTCTGTGTAAAATCCTTTTCTTCTTGAACTAAAACTTCATCGCTTTCGGTTTAACGGGATCGGCATAATCATAAAATCCGCGCCCCGCCTTCCGCCCATTCCATCCTGCCAAAACCATCCGCTTCAAAAGCGGCGGCGACGCAAATCTTTTTTCGTGAAACTCCTCGAACATGATCTGCGAAATGTAGTACGTGGTATCCAATCCGACGAAGTCGAGCAACGTCAGCGGCCCCATCGGATGCCCGCAACCAAGCTTCATCGAATTGTCGATGTCCTCGATCGAACCCACACCTTCTTCCAGCGCACGAATTGCATCCAGCAAATACGGCACCAGCAACCGATTCACAATAAATCCCGTCGAATCGTGCGCGCGCACCGCCGTCTTCCCCAGCTTCGTCCCAAACGCCACCATCTCTTCATACACGTCCGCGTCCGTCGCTATCGTCCGCACCACTTCCACCAGCTTCATCACCGGCACCGGATTAAAGAAATGCAAACCCACAAACCGCTGCGGCCTCTTGGTTGCAGCCGATATTTCCGTAATCGTCAGCGACGACGTGTTGCTGGCAAAAATCGTGGCAGCCGGGCACAAAGCATCCAGCGCAACAAAAAGTTCGCGCTTCGCGGGCAATTGCTCAACGATCGCCTCGACGATCACATCGCAATCCTTCAAATCCTCAAGCCGCGTCGTGCCGCGCAACCGCCCGCGAATTTCGCTCTGCGCCGCCGCCGTGATCGTTCCCTTCTCTACTAGTCGCGCCAAATTCTTTTCAATACCTTTCAGCCCTTTCTCGACAATCTCAGGGCTCACTTCCCGCACGACCGTCAGAAAGCCCGCCGCCGCGCACACCTGCGCGATTTCCTTACCTCATTATTTCTTATTTCCTCTAATTCAATGCTTCCACAATCATCGCGATTCCCTGCCCGCCCCCAATGCAAGCCGTCGCCAGACCATACCGCAAATTATTCCGCCGCAATTCATTTAAAATCGTAATCAGCAATCGCGTTCCGCTCGCCGCCAGCGGATGCCCCAGCGCAATCGCTCCTCCATTTACATTTGTCTTGTCCCGGTTCAAGCCCAGCGCCTTCTCGACCGCCAGATATTGCGCCGCAAACGCCTCGTTCACTTCAACTCGATCCATCTGCTCCAGGGTAAGGCCCGCCAGCTTCAACGCTTTTTGCGACGAAGGCACCGGCCCAATTCCCATAATGCTCGGATCAACTCCCGCCGTGGCCCACGCCACAATTCTTCCCACCGGCTTCAGCCCTCGCTCTTTAGCCGTTTTTTCTAGCGTCACCACCACGGCAGCCGCGCCATCCACAATCCCGCTCGCATTCCCCGCCGTCACGATCCCATCCTTCTTAAACGAAGGCGGCAGCTTCTCCAGCGTTTCCATAGTCGTTTCCGGCCGTCGGTGATCGTCCTCGCTCACTAAAATCGTCTTTTTCCCCTGCTTCACTTCCACGGGCACGAGCTCTTCGCGAATTCGGCACGCCTTATAAGCCGCATCGGCCGCTTGCTGGCTGCGCAACGCGTACGCGTCCGCATCTTTGCGCGTGATTCCGTGCTGCTCCGCCAACTTTTCCGCCGTCATCGCCATCGGCAACCCGCAATAACTATCCGTCAATCCAACAAACAGCGAATCCTCCAGCACCCCGCCGCCCAGCTTCAATCCGGTTCGCGCTCCGCGGACCACAAACGGCGCCTGCGTCATATTCTCCATGCCGCCTGCGAGCACCATCGTCGCTTCGCCAAGCAAAAGCCGCTGCGCCGCCTGCGACACCGCCTCAATCCCCGACCCGCACAGTCGGTTCACGGTCACTGCCGGCGTCTCCGTTTTTAGCCCCGCTTTCAAACCCACGTGCCGCGCGCCATAAATCGCGTCCGCGCTCGTCTGCATCACGTTGCCAAAAATCGCATGGTCGAACTCTGCCGGGTCAACGCCCGAACGCCGGATCGCCTCTACTGAAGCATGCGCCGCCAAATCAATCGCGCTCACCTCCGAAAACGCCCCGGTGTACCGCGCCATCGGCGTCCGCGCCCCCGCCACAATCACCACATCCGTCGGAAACATATTCTCCTCATTTCTCCAAGTTCTTCGCCGGATCCCCGTGCTCCCGGTCCGGAAGCGGCGATTCAATATCACCGTCGCAAACTCGCCCCTCATAAATCCTAACAAATCTTCGTTCTTTTGTTTCGGCTGCTTCTCATTCGGAGTAGCGGCTTTGCGCCGCCTGCTCGCGCTGCTCTTGACTTGTTTTCCGCGCGTTTTCTTTTTTTACCCATTTAGCTATTTTGCCATGCTCGGCTCATGGACATTCCATTATTTCTGCCCTATATCACCACGCACATTTTCTTGCAGAGAGTTTCGAGCCTAGCTCGAACACCTCTGGTACCTCACGGCAGAGCTCTTCCGGCAAGTTACCCTCAGCGACGATTTCAATCCATTTTACGCCGGCAATAACTCGAATCGGCACTCCTCGCAGCAAGAATCTCGACGAGCTGTTCACCGCTGACGCGGATGACGCAATCGGCCGACAGATCCGCGGCATGGTGCAAAATCCATCCAGGTGCCGTTCCAGAAATGGTCAGCTCCGAAATGTGATAGCTTTGCGTATCAACCGAATAGACTGGAGTAAATCCGGCTCGGCCCCGCCGACATTGCCCAGGCATCCGATAACGATGATCTTGTGTCCCATGAGAGTGACTGTATGAAAATCGGTTGGAGGGAAGACTCCCTTCGGATAGCCGTAGATTTTCAAATTCATCCGCTCGGGGTTGGCATTGCCAAAGCGTGGGCGTCTTTGCTGCTCAAATATTTCTCGACTAATTTGTGTCACGATTTTACGTGAGCGGACGTTCCGCGGGCGGATTGGCTGCTAGCGGAAGGATTTCAAATCTTCGGCGTCTCCAACGTCACCACCGTATCCCCGCCTTTTTTTCGCGCCTCTTCCACGCTCAATTCTGCCCGATTGATCAAATCCGTCACAATATCTTCGCTGTCGAACTCGTGCTTCGCCACTGCTTCCACGATCCCGGCGCTGAGCGTGATTTGCGTCGTGTCCCAAGGCGGCCGCAGACCGGAAGCCGCGCGGCGCAATTTGTCCGCAAGATTCTGCGCTCCGGCCAGCGTCGTGTCCGGCAAAATAAATGCCAGCGACCACGACGTGTATTTCACCGCCACGTCGTTTTGCCGCACGATCGGCTGTAGCGACCGCGCCAGCTGTTCCAAAAACCGCTCCAGCGGCGATTCTCCCTGCTGCCGCAAAATTTCCGCGCCGCGATCGATTTGCAAAATGGCGAGCGCCAGCGGCGTGCCCTGGCTGCGCGCCCGGTCCGCCTCCGTCAGCAGGCAGTTTTGGTAGGAGCTGCGGCTGAGCAAGCCCGTGCGTTCATCGGAAACGCCCATGCGCCGCACCAGCGAACGCAGCCGCGTGTGGCTCACGCTCATCAGCATCTGATCGCCGATCGCCTGCAAAAAATAAGCTTCGTTGGGCTTCCACTTGTGCGGTTCGGCGCTGCCCACGATCAGCATTCCCGCGGGCGCCTGTGTCTCTTTATCCGTGATCATCACGCCAAGCGCGGTCGCAAGTCCCAGTTCAGTGACAATCGATCCTTCGGTGGCGTCGACAACCAAACCGCCCAGCTCATCCGGTTCCGCCTTCTCCATCTGCGCGAGCAGCAGCACAACTTGTGCTCCCGGTGCCGGCTTGCTCGTCTGGCTGCAAAACTCCGCGGACATCTCCGGCGGCCGGCCCGGCGCACCGACGACGGCAATGCAGCGCGCGGCTCGCAAATGAGATCCTACTTCGCTGACCGCCGTGTTCAGCATCGCTCGCGGCGTCTGTTGCCGGAAAATTTTCTGGTTGATTTCAGAAATTTTCGATAGATCGCGCAACGTCTCGGCGCTGTAAACGCCCGTGCGCGTCGTGATTTGGGCGGGCTGCGCCTCGACGACCGGCGCAGGCGCCGGGGCTGCAGCAGGCTCTTGCTTCGGTTTCGCCGCGCCAGGAGGCCACCAATTCGCCATCTGATAAAGATTCTGCAAACGCGAGTTGCGCTCTTCTTCGCCGGGAAACATAATCGAGATCTTTTGCAAACGTTCGAGCGCCTTCGCCTGCAATGAATACTGGAGAAAAATCTCTGTCTGCACGATCAAATCTTCGAGCGCCTGCGCATGCCGTCCTTCTTCCGTACTCGGCGGCGCCTGCGAGACGCTTCCGCCCACGCCAGTGTTGGATGGTGGCGGCGGAGCCGAGCTCATGGACTTGGCCAGCCTGCCACCCACTCGCTTCACGAACGCTTCGTCAACGTGTCCGCGAAGCTTCTCCATCCGTTCTTGATTCCGGTAGTCGTAAGCGTCGATGTCCACCAGCCGCTCGAGCGAATCGCAAGCCTTGCGAAAGTCACCGGCATTGAAATACACATCGAAAAGTTTTACGAGGATTTCGAAGTACTGCGACTCGCGGTTCAACTCGTTGTAAATCGCCGCCCAGAACTCCATCATGCCTTGCGAGTGAGGATGCTTCGAGGCCACCGCGTCCAGGTGCGTGGCGAAATCATTTTGACGCTTGTCCGCGAACATGCGGCGCTTGAGTGTCTGCAGCACTTCCACGCCTTTTGTGGTTTGCGCCGAGGAAGCGTAGGCATCGGCAAGCTCGAACAGCCGCTCCGCGCCCGCGTTTTTTTCACGTAACAGCTTTTCGAGAATCTCGCGCGCGCGGTCGAGATTTCCTCCTCGTATCAAGGCGTCGCCAAACGTTTCGAGAAAGACGGTGTCGCTCTCGGTTCTGGCAAAGGGTTCGAGAAGCGTGGCAGCCTCCCCCGCTTCGTCGCTGCGCAGCTTTGCTTGCGCGTACAGCAGCGCGACGCTTCGCTCTTGCGGCGCAAGCTTATAGGCCCGCCCCAACAGTTTGAGTGCATCGACTTCGGCGCCACCTGCCGACGCAAGTTGCCCCGCTCGGAGAAAAGTCCGCGCTGCCAGAGCGTTCTTCCCGATCTGCTCCGCCGCTTCCGCCAGGCGCAGCTGCCGGCTCAGATTTTCCGGATCGAGTTGCGCGATTCGCTCCCAGCAAAAAAGCGCGTCTTCGTGGCGTCCCGCGCTCGTGAAAAGTTCCGCGGCCTTGCCGTACTGATCGATGGCTTCTTCGGGATGATTTTGTTTTTGCTGCAGAAATGCATACCGCGCGATGCGCTCCGGCGGTTGAGCGGTGGAACCGCTTCGAAGAAAACGATTGTAGATGGCAAGCGCTTTGGTCTCGTCGCGCGGTTCGATCAGCAAATCAAAGAGCAGCCCGTAATAGACGGCCGCGCGATCCGGCTGATCCATCCGCGCGTAAAGATCACCCAGCGCTTGCGTCGCTTCCTGGTGCTGCGGCGCGTCATCCAACACCGCCAAATAGGCTTCGATAGCATCCTCGACGCGGTTCTTTTCGAGGAATCGCTTAGCGCGGTCCAAATGCTTGCTGACGTCTGCGGCCATCCGTCCGGGTTGCCTTTGCTTTGCCTGTCGGCTGACTAGAAAATCTTGTGCTGGGTCGCGCGCGATGAGAGGTGCGCACGCCCTCGTTCAACTATATACCCCGACTGTAAGACCCGCAAAACTCGTGCAATCCCGCCTTGCGGTATCCGGCACGCCCAATCCTTGGAAACAACTAGCCATTCTGCTTCGTCTCTTATCAATGTCACCGCCAATTCCCTCTATCGGTGACCAGGAGTCCATGGCACAATGCGCAACCTCTTCTCCGACCTTCGGCTGGGCCTTCGAATCCTCCTTCGCAACCCCGGCTTTTCCGCCACAGCTGTCCTCCTGCTCGCTTTAGGCATTGGCGCCAACACCGCGATTTTTTCCGTGGTGAACGCCGTTCTCCTCCGTCCCCTCCCTTACCAGGACCCGTCCCGCATCATGCAGATTTGGCACGTTCCTCCCGCGAAGAGCTTCCCGGGAATGACTCTCTTTTCCGTCTCACCCGCGAACTACCTCGACTGGCAAAGCCAAAACCATTCCTTTGAGGAAATGGCGGCTTACGGTGGCGCCCGTTTCAACGTGGGCGGCAAGGAACGGCCCGAGTCGATTCAAGCAGCAACGGTCGCTCCGAACTTCTTTTCGATCCTTCGTGTTCAGCCGCTCCTCGGCCGCGGGTTCACGCCCGACGACGACCGTCCCGGCCAGGGTCACGTCGTGGTCCTCGGCAACGCGCTTTGGCGTGACCGCTACGGCGCCGATCCTGGCGTCGTTGGCCGCAACATCGTTCTCGACGGCGAAACTTACAACGTCATTGGGGTCATGCCACGCACGTTCAAGTTTCCCACCTGGGCTCAACTCTGGACCCCTCTAGCCTGGACCGATGAAAAGCGTGCCGTTCGGGGTAATCACAACTATCTGGTCATCGGCCGTTTGAAACCCGGCATCGATATCCGCGCAGCGCAAGCCGAACTCAGCGCCATTGCCACCCGCCTCGAGCAGCTCTATCCTGAGGACGACAAGGGGTGGGGCGCCAAGATTCTTACTTTGCGCGAACAAACGGTCAGCGATGTCCGCTCGGCTCTGCTCGTCTTGTTGGGAGCTGTGGGCTTCGTCTTGTTGATCGCCTGCGCCAACGTCGCCAATCTTGTCCTCGGTAAAATTCTTGCGCGAAAAAAGGAAATCGCCATTCGTTCGGCGCTGGGTGCAACCCGCTTTGCCATCCTGCGCCATGTTCTCGCGGAGACCGTTCTGCTTTCTCTCGGGGGCGGAGCGTTGGGCCTGTTTCTCGCCAGCTTTGGCACCACATTGATCGTGAAATTTCTTGCCGATCGGCTGCCTCGTTTCGCGGAAATCACGCTCGACGGTTCCGTGCTGGCCTTCACCGCGTTCCTCGCCCTCTTCTCTGGCATTCTCGCGGGCATTCTGCCAGCCCTGCGGTTTACGAAAGCCGAGGTGAATGAGGCTCTGAAACAAGGCCAGAGCCGCGGCAGCTCTAATTCCGGCGGCAAGACTCGCGGTTTCCTGGTGGTCTCCGAAGTGGCGCTCTCGCTAGTGCTGCTGGTTGGCGCGGGCCTCATGGTCCGCACCTTATACCAGCTCAGCAACGTCCGGCCTGGCTTCGATCCCAACGGCCAACTCACCATGACCGTTTCGATTCCCTCCAACAAATTCACAACGCCTGCAGCGTATATCTCCTTTTTTGAACGCGTACTTCAGCAAGTTCGGGCAACACCAGGTGTCGACTCGGCGGCGGTAGTCGATGATCTCCCAATGGGCGGCGGCGGTTCGCACCAGCCAGTCTCGATCGAAGGCCAGCCGGTCGTGCCCATGGCCGACCAGCCCGAAGTGGATGTTCGCCTCATCAGCCCGGGCTACTTGCGCACGATGCGCGTCCCGCTATTGAGCGGTCGCGACCTGACCGATTCCGACGCGGCCGGCCGAACGCCCACAGTGCTCATCAGCGAGTCCATGGCCAAGCGCTTTTGGCCCGACCAAAATCCTCTCGGCAAACACCTCACGATGACTTTTTATCCGGGCGTCGCTCGAGAAATTGTCGGAGTCGTAGGCGATGTAAAATTGGATTCTCTAAACGAGACCCGCCCGACGGAAACGATCTATTGGCCGCTGGATCAAATCTTCGCTCCGCCCACCGAGGCGTGGCGCTCGTTCCCTATGAGCCTCACCGTGCGCACTAGCATCAATCGCATGATCGCCGTTTCGGCGTTAACTGCCGCCGTGCACCAGGTAGACCCGGAGACACCCGTCACCGAAGTGCTGACCATGAATGAATTGATTTCCCATTCGTTGTCTCCGCAACGCTCCAATATGCTTCTATTAGCGGCGTTCGCTGGACTTGCGCTGGTGCTCACCGCGGTTGGCATCTACAGCGTGCTCTCCTACGCAGTGCGGCGCCGCGTTCGCGAGATTGGCATTCGAATGGCTCTTGGCGCGTCACACTCCGACGTCCTAAGAATGGTCCTTGCCGATGGAATGAAACCCATTCTCCTCGGCGTCGGCATCGGTTTCGGTGTAGCTCTGGCGCTGGGGCGCGTTGTCTCCTCTCTCATCTACGGGGTGCGCCCCACCGATCCACTCACCTTCGCGACAGTTGCCTCGCTCCTAATCGCGGTCGGCGTCCTCGCCACCATAGTGCCGGCCTATCGCGCCACGCAGGTCGAGCCCGTCCGCACCCTGCGCGACGAGTGAGCTTTAGTTCACGCCATTCTTTGGATCCCAGGAGCCTTGCTCTTTGCGAACATAAATCATTTGGCCGATGTGATATGCATTGTGCGTGCTGATGTGCGTGAGCGTTTGAGCGGACTCTTTCAATTTTGCGTCTTCTGCGGTTTCCACCCATTTTTCCAGCTCGTTCATGACGTCATCGAGCTGCTTCACAATATCGTTCCACGTCTTGCTGTCGAACTTGTCAAACGTCTCGTCGTTGTTGCCGCCGAATTTTTCAGGTTTCTCGCCTTTGAGAACCTGGAGATTTCGGCGGTTCCAGAACACCAGGTGATACGCCAGTTGGCCGACCGAGTGATTCCCCTTGCCGTCGGTCCAGTTTGCTTGCTCCGCCGTCAATCCTTTCACCGCCGTACTTGCCGGAACGAACCACTCTGCGTTGGTGTGCGTGGACTTCAGTTCAGCCAACAAAACTTCGCGCAGCGTGGTCGGTTTTTTGTCTTGCGCATGAACAGGTATCGCCAGCAGCAAAAGAAGAAACATTCGTACCCGCTTGATCATTCGAGGATTCCTCCCTGCCCTTAGACGGGCCAGCTTTCCCGCCGGCTTTTGCGAAAATATACCCTTGGATGCTCGCACTGTATAGCTCATTCCCACGCGGCTGCGCTCGTCGGCGATTTGTGGCAAACTGAACTGTCATACGGCACGGTTTTGCGCAGCCTGATGTCTCTCGGCTCCTCGAAGCATGCGGCTCCTGCCGGTAACTGAAAACTAAAGCGGTCGCAAAGCGGAAGCGATAACCGAAATACATGGACCCGAAGTTCATACGCAATTTTTGTATCATCGCGCACATCGATCACGGCAAGTCCACGCTCGCGGACCGGCTGCTCGAGATGACCGGTGCGCTTTCGCAGCGCGAGATGCACGAACAGGTGCTCGACTCCATGGATCTCGAGCGCGAGCGCGGCATCACCATCAAAGCAAAAAGTATCCGGCTGCATTACACCGCAAAAGATGGAAAGACGTACCAGCTCAATCTGATCGACACACCGGGACACGTAGACTTTTCCTACGAAGTGTCGCGGGCGCTTTCTGCGTGCGAAGGAGCGCTGCTTGTCGTCGACGCCAGCCAAGGCGTCGAAGCGCAAACCGTTGCGAATACCTTTCTTGCGGCCGGCAACAATTTGACAATCGTTCCGGTCATCAACAAGATTGATTTGCCCGCCGCGCAAACCGATTTCGTCAAAGAACAAATTGAAAGCGTGCTGGCGATTCCCGCCGCGGACGCTTTGTTGATCAGCGCAAAAAGCGGGCTCGGCGTCGAAGACGTTCTCGAAGCGATCGTGAAGCGCATCCCGGCGCCGAAGGGCAGCTCCGAAAATCCATTGCAGGCGCTGATCTTTGATTCGTGGTTCGATATTTACCGCGGCGCCGTGGTCCTGGTGCGCGTGATGGAAGGCCGCGTCACCAAACATACGAAAATCCGCCTTTGCTACAGCAACGAAGTCCACGAAGTCGAAACGCTCGGCACGCTTACGCCGAAACCTGTCGCGCTCGAGGAACTCGGCGCTGGCGACGTGGGCTTCATCGTTGCGAATATCAAGCGCGTGGCGGACGCGCGCATGGGGGATACCGTCACCGAAGCGGCGCGGCCTGCGCCACCGCTGCCCGGGTTTGAAGCCATCAAACCCATGGTGTTCGCCGGACTGTTTCCCGTGCTCGCGGATGACTATGAGCCGCTGCGCGACGCGCTTGGCAAATTGCAGCTGAACGACGCCGCGTTTTTCTACGAGCCGGAAAATTCCGTGGCGCTCGGCTTCGGTTTCCGCTGTGGTTTCCTCGGCTTGCTGCACATGGAAATCGTCCAGGAACGGCTGGAGCGCGAGTTCGGGCTCAACCTCATTACGACGGCGCCCAGCGTGCGCTACCGCATCACAAGCGTTACCGGCGAAGTGATCGAAGTTGATAGCCCGGCGAAGTTCCCCAATCCCAGTAACATTGAAAAAATCGAAGAGCCGATCATTACAGCGATGATCATCACGAACGAAGAATCCGTCGGCGGAATTCTTCAACTCTGCCAGGAAAAGCGCGGGACGCAGAAAAATTTCGAGTACTTGTCGCCTACGCGGGTAATGCTCACCTATGAGCTGCCGCTCAACGAAATCGTGCTCGATTTCTACGACCGGCTGAAAAGCGTTTCACGCGGCTACGCTTCGCTGGACTACCACCTAGCCGGGTACAGCGAATCCGACCTGATCAAACTGGATGTGCTCGTGGCCGGCGAACCAGTGGACGCGCTGGCGTTGATCATCCATCGCGATTTCGCGGCGGAACGCGGCCGCGAATTGGTGACACGCCTGCGTAAGCTGATTCCGCGCCAAATGTTTGAAGTACCCATTCAGGCGGCCATCGGCAGCCGCGTCATCGCGCGCGAAACCGTTGCTGCTATCCGCAAAAACGTGCTGGCCAAGTGCTATGGCGGAGACATTTCCCGCAAACGCAAACTCCTCGAAAAACAAAAAGAAGGCAAGCGCCGAATGAAGCGGGTCGGCCAAGTCGACATCCCGCAGGAAGCCTTTCTTGCAGTCCTCAAAGTTGCCTCCTCTTCCGACGACGATTAGCTCGAAGCGTTTGTTATTTGGTTTTTAACTCTAAATTAGTCCTCCTTCCTTTTCACTTCAGAAATCAGGCGGCCGCGATGGAGTTGGATGGCTACTGCGTCGCCTAGCTGGACTTGGGCGGCGTCGCGGAGGAGGTTGCCGGCGGCGTCGCTGGCGATGGCGTAGCCGCGCTCGAGGACGCGAAGCGGGCTGCGCTCTTCGAGTTGCAGCGCCAAGCGCTGGAGGCGTTCGCGCTTGGTGCGGAACAGGCGCTCGATGCGGAGGCCGAGATCAGCGCTACGTTTCTCGAGGCGCAGGCGGAACGCGGAAATTTTCACGCGAAAATCGAACGTGGCGACGCGCAGGTGCAGCGCGGTGAAGCGTTTGCGCGACTGTTCGAGGCGCGCGCGGAGGCCTAGCGCTAAACGCGACGTCATTTCATCGGCGCGTTGGCGCTGCTGGCGAAGAAGGTCGAGGGGGCGGCGGAAACCACGGCGCGCGGAAAGCTCGTGAACGCGCTTGCTGAGGTCGAGAAGGCGGTAGCGGATGAGGCTGGCGAGCGTCTCGTGGAGGTCGGCGATGTGTTTATCGAATTCGCGGCGCGTTTGGACGACGAGCTCCGCGGCTGCAGAGGGAGTGGAAGCGCGAACGTCGGCGACAAAATCGGCGATGGTGAAATCGGTTTCGTGGCCCACGCCGGAGATGACGGCAATTTCAGAGGCCGCGATGGCACGCGCGACTATTTCTTCATTGAAGGCCCAAAGATCCTCCATGGAGCCGCCGCCGCGCGCGAGAATCAAGACATCGACTAGTCTTTTCTGATTGAAAAATTTCAGCGCCTTGACGATCTCCGCTGCGGCACCCTCGCCCTGAACGCGCACGGGGTAAACCGCCAAATGCACGTTGGGAAAGCGGCGGCGCAGGATGCGCACGACATCGCGCACAGCGGCTCCGCGCGGCGAAGTGATCAAACCGATGCGGCTGGGGAGCATAGGCAGCGGCTTTTTGCGCTCGGCGGCGAAGAGACCTTCTGATTCGAGACGTTTCTTCAATTGCTCGAAGGCTAACTGCAGTGCGCCGAGGCCAACGGGCTCAACGTTCTCGACGTAAATCTGGTATTCGCCGCGAGCTTCATAGACGCTGATCGAGCCGCGGACGGTGACGTGCAGGCCGTCCTCGGGACGGAACTTGATACCGCGCTGTTGCTGCTTAAAGAAGACGCAGCGGACCTGGGAGCGGTCGTCCTTGAGCGTGAAATAGATGTGGCCGGACTGGGCTTCGCGACAGTTGGAGATTTCGCCTTCGACCCAGATGTCGGTGAAGTTTTTGCCAAGGAGGTCGCGGATACGCGCGGTCAGCTCACTTACCGTGAGTGCACGACGAGTAGGTTGGAGATTGAAAGTGAGCTGGCTCATGGAGGCGTGATCCGTGACCGATCGTCCGGGACCGGTGAGTAAACCGAGGGCTGGCGAGCAAGGACTAGAGGGCGCCGCTGGATAGCGGTGTCGGTCGATACCCCCCACCCCCCGTGTTTCTCGTAAGAGTGGCAAACAAAGGACTTATACTTGACGTGGCTCGTAAGAGTGGCAAACAAAGGACTTAGCTGCGGCGATAGTTCGCAGCCGACAGCTGACGGTCCAGAGTTGGGGGAAAAAAGAGGCGACCGCTTAGCGCAGAGTCGCTGAGTACGCGGATGAAAAGCGGGCACGGCGTTAGGCTCCCTTTCTCCTCCGCAGTACAGACAACCAAATTATATCATATAGGTACTTATCGTCAAGCCGTTACGTACAAGTGATTTGTTTGCAAAGAGATGGCGAACGATGCGAATTCCTGAGAGTTGTCGCGCAAAGAATGTCGGATCTTGCTCGCAGTACGCAGGGCAGCGAGACGGGGGCTGAGACTGAGGCTTGTAACGCATTGATGAAGCTGAATGCAGCGGCGGTGCTGCAGGCGCTCGAGCACGTGGAGCAAGCGGCGGGTGCAAGCGGGGCGCTGCTGTAGTTCGGCGATTTTGCGGTTGGTGAGTTCCCGCCAGCGCGTGGAGACCGGCGTGTCTTCGCGGAAGCCGTTGAGAAAGAGTTTGATTTCAGCGAGGGTAATCTTGCATGCGACGCGGCAAATCAATACTGGAGGATGAGATGAACAAGGAATGGAAGCAGCGGATGCAAAAAACAGGCGGGACCATTGCGGCAGTTGCGATGAGCCTGGGGATTGCCGGAATAGCGGCCGGGCACAATTTGCACCCACAGGACACGAAAGATCCGAGCACGATCAGGATCGACGGAGGGTTCTACTGCAACATGAAAGCGCTCTCTCGGAAAGAGCGAGCGCGCCACAAAGAATTGACGGAGAAGCTGCTCGCGGCAAGGAACGAAACGATTGAGACAGAGAAAGGGTACGAGTTTCAGTACAGCCCGGACAAGGTTTCGATCGCGGAGGTAGGCGAGTGGGTGGTGGCAGAGAGCAAGTGCTGCCCGTTTTTTGATTTTCACATTGACTTGGAGAAGCAGGGGAAGTTGGTGTGTTTGCGATTGACCGGGATCGACGGGATCAAGGTGTTTATTCGGTCGGAGTTTCATATTTAGCGGCAGGGACAGAAAAGAAGGGCGGCCCCTACAATTTGCGCAGACGCATGACGGCGGCGTTAAGGCCTGGCGGGGGCGGGAGCCGGTGCAGGAGCGGGCGTCGTGTTGAAATTGACTTTGGGCGCTTGGCGGGCGCCTTCTTCGGTTTTGAAGTAGGCGTCGTTGCGGGTGAAGCCGGCGAAGCTGGCTACGAGGCTGTTGGGGAAGAGGGAGATGTAGGTGTTGTAGTCCTGGACGGCTTCGTTATAGCGGCGGCGCTCGACGGCGATGCGGTTTTCTGTTCCGGCCAGCTCGTCCTGGAGACGGAGGAAATTTTCGTTGGATTTGAGCTGGGGATAGTTTTCCGTGAGGACGAGGACTTTCGCGAGAGAGGCTTCGAGCTGGCTATTCGCGGCAATTTTGTCGGCTGGAGTGGTGGCGTTCAGATAGGCGGAACGCGCTTTGGCGATTTCGCCGAAGACCTGATCTTCGTGCTGAGCGAAACCTTTGACCGTCTCGACGAGATTGGGGATCAAGTCGGCGCGACGCTGGAGGACGACGTCGACCTGCGCCCAGGCGGCGTTGACGGCTTCGCGCTTGATGGCCATTTGATTTCGGCGTGAGACGAACGAACTGCCGAGAAGCAGTGCGATGATGATGAGAACGACCAGGACGATCAGAGCTGCTTTCATGATGCTTGCCTCCGCAAAAAATCAGGAACCGGCTTTGCCGGCTCGGTACCACTCGTGCTTGGGAGCAATTTTATCCAGCGCGGAAATTACCACACTTAGAGCATTTAAGTACTGTCCGTAAAAGCGCGCCATATCGTCGACGTGAACGTGCCGATCGCGGAGCTTGTAGGCAGCGCTAAAGGCCTCCGCGTCGGCGCGAGTGAGCACGGCGATGCGGGCGAAAACTTCCTCGGCGGTCGCGGGCGGTTCTTCCTCGAAGGCGATCAAGCTGTGGCGTAGGAGGGCGAGGACGCTCGAAGAGGATTTTGCTTCGGCGGCGCGAAGCTCGCTTTCTTTCTGGCCGGCGAGGAGGAAATGCTGGCGGAGCTTGAGCAGCAGTGTGCGCAAATCGTGCTCGACTTGCACGCGGTGGAGATTCATGGGGACATCGATGTCGGCGATGACGTCGGCGCCATAGAGAACGCGGCGGCTATCTTGCATGTCGAGGAGTTCGATGGAAAAAACGTCGGCCGACTGGCGCAATTCGTCCGGTGTGAAGAATAGCGGGGCCGGCTCGTTTTGGTCTTTGCACCACCAGTGCACTACCGGCGTGACTCGTGCCAACTCACGGGCACGCAGAGGACGTTTAAATCGGAGTGGCCTTCTTTGAAGTCGCCGCGCGCGGCGGAGCCGTAGAGAATCATGGATTCGAGATTCTCCGCGGCGAATTCTTTCATACGGCTTACGAGATCCGTCAGCTTTGCTTCTGTCGACAGCATTTTGCTACCGCTCCTTCTGCAATCTCACCAACTGCCACCCGCGCCGCCGCCCCCGCTGCTCCCTCCGCCAAAGCCGCCAAAACCCCCGCCGCCTCCGCCGGAGCTGCCGCCAAATCCGCCGCCTCCGCCGCCGAGCATGCCACCAATCATGGGGCCAATCCACCAGCCGCCGCCAGGCCGCCCGCCGCGACCAGACCCGCTTCTAGCGAGAGCTCTGAGGATATTAATGACGACGAAAATGAAGATCAGGATCGGCCAGATCGGGATTGAAGAGGAGTCGTCATTGCGCCGCTGAACCGGGCGAGCGGGCGGCGCTCCGGAAAGCGTTACGCCGCGATCGTCGGCGATGTATTTGGCGAGCTGCCAGGTTGCGGCTTCGATGCCGGCGCTGTAATTTCCTTGGAGAAAATAGGAGCGCATCAGGCGGCCGGCGTCACCGGCGCGGGCGTCGTTGATGACAGGTTCGAGGCCGTAGCCGACTTCGGTCCAATACTTTCGTTCCGTGGGCGCGACGAGGATTAACACGCCGCGATTTTCCTTTTTGTCGCCGACGCCGAGCTGCTTGAAGAGTTCGTTGGCGTATTGCTCGACGGTTTCGCCTTCGAGGGAGCGCACCGTGACGATGGCCATTTGGGCGCCGGTTTTTTGCTCGACCTCGAGGCAGAGATTTTCGAGACGCGTTTTGGAGTCCGGCTTGATGACCTGGGCAACGTCGGTTACGTAGCCCGTGGGATGAATGTCCTTGATATTTTCGGCAGGAGCGGCGAGTGCGAAAAAGAGGAAAAAGAAAAGCAACCGTAGCGTGAAGGATCGCGCGGGCTGAGAATGACGCGTGGAAGCGGGAAACGGCATGCAAGAACGACTATAGGAGGTGGGCGGAATCCTGTAAAGAGACGCGGAACGGCGAATTGGCGCGGTAAATTGCAGCTCGGCTTTGCGAGTGGTTCAGGGTTTTGTTGCAAATTCCTTGGGGAGAGGGTTGTCCGGGCGTTCGGAGTCCCAGAGGATGCTGACGATCCACCAACGCTTGCCGTCGTTGAGGAGCTGGAGGCTGTTGATGCCGCGCGCGAAAGGCGCTTCGCCGGCGACGTGGCGGGACTCGTAGCTACTGAAGACCTGGGCGACGTTCCCGAACGTTTCAATACGATTGACGATCGGATTCTCGAAGAAGCCGTTCTTTAGGAAATAACCACCAGCTCCGCTGGCGTACTCATCGACAGAGTTTGGATGAACGCGGACAGAGCCGTCGGGAGCTTTGCCAGTGGATGTGAGGTGCGCGCCTGGCATGAAGAGCGAGCGGAAACGATTCCAATCGCGTTCGCCTGGGGGGCCGGAGATTACGTTGTAGAGCGCTGCCATGATGCTATCGATAGATTTCACATCATTAGGTTTAGCCGGCGGAACGTTCGCGAAGGAATCCGGAGCGGGTTGCGAAGGAGTGACGCGCTGTTGGACTGGAGATTTCTCGGAAGTGGATTGGGCAAAAGCGGGATTCGAAACGGCAAGAGTTGCGGTCAAGGCGAGAAGTGCAAGTTTCATGGTGAGACCTCCAGTGCGATTTAGTTGCGCGGGCCGGTGGTTCTGAGTTTTTGGACGCGGAGACTATATATCAGGAGAGCGGGCGGCGCGGGAAAATTCGGTGGCGTGCCTAGCGGCGAAAATGGAAGAAGAGCCAGAGGAGGAAAGAAAGGCCGAGACTCAGAACGAGGCAAGTGACGACGGGAAAATAGAAAGTAGAGTGTTCACCGTGGTAGACGATGTCGCCAGGAAGTTTCCCGAGGCGCAATGGAAGCTTTCCGCCGAAAAACAGAAGAGCACCAATCATGACGAGGACCAGGAAGCCGCCGAGGAAGAGGAGAGTGCGGCCGAGTTCGCGGAGAGGATCCACAAAAGTATTATAGAGGAGGGATCGTCCGAACGCCGCGAGTAAACTGATGGATTCGAGATTGGAATCGAGGCCCTTCCTTCCAGTCCGTTTGCGAAATAAGCGAATTGAGGCAGATTCAGTCAACAGTGAAGAAGCCGCTCTGACAGCGGCCAGTGTTGCCTGCGCGGCCATTCACGCGGGTGATGCCACAGGATTTCTCTTGCCAATATTTATTATATTGATAATATAGATATCTCTTTATTTTCGGAACAGCCGGTAGACCAATCACAATCCCGGTTTTCGACATTACGGCATTTGTGGAGGTATCGCATGGCAGGCACCCAGTGCCTTCTGGTTTCTCTGGCAGGCATTCCCCGCAGCGCGAAACCGGATGCGCTTGGAATTGTTGCGCAGGCGGATCGCGCGACCTTAGGCTCGCAGTGTAGCTTCAGTTGTCAGGAGACATTTGGAGTGACTGGCAGGAGACGCAACGGCGCTGCGCTTTCATACCTCCCGGCTGCACTTCGGAGTCGCGCTAGATAAGTTCGAGGCCGGCGAAGAAATAGCCGATTTCGAAGGCGGCGGTGTCCGGGGCGTCGGAGCCGTGCGTGCAATTGTTGCCGATGCTGGTGCCGAGGTCGTGGCGGATGGTGCCGGGAGAGGCTTTTTGGGGGTCGGTGGCGCCCATGGTGTCTCGCCATTTCAGGATGGCACCTTGGGCTTCGAGGACCATGGCGAAGATTTTGCCGGAGCTCATGAAGTCGGTGAGTTCGCCGAAGAACGGGCGGGCTTTGTGGACGGCGTAAAAGCCGCCGGCCTCTTCCTTGGTCAGGCGCATAGATTTGATGGCGACGATTTGGAAGCCGGCTTTGTGGATGCGTGAGAGGATCTCACCTTGTTGGTTGCGGCTGACAGCGTCAGGTTTGATTATTGCGAACGTGCGTTCGATTGCCACGAAAGAATCCTCCGAGATATTAAGTGCAAGATGCCGGGCTAAAGCCCGGCGCCTAAGAAAAACAAGACGATTATTTGAGCGCAGCGGCTATTGTTGAGCCGAGGTCCGCGGGAGTTTCAACAGTGCGGATGCCTGCCGCGGCCATCGCGGCGTACTTATCTTTGGCGGTGCCTTGGCCGCCACTGATAATGGCTCCGGCGTGGCCCATGCGGCGGCCGGGGGGCGCGGTTTGACCGGCGATGAAGCCGACGACTGGTTTCTTGACGTTGGTTTTGATCCATTGCGCGGCGATCTCTTCGGCGTTGCCGCCGATTTCGCCGATGAGGATGACGGCGTGCGTGTCCTGGTCGTCGTTAAAGAGGTGCATCGCGTCGAGGAACGATGTGCCGATGATGGGATCGCCACCGATGCCGATGCACGTGGATTGGCCAATGCCAAGCCGCGTCAGTTGGTCGACGGCTTCGTAGGTGAGCGTGCCGCTGCGGCTGACGACGCCGACGTTGCCTTGTTTGTGGATGCGGCCGGGCATGATGCCAATTTTGCATTTGCCGGGGGAGATGACGCCCGGGCAGTTGGGACCGATGAGGCGCGTTTTGTTGAAATCGACGGTGGCGGCAGCGCGAACCATGTCGATGACTGGAATGCCTTCGGTGATGCAGACAACTAGCGGAATTTCGGCGTCGGCGGCTTCGAGGATGGCGTCGGCAGCAAACGGCGGCGGAACGAAAATCACGGACGCGTTGGCGCCAGTTGCTTTTACAGCTTCTTGAACAGTATCAAAAACCGGGCGTTCGAGATGCTTTGTGCCACCCTTGCCTGGAGTGACGCCACCGACCACGTTGGTACCGTACTCGATCATTTGCTGCGCGTGAAAAGTTCCTTCACGGCCGGTGAAGCCTTGGACGATCAGGCGCGTTTTTTCGTTCACTAACACGCTCATCGCGCACCTCCCGCGAGTTGCACTACTTTTTGCGCGCCGTCCTTCATGCCGTTGGCAATCGTAAAATTCAGGCCGCTATCGCGGAGGATTTGCTGGCCGAGCTCGACGTTGGTGCCTTCCATGCGGACAACTACCGGGACTTTCACTTGCAAATCCTTGGCGGCGGCGACTACTCCGGTGGCAAGAACATCGCAGCGCAAAATTCCGCCGAAAATATTGATGAAGACGGCTTTGACTCCGGGATCGCCAATCAAAATGCGGAAGGCGTTTTTCACTTGATCGGAGGAGGCGCCGCCGCCAACGTCAAGGAAGTTGGCGGGGGAACCGCCGGCGTATTTGATGATGTCCATGGTGGCCATAGCCAGACCGGCGCCGTTGACCATGCAGGCGACGGTGCCGTCGAGCTTGATGTAGTTCAATCCGTACTTCGATGCTTCGACTTCAAGCGGGTCTTCTTCATCGAGGTCGCGCAACTCCCGCAGTTCCTTGTGACGAAAGAGGCCGTTGTCGTCAAAAGTCATTTTGGCGTCGAGTGCGACGAGGCGGCCGTCGGCGGTGACGACAGCAGGATTGATTTCGAGCATCGAGGAATCAGTGTCCACAAAGGCTCTATGCAACGCCTGGAGAAACGGACCAGCTTTCATGGCGACATCACCGGAAAGCCCGAGGCCGAAAACGAGTTTGCGCGCCTGATAAGGCTGCAAGCCCACGGCAGGATGAATCGTTTCGCGCATGATGGCTTCGGGATGGGTCTTGGCGACTTCTTCGATGTCCATACCCCCGGAAGCGCTAGCCATGAAGACAACTTTCCCAACGCTGCGGTCGACAAGAATGCTGAGATAGAGCTCACGTTTGATGTCGAGGCCTTCTTCGATGAGAACACGCTTGACGGTGCGGCCGCCGGGGCCAGTCTGTGCGGTGACAAGATTCACGCCCAGCATGTGAGAGGCGATTTCGGCGGCTTCGTCGGGAGAGTGCGCGAGCTTAACGCCGCCCGCTTTGCCGCGGCCGCCAGCGTGAATTTGCGCTTTGACAACGACCAAGCTGGACCTGAGTCTGGCAGCGCCTTCACGCGCTTCTTCCTTGGAAAAGGCCACTTCGCCACGCGGAGTGGTGACACCGTAGCGCGCGAGAATGGCCTTCGCCTGATACTCATGAATCTTCATCGGGGTTCCGTAGTGTTAGAATTTTTGTGTCGTCGCAAACATTAGAGTGTACAGGGAAAGCCTAAAATGGAGCAAGGTTGCGCGGATTGTGGTTCTGTTGCGGCCGAATGTAGATGACAAAATCACTCATTGATAGCGCCGCGTCGGGGCGCATTTTCTCGCGGGACGACGCCGAAACGGTGATGGAAGAGCTGCTCGCCGGGCGCGTCGAGACGCCGGAAATCGTACGGCTGCTGAGGGCTATGAATGCGCGGCCAGTGCGGGTCGAAGAGTTGGCCGGTTTTGCAAGTGTCCTGCGGCGTCATGCGGCGCGAGTGTTCGCTGATGGGGAGGAGCGTCCCGAGAATCTTGTGGATACGTGCGGAACCGGTGGCAAGGGATTTGCGACTTTCAACATCTCCACCGCGGCGGCCATTGTCGCGGCCGCAGCGGGCGCGCGAGTGGCGAAGCACGGTAACCGTGCGTCGCACTCAGGCAGCGGTTCCGCGGACGTGATTGAAGCGCTGGGCGTGCGGATCGATTTGCCAATCGAGCATTTCGGCAGGGCGATTCGTGAAGTAGGGATCGGCTTCTTTTTTGCGCGGGCCGCACATGCTGCGGCGCGTCACGCCGCGCCAGCACGCAAAGAGATTGGCGTGCGCACAGTCTTCAATCTTCTCGGGCCTTTAACGAATCCCGCCGGCGCGCGAGCCCAGGTTGTTGGCGTTCCGTCGTCAGAGCTGATTGACTTGGTTGCGGCGACGCTTGCCGAACTCGGCGTAGAGCACGCGTTTGTAGTTCACGGTGCAGGCGGATTGGATGAAATCTCGCTCGCCGGAG
>WNFS01000922.1_pt1 | contig 21494 bp, 17 predicted proteins | sample 5400141 | NCBI WGS metagenome assembly WNFS01 (sample SAMN13153358, study PRJNA577476) | soil metagenome | isolation source: 60 cm saprolite under Madrone tree | place: USA:California | collected 2016-06-14
GAGCACACTCTACAGCAAGCCTTCCTGGCAAGTGGGGACCGGCGTGCCAAACGATGGCAAGCGCGACCTCCCGGATTTCGCCCTCGATGCTGCTGCAGGCCATGACGGCTACTTGTTATGCCAGGACGGTATTTGCACGACCAACGCAAACGGGCAGCTCATCAACGCGGAACTCGTCGGCGGCACATCCGCGGCCGCTCCCACTTTCGCCGCCATCCTGGCGCTGATCGCGCAGAGCACGAATTCCCGCCAGGGCCAGGCCAACTTTGTTCTCTATCCTTTGGCCGCCGGTCAGACTGCTGCGAACTGCAACGCCAGCACTCCGCCACAATCTCAATGCATCTTCAACGACATCACTTTGGGAAATAACAATGTCCCGGGACAGACCGGCAACTCTGCGGCTGCAGGATACGATCTGGCAACGGGTTGGGGCTCCGTCAATGCGGCAAATCTTGCGGCGAATTGGCAAAACGTAATACTTCGTTCGACGGTGACCAAGCTTCAGCTTTCGTCTGCAAACTTGACGCACGGGCAGCCTGCGACAGCTTCTGCGACCGTAGCTCCAGGTGTTGGCACGGGAACACCCAGCGGTGATGTGTCCCTGCTTGCGGGAGGGTCGCAAGGAGTGAATCTCGGAAACCTCAACAACGGGGCGGTTTCCGGCGCGGTCGACAGTTTGCCCGGAGGAACGTACTCCGTTACCGCCAGCTACGGCGGGGACAGCACCTTCGGCGCCAGCATCTCCACAGGCGTGCCAATCTCCATCAATCCAGAGGCCAGCAGCACTACCTTCTCCGCATTCCTCGCTGGTCAGCCGGGAAACCAGTCTTCCCAGGTCAACACGACTTATGGCGGCTTTCTCGATCTCCAGGTAAGCGTTGCCGGCTCTTCCCAGCATGGAACGCCCACGGGAACGCTTACTTTTTCCGATACGTTCAACGGCAACACCAGCACGCTGCTGAGCGTTTCTCTCAACAGCCAGGGCAATGCGCTGGTCCAGGAAACGCTGCTCGCTCTCGGAAATCACACGCTCAACGTCAGCTATCCCGGTGACGCGAGTTTTTCCGCAAGCAGCGCGGGGCCAATAAGCGTCAGCGTTGCCAAAGGGCCGACCACCACGATCCTCTTCATTCCCACGGGAGCTTTACCGAATAGTTCTGTTGTTCTTCAAGCCATCGTGCTTCCCAACGGCGCGATCGATCCCACTGGGACGGTGCAATTTTTCACGGGGAAAACGGCATTGGGGATTCCAGTGCAGGTGAGGAATTTAATCGCGACGCTGACGACCACTCAATTGCCAACCGGGTCGGACAGCATCACCGCGGCATATTCCGGCGATCCGAATTTCGTCGGTTCTACTTCCGCTGCCGCCATTCTGGTTGTCGGCAATCCCGACTTTCAAATTTCCGCCAATCCAGGAAACGTTGCGATCTCCGCTTCCGGTCCCGGCGTGACCAATCTTTTGCTTACTCCCGGCCCTGGATTGGGCTTTGTTGGCACCGTTTCGCTTAGTTGCTCAGGACTCCCCTTGGGATCTTCCTGTACATTCCAGCCTGTCGAGCCCAATCTCGATGGCTTTACTCCCTTAACGGTCGCTCTCCACATCAGCAAACCGGCCGCCGTATCGGCGGCGATCCGAAGGCCTCTTCAGAACGGCGCTCGGAGACTTCCAGGTTCGTTTGCAGGCGTAACCCTGGCCTGCGCCATTCTCTTGGCGTGGCCCAGGAAGAGGCGTTCGTGGCAACTCGGCGCGCTGTTGTTCATTCTCGCATTGTCGGGAGCGATGAGCGGATGCAGTGGGGGCAAAAGCGTGTCTAACGCGCCAAGTGGGCCGTCCACGAGTGCTTTCGTCGCGACAGTGACCGCCACCGGAGGCGGGGGAGCGCAAGCCGTCAGCCACAGCGTCACTCTCGCAGTGACTGTTCAATAGCGCGTCACCAGAGCAATTTCAGCCCGAATTGCACCTGGCGTGCAGTGGTCGACGTGCTTGTAATCACGCCTGCCGTGGGCGAGACCCCTGAAGGTGTAAAGACAACTTCGTTCGGCATGTTGAAATTTGCGCGATTGAGAAGGTTGAAGATCTCTGCCCGGAACTGAAGGCTCATCTTCTCGCGAATCCGGGTGTCTTTCAGGACGGAAAAGTCCCACGTGGCGAGGCCTGGCCCGATTAGCGTATCCCTCCCCACGTTTCCGTAAAAGCCGCCGTTTGCGGGGGTGTTGGCGGGAGCGAGAAACGCGTTCGGGTTGAACCATTTTGCGGGCGTTCCGAGAACCACGGGGCCCGTAAAGGCCGGGTTTGCGAAAGGACGCACGGGATTCCTGGTATCTCCGTTGTTCGAGGGGTTGTAGCTAAGCTGCGGCGAAAAGGGGAAGCCGCCTTGGGCGGTAACGATGGAGTTGACGCTCCAGCCGCCCGCCGCGGCGTTTCGGAAACCGCTCAGGTCGCCAAGGAACCTCTGACCGCGCCCGATGGGCAGTGAGTAGGACGCGCTGACGACTCCCATATTCCGCACGTCGTAGGTCGCCAGTCCCCAATCAGAACGAAGATTGAACGGATTGGAGGCCAGCGCGGGGCCTCCGCCCGAGGTCGTTGCGTTCAATGAGTCGCCGTCGTCAAGCGCCTTGGAATAGGTATATACGCCGCGAAGCGTCAAGCCTGCGCTGAAACGCCGGTTCACATCTACTTGCAGCGCGCTGTAAGAACTAACTCCTTCGGAGAACCAGGACCATGTGTTCGCCAAGGTCGGGTTGGCTCGGGTTGTCGTGGGAACGAAATACGCGCCGGCGGGAACCGGCTTCCCAGCCAATCCAGCAGGGAACGTGGCTGGATAAACCGCTGGACATGGCGCCGCGGGGCAGATCACTGGAAATGGTTCGTTGGCATCAATCCCGACCATTTCGTGATAGCCGTGAGAGCCGACGTAGCCTACCGTTAACGACGTATTGGGCGAAAGCTGCTGCTGAATCCGTAAGGAATACGAAATTAGCGTGGGCGTCTTCATATCCGGCTGAATGCCGCCGGGCACGAGCTTCGCTGTGGCGGGGAAAGGGCCGGCAGGATTGAGCGGGAGCTGCGCAACCGTTAGCGGAGCGCTGTACGTCGGGTTGAAAGGCGCGTTTTGATCGGTGCGGTAGCCGAGGGCATCCTGCAGATCGGTGTACATCCCGAAACCGGCGCGAAAAACCGTTTTCGAACCAAACGGGCTCCAGGCCGCGCCGATTCGAGGTTGCGGCAGGAATTTCGCGTTATTCACAGTGAAGAGAGCGTCGCCGATGTGCGATTGCGAGGAGATGATTCCATTGTTGAACATGTAATTGGCGGCGCGGCCATGTGCTTCATTCCAGCCGGTTGTGAATTCGTCGCGGAAACCGAGCGACAACGTGAGCTTGCGGCTCAGCCGGATCTCGTCTTCCGCGTACCACGCGCCGAACAAGGAGCGCCAATTCATCTCCGTCGGCGACGGATCGAACAAGAAGCTGGAGATCGTGCCCTGCAAAAATGTCTGCAAACTTGTGAACGTCGCTTGACCAAATTGGCTGAGCGCAATCGTTTCGTTAGATTGGAACGGCTGAAACCATGCGCCAAAGCTGAGCTGATGCCTGCCGCGTGTGAGAGTCACGCGATCCTCGAAGGTGTACAGATTCCTGTGGACGCGCAGATTGCTGCCATTGTTGCTGCCCGCCAATCCCAGCTGGGCCTGCGGATTCGACGCCGCGCTTCCTCCGACGACGACCGCGCCAACGGGCAACCCCGTCAGAAATCCCGGAACGCTCGCCGCCGGAGTGCCGGGAGTCGGTGCGCCCGTAAAGAAATACCCAGCCCGCGTGAAGCCGAATCTCGCGGTATTCAAAAGCCCGGGCGAAAACAGGTGGGTCTCTTCCGCGCTCAGTACTTGCTCGCGCAGAGACTCAATATCGCTGCTGAAGGAATCTGCGGGAGTTGCCGTCACGTCTCGTCCATCGTCGACGGTGTAAATCGCGGAGAGCGAATCGCGCTGCGAAAAAGTGTGGTCAAGTCGGACGGTTCCGAAATCTTCGCGTATGGTTTGCAGCGGGCTGCTGAAGACTTCCGCGATTCCGTTGAAATCGGGCGCTCCGGCGGGAGCCGTAGGCCACAGATTCAGCAGAGGTTGAACACTTGCGACTGCGGCGGCCCGCGACGCTGCATCTGGAACGAATGCCGCGGATGTTTGGTGAAGATTCTGCCGGAAGCCCTCGTAGTTAGCGAAGACAAACGTATTGTCTACCCGGATGGGGCCGCCCACGGACGCTCCAAACTGGTTGCGCTGAAAAGGTGGCGCGGAGCCTTGGTCGAAGAAGTTTGCCGCATCCAGCGCGTTGTTGCGCAGGAATTCGTACACCGAACCGTGCCACTGGTTGCTTCCCGATTGCGTCACGATGATCACTTGCCCGCCCGGATGCTTGCCCAATTCCGCGCTATAGGTATCGCGCTGTACGTTAAACTCGCGCACCGCGTCAACTCCCAGCAGCATCCCGCTCGTTCCGCCCGGCTGCATGTTGTTCTCCGCGGCGCCGGAAAATTCAACTCCATTTAGCAGAAAGATGTTTTGCTGCGGCCGGTTGCCGGAGACGGCGAAGTTGTTGGCCGTCGTAGAATTCGAAATCCCCGTCCCGCCCGTCTTCTGCGAGGTAAAGTTCACGATCCCCGGATTCAGCTGGAGCAGCAGATCGTAGCTGCGTCCGTTCAAGGGAAGCTGTTTCACCTGTCGCTCTCCGACCACCCCGGAGATATCTCTCGTCGTGGTGTTGACGACTGGCTCTTCCTCCTTCACCGTGAGCTGTTCTTTCATCTCACCCACTCGCAGCGTCAGGTCCACTCCCGCCTCTTGTCCCACGGCCAGATGAATCCCGCTGCGAATCTGTTCCTGGAAGCCGGTTTTGGAAGCGCTGATCTCGTATTCACCCACCGGCAATGCCAGCACCTGATAACGGCCCGCATCGTCTGACACGGTGCTCCGGATCGCTCCTGTTTCCACGTTTTTCACGGTGATGGCGGCAGACGGAACCCGCGCACCGGAAGTGTCCGTAACCAGTCCCGCGAGGCTCGCAGACACTTGAGCGTGCAGGCTCGGCACGCCGCACAGGAGCAGAAAAAGAAGAGTGCATAGCTTGTTTTTGCGCATGAGGAAACTCCCTGTGCCGAAGTGATAATTCAATACGGTTTACAGCGTGATGTCAAACCGACTTAATACGGATAGACCGTATGCGGATTCATGCGGATTGGCCGTGGAAAAATCACATCGGACAGTCGTGGAGCCCGGCGCCTTCCTTTTTTGGAATCTGATTAAGACGAGCCGCGTGAGTTGGCAATCACGGGCACACAGGCGAACCGGTCGGGCACTGCGCAAAACCTTGGAAGGAAAGAGCGCCGCATTCCCCTCGCCTCCAGTCTCATTCCTATTGGGTCACCGTATCGTTTCGGTACGGAACTCTGGGGTTCACCTGACAACAGCAATTCTGGCGTCCGCGCCACGCGCCTGGCTAGGCTCTGGAGCTCGCTTCTTCTCTCAGTCGAGGAACCGCTCTGTTAAGGCGGAATTGATGCAGCCCGGTCTTCGTCTTTCCAACCAATTCGGCTCGAAGGCAACAGGATGAGAACGATCAGACTCGCCAGTTGCAGCAACCGCACCAGAAGGATAGCGCTATCGTTCAACGTTCTCTTAAGCGCTACCTGTTTGCCGGAATCCTCATTCCACTCCAGATCGCACTTCTCCACAAAAAAACTTTCAGCGCTGTCCCATCCGGATACTTCTAACTCATACAGGCGTGCTACAGGAAAACGGTCGTAGTGCAGCATCCAAGGCCTCCGCAGCAGGCAAATGCAGGCCAAGAACCAATCGCGGCGCCCCATATCTTACTGAAAATCAAAATGTTGCCTGGGTGGTAGTGTGGGTAGAATTTTCGCGGAAATGACACTCCACTGCGAAGTGTTCAGATTCGGGGCGCTAGACGCTGCCTGGAAGCAAAAGACCGCTCATAAACTCATAAATCGGACCATAGATGTAACGAAAAACGAGGAGGCCCACCAGCAGTCCCGCCATCGCAAAGCTATTGCCGCGCAGCCAGTCCAAATAGCGCTGCGCTGTCTTTTCGCTCATGAAGAGCAAGATCACCGTGCTGCCGTCGAGCGGCGACACTGGAAGCAGGTTGAAAGTGCCCAACAGCAAGTTCAACGAGAAGAAAATCAGCAAAGTCGTCGCTGCGAAATCACGACGGCCCGTGATGGCGTCGGGATGAAACCACCCTTCGGCGGCTCCCAACTGCAGTCCGGCAACAGCGATGAGCATCAACAAAAAATTTGCCGCCGGTCCGGCAAGAGCCATCCATCCCGACCGCCGCGGATGCCGCCGTTCCCAAAGCGGATCGTAGGGCGCGCTGGCCCATCCCATCATCCCATTTCCATGCATCATGACGTACGAGAGGATCGGAATCACAATCATGCCCCAGGGTTCGCGCCGCATGTGGGGCACGGGATTCAGCGAAACCTGGCCGCCCTGCGCCGCTGTGTCGTCGCCTCCCATCTTGGCGACAAGAGCGTGCGCGGCCTCGTGACACGTGGTCGAAAAGAGAAATGCTACGAACCAAATGAATCCGAAAACGAGAAGTTGAGGATTGATGTCCGGCAATGGATCTGGCCCTTTCGTCTGCTCAGCCCAAGCAGACTAGAGGTTGTCTCCGAGCTTTGCAAGCCGCGGCCGTTCACCCGGCCCGCAAGAGGAAATGCGCGCAATGCGCGTGTCAGTGGTAAACTCCAGCCATGGCCACCAAAACAAAGAAGAAGAAAAAGCACACCAAATCCAAGAAGGCCCTGAGCCGGAAGCCTGGGCTTAAGAAAAGCGCAGCGAAGATCGCTGCGCGCGCCAAAAAAACAACTTCAAGAAAGAAGAAGAGGCTCCAGAAGAACAGATCCCGCGGCAAGAGCGACAATGTGGAGACGGTGGTGTTCCAGCCCAAGGGGCTGGGCGCGCGCTCCGGCGGCCAGTCTGGCGATCTGCAGGGCTTGTCAAACCGTGAAGGCGCGGATTCAGAAAGCGTGGGCGAATTGCTCGAAGAAGGTAACGCCTTCGAGGCTGAAGTCGTGAAGGGCATCGAAGATGTTCCCGACGCCGATGAAGGCGAGATAAGGACGCGCGAAGTTCCGGAGGATGACGTCCCGGACGAGTATCTCGAAAAGGATCAGTAAGGGCACAGCAAGCCCGCAAGCCATGGACGACGCTAAGTGGAAGGGATTCGTCTTTCGATGAAGATTCGCAAATCGCATTCGCGCTCATCGCAGTCATTTTGTTGGCCGTCGCTGCGCATTCTCAGAACGATCAAAACGCCGGACCACGAATATCCCTCCTGGTTGGAACTGCGCGAGGAAAATGGTCGACTCAAAGCTGAAATGGTGGGCCGCTGGGGAAACGCCCGCCCGCTCGCCAGTGCGGAGCTGTCGAACGGCCGCCTGAAGTTGGTCTCTCCCAAGGAAGAGGAAGGCAGCAAAGTCGACCTGGTTTTTGAAGGGGCGCTCGCCGGGAAAATTCTCTCAGGCACCACCAACGGACCTGACGGCAGGCCCTGGCAATGGACCGGCCACAGAGCACCGGCCCTCAAAAGAACAAGCCCGCCAAGCTGGTCAGCCGCAATGCCTCTCTTCAACCGAAAGGATTTAACCGGTTGGCACGAAGACAAGCCCGGCACGTCGCCCGCATGGAAAGTCGAAAACGGCGCGCTGATCACTCCAGGCAATGGCCCCGAACTGATCAACAATTCCAAAATGGTCACCGTCGTCCAAAACGGCAAGACCGTCATCGACAACAAGGAAATCCCCGGCATCACCGGCGGCGCCCTCGATAGCCACGAAGAACTGCCCGGCCCCATCTACCTCCAAGGCTCCGAAAAAGACCACGTGCTGTTTCGCAGCATTGTCCTCACTCCCGCAGCCAAGTGAACGTTCCTTCGAGCGGCTCACAAATTCATCACCGGGTCCATCACAAAGAGAGAATTCGAATAAGCCAGATCAGAGAATGGCTCGCCGCCCACGTGCATACACCCAAAGAAGGCTGAGGAGGTTCAACGCTGGGCCATAATCTCGCCAAGACAATTTCTCAATCCGAAGCCCCTCGGATGCTCGAGGAACCAAACCAACGCTGACACATTCCTCCGGTCAAGATGTAAGATGTCCGCCGAGAGGGAGTCCAAATGCTGAGAATTCTGAAATTTGCGCTTGCCCTTGCATTCAGCATAACGCTGGTTGCGGCGAGACCTGTTGCGGGCCAGGAGCGCCCGATCGTTCTGAGGGCCGCGACTGTGCTAGATGGCAAGGGCCAAATCTTGCGCAACACCATCATCGTGGTCGAAGGCGGAAAAATCGCACGTATCGGCGGTGAGTTACCTGCAGGCGCGACTACCTACGATCTCACGACCTTGACGGTCACGCCCGGCTGGATCGACACGCACGCGCACATCTTCTGGCACTTCGATAACGGCCGCCTCGCCGGAAAAGACGAGCCGCCCGTTCGCGCGATGCTCCATGCCGCGGACAATGCTATCCTCACGCTCAACGCTGGTTTCACCACGATCCAAAGCCCCGGCTCGCCTGAAGACAAAGACTTGCGCGACGCCGTCGCCCGCGGAGTCATTCCCGGTCCGCGCATCCTGACGTCGCTCGAGCCCCTCACCGAGCAGAGCGGCCGACCAGAAAAACTGCGCGAACTGGTCCGCGAAAGAAAACAACAAGGCGCCGACTTCATCAAACTCTTCGCCTCAAAAAGCATCCGCGAGGGCGGCACGCAAACGATGACAGACGAGCAGCTGCAAGCAGCGTGCGGCGAAGCCAAATCGCTCGGATTGCGCACGATCGTTCACGCGCACTCGGCGGAATCGGCGAAGGCCGCCACGCTCGCCGACTGCACCACCATCGAGCACGGCGCTTATGTCACCGACGACGTCTTCGCGCTCATGGCCCAGCGCGCCACCTACTACGACCCCAACATCGGTCTCGTGCTGCAAAACTACCTCGAAAACAAAGGAAAATTTCTGGGCATTGGCAACTATAACGAACAAGGCTTCGCCTTCATGGAGAAGGGCATTTCCATCGTCCTCGACACTTTCAAGAAAGCACTCAAACACAAAGATCTAAAGATTGTTTACGGCACCGATGCCGTTGCCGGCGCGCACGGTCGTAACTACGAAGAATTCATCGCGCGCGTGAGGGATGGCGGGCAAGACCCCATGGCCGCCATCATGTCCGCCACGTCGATCTCCGCGGAATCTTTGGGCCTCAAAGATAAAATTGGCGCGATCGCTCCGGGTATGGACGCGGATATTATCGCCATGGACGGCGACCCGCTGCATGACCGAACCGCCGCGCGCCGCGTCGTCTTCGTGATGAAGGGCGGCAAAGTCTTCGAAAACCTTGCAAGCGATGCGAAAAGATACTCCGCGCAATAATCCGCCAGTCCTGCGTTAGCGAACCAGGCTCCACGGATAGATACCCACATTAATCTTCATAATGAAATAGCTGAAGCCTCCCGCGTCCGGCTTCGGTTGGTGCGGCGTGTCCGGCGGAATCAACAACCAGTCGCCGGCCTTAACCTTGAATGCTTGTCCCCCGATGATTGGTTGCCCGCGATACTCGCCCGGCACAGGACCGTCCTTATCCATCAGATTTTGCCGGTTCGCAATTTTTCCGCCCACGATCATCTCTCCCGTCCCGCCGGTAATCACATAGAAATCGTAAGCCCCGGCGTGCATTTCGGCGTCGTCCCACACGCTGTTCACTTTTGTCAGGCTCAACACCGGCTGCTCGCGGTGCATGCGGTACAGCATGAACATGCTGAAATTCCGCGTCTGGATATGCACGGGCCCGCCACCGATCGACTGCGAACTTCCGCTGCCCGCCTGCGCTACCATTTTCGCAGCCTTCTCCGCCATTTCTGCATGCGCTTTCTTTATGTCGTCGATGTTCCAGTACGTGACGGGAGGAGCATCGGGTGCAAGTGCAGGCTGCCTCGGCGAGTTGTAGCCGAAAGGCATCACTTCCGCTTTGTTCTCCTGTTTATTTTCCTGAGCTGCGGCGTTCGGAACGAAAGAAAAATTGTCAATGTGCCCGCTTGAAACCCGTTGTGGATTCGGCTTTGTCGCGTAGCCCGCCACATAGCCGCCGAACGCCGCCACAACTGCAATCACGGGAATTATGATTTTTCTGCTCTGCATGGATCGAGCCTCCCTTGATGAAATTGCGCAGACCTTCATTGATGCAACGACGAATGCTTGAAAATCTATGACTATTTCTTTGCTTCCGGTTTCACCGCTTCGAACCGAATCTCTTTCAAAAACTCCGTCTGCCGCGAAAGCTCCGTCTTTCCAGTAGGAAATTTATTCGCGCTCAACACGAATGCCAGAACGTCCGCGTTTTGCTGCCGGTTCAATTTGCCGGGAGCGTTTTGCGGCATCGTTTTGCGAATTCGTTCGAATAGATCTCCCAGCGTCAGTCCATTCCAATTCGAAAGGAACGCTCCGCCCGTAAGCGGTGGTGACGATTCGCCGCCCGCGAGCGCAACCCCGTGGCAGGCCTTGCATTCTTTTTGATACACGGCGTCGCCGCGTTTTGCCTGTTCCTCTGTGTACGAGCCGTCCCACACCGAGCGCGTTTCCGTCGCCACTGGCTCTTGAGCGCGAAGCGCACCGCGTGCGGCCGAAATGGACACCACACCAGCACATGCGACCAGCAAATTCCAGAGTTTCACGCCGCCACTCCCCTCATTCGCCCGCCGAAGGCAACGTGTACGCAATATATTCCCCGGAGTACGGCCCGCCGCTCACCGCCACCACGATGTACTGTTTGCCATTCACCATATACGTCATCGGTGTTCCGCTCTGCGGTGCAGGCATATACACGGCCCCAACTTCTTTCCCGGTTGCTTTGTCATATGCGCGCAGCATCGCTCCCCGCGGATGATCCGCCGTCGTCGTCACCTGTCCTTCGCCGGCGATCACTAGCGTCTTCGTAATCAACGTGCCGATGTTGTAGGTCTGCTGCCCGGTTCGTGCAATATTCATCCCTTTAAACCCCGAATAGTTCCGCACCACATCGGGGGTTTCGCCATGCGCGATCTGCCACACGAATTTCCCTTCATCGAGGTTAATCGCCGTGATCGTTCCGTAAGGCGGCTTGATCAACGGAAGGTCATTGACATTCAACCGCACAAATCCCCCGCCTGATGCTTTCTTGGGAGGCATCGGAGAATCGGCGCCCGCATTCTCTCCCGGTCCCCGCATGATGCCTACTTCTTGCCCGTCCACTCCCGCGATATATCTCAAATCCGAAATTTCCTTGGGAGCAGGTACCAATCCAATCGGCTCTACGCAAGCGTTGCATGCATACGCATAGACGATGTGCGTTTCGGGATCGTACGAGCCGCCCGGCCAATTCGTTCCGCCGGAAGCTGTTCCCAATGTCAGTGTTCCCAGAGGACCATCCGCTTTGCTCGCCACCGGCGGCGTAAACACGGGACCCAAGTGGTACTTGGAAACAATGGCCTTCGCCTTCTCGCGAAGATCGGGATTGAAGTCGATCAAATCATCGACCGACACACCATTGCGGCTATACGCTGGCGGCTTTGTCGGAATCGGCTGCGTCTGCGAATACCACTCTCCCGGCACGCTGCCCACTTCCACTTTTCGCTCTTCGATCGGCCACACCGGCTTGCCCGTCAGGCGATCGAAAACATAAAGAAAGCCTTGCTTAGAAGGCTGCGCCACGGCCTTTATCGGCTTCCCGTCCACCACAATGTCCGCAAGAATAGGCGCGGACGAAATATCCATGTCCCACAGCGGATGATGCACCAATTGGAAGTGCCACTTCCTCTCCCCCGTCCTCAAATCCACGCAGACCAAAGTCTCGCCAAACAAATTATTCCCAGGCCGGTGCCCGCCGTAGTAGTCGCTCGTGGGCGATTCGACCGGCAAGTAGACCAGGCCGAGTTGTTCATCCACCGTGATTTGCGTCCATACGCCCGTGTTGCCTGTGTACTCCGCGGAATCATTCAGCCAAGTGTCGTGGCCAAACTCACCTTTTTTCGGGATCGTGTGAAATATCCAGAGTCGCTTTCCCGTGTGCACGTCGAATCCGCGCACATAGCCCTTATTATTTTTCATGCTCTTTGGCGTCATGCCTTCGCGGAACGCCGCGCCCACGATCACCATATCTTTCGCCACGACCGGCGCCGATTGAATCCCGATTTCACCCGTAGTTAAGTTCGGAAAGATGGTCTGATCGTCATCGAGTTTCAAATCGAGCGCACCGCGGTCTCCGAATGACGACACGGGCGTTCCGGTTTTCGCATTCAAGCAGATCAGCTGGTAGCCCGGCGTCACATAGAAAATTCGCTCTTCTTTGCCGTCTGACCAATAAGCCAAGCCTCGGCCCGAAAGTTGCCTTGGAGCGGCTCCGCCGCGCGCGCCTTCGTGCTCGCCATGTATCCAAAGCAACTCCCCGGTAGCCGCATCCAGAGCGATCACCGCGCGTCGTGAACCCGCCGTCGCGTACAAAACGTCGTTCACCATCAGCGGCGTGCCTTCGAGCTTGTACTCCGGGCGGTTGCCGAAATTATCCGTCTTGATGCGCCACGCGATTTCCAAATCGCTGAAATTGGAAGCGTTGATCTGGTCCAGCGGACGATAGTGCGTGCCTGCTAAGTCGGCTCCGTAGCTAGGCCACTCCGTATCCTTGGCACGGTATTGTGCGGAAACCGGCGACAGCAAAAACACAAGCCACGCCGTGATGCCGGCGAAAAGCCCAGCGCTGCCCCGCAAAACAGCTTTGTGCCGCGCGATCATTTTCCTGCCACGCATCTTCAGCCCTCCGCCGCATTCCACATCTCGATCTGCACTTTGCACAGCACTCATCCCATTTTTTTAATTTCTTCCAACGCTTCCTTGATTTTTGCTTTCTGCTCATCTGTGACATCGGAATTGGGCGGCCTCTGATAAAACTGGCGCGTCCCCATTTGCAGGCTGAGAGCGTACTTCATCGGCCCGTATTCATCGACGCCCCCCGCACGCAGCAGCTTCAGCGCTGTCTCCAATTTCGCCAACGGCTCCGCAATGTCTTTTCCAGCTCGCTTCGCCGCAAACACCGCAGCGATCAGCGCCGTGAAGTTATTGCCTTCCGCCAGAATCGCTCCCATTCCGTTGTCCATCGCGTATTTCAAGTTGTGCGTTGTTCCCGTGCGCATGTTTAGCTTGGGGAATTCCGCCACAAACTTGTGATACTCCTCTTCATCCGAACTTGAGTCCTTAATCCCTGCGAGATTCGCATACTTCTCCAGGCTGTGCATCAACTCGATCGAAATGGGAATGCCCGTCGCAAACGGAATGTGATACAGGTTGATGGGAATTGTCACTTTTTCAAAAATCAACGAAAAATATTTGGTCAACCCTTCCACGCGCGGGTGTTTGTAGTAGAAGGGCGGCACAATCAGCAATCCATCCGCGCCGTTTTCTTGTGCATGCTTAGATAATTCCAGCGTCTCTGGAAAATTCGCGGTTCCGGGCGACACGATAATGTTCAAGCCGTTCCTGTGCTTGAAAGCGCTCTCGGCAATTTTCTTGCGTTCCTCCACCGAAAACGAAGGAAACTCTCCTGTGGTGCCGAGCACCACGACTCCATCGGCCCCTTTGTCCTTCAGGTACGCCAGTACGTCTTTGTACAGCTCGGGATCGAAATTCAGATTCTTGTCGCAGGGGGTCGAGGCCGCCACCCAGAACAATTGTTTTTCTCCGGGCGCCGGCGCAACGTTAGGCATCGCCGGAACACCTCCGTGCGCTTCCGGAATTGTCGTTTCTCCGACTACTCCGAGCGCTGCTGCCGCACCCATAGCTCCTAGAAAGGTTCTGCGCGTCGTTTGCATTGATGGATCCTCCGGGAAGTTGTCGGAAGTCTAAGTCAGTCCGCTCCAAGACACAAAGGGTTAGTTCTCTTAATGCGCATCTGCCAATTCCGCGACGCCGCCTCCGCTAGGAAGACCCTTTTCAGCCGAAGTGCGCGTTTTCGCAGATGCCAGCTGGAATAAATGACCGAAAACGCGACGCCGCGTCCCAAAAGCGGACGCTCCGTTGCAGAGACCATTTCCCATTCTTGCCGAATAATCTTTTGTTTTCAATGCTTTAACGAGCGGGCTAGGTGGCTCTCTGGGTGCGACCTTGCCTCCCATCATGAGCGCCGCAACCCTAGCATTGGACGCCCACAAATTCGAAGCAGCAGTTGCAAACAACATCCATGCCGCCAAGCGCAAGGCTCTGGCTGACGCCCGGTTGGGCGACGGTGAGGCCTTTGCCGAAATCGTCCTTCCCTATGGACCGGGACTCTACCGGCGCGCCTTGCGTCTGACCGGCAACGCGGCTGACGCCGAAGACGCACGCCAGGAAGCTCTCCTAAAGGCGTTTTCCCGCCTCAACCAGTTTGCCGGCCAGCAAGACGAAGGTAAAGACGACCTTCACGCCTGGGTTTCGCGCATCACGACGAATGCTTCCATCGACTTGATTCGGCAGCGCCGCGAAGGGAAGTACGTCTCGCTCGAAGAACCCGGGATCGCGCCAGAGGACACGCTCGGCAGCCGACTACCCGCCCGCATCGACAATCCCGAAGAGCGCTACGCGCGCCGCGAGCAGCGTGTGCTGATTGCGGGCGCCATTGCGCGTCTCGCGCCGGACTTGCGCCAAATCTGTTTGCTGCGCGATGTCCTGCAATATTCCACGCACGAAGTAGCCGCGCGTCTGGGAATCTCAACGGTGGCCGTGCGCCTGCGGCTCTTTCGGGCGCACAGAAGGCTGCGCGACAGCCTTCGCGACCGCTTGCGGCAGAAGCAGCGTTGCTCAATCTCACACGCGACGGCCCTGTGCGTCACCAAGCCGGCTAAGTCGAACCGCCGTGAAGAATTCCTGCCAATGAATTCCCAGGCCGAGTTTGCCTGCGGCGATTGACAGACTCAATCCACAAAACTTTTCCCCCAGGCCTCGCAGAATTCCTCGGCGTCAAACGCAGTAGCCGTCAACGCGCCGCTAGGTTCTCCACGCCTGACGAAAGAAGCAGGCGCTTAGGGCCGCTAACGAACGGGCTCCCACGTTCGTAGAAGCGAAACAATTTGTCGGCTGCGCGAGTGATCCCGATGCGAACGGTACTCTCAACGGCCAATTCAGCGCCGCCCCCCTGCTTGCTGGATTGGGAAGACACTAATACGCCCAGCCACAGCGGCCCGCGCGAGAAAAGATCAAGTCCATCCAGACGCCGATCGATCCGCAGCGCCGCAGCAAGCCGTCCAGGCCCGCGCGTGAGAGCAACTAATTCCGTGCTCTTTCGATGCCGCTGCATAAGCTCGATTCCCTCAAGAGGCTCCAGCGCGCGAATCAGTACTCCGCCGCCAACGCCCGCGCGCTCGCTGGAAATATTCAGCATAAAGTGCATGCCGTAATTGAAATAGACGTACACGTGGCCATGGCGGAGAAAGAGTGAGCGGTTGCGAGGTGTAGGGCCGCGAAAATGATGCCCCGCGGGATCTCCTGGTGGATAGCCCTCCGCTTCCACGATTCTCCCGCTGAGCCGTCCCTCTGGCAAATCGTGAACGACGACCTTGCCGATTAAAAACCGTGCGAGTTCCAAAGTGTCGCAGGGTAGTTCTTTTCGTGTGACGCGGCGAAGTTTGAATGGAGGACGTTCCACGGCCTACTGCGAGCTTACATCGGGCGGCTCGTTGTTAAAAAGGCGCGCGAGTTCCGCATGATCAATCACCACCGCGGGATCCAACTGAATGGCGTCGAAGTATTTCTTTTGAAAGGCGTCGCCCGATTCCGACGGGGCAAACATTTTGCGTGCGAGCGAAATGGCCGTGCGGACGTCTTCGGGCTTGACGGGATTTTCACCCGCAAGCGTTTCGTCGAGGCGAACGACAAACTCGGAAATGTTGTGGAGCCACCCGAATTGCTGGTGGTCAATGACCAGCCGGAAGAGTTCTCCCACAGTAACTTTGCCGTTGGCGCGTTCGTATTCGCGCCGTTCCATATCGAGAAGCGTCTTGTGAAGACGCAGCAATCCGAGGCGCAGCGTGATGAGCTTCTCGCGGGCTGCTTCGTTCGCTTCTCTTCCTGATGAGTTGGCGTCTGGAGGGTTCATGTCCCGTGCAAGTTTTATTGTCCGACAGATTGCAGCCAATTTCCACACGAAGCCTGGCAACCGACTCCAGACAGCATCAAATCGTAGGGGCACGGCATGTCGTGCCCTCTTCGTTCAAATCTAGATGACTTCCTGAATGCGGAAGGTTTTCACTCGTGGTACCGCTTCTCCCCGACGGGCAGGGCGATCGGCAGTCGGTTCTGCGGTGGCGGCAACGGACACGTGGCAAACGGCGTGTAAGCGCAAGGCGGATTTTCCAGACGATTCAAATCCAGCCAGAGCTCGCCCGGCTGGTCGACGCCGTTGCTAGGCAAAACGGTGTAGAGAAACCGGCAGGCCTTGTACGTCGTCGTAGCGCTCGTGGTGTCGCGAAGAATGAAAAAAAGCTGCGTCGCCGCTGGATCTTCGAGGACCGGCTCCAGCCGGTACGTTTTGCCGTCCAAAACGAATTCCGCGGCTCCTGGAACAGGCTGCGCATAAGTCGTCCCTGCCAGTGTCGCCAGCGTGATGGATTTAGGCGGATGGTAAGGAATCCATTTTGCCTTTACGCGATATTTCCCGTCCGGCTCGTACCATTTCAATCCATGAAATCCCACGAGCGTCGGCGACTTGGAGTCTTTCACGCGTAGTGCATATCTGTCTTCGCGCCGGATTACATACATGTTGAGAGTCCCGATGGTGATATGAGGCGCATTTCTGTCCTTATCCGCTTCCACGGGCAGAAGCTGCTCCTTGGCCTGGGCATCAGCCACTCGCAAATCTGGAGGAAAGCCCCCGAATGGCGGGAGAAGCTTCACGCTGTTGCCCTCGAGATGCAGAATCCCCATGTGCCCGGCGCTGTTTCCCGCAAGGCGAATTTTGTTGTCGGCCGCAGTGCCGAAAGAATTGTCGCCGGGATGCAGCCACTCTAGGCCCGTGAGCGAAAGCCAGCCCGCGGGCTTCAAAAGATCGTTGACATGCTGCACGCGCCAAGCAGCGAGTTCATGTTCCCAATTCGTATCTCGAGCAAAGGCCTGCGCGGCGAGAAGCACGCAAAGAATCCCCAGCAGTCGCAATTTGTGAAAAAGGCGATGAGTGTGCATGACAGAAATTATACCGTGGCCGAGCCGCACGTGCAGCGCCGTGCTCGCGCACATATACACGCGATGGCAGTTCCGGTGCTCGCGCAAAAAATTTTATTTCGCGTCGTGGAAAATGATCCCCAAGGTGTACCGCGTCCCGCGATGCACGCGGCTCACACCGTGCCGCAGATTGACGCGATAGAACCCGCGTGCACCTTTCACCGGTCGGTATCGCGTAGTGAAAATAATCGCCTGCCCTTGGTTCCCGCCCACCACTTCCGCTTTTGATTGCGCGCGCGGCTGCTGCTCCACCAGGATGAACTCGCCGCCCTCCCAATCGCGCCCCGCTTGCCCGAGTAGAAGAACCATCTGCAGTGGAAAGCTCACTTCGCCATAAAGATCCTGATGCAAACAGTTGTATCCGCCCTCTTCATAGTGAAGCATCAGCGGCGTCGGCTTTTTCTGCCCGGCCTTGTGGCATATTTTCAGAAACTCCGCGTGTTCCAACGGATATCGTGTGTGCTCGCCACGTTCGCCCATCGCCTCAGCCCAGCGATTCGCAACTCTCGCTAAATGTGGAAACGCCGCCGTCCGAAGACTCGCAACTACTGGTGGCAACGGGTTCCCAAAATATTTGTAGTCGCCAATTCCAAAACGGTACCGCTCCATGATGATGTGGCTGCGAAAATGTTTCTCGTCGTTATACAGCCCAACCAGCTCCGCGCATTCCCCCGCCGTAAGAAGCGGAGCAGTCACAGCGTACCCCCGAGCGGAGAGCAACTCTTCCGCAGCCTCCCAGTCCAACGCACCGACTCTCTCTTCAACTGCATAGGTACTTTCACTCGTTAAGTATAAAGCTGTCATATCAACCTTCTTCGTCCCCATCGCTCTCCCCACCTCGGCGACAACTTATTGCAATTCCAGCAGTTAGCGCTATCCGCTTTTGACCATGAAATTATTTTCTGCGTTCAAAGCAAAATTTGCGGCACCCGCGCACCTAACGGCGTGAGGCACCGAACCATCTAATTAAGCGAAAGTAAGAATAGAAATCCTCCGCGGGCCGGAGCGCTCTTTCCAGCGCCCCAGTGCATGGAGAAAATAAAAGGGAGCTGTATATGAAAGTCACCAAGTTTTTCACTCTGTTGGCCGGCAGTTCGTTGTTGTTATCCGCCAGCGCGTTTGCTGGAAAGTCCAACAAAAAGTCGCTCCACATCTACGAAAACGTCACGGTCGAGGGCAAGCAGCTGCCCGCAGGCGACTACCGCGTCGAATGGACGGGGACCGGCTCGGATGTAACGGTAAATATCCTCAAGGGCAAGGATACCGTCGCCAGCGTGCCCGCGCGAATCGTTCCCGTAAACGCCCCCTATAAACAAGACGGCTATACGGCGACAGCGGCAAAAGACGGCAGCCAATCCTTAACGCAGTTTTTCTTCACTGGTGAAAAATTCGATCTCGAAATCGGCCAGGCGTCGAGTGCAAACACGGCGACGGGTGCAGCCACGACAAGCCCGAACTGACGGATTCGCCGCTTCGGAATACGCACCAAACGTGAGGATGCGAAAGGGGCCCAATCAGGCCCCTGCGCGCCTTATGCAGAAATGAAATCAAATTGTGAAGTCTAGGAGTGCGAATCAAGAGTGAAGGCTTCGCGTGACTTTGCGCCATTGTCCGCAGCGTGGAACTGCGCAGCCTCTGTCGAACCGGCCAGCGCCGTTGTCGACGAAGCGCCGCCCGAAACCGCTTGCGCAATTTCGTCAAAGTAGCCCGTGCCCACGAATCGCTGGTGCGTCACGGCGCGGTAACCTAGCTCTTGCGCGGCGAATTCTTCCTGCTGCAGCCTCGAATACGCGGTCATGCCAGCCTGAGCATATCCGCGCGCCAGATGGAACATCGACATGTTCAACGAATGGAACCCGGCTAGCGTGACGAACTGGAATTTGTAACCCATTTTTCCCAGCTCTTGCTGAAAATTCGCGATCGCGACGTCATCCAATTTCTTCTTCCAGTTGAACGACGGCGAACAGTTGTAAGCCAGCAGCTTGCCCGGGAACTTGGCGTGAATGGCGTCGGCGAATTTCCTCGCTTCGCCAAGGTCGGGTGTTGACGTTTCGCACCACAGCACATCGGCGTAAAGCGCATACGCCAAGCCGCGCGCAATCGCCGCGTCGATCCCGCCGCGAAATTGGTAAAACCCTTCCGGCGTGCGCTTCCCGTAGATAAATTCGCGGTCGCGCGGATCGGCGTCGGATAGCAGCAAGCCCGCCGAATTCGCATCCGTGCGCGCAATCAAAATGCTCGGCACGCCGCAAACGTCCGCCGCCAGTCGTGCCGCCGTCAGTTTCTCGATGAACTCTCGCGTGGGCACGACCACTTTCCCGCCCAGATGCCCGCATTTTTTCGCGGACGAAAGCTGGTCCTCGAAGTGAACGCCCGCCGCACCGGCCTCGATCATAGATTTCATCAGCTCATAAGCATTTAGCGAACCGCCGAAGCCAGCTTCCGCGTCCGCCACGATCGGCGCAAACCAATACGTCCCGCTCGGCTTCCGTTCGGCGGATTCGATCTGATCCGCGCGCAGCAGTGCGCGGTTGATGCGCTTCACAAGATTCGGCGCGGAGTCGCACGGGTACAGACTCTGATCGGGATACACGTCGCCCGCTGTATTTCCGTCTGCCGCCACTTGCCAGCCCGAGCCGTAAATCGCTTTCAGTCCGGCTTGCACCATTTCAATCGCTTGGTTCCCGGTGATCGCGCCCAGCGCCGGAACGTATGCGTCGTTGTGCATCAAATTCCACAGCCGCTCCGCGCCGAGCCGCGCCAGCGTATACTCGATCTGAATCGTCCCGCGCAAACGCAGTACGTCATCGTACGAATACGGACGTGTGATTCCCGCCCACCGCGGATTCGTGGTCCAATCCGCATGCGAATGTTTTGTCTTTCCGTTGGCCCCGCTCGTTCCGTTCGATGACATTTCTATCTCCTTGCAAAGAAGTGTTGGCCCCAAACACGTTGTTCTCGTTGATGATCGAGAAACTTTGTCGATCTTTACGCCGGGTTAAATTCGTGCCGCCGGATCATTTCCTCACTCAAGCTGCGCGCCTCGCGGAGCGAAGCCGCAGCCTGCGAATCGTTTGCATACGATGGTTCGCCAAGCAGCCGCTCGAGCTCTTCGTCAAAAAGCCGGCTGATTAATTCCGGTGTATGCCGCGCAGTCGCCCCGCTCTCGTCCAAAATCTCCACGCTGCCCGAATGATTCAAACGCTGCGCGATCATCAAACGATAAATGCGATCCGTCGCCAGGTCTTCCATGTAACCGTCGAGCAGGCTCGCACCTTTCCCGTTCAAAACGCCGTGGCGGTAGCGAATGACGGTGCGAATAGCCGCTCGCGTTCCGGCAAGCGTTCGTTTTCCCACCCCCGTTGGCAGCGGCCGTAGATTCGGATGCGTGTCGTGGCTCTTCGGGCGCGCGCTGAGCTGATTGGGCGCGGGGAATTGCGCAACCGCAATCGGGTTCTGATCGGGATGGCCGGTCCAGGCCCCGTCCATCAATGAGTTCGACTCATTCTTTTTGTCTTCCGCCAGGATCTTCAAAGCCCGCGCATTCAGTTCCGCGTCTTCCCGGCTTGGATATAGCGCGGTCATGCCGCCAATCGCGAGCATGCCGTGTTTGTGGCAAATCTCCGGCATCAACTCGCGCAGATTTTGAAAGAAGGCCACGTTGTGCGGAATCGTGTTGCGGTCCGGCAGCACCCACTCCGGATTTTCCAGATTAAAATGAATCAAGCTGGCCATGTAGTCCCAGCGGCCAAGATTCAGTCCCAGAATATGCTCGCGAAGATTCCACGCAAACTCCTCCATCTGATAAGCCAGCGGATGTGATTCCACCAGCGCCATGCACTTGATCGCGTTCGACGGAAGACCTTTGGCGCGCGCAATCATTTGGAAAAGATCGCGCCACCACAGCGCCTCATCGGCCGACTCTGATTTCGGAATATAGAAGCACAGCGGATGCCGCAGTGCGCTGAAATCCACTTGATACGCGACCATCGCAACGTCGAAGAGGGGCGCAGGCAACAGTTCGCCGTCAAGAATTCCCTCTTGGTGGATATGCAAACCGCGCGGCCGCGTGAAAATCACCGTGCTGCTCGGCGAAATGGCAACTGTCTTTTCACGCTTTCGGTCGTAGTACGTCAGCCGCCCTGCCAGTGCATCAAGAATATTTTCGATGCCGCAAATCGTGTGTTCCCATGAATTCG
>WNFS01001990.1_pt1 | contig 21484 bp, 23 predicted proteins | sample 5400141 | NCBI WGS metagenome assembly WNFS01 (sample SAMN13153358, study PRJNA577476) | soil metagenome | isolation source: 60 cm saprolite under Madrone tree | place: USA:California | collected 2016-06-14
TGTAGTGAGGTGACCAAAACTTCTCGGCAGCGGCGTAGTAACGCTTGTTGAACAAGGTATCGAACGATTCCAGCACCAGCGCTTTGTTTTTCGACTCAACTGTACGATTAATTGCTACGTCAGCCTCCTCCTAAAGCTTTGATCCACCGTCCACAGGGATACTGGCACCGGTGATCCAGCGCGCCTTGTCCGAAGCCAAGAACGCGACTACATCCGCCACGTCCTCCGGCTTGCCGATTCGCTTTAGTGCTTGCATCCCAAGAGTGGCCTCGCGACCTGCTTCAGTCTTAGTGAAGGTCGACATGTCGGTCTCGATCACGCCCGGAGCTACCGCGTTCACGCGAATCCCGCGAGGACCTAGAATCGCGGCCCAGTTCTTGACGAGAGTTTCGATCGCACCTTTGGTCGCCGCGTAAAGAAGGATCGAACGATTTTCCAGATCAGGTTTCCCAACAACAGCTCGCGCTGCCAGAGAAGAGATCAACACAATGTTTGAGCCTTGTCCGAGGATGGGTAGGAGTTGTTGCACCAGGAAGAACGGACTTCGTACGTTCGTCGCAAAGAGATTGTCAAAATCCTCGGCCGTATGATCCTTGATGGTGGCACTCTTACTCACGCCGGCATTGGCGACGAGTATGTCCAGCCGGTCGCCAACGATTGAGCGGGCTTCTTTGGCGAGCGAAGTCGCTCCTTCCGGAGTTGCCAGGTCTGCCCTTATCGCGTCCGCGCGGCCTCCCTTGGAGTGGATGCTCTCGACCACAGAATGGGCTTCCTGGACGGAGCGGCCGTAGTGAACCAATACATGTGCACCCGTCTCAGCAAGCGCCAATGCAGTGGCTCGTCCAATCCCACGGGAAGCCCCCGTCACCAGTGCAGTTTTGTTGTGGAGTGTAGTCATTATCCTCTCTCTTGCCTGTCACATAGCGGATGAGACGAGTGCGGCACCTAGCTAGAGTCGAAGGAGAGCTGGCGCCGTTAGGTCGTCGGCTCTCCTTCGCGTCCGCACTGATGCATCTCTCTTCAGACCCATGGACTGCCGTGCGTTGGCTTAGGCGTTCATTCCGCCATCGACGGTGAGATTCGCCCCGGTAATGTACGAGGACTCCGGACCGGCGACAAACGCCACCATCGCGGCGATCTCATCCACACGCCCGTAACGATCAAGCGCTGTGGCGGCCTTCTGCGGCACCGCCCAATCGCCCGAGGCGGGATTCAATTCCGTGTCGATCGGACCGGGCTGCACGTTGTTGACCGTGATGCCCCGGCTCCCGATCTCTCTGGCCAGCGCCTGAGTGAACATCTTGACGGCTCCCTTCGTGCCCGCGTATGGCACAAGCCCGGGCGCCGCGACACGTTCACCCACGGCCGAGCCGATCATTATAATGCGGCCGCCGCTCTGCATGTGCTTCAGTGCCGCCTGAGTCGCGACGAATACCCCGCGGACGTTGATGTCGAGCACGCGATCCATCTCTTCCAGCGTCGCCTCCTCAAACGGTTTCGGAATAGCAGTGCCGGCGTTGTTCACCAGCACATCCAGTCGACCGAAGGTTGCAAACGTCTTTTCAACTGCGGCTTTAACCGCGTTGGCATCGGCGGCGTCCGCCTGAATCGCGATCGCCTTTCTGCCGGTGCGTTCAATCTCCTTGACGACCGACGCGGCCGCATCGGCACCATTCGTGTATGTGATGGCCACGTTCGCTCCATCCGCGGCCAGACGCTTGGCGATTGCAGCACCAATGCCGCGCGAGCCGCCTGTAATAAGCGCAATCTTTCCTTCCAGTTTCTTCGACATTAGTTTTTCTCCTGCACTTTTCTGCGGGCGATTCACCGCTCCACCGATTCAACCGACCGTCATCTTGTCCAGAAGGTCTTAGCCTTTTGATGTCCCAGTGTCGCAACAGGTCCAGCATTCTAGGGAATACCAGCTATTCCCGATAGGAATGTATGGCGCGGGGAGGAAACCTTCTTTTGGCTTGTATCCTCTATTCCTCGCGTAGAATCCATTCCTTAGAGGAATAGGGAGGCTGGTGTGGACAAATTCGACGCAATGCAAATGTTCGTCCGAGTCATTGAAAAAGGGAGCTTCTCCGCTGTCGCAAAGGAACGTAGAATTGGTCAACCTGCCGTCAGCAAGCAGATCTCCGCTCTTGAAGATGAGCTCGGCACGGAACTTATTCACCGCACCTCTCGTTCGATTTCACTGACTGAGGCAGGTCGCGACTTTTACGAGTCTGCTTTGCGCATTGTCGACGACTTTGAAAACGCTACTTCACGAATTGGTCGAGGCCAAACTGCACCGAAAGGCATCATTCGTGTGACCGTTGCTCCCACGTTTGCCCGCCTCCATATGGTGTCAAAGCTGCCTGCTTTTTTTGCTGCTTACCCCGACATGGCAGTTGAGATGGCCGCATCGGAGAGTCCTGCAACAATCATCGAAGACGGGTTCGATCTAGCTATCCACTCAGGTGATCTTCCAGACTCTACCCTGGTTGCGCGAAGATTCGCGCAGACGATGATCATTCTTGTCGCCACTCCTCAATACCTCACGCGCTACGGTGCACCGGAATCGCCGGACGATCTCAGCCGGTTTCCATCTGTCGTTTTTGTCGAGCGTGGCTCCGTACAGCCGTTGAGCTTTGGCTCCGGACAAGACGCCAAGCGTGTTATCCCCACAGGAGTCTTTCGTACCAGCGATATCGAACAGTTGCGGATGGGTGTCCTTGAACATCTGGGAATTGCTCAAGCACCAGCATGGCTCTTCGCCGCAGAACTCAGAGAAGGTACTGTTATACGTCTTCTGACTCCCTTCGAACGAACTGTGCCGATCCTTGCGGTGCGACCTGCTAGCCGCCGGCTGTCCACCAAAGTGCGTATTTTCATCGAGCACCTGGAGAAGACTTTCGCGCTCTGTTCCCAGTTCAACCCACGGCCCAGCTAGGACTGTGGCAGGATGCTCGGTCGTCGAGATTAGTAGCCTCAAGTCGGCATGCCGGAAGCAATCCGCGCGGATGCTCACATCCGTTTGATTACTGCCACATGGCGGGCGACTCGGAAACAATCCGCTGGACGAGAAACGCGCTATCCGTAGAAGCGCCCCCCGCCGGTGGCGCACTCGTTCGATTTCTTTTTGTTGCGTACAAGCACGATGTCAGCATGCAGTTTCCATCAGTTTAGCAAGCACAACCAACGAGGGGGCCCCACCCCTAGTTTTGGTTTCCGAAGAGCGGGAAATTCTCGCTTCGTGTTGCTCCTCCAGGGCCATCATTTGAACGCCTGAGGTCACTCTCGCTGCTCCTACAATCCCGCAATCACTTCGATTTCCACCAGCGCATCCTTCGGCAACTGCGCTACCTGCACTGTCGACCGCGCGGGCGGTGAGAGCGTGAAATACTTGCCATACACTTCGTTCATCGCCGCAAAATCATTCATGTCCTTCAGGAAAACCGTCGTCTTCACCACACGATGCAGATTCGAGCCCGCTGCCTCCAGAATTCCCTTCACGTTCTCCAGCGTCCGCTCCGTCTGCTGTTTGATGTCTGCACCCGCCATCTCCCCGGTTTTCGGGTCCAGCGCCACCTGCCCCGAGACGTACAAGAATCCGTTCGTCCGGATGGCCTGCGAATACGGTCCGATGGGTTTTGGCCCCCGGTCGGTCAGGATCACGTCTTTCATGGTGCAGTCTCCTTTTCAGATTGGCCTGTCGCCGCGGCAGCTTTGTAGCGCGCGCGAAACTCTTCCGGCACTCCCGGGCGCTTCATCCACAATCGCACGACCTCGGCGACGTTCTCGTGAGTCTCTTCTTCGAACGCCGCAATCAGGTCGCTGAGTTCCAGTCCGCGTTCCCTGCGAGCCTGCAGCATGTGGCTGATCGCTTTTCGAAACACTTCCTGCCCGTAGCGGTCCTCCAGGGCGTAAAAAAACAAAAAGCTCTTCGCGCGCACTACCGCCGGCTCTTCCGGTCCCCGGTCCCCGGCCTGCTCCGGAATCAATTGCAATGCGCGGCGAATCGTCTCAGCGCGTGAGTCCGCTCCTTCCCCCGCCTCGCGCCCAATCGACGCCGCGAACGCTGGAAGCGCAGAGAGCGGAGGCTCCTGCTCGAAGAATCCTGGATTTTGCCCGTAACCTAGCCAGCTGGCCGCCAGCGAGGGAGCAACAGCCGCACCCGCAATTGGGGGCGTACTGCTGCCGAGGTTCACCATTAGGGTGTCCGGAGAAACCATCTCGGCCAGGGTTGGTTCCTCTTTCCTCTCACCCAGCAATACTGCGGTCGTCCGTGTCGGGAGCGTGAAACAGCCCTCCGCTACCGGACATTCCACAATCCACGTCGCCGATGGCTCCTTTGTGCGCGCTCCGAACACCGCATCGTACGCTTCCATCGTTCGAGCGAGCGCTTCGCTCAATCCGTGCACCGCCCCTGGGTCTTGTGCTTTGCGTGTCCACAGAATTATTTTTTCTTTTCCCGCGCCGATTTGCGCGGAATTGTAGCGTCCCGCAATCACGAACGGATAATGGTCATTCGAACGCTGGGTGGCCACGACCGTAATCTCCTCGTTCCTGCGCGCAGTTTTCTTTTGCCGCCCGCTGGTGTGCACCAGAAATCCTTCCTGCACGCTGACGCTCATTTCCCATTTTTTTGGCGGTACCCCGCCCGTGGCAAAGAGGCCTCGCGCTGGCAGCAATTCGGGACTCCACCCTTCTGCCGGCAGAAAAAATGCATCCGCCGAAAAACTCAATCCCGTTTCGCCCGCGGCCGCCGGCAAGTACTCCACGGAGAGATGTAAAGTGTGACGCGCCGACTTGATCCACGGCTCAGGAAGGGCAATCAGCGCATTTCGCGGATTGTCGGTCGAAATTCCTGTTGTGATTGCGGTTGTGTCCCAGGTTGCGCGAGGTTCATCAAAGTGGAATCGCCGCCGTCCCGGCAGGCGCAACTCGAGTTCACTGAGCGGCCGGTTTCCCGTATTCTTAAGCCGGTATTCCGCGTCCATTCGAATGCGCGGCTCCGGAGCCGGAACAAACTGCACGCGCACCTGCTGGGTTTCGATTGTATAGCCAGGGCCGAGCGCCACGACGCAACCGGCTGCCCAGAAAGCCGCCATCGCGGAAAGCGCCGCAAACGCGAAACGTGCATGAATTCGAACGCTCAAAACGCTTTGATTGTATCGGGGAAAAGTCAGAAGCAAAAGCAGTGCTACCGGCGCCGCCCGTGCACCCTCTGGAATCCCGTTCCGGAATGATTGCGTGTGGCTTCGCGAAACGCCGCTTCCTTGTCGGCTTGCGCGTCCGTCATGCCGGAATTGATGCGCTCGATGATTTGTTTTTCCGTGAGCCCGGTATTTTTCAAGCGTCCGATTTCCGCGCTGCTCATGGTGCGCTGCCCCTTCAGCCTCCGGTGCAAAATCATATCGACGGAGGAATCGGAAAGCCCGACCAATTTCAACATCACCGCGTCGCCGCTGATGATATCGAGCTGATCCGTTTTCGCAATTTCCAGAATCACCGGCTCGGCGTAACCTGCGCGGACGAGATTGATGGCGGAATCGGCGCTCGCAAAAGGATGCTCGTGCTGGTGCGCGTCGGTAACCAGAGTTACGCAACCATCATCCGTGATGCCGGCTTGTTTCAGCTTTACGAGGTGCGCCACCTCGTCATCGGAAGTGTTCAGCATTTTGAGCTGTTCCGCGCTGCTGGACCACATCCCCGCCTGATCGAGGGGACGATAATCCGTGAGCGGATGCTTATCGCATCCGCTCGTCCGGAGGAGGAACACCAACCCGAGAAGCATGAGCTTGTACCGCATGATTCCATTGTATCGAGGGCAGACGGATCGGCTGGAAAGTGTGCTTTGCGGGATACCCGTCCGAAAGGACAGGTTCAAAAACAGGACGAAACGCCAACGCGAAAAATAAGTTTTGAGCAGTGGCGAATTTTGCGCGGCGCGAATGTCCGCCGGGGAAAAGAAATTTTTGGCGCCGCTAATTTGGCAAAACGCGAATTGTGGGCGGGATCATTTCCATGGGCGGGTCAATGGCTGGGCTGGTAGACGCGTTCGACGCCGAAGACGCCTGAGATTTTTTTGATATTGACGAGGATGGTTTCGAGCTGGCGCTTATCGGCAATTTCGAGATTGGCGTCAATGCGGGCATTAGTGCGATCAGGGCGGCTTTCGAGATTGTGAATGTTGGAACCGGCTCCGCTGATGACGGCGGTGATTTCGGCGAGAAGGCCGGCGCGATCGCGCGCGCGGATGGTGAGCTGGACAGGGAAAGTGGCTTCGGAGCCGCCGCCCCACTCGACGGCGATGCGGCGTTCGGTCTGGTACATGAGGTTCTGGACGTTGGGACAAGAGCGTGTGTGGACGGCCACGCCGCGGCCACGGGTGATATAGCCGACGATTTCGTCGCCAGGAATGGGGTTGCAACACTTGGCACGGTAAACGAGCAGGTCGTCGTGGCCTTTGACAACGAGCGGAGCTTCGCCGAAACCGAGCATGCGCTTGACGGTTTTGACCAGGGTGGGCTTGCCGTCAACGCTTTCCGGCTCTTCGGTTTTTTCCGGCTCGCCGAGGAGGCGTGTGAGCACCTGGCGCGCCGAATACTTTCCAAAGCCGACGGCAGCGTAAAGATCCTCGACTTTGGAAAGGCCGTAGTCAGAAATCAGCTTGAGCATGTCGGGTTCGGGAATTTTCTTGAGGCTGCGGCCAAAGTGGCGCGCTTCGTTTTCGAGGAGACGCTTGCCCATTTCCGTGGCTTCTTCGCGTTCCTGCTCGTTGATCCAGTGGCGGATTTTGCTTTTCGCCGAGGACGATTTTACGAAGCTGAGCCAATCGCGGCTGGGGTGGTGGCCCTTTTGCGTGAGAATCTCAACCACGTCGCCGCTGGTAATTTCATGGCGCAGTGACACCATCTGTCCGTTCACCTTTGCCCCAACGCACTGGTGGCCCACTTCGGTGTGGACCATGTAAGCAAAATCGACGGGAGTGGCGCCGCGCGGAAGTTCCAGCACACGGCCTTTTGGCGTAAAGGCGTAGACTTCGACAGGAGCAAGATCGACTTTTAGCGTAGAAAGAAATTCACCGGGTTCCTGAATCTCCTGCGACCACTCGATCAGTTGACGCATCCAGGTGATGCGCTGGTCGTCGTCCTGCGACGACGGCTTTCCGGATTTGTATTTCCAGTGCGCGGCGACGCCTTCCTCCGCAATGCGGTGCATGTCCTGCGTGCGGATTTGCATTTCAAAGGGCTGGCCGCTGTGGAGCACAGTGGTGTGCAGCGACTGATAAAGATTCGGCCGGGCGATGGCGATGTAGTCCTTGAAGCGGCCGGGGACGGGACGCCAGATGTGGTGGACCACGCCAAGCGCGGCGTAGCAGTTGCGCTCCGAATCTGTAATAACGCGGACGGCGAGCAAATCGTAGACTTGGCCGAGACCAATTTCCTGGCGCACGATTTTGCGATGGACCGAGTACAAACCTTTCACGCGTGATTCAAGCTCGGCGGGGATGCCGGCCTCGACGAGTTTGGTTTGAATGGTGGCCTGGACTTCCTCGAGGAATTTCTTGTGGAGTGGCGCTTTATCGCTGATCTCCTTTTGCAGAGCGAAGAAGGCTTCCGGCTCGAGATAACGGAACGCGAGATCCTCGAGTTCGCCGCGGACAACGCTCATACCGAGGCGGAGCGCGATGGGCGCGTAGATATCCAGCGTTTCGCGGGAAATGCGCTGCTGCTTTTCAAGCTCGAGGTATTCGAGCGTGCGCATGTTGTGCAGCCGGTCGGCCAGCTTGACGAGAACGACGCGAACGTCGTTCACCATGGCCAGCAGCATCTTGCGAACGTTTTCGGCCTGGCGCGCTTCAGGAGCCATCATTTTGAGGCGACCGATTTTTGTTACGCCCTCAACGAGATGGGCAACGTCCGCGCCAAAGCGCTCCTCGATGCGGGAGACAGGATACTCGGTGTCTTCAATGGCGTCGTGCAGAATCGCGGCGGTGAGAGTGGTGGCATCGAGGCGCATATCCGCGAGGATGTGTGCGACTTCGAGGAGGTGGGAAAGATAGGGATCTCCAGAGCTGCGGAATTGGTCGCGGTGGCGCTCGGTGGCGATTTCATAGGCGCGGCGGAGCATCCAGGGATCTTCGGAAGGGCGGTTCTTGCGGAGCTTTTCGAGCAGTTCCTCGAAGCGCCCGTCGAGCTGGCGAACGGCGCGATCGCGGTTGAAGCTGAGCGGGATTTTGTCAGGAGACGGCATGGTTTAGTTTACCCGGAAAGGGGCCTCCGGGGAAAAGGGGGATGGTGCGTGACGAGTGACCATGGAAGAGGAGGTAATTGGGATGGTGCGGTCGACTCGCGATGCCCGGTCAGGAGGCGCATCCCCGACGGGTGCGCGGCGCGGATCGAGGTGACTGGCGTCCACTTCATAAAGAAGGGTAGCACGGCAGGTGCTAACTGTTAATAAATATTATTATATAGATATCATTCGAATGGGGCTGTAAGACGCTGTAATGTCCCGGCTTATACGTCGGGGACGCAAATGGCGCGTTTGCAGATTGTAGGCTTGAAAGTTGAAGTTCAGGGATTGGGGTCTCAGGCGGGAGCGCAGAAGACTCGAGAAATGAAGGTGAAAGAAAGAAACGGGGAAAAATCAAAATCCCCACCCTCACAAAACCGCGTATGGGGCACCTGGCTGAGGGTTAAGAGTTTGCTGAGGATAATTCTAAAGACCGCACCCTTTGACGGCGGGCGTATGATGCGGTTGAAGTGGGCGAGGGAACCAATGAGGAAAATCGAGAGATTGGCAGGATGTGCGCTCGTGGCCAGCATTTGTGTGTTGCCTGTCCTGGGAGAGGGACGAACTCGAGGGAAAGAAGGAGGGAGCGCAACGGAAGAATTGCGAAGCCTGATGACGGCGGGATTGGCCGCGGCACGCACGGGAGACCAAGCGAAGCTGGAAGAGATTGCGCGGAGTCTGATGATCCCGAACTACGAAGCGTGGTTCAAAGGCACGTTTGGAGAAGAACAGGGCACAAAACTCGCGGCCACTTACAAGACGGATTTTGACCGGCAGGAAAATGGATTCCGAAGCTATTCGAGTCGTTGTCCAAACAAGAGGGCGAAATCCTGGTGGAGGATGCGAGGGAACCGAGGTATGCGGGGAGCGGCGCCTGGTGTGGGCGAGTGCTCCTGAGAGCGGCAAAGAAAGATGCTGCTTTTTACAGGGTGAGCCTGCAGCAGGTACTACAGTCAGGATAAAGCAGATTGGATGGCGCCGGATACTTCACGCTTGTGGAAGGCGCTTACCGCCGGCTGGATTGCAAGACGCTGGGGCTGCAGGAAAAAACGGAAGCAGTGGGAGGCGTGAATCAAGCGGGACAATCGAGCGAATTGCCGGGCAATACTAGCAGGCCAATGCCTACGCGAATCCGGGTCGCAGGAAATGTGTTGGCAGCAGCAATCATCACCCGCGTCCAAGCCATTTATCCGGAGGAAGCCCGGAAGGACCACATTTCCGGGACGGTGCGGTTGCGCATCATTGTGGGGAAAGATGGGAGAGTCATGCAGATTGAGGTTGTGTCGGGGCATCCCTTATTGCAACAAGCGGCGATCGAGGCCGTACGGCAGTGGCGGTATAAGACAACGATGCTGAATGAACAGTCGGTGGAAGTTGATTCGACGGTCGATATGATTTTTTCGCTGCCGCCTACCCCGGCGACAAGTCCTAGATGAGCACGCTTCACTCCCGAGCGCTACGATGCCCCGTTGATCTAGAAGAAGAGTTCGGGAGAGACGTGGAAGCGGCGGCTGAGGCGTTTGATGTGGTCTTTGTTGAGTTCGCGCTTGCCGCTCAAAACCTCGGAGACGATGCTGGGCGTGCCGAAGACGCCTGCGAGGTCCTTTTGGAGGAGGCCGTGCTGGTCCATGAGGAATTGGAGGACTTCGAGAGGCTTGGCGCGGGGAAGCTGGTAGTGGCGGTCTTCAAAATCCTCGATCAAGAGGGTCAAAAGTTTGGAAAGCTCCTTCTCCGCAGAGGTCAGTTTCCGGCTGCGGCGGTCCAGTTCATAAAGAAGCTCAGTGCAGGCCTCGTTTTCGTTCTCAGTGCGAATCACCCTGGGGGGGAATTTCTTGAGAAGCTCAATGTATTCCGGGCTGGCCGTGAGAGTGCTCATTCTTTCCATCCTTCCTTGCTGTACTCGGCATGGGTCAAGACATACCGAAGGAAGACCTTCCCTGTGTGGTAGTTGATCTCGGTGATGAGCCGAAAAGTATTCCCTTTAATGTTGAAAACGGTAAATTTGCCCACGGCATCCGCCGAAGGGAACATTTGCCGGACTTCCAACAGGTTACCCCACTGCGCTTTCCTGGCGATGCGATACCAAACATCCAGAGGGCCAGCGAGTTCAGCGTGCACCTTTGCAGCTTCCAAGAGCTTCTTGCGGCTGATGACGTGCAAAAGCGGCCTCGGCATCATTAGATTCGCAATTTGCGAATTTGTCAACGTAAAGTTCGCGATTTGCGAATGAGGTGATCAACTGAAGCGGAGGCCGGACATGGGGGAATGCGGGAGCGCGGCGCGATGAAAGCGAAGAGAGATTTCTCTCTGCGCAAGCCGACCACCTCGCAGGAGCGAGGTGGTAAGAAAAGGCATCGGCTTACTTCTTTCGAAATGACGGTGGGGCGCGAGGGCGCAGCGGGCGGGGCAAGCCCCGCCCCTACAGGGCGATCCTCGAAATCTAAGGACTGCCTGATCGTCAGAATCGGGAAGAGCGCGGAGTGGCAATCGGCGGGATGGTCACTCCGTGTAGAGGATGAGGAGGACGCCGAGGACGATCATCAGAAGGGACCAGAGGCGCGCGAAGGCTACCTTCCAGCGAGTGGGCAGCTCCGACAATCCTTTGACGAGGCCAATGCCGAATCCGGTCACAGAGAAGCCGAGGTGCTGGGCCTGAATATGAGCCATCACACTCATGTGGCCGGGACCGTGCATGCCGGTGTGGTGCTCGTGAAACAGGAGCAGCACAGAACCAAAGCAGGCGAGCACCGGGAACAGCCATCCGGCCCAGGCCGATTTCAGAACGCCGCGGACGCGCTGGACTTCGATAACGCCGAGAGCCAGGAGGATTACGGCAAACGTCTTGTGCTGCAAATCCTCGAGATTGTGGGTGAGACCGTACCACCAGCTCTGCGGACCAAAGGGCCATAACTCCGTGTCGCTGAAGACGAGCAGAAACAAACTGGAAAGCAGAAAACAAGCCGGCCACGCAAAGCGAAGGAAGGACCAGCGGCGGGTCAGCGCTCCCTGCGCAAGGATGAAAATGCCGGCGAGGACGACGAAGAATCCCGCCAAATGATGGTTGAATTCACTTTCCTTCTTGTCGGCCAGGAGCTTGCGCTGGCGCGCGGCGTCCATTTGCGAATGATCCATATGGGTGTGGTCCATATGCGCGGGGTCGTCCATGGGCGCGGACATGCCATCGTGGCCGGAGTGGTCCGGCTTCGCGGAGCCGTCCTGCGCCGAAAGCCGCGAAAAGCTGAAAATGAGCAGTGCAGCCAGCAGGGCGCCAGCTATTGAGATCTTGAAACGCGCGGATCTGAGGCCAAAAGACATCACAACTCTCAGTCTTTGAGTAGATTACGCCTCTTAGCTCAAGTCGTGCGTCGTTTATGTTTCGTACTCCGTCTCTTCGAATTTCGATGTTCGAGGCGAGCCAAACGACACATCGAAATTTTCACGGTACCGATGGGGAAGCGATGGGCGCGATTTGACGTATCGTGCGGAGACAAAAAAAAGAGCGGAAAAACACGGAGGGGCGTCCACGCAGGACGCCCCGAAGAAGAATCAATTCATGCCAAGCGAATTGTGAGCCGCGCTCAGCTGCCGGGCTGGGGCTGTTCGGCGCGCTTCTGCTTGATTTCCTTCACCTTGTCGACGAGATCGTCGGCTTGCTTGAGGAGGGCGGCGCGCTCTTCGGCGGACTCCACCATATCGGCCTTGCGGCGATAGAGCAGGTTCAGGTAGGCCATCGCATCGTCGTAATCAGGCTTAAGCTGAATGGATTTCTGCAAGTTGCTGATGCCTTCGTCCACAAGCGACCCATATTTGGTGGTGTACTCGCCGCGCAAGGCAGGGGGCAAAGGGTCGGTATCTTTCACCTGCTTTTGGACGTGATCGCGGTTGTAAGCTGCACGCAATTCTCCATTGGCGCGGAAGGCGAGCGTCCAATCGATGACGCCGATCCAGTAATAAGGTTCGGGGTCGTTGGGCTTCAGATCAATGTGCTTCTTGTGATAGGACTTGGACTCTTCAAACTTTTTGGGATCGTAGGGAGTGCCGGCCATCTGGAAGAGGATGGAGCCGATACCATCAATGGCACTGAGATTCTTGTCATCGATGGCGAGAACTTCCTTGAATTCCTCGACCGCCTGGTTGCCAAGGCGCACGTTCTGCTCCGAGGGCGCGCCGGGAATATATTGGCTGGCGTAAGCGGTGGCCAGATAGAGGCGGGCGTTCATCAAACCGGGATCGAGATCCTTGGCTTGCTTGAAGTCCTCGATCGCCGCGTCGTATTGAGCGTTCTTGAAAGCAGCGACACCCTTATTGAGGAGGTCGCGCGCTTTCAGTTTGTTGCAACCGGAGACGCCGGCGGCCAAAATCACAAGCGCCGCGAAGGCCGAAGCGCGCCGAGCAAAACGAATGGGGCCGGCACAAGCAGTGGTCGCCCCTCGCCTTGATCCCCGCCGACTTGAACTGGCATTTATCACCGATGAAGCGTGAGTCATCGAAGCGTCCATCCCTGCTGTGCGCGACCCCAAGATTGCCGGGGCCAGCGCCCGGATATTCACGTCCGCCCTGCGAGGGGCATATTAAAACGGTTCAGAGGCCTTTTTCCAGGTCCGGCGTCAGCAGGCCGACTGACGCAATTCCCGAGGTGTGCATGACATCGATCACTTGGGCCACCACCCCAAATTCGACCGGCTGATCGCCGCGAATAAACGCGACGCGTGCCGCGCGCTGCTTGAAGATTTCCTCAATCCGGGAGCCGAGCTTATCAAAAGTAACCGGCTCCTGATTGATGCGCAGCGTCCCATCCGCCAAGACCTGAATCACGACCAGCCCATCGGGCGGAGGGCCCAGAACCTTCTCCGGGGAAGGCTGTGGAACCAGCGCATCCTCGCCCATGGAGTACCCCCGGATCATCATGAAAATCACCAGGAGCACCAGCAGGATATCAATCAACGGAACCACGTTCATGTCCGAGACGATACCGCGCTTACCGCCGACTGACATTCCCATAATCCACCTCGCTTTGGGCGACCGTAAAACGGCCGACGTTTAAGGCAAAATGCCCCGCGAGGAGGATTCTCACATCCCTAGAAAGCAAAGAAAATTTACTGGCCCGCTTCGAGCTTAGCGGTGATCAAACCAATCTTGTCAATACCGGCGCCACGCATGATATCAATGGCGCGAGCAACGTCCTTGAACATTACATCGTTGTCGCCTTTGACGAAAGCGATTTTCTCGGCGCGCTCCTTGAAGATTTCTTCCATGCGCGGTCCAAGACGATCCCAAGTCGTTTCTTCCTGGTTGATCTTGAGCTTGCCATTGTTGGCGATCTGGACGACGACAGTCTTATTTTCGAGCTCGACGTTCTGCTGCTGGTTCGGCGAGGGCTGAGGAACGAGCGCATCCAAGCCCTTGGGAACAACCGGCGAGATGACCATGAAAATAATGATCAGCACGAGCAGAATATCGATCAGTGGAACCACATTGGGATTCGAGAGCGATCCTCCGCTTTCTCCTCCAACATCCATCCCCATAGCGAGTCTCCTGTAGGTCCACGAGAGCAACTTCGCGGGCCATAAACCCGCGCCGAGTGGGATCCGGCGCGGCCCTAAGAAATCAGCAAACGAACGGTAACCAAGTGCGGCAGTACAGTCCTCAATCCGCGGGCGGCGGCGGCGGAGCTTGCTTCAGGTTCTGGTTTTTCTCGGTAAGCAATCCGAGCTGGTCGACACCGGCGGAGCGAATCTCATCGACAATCTCGACGACGCGGCCGTACTTGGCGCGAGCGTCGCTCTTGACGTAAACGGTCTTGTCAAGCCGGTTGGAAATGCGATCCTTGACCTGTCCGCTAAGATCTTCCTTTTTGGTTTCGGTGTTCCCAAGGAAGATGTTGCCGTCGCGAGTGATGGCGACGACGATGGCGTCATCCTTGTCCGCATTCTTCATGTCTTGCGGGTTATTCGTGGGAGCCAAGTCCACCTGATGCGTCTTCTGCAACATGGGCGTGACGACCATGAAAATGATCAGCAGGACAAGCATGATGTCGGCCATGGGAATGACGTTGGGGGCCGCCATCTGGGGTCCGGCTACTGGCTTGTAGGCCATGGCCGGTTACTTCTTCGCGCCGCGGCGCAGGATGAAGTAGTTGATGAGCTCCATGGAGGAGTTGTCCATCTCAACGTCGAAGGCTTCCACTTTGTTGGTGAAGTAGTTGTAAGCCCAGACGGCGGGAACGGCAACGAGCAAGCCGAAGGCGGTGGTGACAAGCGCTTCAGCGATACCGCCGGCAACGGCCGAGAGACCGGTGGCCTTGCTGCTGGCGATGCCCTTAAACGCGTTCAAGATGCCGACGACGGTGCCGAAGAGGCCGACGAACGGGGCCGTCGAACCGATGGTGGCGAGCGCCGAGAGGCCGCGCTTCATTTCGGCATGGACGATGGCGACGGAGCGCTCGAGACCGCGCTTGGCGGCGTCAATGACGTCCGAGTCCGAAACCTGCTGCGAAGCAGACTGGAATTCGGAGAGCCCGGTGGCGACAACCTTGGCGATGTGGCTCTTTTTATTTCGTTCGGCGATGGCGATGGCTTCGTCGAGCTTGCCGTCCTTGAGGGCGCCGGCAACCTGTTGGACGAAGACACGCGACTGTTTGCGGGCCGCGCTGTACATGAGGGCGCGGTCAATCATGACGCCGAAGGAATAAATAGAGAGGACAAAGAGGATGAAGACAACGACCAGCGCGAGCGTGCCCATGTTCTTGAGCATGTCGCGTAAATCGAAGCTGGTTGCGCCAGCTTCCTGCAGCAGAACTGCAAAGGTAAAGAGAGTAGCTACCATTCGTTTGCTCCTTAAGTTTCAAGTGATCCCCCGACCAGGCCGGGCGATCAACGAGAGTGTTTGCTGAATACTGCAACTCGGAGTGGCGCGCCTGTCCCACGACCGGCACGCCCGCCCGTACTACTGGTTGAGAGAGAAAATCACGTCAATAGTGGTGTCAACTTCGACGGGCTCGCCATTGAGCAAAGTCGGCTGATAACGCCACTGACGCACGGCATCCAGCGCGGCCTGCTGCAGCAACGGATGGCCGTTCATGACTTCGAGCTGCTGGATGGTGCCGTCCTTGCCAACGGCGGGGGTGGCGCTCCGCCCATGCCACCGATAACGCCGCCGAGGACACCACCCATGGAGCCACCGGCAACGCCGCCCGGGACACCACCAGTCATGCCGACAGAAACATCAGGCTCGGCTTCTTCCTTAATAATCTTGACTTCCTTGGGGATCACCTTCGGCGCCACGAGTTTGCCTGCATCCATCAAATGGGCCTGCGGCTTGACGTGGACCACCTGAACAGCCGCGGGCGGAGGCGGTGGAGGCGGCGGAGGCGGCGGCGCGGTGAGCATTGTCGCCATCATGGTCTTCGGAAGCGCCTCGGTGTAGATAAGAGGAATCAGGATCAGGATTCCCAGGAAGGCTACCTGGAAAATCATCGAGACGACGACCGTCCACGGCTTATTGGTCTTCTTCGGGTTCGGACTGGAAATCACCATTTCTTCAAACATGGGTCCTACCTCCTGCCAGCGGTAGCAAGACGTCCAGAGACGTTTTCGCTACTGCGGGCTTTGTTGCCGGCTGCGGGTCCGGTGCCTGCCGCCGCGCTCTGGCCGCGCCAGCGATTCCAGGCGACGACGAGCGGAGCAGCGATACCAAAACTGGAGTACGTTCCTACCACAATCCCTACCACCAGGGCAAAGGAGAAAGCGCGAAGCACCTGGCCGCCCATCAGGAACAGGACGAGCACGGTAAGGAAAGTCAAACCGCTGGTCAAGATCGTTCGCGAAAGAGTCTGGTTGATGGACTTGTTGACCACGTCAGCGAACGATTCGTTGCGCAGCAAACGGTTGTTCTCACGGATGCGGTCGAAGATGACGATGGTGTCGTTCATGGAATAACCGACCAAAGTAAGCAGCGCCGCGATGACCGTCAGCGAAATCTCAAAACGCAGCAACGAGAAAAAGCCAAGCGTGATCAGCACATCGTGAAACACGGCCAAAACCGCCGCCAACCCAAAGATGGTCTTATCAAACACCCGGAGAACGAACCCAACAAAACCTCTCTGCGTGAAAAATGACTGGCCAACCGAGCCACCACCCTGGAATCGAAAGGCAATATATAACAGCATGCCGCCTAAAGCATAGAGGGTAACGTAAATTGCCTGCTGGCGAAGCTCGGCGCCGACCTTTGGACCGACGATTTCGACGTTGCGAATGGCAAATGGCCCGAGCGCATGGCTGTCTTTCACGGCGGCGAGGACCGGCGCAGTGACTCCGTCCACTTTCGAGAGGTCATCGAAATTGGTGAGCACGCCGTTGGAGTTTTTGTCGCGATAGTCGAGAATCTTCTTGGCGAGCTGCTGGTAACGATCACCGGCGTTGACCGAAAGGAGCAGGGGATCTTTTTCGTTAAGGACGGCCGCGAGCGAGGCGGGCGTCGCGGAGTTGAAATCGGGCTTGCTGGATCCCGAAACTCCGTAGTCGGCGTTCAGCGCGCTCAGCACTTTTTCCCGGCTGGCCTGGAGAGCCAACTCGTCCTGGCCTTTGCCTTCGACGAAGATCAGCACTTCATTGGAATTGGGATTGCCGATATCCTTGACGCTTTGGATTTCGGTATTGCCGAGGCCCTGCGCGGCCAAACTGCTTCGGAGCTTGTCCACATTCGGAGGCTGGGCAAAACGGACATCCACGTTGGTGCCACCCTTGAAATCGATCCCATAGCGAATGCCACTGCCGAAAAGAATGGAAGCCCACCCAGCGAGGAGAAGAATACCGCTTAACGCATAGAAATACTTGGCTTTGCCCATCCAGTCGATGTTGGGCTGTTTGAAGAGCTCGATCATGCGGCCTTTACTTCCCTTCTTTAGACACCAAGGGAGGCGAAATGTTCCCGGCGCGAAGCCATCGACCATAAGGTAGAGGATTCCGCGCCCCGAACCCACAACCCACTCGTTTGAATTTGAGTGGGACACTCGCCCCGGTAGTTCTAGTACATTCTAAATGCTCAGTTCGGCCTGACGGTCCATCTTCGTCAGGTGATACTGGAAAATCGTTTTCGACACATAGACGGCGGTGAAGATATTCGCAACCAGACCGACAACGAGAGTAATGGCGAATCCGCGGATGGGTCCGGTTCCGAAAACGCCCAAAAAGGCGGCTGAAACCACGGTCGTCACGTGGGTATCGATAATCGTCACGAAGGCTTTGTCGAACCCGGCATCGACGGCGGCAGCAGAGGACTTGCCGTTGCGCAGCTCTTCGCGGATGCGCTCGAAGACAAGAACGTTGGAATCCACGCCCATGCCGATGGTCAGGATCACGCCGGCGATGCCGGGAAGCGTCAACACGGCTCCGGACATCGCGAGAAATGCCAGCAGAATGATTAAGTTAAGAAACAGCGCGAGGACGGCGTTGCCACCGGACAGGCGGTAATAGACGAGCATGAAGAGCATCACGACAACGAGGCTCAGGACGGAAGCCTGTACCCCGTGCCGGATGGAGTCCGCTCCGAGCGACGGGCCAACGGTGCGCTCCTCAAGATACTTGATGGAAGCAGGAAGAGCGCCGGCGCGGAGCGTCACTGCCAGGTCGTGAGCGGATTCCTGGCTGAAGTTGCCGGTAATCTCGCCGCTATCGTCAATTCTGCCTTGTATGGTGGGCGCGGAAGTTACGCGGTGATCCAAAACAATAGCCATCTGGCGGCCAATGTTCTGCTGAGTGAAGGGTCCAAAGCGCTTGGCGGCCTCCGGCGAGAGTGTGAAATTCACCTGCCACATGCCGGGATTCGCGGTGTTGCGATTCTCCACGGCGCTGCGGAGGTCGCGGCCCGTAACGATAGGGGCGCGGCTCAAGACGTACCAGACTTCGCCAGTGTCAAATCCACCCGAGGGGTTTCGCGACTCGGAGCGCCCTGGAACAAGTTCCGTGCCCGGAGGCAAAACTCCGCCGTGACGGCTGAGCGCTTCGGCCTGCGAAGAATAAGTTTGCGGATCTTCCATGAGTTTCAATTCCAACTGGCCGCCGGCCTGAATAACGGCTTTGGCACGAGTAGGATCGCCTTCGCCGGGAAGCTGAACGAGGATTTCGTTGTCTTTGCGGCCATGAAGCTGGATGGTCGGTTCGGTCAAGCCAAGAGCGTTGATGCGGCGCTCGATAGTCTCAAGGGATTGCGTCATCGTCGATTCTTGAATACGAGCGATCGCGCTCGGACGAAGCGTCCAGGTGTAGCTGTTCAATTCACCAGCGGCGGCCGACATATCCCATTCCGCGGCAAATTGGGCGCTGTAAATGTCGCGTAATTGCGAAAGCTGGGAGGAATCGATGTTGCGAACAAGGAAGTGCGTGTCGTCGACACGGCGCACTTCATCGTAATGAAGATTCTTCGAGCGCAGCAGCGTGGTGAGACGGTCCACGGTCGTGTCCGTCTCCTGCGCGATGGCTTCCTGGACCTGGACCTGCAGGATGAGGTGCGTGCCTCCCTGGAGGTCAAGGCCAAGCTTGATCTGATTGGAGAAGTTGTCCTTCACCTGGGCGAGCGAGGTGGGGAACACCGGGTAGCCGATCAGGAAATAGATACAGAACACGATGACGGCAAAGATGAACAGGGCTTTCCACTTCAGATTAGGGTTCATGGTCAGAAGGTAAAACGCGTAATTGGGCGAAGGGCGGGCTTATTTTGCATCTTCCGATGCCTCCACCTGAGCAATCGCCGCACGCGCGATGCGAATCTTAACCTGCGGTTCGCTAGAGATTTTCAAAATGACGGAATCGCCGTCGATGCCGTTGACGGTGCCGTAAATGCCGCCACTGGTGACGATCTTGTCGCCGGTCTTGAGGGCCCCAAGCATTTCCTGCATTTTCTTGCGCTGGCGCTGCTGGGGCATGATCACCATGAAATACATGATGGCGAACATGAGGCCAAGCGGGATTAAGAAACCGCCAAAACCCCCACCGCCAGAAGCCTGAAAAATCATCGCTGCCATCATCGTGTATTGAACCCGTCCTTACTGCGTAATGTCAGTTCCCGGTCGGGCCGTCCCGATGCGCCTTCCAGCCTACGGAAGATAGAAAGACCGGGCGGCGGCAAATCACCCGCGCTCCTGCTCAACTGACTTCCATGCGATTCGTTTTGGCGCCCCGCGGGATGGCTCGCGCGCGCCCCGGAATTCGGCCTTCAGGCTGGTCCCGCAGTATAGCGCGCGTGCATCTCTGATGAGAAATTCGCTAGGTTCCCAAACTCGATAGCCTCGCGGATTTGCCGCATTATGTCAAGGTAAAAGTGGACATTGTGGTGGGTGGCGAGGATGGCGGCGGTGATTTCTCCCGCAGCGAAGAGATGACGAAGATAAGCGCGCGAGTAGCGGCGGCACACAGAGCAAACGCACTGGGGATCAATGGGCCGCTGATCCTGAGCGTAACGCGTGTTCTTGATGAGCACGCGGCCTTCGCTGGTGTAGAGGCAGGCGTGGCGCGCGGCGCGAGTGGGGAGGACGCAATCCATCATGTCAATGCCCAGCGCGACGTAGTCGGCGATTTGTTCCGGGCGGCCGACGCCCATGAGATAGCGTGGTCGATCCTTCGGGAGAAGTGCTGTTACTTCTGCAGTCATTTCGCAAGTCATCTCATGCGGTTCGCCAACAGCAAGGCCGCCGACGGCGTAACCTGGAAAATCTAATTCGATAACCTGCCGCGCGCTTTCGCGGCGCAAATCGGGAAAGGTAGCGCCTTGGACGATGCCGAATTGCCACTGGGGAAGATCGCCGTTGTTTGCGGCTTGGTCCAGGAAATAAGCGCGCGCGCGCCGGGCCCATTCCGTGGTGCGCTTCAGCGCGGCTTCGGCTTTCTCGCGAGGCGCGGGCGTTTCGATGCATTCATCGAGGACCATGGCGATATCTGAACCGAGAGCGAGCTGAATTTCGGCGGCTTTTTCCGGGGTGAGGAGATGCTCGGAGCCGTCGAGATGGCTGCGGAAGCGCACACCTTCGTCGGTAATTTTTCTTAATTCAGAAAGGCTGAAGACCTGGTAGCCGCCGGAATCAGTGAGAATGGCACGCGGCCAGGACATAAATTGGTGCAAGCCGCCGAGCTTGCGAACGAGTTCATGTCCTGGGCGCAAATAAAGATGATAGGTGTTGGCGAGGATGATTTCTGCGCCGAGTTCTTCGAGGGCTCCCTGGGTCAGGGCTTTGACTGAAGCCTGCGTGCCTACGGGCATGAAGAAGGGCGTCTCGACGGTGCCGTGGGGCGGCGTGGTCAGGCGTCCGCAGCGCGCGCCGGTTGGATCAGTTTTCGCCACTGCAAAGGAAAAATTCACCCACTCAGTGTATCAGGAGAAAACCCATCCGATGGTGACACCCAGCAATGTGAAAAAAACGAAGACGCCGACAACTATGCCCGCCGATTTGGACATGGGGAGCTTTTTCGGGTCCATGCAATGAAAACCGATTGCCGTCAAAACGACCGACCAGAGTATGAAAACGTCAAAAGAGGACGCCAAAGCACTCAGCCATTTTGGATCGCTCATGCTCATGTAGGCCCCTGGATTCGAGCCTACAAAATTGTAAGGGTTGCCGAGAGTGCTCGGATCTTTCAAGGCAAGAATGAGGATTCCGAGGAGTTCGCGAATACCTCCTGGCACCATTGTAAACGCGATGACCGCTAAAGATTTTCCGAAAGTAAGCCTCGCTCCACCAAAGAGCGCATATGCTCCCCAGTAGATTAAGGCAAGAAACAGTGCCAAAAACGGGGTTCCAAGGACTCCGCGTACATAGCAAAAGATCTGGTTGCCTTTTGCTCCTCTGTCAATTGCCAAATCTTTTTGATCAGCTGGGATCTGCTGACCGCGAGGGCTACTCATAAGCTGTTCTTCAGAGAAAGATCTCCAATCTGCCTTCTTTGCGAGGAAAACATTCATGGAGAGGCCAATGAGGGTCAATAAAACAATTGGGGCCGCCCAGGAAGGTTTTCGAGCAATATCTTCGAAAGTGCTTTTCGGGGAGAACAAAACGCCGAAGATTCGGCCGAATGGACTGATCGAAGCTTGCGCTTCGGGCGCAGGAATGGGAGTTGTTGTTGCCATCGAGGACTCCTCCACCACAAGGTTGCGTAGTACTGCCTGCTGAAAGGAACTACGCAAGAGCACTGGGAAATATTTCAGTGGG
>WNFS01000925.1_pt1 | contig 21482 bp, 12 predicted proteins | sample 5400141 | NCBI WGS metagenome assembly WNFS01 (sample SAMN13153358, study PRJNA577476) | soil metagenome | isolation source: 60 cm saprolite under Madrone tree | place: USA:California | collected 2016-06-14
GTGATTTTCTCTGCCGGAACCGGAGGGTCCTTAAACCCTTTCGCCGTTCGGGCCGCTTGGAGAACTTTCGTCTCCAAGATATGCGGAATCTGAAGACCGCCTATCGGCCGATAATCACGATAGTACACCTCCACTGGATGAGATACGCCATCGAGCCACCTGGGCTGCCCTTCAACCTTCGCTTCAAGAAAGGTCTGCGCGTCAATCCAGTCATGGACCGCCTGCCCGTTTTTCATGGTCAGCTTGAGCTTATAAGTGTCGCGGTCCTCAACCTTCTCCATCCCGACCAGTTCGATCTGCATACCCTTGGCCGCGTAATCGACCAGGAAACCATCGACGTCTGCTTGCATGGACGATATCTTCATTTCCTCTGTCGTGTAAGGCTCAACTACGCGCCGGTTAAGGAACGGCCTCAGCTTCCAGCCGTTAGCGCCGTCGTAGACCTGAATTGCCGTCTGGCCGTTGAACTGAAGCTCCATCCGCATTTTGCCGGGGCGTTTCAGTTCCATGACGAACGGCAGTTGAACCTCCTCGGCCGGCCGCGTAGGGAGCGCTTGTCTGCTGGACTTTTGGTCCGGAATTGGAACAGGAATCGTAGCCCGCCGATTCCCTCCGGCACCCAGGCTTCCCTGCATCGACATCGTTTGGACGCCACGCCACGCCTGCAAACCGCCGCGGGCCGCCACGTTCTTCTCGACGATAGCAGCGGCGGAAAGGCTGGCTTGCGAAGCAGTCTCGCCCCCTGTTGCAGTGAGCGAAACGAAAAACACCAGGGATAAACAAATGCCCAGTGATTTTCGGAACATCGATGCGACCTCGTTCGTAGATTTCAAACTTAGACCTGAGTTAAGGATAGGCCGAACCGCATAACGTTCTTTGCGCGGTGTCAACCTCCAGGCGAGCCGACACCGGTTAGGAGACAGAAAAAGAGTTAGGCTAATCCACCACAAGTCCCTCAGCTCGAAATTGCCCAATCACCACATTTACGCGGTCTCCACGTTTCACCAGCCGACCTTTGTTCGAGAACGCCATCCAGTAGGACTTGCCCGCCTGGGGTGTGCTGCTCTGACGCAATTGCCCGACCTTTTCCATCGACGGGACCACCAGCTTGACCCGGGCCTGCGGGTCGATCAAGGCAGGCTCCGCTTTCTTATCGTTGAGCGTCTTGGCTTTGCCCGCATCTAGCACGCGGTAGGTAAATCGGATAACCTCGCCCGACTCTGTCCACCTCACGGCCAGAGAGTCGACTCCCCAGATGAGTTCGTAATATTTGCCTGCTCGTCCCGCGAACCGATCTGGCCTATAGCGGGATGGAGCGGCAGTCACCGAAGGTTTCGCGGCCGGGGCGGTCGTCCCAGCTGGGGCAGGAGATTGTGCCCCCGCCGTCAAAACCAGAATGCTGCTGGCAAGAACTCCCGCCAGCAGCAGCGACGTCGTTTTCAAGATTACCTTGCGGTCAATCATTTTTTCCTTTTCCCCGTCACGTAGTGGCTATTAGCCGAACAGGGCGGGCATCCAAGGATTCGGATGCCCGCCCTGCTAGGGTTGAATTTGGTTAGTTCGCGTTGAAGTTAGTATTGATTATCGGATTGGTTGAGGCAGTGCCGTAACCCGTTACTAACAGGTTTGCTCTCCCGGTGAGCGCCGCCCCTGTTGCTCCAACGGGTGGCGTATACGTTATCGTGATCGTGCAGCTCGAACCTGCGGCGGGCGGCGCCAAGGTTCCTCCCGGGTTGATGGGCGCGCCTACCGCGCAACTACCACCGAGCGCGAAAGTCCCCGTGGCGGTGAGCGGTGTGAGCGTTATGGCGGTTGGGAGGTATGGCCCGGCATCGGGATTCGTGTTCGGGTTGGCAGTGTTAGTGACTGTGATGGTGCCGGTCTTCGCAGTGGCGTTAGCCGGATTTGTCGTCAACGCTGGGGTGATTGCGGAGACGGTTATCGTCGCAATCGTGTCGTGGCCGCTGAGCGCAACCGTCTGAGTGGTGCCACCAAAATTCACGGCCAGGTTTGCATTCCTCTGTGCTTGCGACGTGCTGACGGGGTTAAAGACCACGTTGATCACGCAACTTTGTCCCGCGCCAAGTGGCGCAGCCGCGCAAGTATTGGATTGGATGGTGAAACTTGGCACATTGCATCCAGTAGCCACTCCGGCGCAATTAATCACGGCGTTGCCGAACGTCAGCGGGGCGCTACCCGTGTTAATTACCTGTATGTCTTGATCCAGGGTTGTCGGACTATGAGCTGGCACAAGACCAAAGTCCACAGCCGACGGCGAGAGAGTGAACTCTGAGCTACCGCCTGCCGTTGTCACCCTGACCGCGCCGGCATCAGTTGAACCACCGGGCTTCCTCGGCGTGTTGAAGAAGTCGTACGCAGGAGCGTCAGTGAAGTTCGCTCCGGTGACCCTACCTGCCGCCGAGGATCCAGTTGTGACGCCGTAGTTGCCGAGCGGCAAGCCACCGCCGTAATTCCCGTAGGTTCCGCCCACGACCGCCGGATTCGTCATCGACAGCGGGCCCCAGTTGAGGTTGACCCAGTTGTTGCCCTCGTCCACGGTAGCAGACGGAGTCAGGTTGAAGATTGGGTTGGGCACGGTCGCATCCGAAATACCAGGAGGCACCTGCCAACCCATCGCCGTCGCCGGAATACCTAGAGTTGCCGCTGCTTCCGGGGGCGTCCGCGAACCGTCGCAGTACGAACTGATGAGGTTCGGATTGCCTGTGGAGTTACCTGAGCCAGTAATACCTGCAGTGCTTGTTAACACCGAATCCGACACAGCGAGAGTGGGGTTGCCATTCTTAACGGTCGGACTCGTGTCACCGCGCACGCCGATATCCCAATAGCTGGCGGTAACGCAGGCGCCGGTTGTCGTCTGGCTCGGCGCAGTAGTTCCTGTGAACGCGTTAAACAACGCGACTACGTGCTGCTGGTTCAAAGTACCCGCACCGAGGCCGCCCACGCCAATGTAGTACGAACTGTTGTGCCAGATGATGTTGTTCTCCAGCTTCGGAACCGACAGGCTCCGGCAGTTCGGGTGGCCGGTCGGGCAAGTGACGGTGACAGTCGAGGGGAGATTCGCTCTCAAAACCGCGCTGTTCTGGATGGCCACCACTCCAGCAGGCTGAGGGTGCGAAGTCGTGCCGCAGGCTGTTGTGCAGGGAGCACCCGGCGCGCCCGGCGCTGGTGGTGGTGTACTGGCTAACGGAGCCCCCATCGTGTTGAGGAGCGGTCCTGCCGAAGCAGTACTAGAGTTGAAGGCAATCGTGTTGTTGACGATGTTCACCGCCGTTGAGTCGAGCAGCGAAACTCCGGCTCCATCCCAGCCAGCCACGTTGTCGGTGATGATGTTGTTGGTGACGGTCACCGTGTTCCACTGTCTAGGATTCGTGGGGAAGGCGACCATATCCGAGCCGTTGACTGCCTGGAAGGCGATTCCGCCTCCGCTGCCGGACTCGGCGCTGTTTCCCATGATGAGGTTGGCATTGATCACCAGCCCTGGACCGACGCCGTCGCTCGGCGCGACACCGGAAATCGGAGTAGTAAGCGGATTTCCGGTACCGGTAGCAGCATTGTAAGGCACGCAATCCTGGTCGATGAGAGCATTGCCGTTACAAACTATATCTGCGTCGGGGGTGCCCATGACGATGATACCGCCGCCGTTAGCCGGGATCGTGGGGTTGGTGCTCTGATTGAACACGATGGTGTTGTGCTCGATGTCGCCGTTGTAGCTGAACCCAAGGTGACCGAGGCCGCCTCCGTCACCGCTGCTCAGGTTGCCGCACACCCAGTTGTAGTTGAACTTGTAGTAGTCGGAGCCGGTGCAGAAGCTAACTCCGCCTGCTCCCGCCGGCGTGGCGGAGAACAATTCGTCGCCGGTGGAGGAGTTCAAGGCGATATCGTTGTTATGAACGTTTATATTCACGTTTTGGCAGTACGGTAGCGTAGCACCCGGTATAGGGCTCTCCTCGCAGGAGCCAGGAGCCGCGTTTACTGCGCCCGCCCCCTGGACGTACGCCGGAGGATATTCGCCCTGACCGACGTTAATGCCGCCCGAGAGCGTTCCAGCGTTGCTGTAGATCCGGTTGTTGGCGATTTGCAGGTTGTGCCCCCAGCCATGGATAAAGATGCCGCCACCACCCTGGGAACTATTGGTGATGCCCAAACCGTCGATGCTCGACGGGTTGCATGAGAAGTTGCTCGAGAACGGATTGGTCGTATTGGTGCCACTAGTGTGGCAGTTGGGATTGGCGTCGCCAACGGGGAAGTTAGCCGAAATATCAGTCCCGATGAGAAGCGTCGTCCCTGTCGGGAACCCGGCAAGCAAAGTGGGGTCGTACGGATTCGAGGGGAAGTTTACGCCCTTCGCCAGTACCGTAATGCCCGCACCTTCGAGCGCGCCCATCAGGCTTGGCTCCTGCAACTGTTCGGCAAGATTGCCGTTGAGTTCGGCATCCCAGCCCACAACGGCCTCAAGGGGTAGCCGGTCAATCTGCGGGTTGACTCCGTCGTACGGCTTGAAATAATTCCAGGGCGTCCCGTTAGTGCTCCCGCACGTGGCCGCTCCAGTCGAATCAAAAGGATTGGCAGTGGAAGTGGGAGTACCATTGAGCGACAGGCCAAATAGGCAAACCACCTGCTGGCGCCACACATCCAGCTTGCCCGCAGGATGGGTATTCGCGTTGATGATGCTGGAGGCGGCTCCGACACCTTGCAGCCGGACCGGCTTCCACATGATCAACAATTCGTTGTGGGCAGCTGGGGAGTGCAAATTGCTGGCGGAGGGAGTAGTACACGCGGCCGCTGCTCCCGTAGTCGTGGTGCAAGTAGGATCAACAATGATCAAGTCGCCCGGAGCCGCAGCGTCAATCGCAGCCTGGATCGAATCCGATGGCGCAACGTGAGTCGGCGTTTTGCCGCCGATAGTGACGGTCACGGTATCAATGGATTGCTTCCCCGTGATAGTTTGGATGGCCGTGGCGGAAGCAGTTCCGAGTGCCCTTATTCCGAAACCAGCTACGCCAGGTTCGGCCGGAACCGGGCTGAAACTTACGCCGGGTGCGACCGTGTAATTCGAACCACCGCCAGCGCCAATTGTCACAGAGCCGACGGACTGCGCCATCACCGCTGTTCCGCTCACCGCCGTCCTTGCTACGTTGCCGCAGCTAGCCACTGACCCCGTGGGCGAGCCGAAGGTTACGTTAGGTATGCTCGTGTAGCCGGCACCGTGATTGTTCATAGTGACGCTGGTTACTGGGCCCGTTGCGGTGGCACCACCCACGGTGACCACGGCCGTTCCGGTCGCCGTTGTTCCGCCAGCTGGGGGCGCATCGAAAGTCACACTAGGTCTGCATGCGGTTGTGTTCCTGTAACCAGCTCCGCCGTTAGTAATCATCACAAAGTATACGGCGCCGGTGTTGACCATGTTTGGAGTTGCCGTTGCACCGCTTCCACCACCCCCTCCAGTGAAAGTAATCGTGGGCGGAGCGGTACTCGGATACCGACCAGGATTGTGAGTTCCATTAGTCGGGCTAACTGACACCCCTGTGACGTTACCTCCCGTACGCGCGGCACCACTCGTGATCACCAATTGGCCGCATTGCGCGGCCGAGCCGCCGTATTGCGCTTGCTGCTGCACCGCGCACGGTGGTACGCCTGACGGCACGGTGACTACGATCTGCGTGTCGCTCCAAGAGCTAACGGGAGCATTTACTCCACCAATCGTTACGCCTCCCGCCGCGAGATTATTCGCATTTTGCTGACTGCCAAAGCCATAGTGCCGCTTAACGGTCTTCTGATTGTACGGAGCCGTCGCTGCCGAGGGCCCGACGTACGCGTTGTTGGGGACCATCTGGTCGCCCAATGCAGTGATCGTGAGGGTGCCACCGGCGCTCACCCAAGGTCCGATTCCATTGCTGCTATCCACTTCAGCAATCGCCGGCGTAGCATCCGGATAGGCGCAGTCCACATTGTTGTACCCTGCGCCCGCAAAGGCAGACGTGGGCGTTACCGGCGTATCCATGTACTGGGTTTGCCCCGGCATGAACGGAATCTCGTAGCAGAACTGGCTGTATTCGGGGTTGAACAGGGGATCAGGGACCAACGTGCCATTCGGACCTGGAATCGGGCCCGGATCGTTCATGCATGTGACCATCATCGTGGGCGCATATCCGGTCGGATTGGGCGGGTTGACTTCCCAGGTCGAGTAGGTCAAGCCGTCATAGGTACCCCATTGGTCTGAATACACGCGGGATATTTCGGTGCCGGTCCAATCTTTGATGGATACCGGCAGGTTGGCCGGTGAAAATTTCTCGCCGAACTGCGGAGAGAACGGATCGAATTCCGAGGTGTAGTCGTCCGTGATCACGCCGGTGAAGTGGGCGGCGACGTGCGTCGAGCTGAAAACCCAGAACTTTGCTAGCGCAGACGTCTGGTCAGTGAGCGTCACTTCCTTGCGGTCGCAGAGATTGCGAGTAGCTCCGGCGAACGGCGCTACTTCACTGGACTGTGGGAACAGGCTGATGTAGTCCGGAACGATGCGCGATGCGCCCACGCACGGCCAGAAAATCTCCACGCTTCCGGTGTCGCCCTCGCCCCGTGGCAGGTGCAATGTGCCCAGGTCCGTCGTCGGATTCTGGGGGTTGTTGGCGTTGTAGCTTGCGCCGACCGCAGCTTGGTCGGGCAGGATGAAAATGCTGCCCAAGCCACCGAATTGCTGCGTCACCGGCGCAATGTAATTGTCGCCAATCAAAATGTTCTTGTCCTCTTCCTTCACCAGTTCATAGCCCGGAGGGACAACTACTTCCACGACATACTTTCCAGCCGGCAGCATGGGGAGACCGGACGCATAAGGATCAGTCGCGTCGGGGTTCGCCACGCAAATCGTGCAATTGGTTCCGGCCGGTTTTCCGGTCGTGGGGTTAATGCCAGTTACGCTGGGGAACCTGTACATGCCGTCGAAAGGCGCTGGCTGGACCTGATTCCAGTTGTGCATGCCGTCAAAGCATTTGTACTGCGAGTTGTTCGGCACGGTGTGGAGGGGAGTCCCAGAATGCTGGTTGTTGTACACGTCCAAGAATTCCGGCTGGTTAAACAGCGTGAAAAAGAAGAGATCGGGGGTCGTACCCGTGGCGGTGCCCTGGCCTGGGCAGTTCATGTTCGGATTATTATCGGACCGGAAGCCCTGGGCCCAATCGTCCCAACTGCTGGTCTTGGTGGTGTCAACCAACGTGAGGGTTGGGGTAACATTATCGGCCGCTGTCCCCTCCTGGTACAGGTTGATGGTGACTCCAGGCACGTCCGGTGTCCAACTCGTATGGAGGAGCAAGGTCGGATCATCAAAAGGCCGCGTCGAGGCGTAGATCACCTCACCTCGGATGCCGCCGTTCTCGCCGTTGGCGAAGGGCTTCTTGCCAAATTCGATGAAACTGTTCTGGCCAGAGAAACCTTGCCAACCCTCGGTGCCAACCCAAGCCGGATCGATCCGGCCCGTGGAGCCGCCGTTGCCGCCTGGCGCAAACGGAGCTTGGGCATCAGTGCAGTCCGCAGTGGCGCAATAGAACGCACCCGGTACGCGCAGAGCAAGGGGCACAGAAACCTGTTCGGCAGTGTTCGCCATGTTTGCGGCGATGCTGGAGTTTCCGCATACGGTTCCCGTGCTTCCTCCGCACGTTGAACCGTCGGAGGGTCCGCCCGCGTCGTAGACTACGTGGGTCCCGGTGTTCTTGTAGCGCGTTGAATCCGATTCAACAACATACCAGCTGAACAGAGGGAATATCTCGTTGAAACCCGCGTTACCGGCCAGGTCGGTGTTGTTGAAGTTCGAGTAGCTGCCATCGCGGAAGCGGATGTTCGTCGGAAGGAGCGTGAGTCCGGGTTCGCCGGGGTCCTGAATACCGTTCCCATTAAGGTCAATGAAGCTCTTGGTGTACAAATTCGCCTGCCACTGGTTTGTGGCAATCTGCCCCAAGTCCGCGGTTGCCCCGTTGGCCAGCCTGACGGGTGTCGAAAGGCCGTCCACGAGCATGTCATTCCACTGGTCAAAAACAGTGACTCTCCAATCCCCGTCCGGAAGACCAGACAAGGTGAATGTTCCATCGGCGTTGCACTTGGTGAACGCGAAGTCTTCGCCGTCCGGATCTCCAAAGCTTACGAAGCACTGAGTGAAAGCGAAGCTACTGTTGTCGCCGCTGCTGTAGAGCCTCTCATCCGGCGTGCGGCTCATGCGCGACGTTGTGACTATGCCCGTGACACTATTTGTGCAGTTCGTGACGCCGGTGACAGTAGCGTCGTTGCCGTTGCAGACTCCCGTCAAGCGGCCATTGATGATTGCTGGATTGGCAAACCCGATGGATACGTGGAATCCCGCGGGTCCATACTCCTGGAAGTAGCTTGGTTCTTGGATCCGCAGGAAAGAATCATGCGCCTTCTGGCCGTCCAAAGTGTTGGTTTGGAGCCATTCTTCCCCTCTCGCAATCCGGTCGGCCCCCGGCGTGGCCACCACGCCGTACCTTCCCGGCATCAGGTTGGCCACGACGGCCTGACCTGCCAGCGGAGACGGAGTCTTACCGTCCGATTCGAACGTCGGGCAGGTCACGATTGTGCCCGTGATGCCCGTTTGCGTCGGATCCAGTACTGGTTTGTGGGTGATTGGGTCAAGTATTGGATTGCCGTTTGAATCTTGAAGCGTACCAATTCGTGAATTTGCCGAAATCGGGCAGGCATCGAGCGTGGAGACCGGGTCTATCGTTCCCGCCAGGCTGTTCGACAACGGCTGGTTGAACATGTCGTACGTCATCTGCCCGGTCGCATCGCCCGTGCCGCCGGCATCGTCAAAGAGAGTGATATTGAAGTGCCCAAGACCGGCCTCGTTGTTAGTGTTCACGGCGCCCATTCCACCGCCGCCATCCTGCTCACCGTTGAGGGGGAAATCGTCCTCGAACACAAATACTGAGAGTTTCGATGGTGGGAATGGAGTCGGTGCCGCGTACACTGTCAAGGGGCTGAAGGTGCAGGTGCCGTTGACACACGTGGGAATGATCGGAGCGCCGCCCATGCCGTGGCCGGAGATGGCGTTTCCGCTATTGAACGGGTTGGCCGCGTCGCCTGGCAGAATCGAGAAGTAGTAGTGCTTGGTCGGATCCAGGTGGACTTGGCTGGGAAGTAAGGGCGTCTGTCCATTTCCTGCTGAAGGATCGGGCCTGCAAACGCCATTGCCGATATCGCACACAGCCAGCACGTGCTGGCCCGCGGTCGGACTGCAACCGACTGGGGTATTAGCAGCTGTGCAGACAGTGCCTCCATCGTAAACTGTCTGGCCCCCTTCGCAGGACAGCTGCGCCGTGCAGCCCGCCGCCACAAGCGGCATGTAGCTCGTATGGAAATTCGTCCCAAAGGTCATGGGAACGCTTGTGCCGGCCGGGGGTGTGCAACCTGTTATCGCGAGGCTCGAGTTCGTCGTGCAATTGGGGTTGACATAGAAAGTGCGATCTTCCTCAATAATCCAGCGATAGTCGCTGATAACGGTCGTCTTGTCTTTGCCGTCCAAAACCGTCACAGCAAGATTAGTCGCCGCCGGAAAGTTTAGCGTCACGCGAGCCGCGGTTCCGGAACTGACTGTCCCCTGCGAGTTCTGCGCCTGGTATGTAAAAGTGTAAGTGCAACCCGCGGTGGTGGTGCATGTCGGGACTGACGCGTTGAAGCCGCCGTTCGCGTCCACGGTTACCGTCCCTGTTCCTCCAGTGCCTGACAGTGCGGAAACCGATGCTGCGTTGACAGTAAGAGGATAGCCCGCCGCGTCATAGTCATGGCAAGGATTCGCTACTGACGGGATGCATCCATCCCAAGGCGTCGACAGGACACCTGCGGGCCTGATGCTCAACGCTGTGGCCGTGTTCGACGTGTACGTTTTGGGGCCAACATGGATGCCGCCAGCCGCCTCAATCGTCGCCGCACCCAGTGTCACATTGGCCGTTATACCGGAGGAGCATGTCGTCCCGGTAACGGAGCCGTTCGCACAGTAGGTAAAAGAATCCGAAGAAGTTCCGGAGTTCGCCACATAGGTAAACGTGCCGTTAGTATTCAGGGTGAGCGTGCCGCCCGTCGGCGCTGTCATCACGTGAACGCCGTAAACATTAGTATCGTTGGCGATCAGGCCCTTGCCTGGATCCGCCACGGTAAACGCCGGACAAGGGGTGGCCGAGCACGGAGTTAAGGAGTTGTAGATGTCATCTTTGGCTATGACACTCCCCGGCACCACGATTGAAGGGGAGCTTGGGAGTCCAGCCCCGTTGATGCCGATGTAAGCCAACATTCCTGCATCGCGCGCGGTACCGTTGCCTGACAGGCTCAACTGCCGGTCGAACACAGGGAGGGCCGAAGTCACAGCTGCCGGCGCATTAATCATCACGTCGTAAGTCTTGCCGGCGGGCAGGAAAACCTCGCTCTGGACGCGTGGAACGCCTGGCAGCGGGTTGCCGTCTTCAGCGATGAGCGAGAATCCTGGAACCGCTGGCGTCCCTATTAAGGATCCCACAATCGAAGGCACGTGCATGCGCAAGCCGGCGTTCACAAAGCGTACCAAAACCGATCCGGTCACCGGGGCTGCGGCCGTGCCTGCTGGCAAAGCCGGGAATAACGAGGTCGACGCCCTGGTCCTGTCAAACGCGACTCCGTTAAAGAGGTAATACAGCGGCGTGTAGTTCACCGCGGGCGGATAGCAGGTATTGACGGTCCCGACGGGCGAAGTGGGATTGCCGCATTGGCCTGGCTGGCCGGACCACACCTTGGTCTCGCTGAAGCCCGCCGTGTTTACCGCCGTGCTGACCGAGTTGTTCTGGACCGCGTCGATTTCACTGAGCAGCAGCGGAATATCCGCGTAGTAGCTTACCGCAGCAGTGGTCCCAACTGCAGGATACGCTGTGCCTGGGGTGCCTGCGGCGCCCGCGGCGCCTGCTACGGGCGCAGTGGTGACCACCAGGATTCCGTACAGGCCCATGGGACCCTGAATGGACGGGTGCGTACCGGACTCAATCAGGTAGGTGCCCGGACGAAGAGCTGTCCAAGTCAGTGCCGTGGTCGCTCCCGCCGCCACTTCCGTGGAGAACGACTGCACGCGTGGCCCCTGGTTCGGCGGGGTGAAGCCCGCACCTCCAGCAATCGGCCACGAAGTGTTATTGCTGGGTAGGGTGGTGTGATCCGGACTCGCCGTAGAGGTTGCCGTCGTTCCGAGACCGCCGCCCAACTGGCCAACAATCACCAGCGAAGTGGGCACCGCATTGCCATTTAAGAACGAGAGACTGTTCGTCAGGTTGATCGTCAAGGGTCCCGGGGGAACCGTGATCACAACTGGGGACCACGTGGATGGCACCCCAGTTACCGTCGACACCGACGTTGGGTTCAATGGACCGCAGGTCGCCGTAGCGCCAGCCGCGGCAGTGCCGCAGAAGTAGCCCCACATCGGCACCGTTGAGCCGTCCGGCAGCGTTACACTCGTCGGCGCGGCAGTCAGATTAACCGTCTGCTGGCCGAAGGCTGCGGCCGCCGCGAACGGAAGAATGCAGACTACTCGTAGCGCGGCCTTCAAGATAGCTTTGAAATTATTCGTTCGCATCGTCATCCCTCGTTGTCAGTTTGGCTCGTTAAGCTAATTGGACTCGTCGATCACAAATTCCCGGGAATCAACCAGCATCATCATCAGCATTCCGCCGGGGAAAATATTGTTGGTGGTGATCTCGCGCTCGTTGTGCGAGTGCCACATGAAGGCAAAGCCGGCCTCGCCGCTGGGCGAGTTCGCAATCGTGCCCGACGGCGGAGTGCTACCGGTCTGGCCGCACGAGCCGGCTGGAGGGGTCGCAGCGTTGAAAGTGCATCCAGTCGCCCGAAGTGTCGCGTTCGGGCCAAGATAAGGGCTGCCACCGTACCACGCACCGTTCGTCAAGATGTTCGCGTCGGGCAGAGTTGCTGGGCCGCCTCCCGCCACATCGCCGAATGGAGCAACCTGAACTGGCTTGTTGTGGTCTTGGCACCACTCGTAGTAGTTGATCGCCGATTGCGCGGCTACGCCGGTGTTGTAGCCGTTGAGATCCGGGGTACAGGCAAGCTTAGCCAGAGGATCAGTGGAAGCGGAATTGTGACCGTACGCATCCCAGTTCAGACCCTTGGCTGTCCAGTAGAAAATTCCGTCGAAGGCCAGCCCCGGAGTCGTCGTGGTGGTGAACAGCAGAGGCCCGGCGAGATTGTTAGCCGGATCGGTCTGGCTGACAATCAAGTTCCCGTCGCGCCCCAGGATGCGCACGTGGTTACCATGCTCGTGGAAAGGATGTTGCCACCGGCCCTGGCCGATGACGCGTAACAGCACCTGCTCGCCTGGATGCATGTGAGGATTGCCGTTGTAGGGCTGGTGGGGATACTCGGGCGCATAGTTCGGGTCCATGTCGTCGGGCATCGAGCGCCCATTAATGAGGAAATACGCAGGATGGTATGGCTCGGTCGGGACGTTGAGACTGCATCCCGCACCCGTTGCACTCGCGGCGCAGGCGCTAACTCTTACCGGATCCGAGACTTGCGCTAGTGCCTTGTTGTGAATGTCGGGATCCATCTCCGAGAACTGGAACAGGTATTCCCGGTCGTAGCAGCTTTTGGCGTGGTCGTAGGCAGCCGGCGCAAGGCGGAAATCTTGCTCCTGGTTAAAGGCGGTAGCCACCCCAAACAAGTTCGTACGAATCGCTGGGGACGTGCAGGCACTGGGGACGCTGGCGCTGGCCGGGAGCACAATGATTGCGCCGTACAAGCCCATCTCGACCTGCAGGTCGCCTTGTGTTCCGCTGTAGTAGGAGCGCGTACCAGGTGACGTGGCGATCAAGGTGTATGTCACGGGACTGCCCGGACTGCCCGAGATTGCCTCTTGTGTGAGCAGGCCTGCGGCGCCGCCGCTTGTACTTACGAGCTGCAAGCCGGGGAACAAGATTGAGGTGTTCCCCGCAGCCGCTGGTAGACCGTTCGTGAGCGTCACCGTGAACGGAGTGTTTTCAGTGACGATCAATGTGGGGCCGGGAACTTGCATCGCGTTACAGAAGGCGGCCACGTTTAGGACCGGAGCAAAGCCGCCAGGCGCGCCATTGCAGCCGTATCCCCACGAGTAAATCATTGCCCCGTCGGGCTGGGTGACGTAAGCCGCTTGCGCGGTGAGATTGAAGGTGGGCCCGGTTATCCCAGGAGCCGCAGCATGCCCGGTAGTAGGGAGCAGCAACGCCACCGCCACCATCGCCGCCAGAAGCAGTCGTGTCTTCGATATCGCTCTTATCATTTTCGTCGCACTCATTGGCTCTCTCCTAGCACTCATTGCCGCGCTCCTAATTGATGCGGACTTCGGTCATCAGCCCACCGAAGTTCTCGGCATCGTTCGACAAGTGGTCAAGATTGGGGGTGTAAAGATAGAACACGCTGCCCGACGGATACTTTGTCGTGTCGCTCGCATCCAAAATCACGTCGAGGGACTCGCCACCAGCCAGCGTGATGGAGTTGGTGTCGTAAGCGAGGTTATTTCCCGCTTGATCCCGCAGCAGCTTGGCATTGAGGGCGATGACATGCATCGGAATTCCCAGTGACGCCAGTGTCTGATATTCCGTAACGTCGAGGTCGGAGATGCGCAGGAGCGCCTTTTTGCCTGCCGGAATGTTGATGATCGAAGGCAGCGGCTGCGAGAAATGGTTCCGGCTATCTGCCGACTGCGTCTCGAGGGGACCGGGCGTAACCGTGTCAGGGTAGCTCCGCCCGTTCAGCAGGAAGAATTTGTCCTTCATGTCCACGAACTGTTCCGGGTTGAAAGTCATGCCGACAAAATGGAAACTGGGGTCGAAGCCGTGGATCTGGAGGGGATACTCGACATCGTAGTACGTCGAGCCGTCACCGTCGTTATAGGCGTAGTTGCCGGTCGAGGCCCGCTGGACCGTGTTGGAAGCGGCCGGCAAGGGATTGCTGCACAAGATGTCCTGCGTGGAGTCGCATTTCGTGCGATTATCCAGCTGCTGATTCTGGAGCGCGGTATAGAGGCTGCTGCCCGCCAGGACTCGATTCTGCCGCGGGCGCACATAGAGTTGCCCGACCATGCCCATCTGCAAGTGCTCGGGCGGGGTGATATGGCAGTGCCAGAAGTATGTCCCAGCATCGGGCGCGAGATAGTAATACGTGAAGCTGCCGCCGATGTTGATGGCTACCGAGGCGTCGGGTACACCGTCGTAGAACGACGAAGCGTTCGGATACCCGTGGAAGTGGACGGTGTGCTGCTCGAACAGGTCCGGGCGCATGATCATGCCCACGTTGGTGAGGGTGAGGAAGAATTCGTCATCCTCATCGATAGCCATCAACGGTGCCGGGATGTTCCCGTTCATCACTCCGACATCCATGATCGGGCGGGGATCCACGTGCCCATCCATGGGAGCGCCGGCTATTCCTAATCCGTTGTTTGCATCCACGTTCGGAGTCAGCCCCACGGCGCCGTTATACCCAAACGAAGCCAAGGCTGTTTGCATGCAAGTTGCGTCTGGGCAATTCGAGCCGTCGACCGTCGTGGCCGGATCACCTGGCTGCAGAGTGGGGCCCGAATACACGGTATTGAAGACGCTCGGGGACTCTGTGCCGGGCTTGCCATTTGCGATGTCCGTGATCCCAGACAACGGCCCGAAGGAGAACATGTACGTCTGCGTGCCATCGCCCATCGTGGAGTAACCGTCGCCGCCCGAAATCTGTTGGCACTTTATGGCGCCGTTGACTTTCGAACTCGGCGCCAGATACCCCTTGGCGCCACTGGCGAGTACCGTCGGACCGGTGTAGGCAGGTTCCGAATCATTGTTGGCAGCCGGGTGAGTGATGGTGCTGGTTGGACATTGAACCCGGAACGACTGAGCCCTCGCGACCCCTGTCGCAAGACAGACAAGAGCGATAAGCAATCCAATATGGTGCAGCTTTCTCATGACAGTCTGGCCTCCTTGCTGACTTGCAGGCGCAAGCAGCGCCCCGAGAATCCCCCGCTTGGTTGGGGGGCCACTCGCAAGCACCGGGGTTCTTCCCAATCCCAGTGTTGGCACCTTACCCCCAAAAGGAATGTCCTCTTTGCGTTGAAGCAAAAAACGGGAGCAATATTTTAGGGTATTGGGTGGAAGGAATCTTCGCTGCGGCGTATCTCAATACTCGTACTTCAACAATTTGTTTCCTATGACGAATGCTAGCGCAGGAGTGATCAGACCACGGTTTTCGTCCTGTCAAAGGGGAAACTCATCGGAGTCTGATGATCGGCGGGGGCGAGGTTAGCAAAACCAGTATGAGGAGAGTCCGAGCAAAACAGGCGGTGAAGTCGTCGATTCGAGCTGTCACACTTTTGTCGAATCCAATTGTCGTCGACGGATTGCTAGGTTTCGACGAATTTAACAATCATATTGGCACCTTTGCGGAAATAAACAGCGCGCTGGGGCGATTGGCAGGAGCTGGCGTTTCGGAACGAATCTCCGGCGCGCAGATGCTTTCTTTCCCTTCATAATAATATCTTCGTTCGTGCCGCATCGTCTTACTGGCGCAACCATCCAGCCTCGAAGGCGGCCCCGCCGAAGCGGGGCCCTTCCTATCATTAACTGAAACCGGGCCTACTGGTCATCTCCATCTCCCGTGCGGACCGGCCCGCGGATCTCGCCACCCGGAGAGCGAGTGCTGTGCACATTGACATAGGCCGCTCCTTCACGCATCGCCTGCACGACTTTTGCAAAGTCCGCACTGGGCGTAATGCCTTGACTGTCGGGTCCAACTACATTGGCCGCTGTAACCGTGCCGGATACTGTGCCGGAGGTCGTATCCGGGCACGCCGGCGGGTTTGGAAAGCCGGGAGGAGGACCGCTCTTAGCACCTGCCGCGGGGCCACAGAGAAATACCATAACCCCGCCGACTTCTTTGGTGAATCCAAAATGGATATGCGAGAAAATCACTTGAGCATTCAAATTAGCGTAGGTGACTGTGTAGCTGAGGGTGGTGCCATCAGAACTGAGCGTAGCAGTGAAAGAACCGCTCGCCTGCGTTGCGACTGGAGGAGCTTCGCCCAAGCCGCGAAGACGCGCTTTGAAAGTGTTGGGATCGTCATCGGAGGCGACCGTAGCGACGCTGAAGCAAAGTGCGATTGAGACAAGGAACGCAAGTTTTTTCATGTTTGAATTTCTCCTTCCAACGGAACTTTGCGGGAATTAGCTTTTGAAGGAAACGCCAAAGACCTCTTGGAAAAATCATCGCGGCGAAACACCGTGACAGCCGGGAATTCTAATCCCAATTTTCTTGAGAATCCAGTGGTTGACCATGATGGACCATGATGGACGAGTGTGCGGGCTGCCCCAACCGCAGGGGTGCCCGACACCTCGGCTCTACGTAGTTTGTGGAGAAGAGTTAATTTTTGTTTCAAGTATCCCAGCACGGTTTCAGTGCCGGAGAGGGGCGGCCCGCAGAGTGGTTGTTCGCGTGAAGGTTGAGTTCTTGGGCGCAGTGGCTGGAAAAGGGATAACAAATGCTGCCAGCGCGCCGACTAAGCCTCCCAAGATGGCAAATTCGACGTTTTGGTTCGTGTACGAGAGCACAACCCCAGCGATGTTGATCGTATGAAGAGAACCCCCAGCCAAAGCCTCTTTCGTGGCCACATCAGACCGGAGGAAGCTAGGAACCACGATCCCCGCGATGAGCAAAGTGATTGCCACTTCGATTAGCAGTTGAAGGAGAGAGAAAGCCTTTTGCCTTTTCATGGTTTTTCCTTTCGGCCTTAGGACGGCCTATTCAAAAGAGAATAATCAGTAGCCTCCACTTAGCAGGTGAATCACCGGAATGGAGCGAGGTAGATACCCTAGAGAGGCGTGCGGAAGTCTGGACGGATTGTGTTTTTGAGGCGGCCCCAGGATTAGTTGGCTGTGGCAGCTTTCGGGTCGCGAGGACAAGGGTATGGATCGAGCCCACCGCCAAACTACTGCACTCTCAGCGCAGACGTCACTCAGATAGGCGCTCAGTTGAAAGACATATATAAATCAAAAAGATTAAAGTGGCGCGCCAGGAGGGATTCGAACCCCCGACCCTTAGCTCCGGAGGCTAATGCTCTATCCATCTGAGCTACTGGCGCGCAGTGGGTGCTCCTCAACTTTTCCTGAGGACGCAATACGCGGGAACTTCTTCTAACGTTAGCATTCTATCCGGTATGATTCGCCCGCGCTAGGGCGCATTCCCGGCGGAGAGGATCGCAAGCGGGTTCATCCTTTCGCGCGGGACCTGATTTCCTTGGCCAGTTTTTCGATTTCGTCGGTCTTTCGCAGCATGGCGACAGAAAGCACCAGGACCGAATCCGTCTTTTCCACTTCGGCCTTCAATTCACTCGCGAGATCGTAAAGCTTCTCGACATTTTTCTTAATCTCCTTTTGATTCGCCGCGAGGACGAGTTTGGGATCGAACTTGGGCATATGCGAATCATCTTCTTTTTCCTTCTGTTGTTCGGGGTTTTGCGGGCGCTGGGCGCGAACCTCTGCGCCGTGTGCGAGAGCGAGGATCCCGACCGGTACTCCTACGGCAATAGTGGTGGTTAGAAATTTTCGTCTCGATTCCATGGCCAAAAAACTCCCTTGCGTCCGCGCAATCTCCCGCCGCACGGGACGACACTTCCTCGAACGTCTTCCAATGTTATACTCCCCCCTCTCGTCAAAATCATGCCTAGTTCCTTCAATCGCTGGCTGGAATTGGCGCTTCCCAACGCGCTTCATCTTATCGGGATTTTCGTCATCGCACTGGTGCTGAACCGGCTACTCCGCGCGGTCACCAATCTGGTCATCAAGCAGGCGTCGGCGCCTGGCCGCTCGGCGCAACTGCGCGAACAGCAGACGCGCACGCTGGCGGAAGTTCTCTACGGAGCAGGGAGCAAAGTTGTCTGGGCAGTGGCTCTGCTGACTGCCGTACGGGAATTCCATATCGACATCACCCCGGCGTTAACGCTTGCGGGTCTCGCCAGCCTCGCAGTGGGCTTCGGCGCGCAAACTCTGGTGCGAGATGTCATCACAGGCATTTACATCGTTCTCGAAGATCAATACATCGTCGGCGACACAATCCAATTCGCGGACTACATTGGCCGGGTGGAACACCTGACCCTGCGGCGCACGGTAATCCGTGATGCCCGGGGCGCGCTGGTAACCATCGCGAATGGGGAGATCCGCACGGTCAGCAACCTCAGCCGCGACTGGTCGCAGGCTTTCGTGGACGTCTCGCTGGCTCCGGAAAGCCCGATCGAAAAGACGATGCAAGCGCTGGAAAGCGCCGCGGCCGCTTTGCGGGGCGATCCCGCCTGGTCGCAAACTCTGGTCGACGGGCCGCGGATCCTTGGAGTGCAGAGCTTCGACCGCAATTCATCGACGGTACGATTGCAAGTGCGGACGGCGCCGACCCGGCAGGATGAGGTCGCGCGCGAGCTGCGCCGCCGCATCCAGGTCGAGTTCCAGAAGCAGGGTATACCCACATCGAGCGTGCACCGCATCGAACTGGCTGGCGTTGCCCCTTCTTCGCAGGAAGCGCCCCAGGCAGATGCGGCGAGTTAGGGCAAGGAGGACCGGCAATGGCCCAGATCACCTACGACGAAGTAAACCTGATGCTGCGCTTGTACGACATGAGGCGCGAACCGCGCCTACGCCAGGCGCGCGCCTGGTTCGTCGAAAACTTTCATCCGGAGTCTCCGGAAGAGATGATGCAGAGGTATCCGCAGGGCGGGGAGGAAAACACTTACATCCGCATGGTGATCAGCTACTGGGACATGGTGGCCGGGATCGTGAACCGCGGGCTCATCAACGACGAATTATTTTTCGACAGTAATGGCGAGATTTGGGTAGTGTGGGACCGCATGCGGTCGATCGTTCCTACGTGGCGCGCCGCTTTCAAGAATCCGCATCTTTTCCAGAACATGGAAGAAACTTGCAAGCGGCTGGAAACCTGGAGGGAGAAGCGCGCGCCTGGATCCACTGCGGCGATGCGGCAGATGATGGTGCAGGCGAAACCAGGCGCTAAAGGCATTTAGGATTTCTGAAGCGAGGGAGCTTTCTGGAAGCAATCCTTGCGCAACGATCGCCTCTTTGGCAAGCTCAGGCCACCTCTCATGCCGGATGCCGCTCCGCCCGTAACCAGGTTTCGTCGGAGCTATTCCCGCAGTAACTAACCCCCCGCGGTTTTGACATCGTCTCTAAGGTTTCGACACTTCAGCAGTGGTTCCCTTGCGGTCCTCTTCTTGCCTGTCACCTGACCCGGTCGTTGCCGGGCCTTTTCCTTCCGCGTTCACGACCATAGCTTTTGGCTACAGCCGCCGAAGGTGGTTTGGAACCTGTTCCTGTAAACCGGTTCCGAGGGGCCTACCCTCATCAGTCAAGCAGTTGCGCACTACTCAGCAGTTTCTCCTTTCGTGCTCGTGGCACACATTAGTCGCCAAACCGGACAAGTTCCGGGTCCGCTTTTCAGCTGGATTTCACTTCGGCGATTACGGCGTTACACATCCAGTTGCCTTGTCCTTGCACACGTAGTGGATGGGCAGACGACAGGGAGTCGCGTGATGCAAGATGCTTTATAATCGCCTTAATCATTTGTGCCGGGACTACTGAGTGCAAATAGGAGGGGGGAAACTATGCGACGCGTCGAATACGCGGCAGTAATTGTCCTTCTTGGCCTTCTATCGGCGCTTCCGACATCCGCTGAACCTAAGACAGGGATGCTCTGTGTGATTCCGGATCCGCCGGGCTGCTGCTCCCTGGTTACCGTTCCTTTCGACCTCAAGACGCTCATGTTTAGAATAGACAATGGAAAGAAAACACCGTGGCCTCAGAAAATGGGCTTCAAAATAGAAGGATTAAGCCTCGGGGAAAAACATCTCGTAGTTGTGTACTCGGGAGGGAAACCCATCCAGTCCTTCCGATTCCGCTTCACGGACAAGGAAACCGAGCTTTGTCTGCTGTTTGACGGATACGGAGGCCCGGACTTGAGGCACATGAGCAAATTGTGCCACTGCAAGTGAGTGCTTTTCCTTCCAATCTTCCAATCAAAAGCCAGTTTGAAAACAATCACAATTTCGCATCCGCACCCCCGAAGATTTGACGCGGTCGCTTGCGACAAACCGTTGTTGTGCCTGGTTAGTCGCGTTACCGGAGATGTGAAGTAAAACTTCACTTGTACGATTTGCGCGTTAATCAAGACCTCGACAGAAACGGCTAAGATTTGGAGTACACTTCGGCGTATGGCATGTTTTGGGAAGGCAAGAGTCTTCGTATTGAGCGTCCTTGCTCTAGCAGCGTCGGTCGTGTCGTACGGTCAGACGTCTCTGATGACAAGACGAGACAAGGCGCTGAAAGGAATAGACGCTTGCCTTCGCCGCAACGAGGTCTCCAGCCGTGAATGCAAGCATTTGAACCAAGACGTGGAAACCCTCGTTGAGGTGTACAGAGGCGGAGACAAGTCAGTCTTACCGACTCTGTTCCGATTCACCTACCTTACTGACTTCTACGACGAGGCTCTGTTGTCCGACCCGGATGGTTTCTTGACCGCAATGACCCAATTATCCCAGAAGGACCAGCAGTCCGTTGCGGCTGGTATCGCCGGGGCGTTTGGACTCCGCGACGTTGGTCGTTTCAAGGCCATTAGAGAGTTGTTGGCAAACGTTCCAGAGGCCTCGCCGACAAAGGCAGTCGCAGAAGTGTCGTTGAAGACGGTAGAGACTAAGAATGCGTCGCTTTTTGTGAACTATTTTCCGCCGGCGACATTCACAGGTCGTGCCGCCAACTTCCAAGTTGCTTGGTACTCTAGCGACATGTATCAGTTGGGGGAAACTCCGCTCTGGCCGTCGCCCTCTGAGAATGAGAACATTTTCCGATTTACATACTTGGGCGCGTTTTCCGGGCCGAAGGCCGTTACCCTGACTGTCCTCCCTGATGGTAGTGGCAAGGTGAAAATGACAATGCTTCACCAGTTGCGTGAGCAAGCGAAGGGCGAGCAACCGTCCACTCTACCTGCGGGCCGAGTGTCGGACTTTTTAAAGCGGTTGGACCGAGCACACTTTTGGGAGATGCCAACCGAATCGCAGCACCGGGGATTTGATGGAGCAGAATGGATAATGGAAGGTGTGCAAGACGGTAGGTATCACATTGCTGTTCGTTGGTGCCCCAATCTTTACGAACACTCCCCAGAAGACGCAGCTTTTGCCGAAGCAGCGCGCTTCCTGTTTCAACTCGCGGGACACAAGCATAGCGGAAGCTGCTGAACTTCTTCGGTGAGTTGTGCCTGATTTGTCGCCTAATCGGAAAAGTGCCCGTCGCTAGTGTCCTGTAACAGTGGTTCGTGACATAAGTTGTGCGGCCTGGGCATCTGCCGTGCGCTGGGCGAAGCGGGCGATGCTGGCCAAGATTTCGTCGGCGCTTTTGGTCCACACAAAGGGCTTTGGACCGGCATTG
>WNFS01000926.1_pt1 | contig 21461 bp, 21 predicted proteins | sample 5400141 | NCBI WGS metagenome assembly WNFS01 (sample SAMN13153358, study PRJNA577476) | soil metagenome | isolation source: 60 cm saprolite under Madrone tree | place: USA:California | collected 2016-06-14
TCCTTGGCCGTCCTTCCGCTCGAAAGCCTCTCGAGCGATGCGTCTCAGGATTACTTCGCTGATGGAATGACCGACGAGTTGATTTCGGATCTCGGGCAGATCAGCGCTTTGCGCGTGATCTCGCGTACCTCAGTGATGGTTTACAAACACGCGCGCAAGCCCCTGCCGCAGATCGCTCGTGAACTGAACGTGGACGCCGTGGTCGAAGGCACCGTGCTCCGTTCCGGCGACCAAGTCCGCATCACAGCGCAGTTGATCGAAGCCTCCACTGACAAGCACTTATGGTCCCAGAGCTATCAGGGTGAATTGCGGGATACTTTGGCGCTCCAGAGCAAAGTGGCAAGAGCCATTGCAGATCAAATTCGGATCAATTTGAATCCACGGGAACAGGCTGCGCTGAAAAACGTAAAGGTTGTTAATCCGCAAGCTTACGAGTCCTTTCTCAAAGGGCGCTACTTCTGGAATAAACGAACGGCGGATGGTTTAAAGGTGGCCCTTGCTTATTTCAATCAGGCAATCGACGAGGACCCGAAATACGCCCAAGCTTATTCTGGCTTAGCCGACAGCTATGCTTTGTTGGGAGACTGGCAGTATGCGGTGATGACTCCCAAGGAGGCACTCCCCAAAGCAAAGGCCGCTGCGATCAAAGCTCTGGAATTGGACAGCGCGCTCGGCGAAGCCCACAACTCGCTTGCATTCTGCTTGGATGGTTTCGACTGGGATTTTGACTCTGCCGGAAAAGAATTCCGGCGGGCCATTGAACTGAACCCAAGCTACGCAACCGCTCACCATTGGTATGCCTGGCATTTGAGTCTGCTGGGCCGGTATGACGAAGCGATCGCGGAAATGAGAAAAGCGGAAAACCTGGATCCGCTATCTCTCATCATTAACGCCGATTTGGGGGAGCTTCTTGTCCTTGCGCATTCTTATGACGAATCGATACGACAGAGCCGCAAAACGATCGAAATGGATCCTAATTTTGCTCTCGCACATAATCAACTCGCGCAGGCATGCCTCCAAAAACACATGAACCATGAGACGGTCGCAGAACTGGAAAAAGCGGCCCAGCTTTCCGGGGGTAGCCCGACAGTCATAGCTAATCTTGCTCGCGCGTACGTCGCATCCGGCAAGAGGAGCGAAGCGGTAAAGCTACTGAACGATCTGAAAAAGCGCTCAAGCCCCGGCTATTCGCGTGCTTCGGAGATTGCTGTGATTTATGTATCTCTTGGGGATTCGGATCAAGCGATGAGTTGGCTCGAAAAAAGCTACGAAGAGCGATTTAACCCGGGCGTCCTGCTGAGGCCGGGCTTCGATCCTCTCCGCTCAGATCCGCGCTTTCAAGACCTTGTGCGCCGTATCGGCCTCCCGCGTTGAACCAGGGAACTTGATGACGAGAACGAGGAAGAACAGGCGCGCTAATTACGCATTGCTCCGCCGCCGTCACCAGGGCACATTGCCCTTCCGTCAGCTCGCGTGCACCCGCTAATCCACAACAATCTGGGCTTTCATCCCCCTATGGCCAAGACCGCAAGAATGGCAACACCTAAAAGTGTACGTGCCTGACGCTTGGGCCAAGAATTCAATCGTGGTCGTTTCACCCTTTTTGAGCTGCCAACAGTCTTGCGCCGAAGTGAAAATTAGCCCGGCTGTACCATTGGGTGCAGCGCCATCAGGAACAGCCCCAATCTTGAAACCATGATCGTGGTCGGTGGCTGTGATCTTGAGTTGAACTTTGGTCCCGATCTTCACATGAACTGGCGAGCTTGAGTATTCGTACTTCTTCGCCGTAACTTCAATAACCTGTGCACCTTGAGCTTGGGCGCGAACCAACCCGGACAATGAAAGAAATATTGCGAGGCCCAGCAGAGATTTGGGAACGATGGATAACGGAAAACGCTTCGCGATCTTCTTCATTGATCCTCTCAGTCGTGCGAGTAATTAATTTTTGGTATTCAGGCAACAAATCTTATACTCATGACCCAACTCACCAAATTTTCGTGTTAGCCTCGCAGGTGCAAAGCCTGCCTAGGATGAACACGCTGGCTACCGAAACGTCAGACTCTCCTGGCCAAGAACCCTTGACTCTCAAGCTGACCTGTCGATCCTAGGTGGTTTGCAGCTAGCATGCCTGCCGCATCATGGAACGCGCAAGCTTGCTAGCGTGGTTAAGGAACAAGCGCATCGTGGTTTCATCCGATCATCTGTCGTGGAGCTCGTCTTTCCGCTGCACAGGAGTTAAAAAGTTATCCAAGACAAAGTCTGCAACGTCGCGGCCCAGCCGTTGGCCGGTGGTCAGGTCAAAGCGAAAATGTTGTCCACCAAAGATACGACTTAACGTTGCTTCCTCGGCGGCAGCGGAGAAGCTCGTGAACGGGCGTTCTACTCCGGGGAGAACTTCAGACGTAACGTTGAACTCGAAACGGTCCCGCTCGAAAAAAGAAATCAGCACCTCTGCTCCGGCTGCACTTATGACCGCATGAGCTCCTGGATAGGATGGGTCGGCGGCGGTCTTGCCGACTTCAGGGAGCCAATTCGGATCAGCCACTGTTTCAGGGTTGTTATCGGCATCAGCAGTCCGAATAGCAGTCACTGGCCGCCAGAAATTGTATGTGTATTTGGCGTCGTAGAAGGCGATCACGTCATCGGCAAAACTCAGATTAAGCAGCGCGAACAACCGGGCATTCTGGGCCGTCGTCAAACTTTGTGCCAGTGAGACCGTTTGCGAAATCTCGTTCCAATAGTTCTGAATAGCTCCATTCCAAAACCGCCCGGTCAATGCCTCATCGGCCGTGGCGGTCGTGCTGTTGGCGATTCCAACGGACTTGATTTGGTTGAAAGCATCGCTGCACGCATCGCTCGTCAGTGCCGGGGGAGGACCGGGTCGAAACTGACTCGCATGCTCCAGCGCGAACGTGGTCACGCGAGACCAATGCGTGAATTGCGGCTGGGGCGGGAAATTCGGAGGTGTCGATTGGTAATCTCCCGGGGCCGTCCCGAAAACATAGGGAATCGGCTGGGCATTCGAGCCGTCGTTGCTTCGCAGGGCTAGGATGCGATCCGCAACAGTCTGTCCTATACGGATACCTTCTACCTTGTCGTTGCCGTCCGGAATTTCTGCCAGGGATTGCTGTAGTGCGGCGTCGAGTGCGGTCTTAAATGCCGGATACAGGGCAACCAGAACTTGATGCGCAGCGGCTGCTGCTGCTGCTTCCTGAGAAGCATCTCGCGGCACGCCGGAAAGGCGGACCAGGTATGGCCGATGTGTTCTGCCGATCGTATTGACTGCGCCATAGATCGCGGCGTGCATGATCGCAAAGCTCCGCGTCGGATGGACCGTGGGTGGCTGCGCTCCAGGCGTGCGAACGATTAAGAGAAGTGTTCTATTCCACTGAACAACCGGGTTCACCGGCTGAGCAGAGGAGTCGTTTGCACCTTGATGCTCGTCATTATGCGAAGCACCATAAGAACCGCCGGCCAGGATCGAAAGACCGGCACACAGTAGAGCGAACACAATCAAGATTCTTGACATCAGTGGTTTCCTTTCGTTTCTGTATACGACTGTGGCGGCGCACGTCGTAAAACAAACAGAGAGCAGAGCGCCGACTCTAATTGTCGTGATCGGAATCGGAATCCTTGGCGAGGCCCGTGGCCGCGATCCATGGCCCTGGAGCTGGAAGCGGAATGCCGTTGAAAGCTGCCGCACGAATCAGCACGATCGTACCAAGGCACGGAGATGGCACTTGCAAATTCGCATGGATCTCGGCGTTGCCGTCGACACTCAGTGGTATGGAATCAGTGGTCGCAGCCACTGCGTCTCCGCATACAACGCTCGCGGCAACCGCTGTGACTGGCCCAGGAGTTCCCAGATTCGGCAAGATGAGGCCGCGTAAGTCCGCGCGCAGACGCCCTTCATCATTTAAGACTGCGAACCCGTGGTTGACCACCCACGGCGCACCTCCGCTCTTCACACCGGCGATCGTGAAGCCGGGATTCGAGCCCACAATCGGAGACAAGAAGGCAATCTCATCCGCGACGGTACCTACTGCAAATAGGCCAGAGACAAAGCACGACAAAATCACTGCTACTGCTGCTCTTTTTTTCATCTTTTGAGATCTCCTCATTCATTCAAGATAGTTCGACGCTTTGCTTGACTTAGTGAGTCTGGCCACCCGAGGTATTGCAGCAAGCAAGTTCTAGTGCATTGTGTTTCCGCGCTTCACGAACCACGAGCATCACAATCAGGATGCTCTGTTGGCACTAACTAAACTCCCTGCCGCTTTATTCCTCTGTCGAGCACGGAAAAAACACATGGAATATTTTCGCGTCTGGAGAGTCTATCTATTGGTGTGGAGTTGATCTCCGAACGCGATACAGTTTCCTCAGCGCTCGTTTTGTGGGAAGTCTATGGCTCGTGCTGTTCACTTGCTAGACCGGCTTACAATCTTGCGATGAGGGCTAAGCTTTTCAGGGCATCTACGCACTTAATTACGTTTATCTGCTGAAGCTTTTCTCTTCGAATTGCTGAATTCGAGTGGGGGGCGCAACACGCTGCGCCCCCGCAGGCTAAATCAATCCGCCGCGCTGGCCTGTTTTGCCTTCGCGATGACCGATTCGATATTCAGCCCCAGCCCCTTTGCCACGCCTGTGCCGTACGCCGGATCGGCTTTGTAGAAATGCCGGATCTGCAGTTCCTGGATGCGCTGCGGTACCCCATTGCCCAGGCTGGAGACGATGTTGTCGATCAACCTCTGTTTCGCGTCGGCGGGTATTAAGCGGAACAGATTCCCCGGCTGCGTGTAGTAGTCACCGTCGGTGCGGTGATCGTGCCGCGCGACAGTCCCGCTGACGGCACGTGGCCGTTCGACGTAGGAACGGTCCTGAGTCGGGCCGCCGAAACTGTTGGGTTCATAGTTCACCGCCGCACCGTCGTTTCCGTCGAAGCGCATCGCGCCGTCCTTGTTGTAGGTGTGGTACGGGCACTGCGGTTTGTTGACCGGCAGGGAATCGTAGTTGACGCCCAGCCGGTAGCGGTGCGCATCGGGATAGGAGATCAACCGCGCTTGCAGCATTTTGTCCGGCGAGAAACCCATACCCGGCACGATGTTGCGCGGTTCGAACGCTGCTTGCTCGACCTCAGCAAAATAATTTTCAGGATTGCGGTTTAATTCCAGTTCACCGACCTCATGCAAAGGGTAGTCTTTGTGCGGCCAAACCTTCGTCAGGTCGAACGGATTAATGTGAAATGTCTCCGCATCCTTTTCCGTCATGATCTGCACGCACACGCGCCATTTCGGGAAGTTACCTTGCTTAATCGCGTGGAAAAGATCGCGTTGCGAATAGTCCGGATCCGTTCCCTCCATCGCGCCGGCCTGCTCGCGGAAAAAGTTCTTGATCCCTTGCTTAGTCTTGAAGTGCCACTTCACGTAGAACAGCTCATTCTTCCCGTTGATCAAACTGAACGTATGGCTGCTGTAGCCGTTCATGTGCCGGTAACCGTCCGGTGTGCCGCGGTCGGAGAAGAGAATCGTCACCTGGTGCAGCGATTCCGGCGAGAGCGACCAGAAGTCCCACATCATCGTCGGGGACTTCAGGTTGGTCTCCGGATCGCGCTTCTGCGTATGGATGAAATCCCCGAACTTCAGTGGATCGCGAATAAAGAAGACGGGCGTATTGTTTCCCGTCATGTCCCAGTTGCCTTCTTCGGTGTAAAACTTCAGAGCAAAACCGCGTGGGTCGCGCGCCGTATCCGCCGAACCCTTCTCACCGCCCACCGTCGAAAAGCGCAGGAACGTCGGGGTCTTCTTGCCCACGGCGTTGAATGGCTTGGCGGTCGTGTAATTGCTGATCTCCGTACTCGTGCACACGAAATGCCCATAAGCGCCCGAGCCCTTCGCGTGCACCACCCGCTCCGGGATTCTCTCCCGGTTGAAGTGCGCCATCTTTTCGAATAGCAGAAAGTCTTCAAAGACCACTGGTCCGCGCGGTCCCACGGTGAGCGAATTCTGGTTATCGCCCACCGGATGGCCCGCGTCCGTGGTCATGATGTTCTTTTTCTCTTCAGGCATGATTCCTCCTCAGTTCGATGGTTGCAGACGTGCAAAGCGAGCCGCCTGCGATCGCAACTGCAAAGTTAGCGGGGCGCGACCTATACATCCAATATATAGTTCGGATAGGATAGATAGGCATAGCCTATGGAGCTGCATCAACTTCGCTACTTTTGCGCCGTCGCCGAAACCGGCAGCTTTAGCCGCGCCGCCGAGCAATCTCACGTCTCTCAGCCAGCCCTCTCCCAGCAGATCATGAAACTCGAAGGCGAGCTCGGCGCGCGTCTCTTCGACCGCTTGGGCCGCTCGGTACGGCTTACCGACGTCGGCAAAACATTTCTGCCTCGCGCCCGCTCCGTTCTCCGCGAGCTGGAAGCCGCCAAAGGCGACGTCGTCGAGCGCAAGGACTCCATCAGCGGCCTCGTCACCGTTGGCGTCATTCCCACGGTAGCTCCCTACTTCCTCCCTTCGCGTCTTACTTCGTTCTCGCGCAAATTTCCTCAGGCCCTTCTGAGTGTTATGGAAGAAATCACGCCCGTCCTTCTGGACCGTCTCCGTGCGGGCGCCATTGACGTCGCCATCCTCGCGCTTCCCATCCGCGGCCACGAATTCGAAACCACTCCGCTGCTCACCGAGCGCCTCTTCGCCGCGCTCCCGAAGAATCACAAACTTGCCAAGCGTCGCTCTCTCGTCCTAAAAGACCTTCGCTCCGAACCGTTCCTGCTACTGCGCGACGGCCACTGCTTTCGCGACACCGCCGTCGCCGCCTGCGATCGTGCGCGCCTCCATCCCCAAATTGTTTTCGAAAGCGGCCAATTCAGCAGCTTGCTCAGCATGGTCGGCGCGGGCATGGGAGTTTCCATCGTCCCCGAAATGGCCATCGAGAAAAAATCTCAATGCCACTACGTCCGCATTGCCGATGAACAAGCTGTTCGCACTATCGGCACCGTCGTCCTTCGCGGCCGCTCTCTCGCCCGTGCGCACCATGCTTTCCTTTTCCACCTCCGTGCCGTTCCTCCCGTTCGACCCCAGTAGATACACTTGTATCCCCCGTTTTCTTGGCGCCAGCCCTTGTTTCATCGCCCTGAATACAACGTGCAAGTTACTTAGAATGTCTTTATTTCGAAGCTGGCAGCCCCTTCAGCAGGATCAGATTCATGTCGTGGAAATTCAACGTGACAATCATGACAACTCTCGATGCGGACACTTGTTGCTGATGCGTGGCTAACTCGGACTTGTGTGGTTGTTCTTCTTTGGCATGTAGACGTGCAACAGCCCGTCCACGGCCTTCACGTCTGCCTGAGCTGGATCAATTTCTTCCGGCAAAACATGGACGGATAGTACGTCTGGGCGATTATCCGCTTTGCTGACAAATCGTGTATGGCTCCGAAAGACTACCAAACTGCGTGTCGTCAAGCTCAGGATCGTAGTCACCTCCGGATCTCGCGGGCACTCAAGAAGAAAGTGAAATTCGGACGTATTTCCATCAAAGTCATCGCGCAAGAGTTCCTTCTCTGCAGACATCCAGTCCTCGAGGTCGAAGCCATGCTTGCAGCCACGTTTCTCAAAAATCCGATATGCACATTTAACGACCGTCGATTGGATGATCTGCTTATGTCGATCCTCACTGCTCTCGACAGTGATTACCCAATTGTTAAGACACTTTCGATTTCTTCTGTTCATTCGAGTACCCTTTACGCATGCATTTGTGCGACTACTCCATGAAAAGCCGCTGGAGCTGTTGAAGGTCGGGCGTGGGCGCGTCGGAAACGGCGCAGAATTCTATTTTGCCTTTTCGCCAGTCAATCCATTGATAGCCTTGCCTGGACCCTACGCGCGGAGAGGTGTCCCGTTCCCGTGTGGGCCAGGTGAATACGTTAATTAGATGTCCGGGGCGCGCATAGACGAGCACCGCGACGGAGCGGCCTTCCACAACGTCAAGGCGCCCACCCTGCAGGGCGAATCCGTCGTTCGCGAAATCGCGTACCAGGAGCGCAAATGTGAGTTTGCCCTTGAACCATCCCTTCACGGCCTGTTCATCGTTGGAACTGATGCCAGTCAGGTGGCCTGGCTGCAGCGAGTGCACATGAGCATCGACAATTTCCTCGGCAAGTTCGACTTGATAGTCGTCGGTGCGAAGCGCGGGACTCACTCTCCATCCCGCGATTGCGAGGAGAAGGAGTGCGGCCGCCGCGGCCAGCCAGTGCCAAAGGAGGGGCTGGGGCATAGCAGTCGTGAGCGCGACGGGGCGAAGACCGGCGCGAATCTTTTTCCTAAGCGAGGCCGGCGCGGCCTCATAGAGTTGCGCGAGCTGCAATCGCCCACTTAGCAAGTCCAGGTCCACGAGCTCAACGGCGCAGTGGACGCAATGTTGGAGGTGGCGCTCGAATTCGGCAGCGCTAGGAGCACTCAGCTCACCGTCGAAATAGCCCTGAAGCAGGGAGTCGGCAAAGTCACACCTCACGGACGGCCTCCTTGTGAGAGGAGTTTGCCAGCGCGGAATACAACTGGCGGCGGGCACGGGAGAGCGAGGACATGACGGTACCAATGGGAATCGACGTGATCGCAGCGATCTCCTTGTAGGAACAGCCTTCGAGTTCTCGAAGGACAAGGACTTCGCGGAAACGCGGCGGCAGGGTTTCGAGGGCACGGCTGAGGCGTTCCCGACCTTCATCGGCGATCGCGATGGATTCGGGAGTAGCAACGGGTTGCGGGTGCAGTTCTTCGTCGAATTCGACCATCAGTTCCCTCGGGCGATTTTTTTCCAGCCAGGAGTAACACGCATTGCGCACGATCTGCAGCAGCCAGGCGCGCGCATCTCCACCGTGAAAGCCGCGGAAGAAACGGCACGCGCGAAGCAAGGCTTCCTGAGCCACATCTTCGGCATCTGCCCGGCTGCGCAACAGCCAGCGCGCGAGATTGAAAGCATTGTCGACATGGGGCAGCACAAGCTGTTCGAAGCGCAGCCAGTCTTCGGGATCCAAATCGTTCAAAGACTTCCCCCGATCAGTGAAGCTTCATATGTGAGAACCGGATGAACGGCGATTTTATTCTCGACGGGGGCTCTGTTGTGACGAACATGCAAAGAGAGACATGAACCCGGATGAACTTGGAATAAGACAGGCGCTGCCCCGGTCTGGATGAACGCAAGTACGTTCAATGGCGGCGCGGACAACCCCCATCCCGCGCCGCCAGTCCCAACGGCACGTGCAGATTTTAGAGCTGGGGTAAAAATCATAGTAAATAAGAAGGGCCAGGACGTCCGAGAAGAAAAAAGATGAACTCCTGCACGACCACAACCACGACGGAGTTGACCGGCGGGGATTTCTGAAGTGCATGGCCTGGGCAGGGACCGGGGCCTTTTGTGTGATGAAAGGCGGGGTGCTGAACTCGTACAGCTTGAGCCGAATTTCGGAGATTAGCACGGCGGACATGATGGGCGAGCTGAGCTTCGTGCAGATCAGCGACAGCCACATGGGATTCAACAAGCCGGCGAATCCGGACGTCGCGGGGACCCTGAAAGCAGCGGTGGACAAGATCAACGCCCTGTCGGGCGCACCTGAATTCATGCTGCACACGGGCGACATCAGCCACCTCTCGAAGCCCGAAGAGTTTGATACGGTGGACCAAATCTTAAAAAGCGCGACGCCGAAGGATGTCTTCTACGTACCGGGTGAACACGACGTGCTGAATGACGATGGGAAACAGTTCCTGGAGCGCTACGGAAAAGGCAGCAAGGGCGCGGGATGGTACAGCTTCGACAAGCAGGGCGCGCACTTCATCGGGCTGGCCAATGTCATGAATTTGAAGGCCGGCGGGCTCGGAACGCTGGGCCACGACCAGCTTGAGTGGCTGGAGGACGATGTAAAACACTTGAAGCACAGCACACCGATTGTTGTGTTTGCCCACATCCCACTGTGGTCCGTGTATCCCGAGTGGGGCTGGGGAACGGAAGATAGCGCGCAGGCACTGGCGTATCTGAAGAAATTCGGTTCGGTGACGGTGCTAAATGGGCATATCCACCAGACGATGCAGAAGGTCGAAGGAAACGTGACGTTTCATACCGCGGCGTCCACGGCGTTTCCGCAACCACAGCCGGGTAAGGCGGATTCACCTGGGCCGATGAAGGTGCCCGCGGAGCAACTCCGGAGTGTCCTGGGGATCACGGATGTGCATTACGTCCGAGGGCAACACGCGCTTGCCGTGGTGGACTCAACGCTCGCGTAACAGCAAGGCGGTCCAATTCAAGGGATCAGCTCGACCGCAAGATAAATGGAAAGGAAGAAAAAGAATGAGGAGAAGTGTGTCTATTGCAATCTTGACAGCGGCACTAGTGATTGTCTTTGGTGCGACGGGAACGAGGCATCAGAGTTTCATGGTGAACGCGCAGCAGAAGCCCGAAACCGCGGAGGTGAAGATCGACAACTTCAGCTTCGGGCCAGGAACGCTTACAGTGCCGGTGGGGATTGCGGTCACTTGGACCAATCGCGACGACATTCCCCATACGGTCGTCAGCACGGACGGTGCGTTCAAGTCCAAAGTGCTCGACACGGATGAAAAGTTCTCTTTCACCTTCAGCAAGGCCGGATCGTATCCGTACTTCTGCTCGATTCATCCGAAGATGACCGGCAAAGTCATCGCGCAGTAAGTGAGGAGAGACCTTGCATCCGTTCGACATCAAAACGGTAGTTCTCGCGAAGCACGCGCAACACGTCGTGCTCATTCACTTTCCGATCGCGCTGTTCATCGTGGGCGTTGCCTTTGATTTTCTGGCGCAATGGACGAAGCAGCGTAGCCTGGCCTCGGTGGCCTACTACAATTTATTTGTAGCGGCGCTCACAACCATACCGGTTGTGATCACTGGAATTGTCGCGTGGCAATGGGAACTCGAAGGCCAGCGGCTCAAAGGCATCCTGCTGATGCACCTGGTGCTTGGTTGTGCATCGAGCGTGCTGATCTGGCTGGTTTGGCTCATCCACATAAGATCAAAACGGAGGCAAGGCGGAGTCTTACCTGGCTACCGATTGCCGATTGAAGGAGTCGCAGTAGCGATTGTAACGGTGACAGGACATCTCGGTGGATTCCTAAGCGGCGTGAATGTCTCCAGCTAGAACGCCGGCGCGGAGCTCTCCGCCGCGATCGTTCCCGCTGGCATTCCAAGCAATATTTGTTTCTGTACGTGTAGTGAAGTGAGGCATGGAGATGATTGAAGAGAAAGTGTGCCACGGCCCGGCGATGCATCCCTTTGGCGGCGGCACGGAGTTTCTGCCCGAGAAGATCGAAACAACTCGTTACAAGTTCTGGACGCGCAGAGCTCTCGCCCGTTAGTGGATTGTTCTCTTTCTCGGAATCGCCATGTACGCGCTCTGCTTCACGCCGCGTGCGCTCCGAGCTTGCCTTCAAGAATCCGCCGATCTGCCCGCACTTTCAGACGACCGAGTTCTTTTGATCGTGCCCAGAGAATAAAAGTCACACGACCGTGGTCTCTCTAAATGGAAGTGCTTCAACGTCGCTATCAAGTTATCTAAGAACTTCCAAGATGAATCGAAATGGCTGACGACAATGAACAAGAAAGACCGACGGAGAATCACCAAAGGCACACCGAGAAGCATGAACAGCGTTTGGGTGACACCGGGCCTTCATTGTGCCAGCCAGAAACAGGAGAAGCGGAAATGAGAGTAATGTCTACAGCATTTTTGCTAGTGTGCGTGCCACTGGCCGTGGCGAGGAGTGACGAGGCCTATCCAAAGGAAAAGCTGGCTGAATTTGTGGTCGAGAAACTGGACGTAACGTCGATACCGCCTGCGATCCGGCCAAAGCAAGAAAAGGGAAAAAAAACGTTCAGCGATTACGGATATGTAACGCGGAAGGTTGACGAGAAAGAAGCACTCGTCGAGGCCCCGCGGGGCCGTTCGCAAATTACTATCAGCATCCTGGAAGAAAACAAATCTGGAATTTACGTTTGCTTGAGTGGTCAGGCGCAGAATCAAAGCAGCAGTCATATCCACCGAGTGTTCCGGCTAAAGCTGAAAAATGGCAACGGACTTCTGAAGGGCAGGGAATCCTGGAAGGAATTCGACAGCTGTCCCGTGATTGGCGGGGCCGACAACAACTCCGCAGCAGACTCCTACGGCGGGGGATGAGGACTCTTTGCCCGAAGCAGCTCTCGTGGATCAAGTTCCCTGCCGCTGGCGTTGCCGCGGGGACGAAACAGCCGGGCGAGTTCCTCAGCGGCATCAGTGGGCAAGGTCAGTAGTCTCCTCCGAAATGTCAAACGATCGTCCTCGTGGTGCCGCGCACGATTCTTACCCGGCGACCAGACACTCGGAAGCGCTAGACAGCACGGAGACGATGTTGTGAAAGGAGGTTTCCTAGGAACGGCGGCTCCTGGCTATGCCGATCTGGTCCTGCTCCTTGAGATTGCCATGGGAGTGGGTCTGCTCATCGGTGCCCTGCTTGCGCGCCTGCGGCGTTTTCGGCAGCACGCCTGGTGCCAGTCGGTGGTCGTGCTCCTCAACCTCGCCTTGATCGTGCTCACCATGATTCCTTCATTTCGTGTTCACGTAAGTCCAAAGATACCGATCAAACTTGGCAGGGCCTACTACGCACTGGCGACGGCACACGCCGCGCTCGGAAGCGTAACCGAAATCGCCGGGTTGTACATTCTACTGGCTGCGGGCACGAGCGTCTTGCCGGAGCAATTTCGCATCACCAAATACAAGGCCTGGATGCGAAGTGTACTTGTGCTCTGGTGGCTCGTGCTCTTGTTGGGATTGGCAACCTACGCCCGCTGGTACGTCCCGCATTTATTTCGGAAATGAAATCGAGGAGTCTTGAGAAGAGGAGACTTTCCGTTGTCGTGACGACGGTCGGAATAAAGCTCGGGGAATTTGGTTTACGTAGCTGAAGTGCAAGACATTGAATAAGAATCAAGTAAAGCTCCAGCGAAGGAGAATTCCATGTTCAACAATCAAATGACCTTAGTGGATCGGCAAAGAATCGCAAGAGATACGATGGCCTTCTGGTTCGACGCAAATGGCACTAGCTTCGAATTCCGAGCTGGGCAGCATGCCGACTTTGTCTTCACGCACCCTTGCGAAGGAAGTGAAAGCGACAATTCGCGGACCTTCTCTCTCGCAAGCTCGCCTCATGACAAAAGGCCAGTCATGATCGCGATGCGCATGCGTAAGACTGCCTTTAAGACCGCGTTGAAGGCTGCTGCTCTTGGCACGAAGTTCACCGTGAGCCGTCCCAGAGGATCGTTCACGCTGCATAGAGATATCACCCGAACTGCGGTGTTTATCGCGGGTGGCATCGGGATTACGCCGATTCGCAGCATCCTTCAGTGGGCCACCCAGGGACGTCTGCCACACAAACTGTATTTGTTCTATTCAAACCGGGAAGCGGACGATGCGGCGTTCCTCGAAGAATTTGAAAATATGACCGCGCAAAATCCTAATTTCACTCTCATTCCAACGGTCACTGGGCATAGAACCATTGCTTGGCCCTATGAGAAAGGTCACGTCAATCGTGAAATGCTCGCGCGTTATCTACTCGGACTCAACGGACCTATTTACTACATCGCTGGCCCGTCGGGAATGGTCACTGCGATGACCGACCTGCTCAATTCCTCGGGCGTCAGCGAGGACGATATGAGGACTGAAGAATTTGGCGACTACAAGCTGTATCAAAATTCTGCGCAAAGCGATCAAGGAACGGGCAACAATCGCTCAGATTCAGCGCTATGACAGTTGGTACGATGGAGACCCTGTGAAAAGTAGTTTGGTTGCGACTGGTGTCTTCTTCGTTCCGTTCATTTCTCTTCTGCTCTTTGGAATCGTCATCTGGAAATTCCCCGCGCTCGCGGTCGCCCAATCCGTCGTCCCCGACGACGTGAAGCATGACACACCGGGCCAGGTCATAAAGCAGGGCCAAGCCGTTCATATCGATGTGGACCTGGCGCTTGTCAACGTTTCCGTCACCGACCCGTATAACCGCCTGGTTACAGGCCTGGAGCCCGATAACTTCCGTATCTTCGAAAACAACGTCGAGCAGGAGATCCAGTGTTTCTCTTCCGAAGACGTCCCCATTTCCATCGGCGTCATCTTCGATCTCAGCGGCAGCATGGCCAACAAAGTCGGTAAGGCCAAGGAAGCCGCGGTGCAGTTTTTCAAGACTGCCAATCCGCAAGACGAGTTCTTGCTCGTCAGTTTCAACGAACGCGCAGAAGTTACGAGCACCTTCACCAGCAGTGCGGAAGATTTGCAGAGCCGCATACTCTCAGCATCTGCGAAGGGCCGCACTGCGCTCCTCGATGCGATCTATCTGGGCCTCAGCGAGATGAGGACCGCTCGAAACGCCAAATGGGCCTTACTCATCATCTCCGACGGGGGAGATAACAATAGTCGGTACAACGAGAAGGATATCAAGCGGCTGGTGCGAGAGGCAGATACCCAGCTTTACTCGATCGGCATATTTGACCCGTTTGAGTATCGCAGCCGAACAGCAGAGGAACTCAATGGCCCCTCGCTGCTCACTGAAGTGACGGAACTGACCGGTGGGCGCGCCTTTACAGTAGAGAATGTGAACGAGCTGCCGGACATCGCCACAAAGATTGGCTCGGAGTTGCGCAACCAGTATATTTTGGGATACCGCCCGAGCAATAAATCACACGACGCGCGATGGCGCAAGATCAAGGTCAAGCTGCGCTCCCCCAAGGGACTTCCACCTCTCAGCATCTACGCAAAAACAGGCTACTATGCGCCCAGTCTCTAGCTCCGCCACGCTTCGCACGCCAGCCAGGCGATGCTCGCCTACATATGTTCTGCCGTCATAAAAACGTAATACGAAGTGTGACAAATCGGGGCAAAAAGCCTGCTTAAAGGTGATGAAGAAGGAGGAAGTGGTTTATCAGCGTTTGTCACAACTTGCCGACTTTACTCTGCTTTGCGCTCACTCCGGCAAGTCTTGATAAAGGTACCCAAGCGACTTCTAAGCAGAGGGTCGGGAGTTCGAATCCCCTGGGCGCGCCACTTAATCTCGAACAATCAATGCTTATTAAGTTGCGTTGATAGTTTCCAGTCTTCCATGCAAACCACTTCTTGAGTTTTTCCAATGAGTATCGCTGGGTTTCAGCTCTAGAGATGCCGCACAAGCAATCATCACCAAGGCCCCACACTTCGATAGAGCGTGGGGCTTCTCTCTTCTCTCCCGGATTGCAGAGGCAGGCCTTTGTCAACCCGCCGCTCCCATATAGGCGCGGCGCACGTGGTCATCGCAACGCAGCTTTTCGCTTGGGCCCTCCAACGCGATGCGGCCGGACTCCATGACGTAGGAATAATCGGAGAATTGCAGCGCGTAGTTGGCATTTTGCGCGGCCAGCAGGATGGTCACGCCGCGCGCGGCGATCACGCGCACATAGCGGAAAATCTCATCCACAAGCATCGGCGCCAGCCCAAGCGAGGGCTCATCGAGCATCAGGAGGCGCGGTTCCGCCATCAGCCCGCGCCCGATAGCGCACATTTGTTGCTCTCCGCCAGAAAGGGTTCCCGCGAATTGCTTCCGCCTCTCCTTGAGCCGCGGAAACATCTCATAAATGTTTTTCAGATTCTCATTGGCCTTGCCCCGCAGTCTTCGGGGAAACGCCCCAAGCAAAAGGTTTTCCTCCACGGTCATGCGCGGCCACAATTGCCGCTGTTCGGGAATCAGGCTGAGCCCCATTTCGACCCGCAAGTGCGGCGGCTTCGAGGTGATGTCCTCTCCCTGAAAGATAATTCTCCCTTTTCGCGCCGGCAACGTCCCGGCGATGACATTCATTGTCGTCGTCTTCCCCGCGCCGTTCGGTCCAATCAGGCTGGTAACCGTACCAGGCTGCACTTGCAGGTTGATTCCCCATACCACCTGCACGGCATGGTAGGCCGCATCCAGTGCTTCCACGCGCAAAAGCGTTTCTGCCATCGATCGGTCCGCGCTCAATTGGCTGCAGTCCGGCCCAGATACGCCTCAATTACCGCCGGATCATTCTGGATTTTCAGGGGCGGTCCTTCCGTCAACTTCTGCCCGAAATTCAAAACGACAACCTGGTCGCAGGTGGACATGATTGCCCGCATATTATGCTCGACATAGAGAATCGTCGTGCCTCGCTCGCGAATGCGCCGCAGCAATTCCAGCACTTCGTTCATCTCCGTTTCCGTCAGCCCGCTACAAACCTCATCGCAGAGCAAAAGCTTGGGTTTTGCCGCCAGCGTGCGCGCCAGTTCGAGCCGCCTTTGATCGCCGACGCACAGCGACGCCGCGTTCCTGCCCGCCACGTGGCCCAGCCCCACCCCTTCCAGAATTGCCGTAACCTCGTTCGAAGGGCTCCTGCTCACCGGTCCGCGGCCGAAGTGAAGCCCCACTTCCACGTTTTGCCGCGCCGTCATCTCGCGAAACGGCCGCGTGATCTGATGCGTGCGTGCCACCCCGGCGCGAACGGCCTGGAACGACTTCCAACGTGTGACATCCTTTCCCGAATACCTGATCGTGCCAGAACTGGGAGAAACTGAGCCCCCGATGATGCTGAACAGCGTGGTCTTTCCTGCTCCGTTCGGTCCGATCAACCCGCAGATCTGGCCTTCTTGCACTTCGAAGCTGACGTCCTTTAGCGCCGCCAGCCCGGCGAAGTATTTGTTCAGGCGCTCAACCGACAGAAGTGGCGGCACTTTTCCTCCATGTTCTTTCAAAAAACGCCCACAGCCTGCCGAGCCATCCTACTACGCCCCGCGGCTCAAACAGAATGATCACGATCAGCAGCGCACCGTACAAAAGGAGATGGAACTGCGGAAACGCGGCGACCAGCTCCTCCTGCACCAATCCATAAACAAAACCGCCGATCACCGGCCCGGCCACGGTGCCCGCGCCGCCGATGATTGGCATCAGGAGAATTGCCACGCTGGTGTGGAACGCAAAGACGCCCTGCGGGTGGATGTACGCAGCATAGCGGGCGTACACACCTCCTGCGATGCCCGTCAGTGTCGCGGCCAATAGGTGCACTATCAGCTTCGCCTTCAGCGGGTTCACGCCGATGTCCGCTGCAGCCTCTTCGTCCTCGCGGACGGCCTGCAGCGAGAGACCAAATTTTGAATGATAAATCCAGGCGGAAATCACGATCGCCCCCGCGGCAAATCCCAGCGCCGTGTAGTAATGTTCGAGTGGCCGGAACGGACCATGCTCCGCGATGCGGTAACCGCTCGCTCCGCCAGTGAACGAGAGATTCGTCATCACCACGCGCACCGCCTCGCTTACACCGATGGTCGCAATCGCAAAATACGGTCCTCGCAGACGAAACGTCGGCAGGCCGATGGGTATCGACGCGATCGCGGCCACCAGCCCGGCAATCGCAAACGCTCCGAGGGGATGGATTCCGCCGTTGATCCCTATCGCCGCCGTGTAGGCCCCCAGCCCATAAAACACGGCGAAGCCAAACGATACTTGTCCGGTAAACCCTCCGAGTAGATTCCACGCTACGCTCGTGATGACCCAGACCAGCGCGGTGAACAATAACCGGGTGAGGTTTGGGCCGATTCCGCACCACGGCAGAATTCCTAAAGCGATCAGCGTCGTTCCCCACGCCGCAACACGGTAATTCAGAAAGCGGCCCATTTGCACGCTCGCAGCCCTCATGCCCAGCGGTGTTTTTTCGCAAAAATTCCGGCAATCCCGCCAGGCAGCACGACCAGAGCCAGGACCAGAAGCGAGAAGGCAATTGCCGGCTGGTATCCTGCCGGTAGGACGAGAATGCTGAACGTTTCCACAAGCGCCAGCACCATCGCCCCCGCGGCTGCTCCCCAGAAAGATTCGAGTCCTCCTAATACAATGATCACGAACGAGCGCAGCAGAAACCCATGCCCGAAGTCCGGACTGAACGAATACAGTTGCGCCAGCAATCCGCCCGCCGCTCCCGCAAATCCGATGCCCACTCCGAAAGTCAGCCGCGCCATTTTCTCTACCGGAATTCCCGCAAGGCGCCCCGCATACCGGTTTTGCATCAACGCCCGCACCCCCCGTCCGTACCACGTCCTGCGCAGCACGAACTCGAGCAGTCCCAGCGAACACACCGCGGGTATGAAAACCGTCAGCCGCACCGTAGGAATCGTGATGGGTCCCAGATGCAAGGAGGATAAGGTCCGCGGCGTAAGAATGGAGCGGTCGCTGTTTCCCCAGATGAGGTAACCGATGTTTTGCAGCACAAGCCAGAGGCCGAACATCAGCAGCAAGGAAGCCAGCGTCGGCTGGTCGGATACGGGTATTCGTTTCACCAGCAGCCAGTGGACCAGCATTCCGGCCACCAAAAATACGGGAAACGCCAGCAACGACCCCACAAGCGGATCGACGTTCAACCGCTCATAAAGCTCCAGGACAAAGTAAGCGCCCAGCATCAGAAATCCGGCGTGTGCCAGATTGACGATTTTCATGACGCCGTAGATGATCGTCATGCCCACCGACATCGCCGCGTAGATGCCCGCGAGCAACAGGGCTGACACCAGCAGATTGGCGAAATCGGCCGCATCCATGAGAGGTTATTTTTGTGCTGCTGGTGGCACCACCGCTTCTCCGTTGGCGGCGTCTTTCGGGTACACCAGGTCCACTTTCCCGCCAGGCTTGTTCTGCACGATCACGAATGGCGTGTCCACCTGTCCGCCCTTGCCGAACCGCAGCACCTGCCCGGGCAGCAGCGACTCTCTAAGGTCCAGCTTTCGCAGCTCGTCCCGGATCGTCGCCTTCTTCAGCGTGCCTCCCTTTTCAATCGCCGCGGCCAGCGCCCGTACCGCCTCATAGGCCGTGGCCGCATACCAGGAATCCGGCTCTCTGCCGGTGAACCCCTTGTAGTCCTCCACAAACTTCTTCACCTGCGGGTAGGGCAGGCTCTTCGACCACCAGATTCCTGCAAAAATATAGTCCGTCGCATCGCCCAGCGCTTTCCGCGCATCCGTTTCTGGCCCGCGCGCCCCGTAACTGATCATCGTGTGTTGCATGCCCGCCTGCACGTACTGCCGGTGCATCGTGATGTAGTCCTGCAGGTGCGCATCCGCCAGAAAAATGTCGGCATGCGCGTTCTTCACTTTTTGCAGCAGCCCGGAAAAATCCGGCGACCCCAAATCAAACGATTCGCTGAAGACTACCGTGAAATATCCACCATGTTCTTGAGTCCACCTCTTGATGCCGTTGCCGTAGTCCACGCCGTGATCCGTGTTTTCCAGCGCCAGCGCCAGCTTCAGTCCCTTGTGGAGCTTTCCGGCGTCCGCCAGCGTCCCCAGAAATTCCGCGGTGGTGTACCCCAGCAACTCCACCGGGCTGAGCGTCCCGAAGATCCATTGGTATCCCCGATTGAAAATGCTCGTCGCTGCAGCCCCCGTGGTAATCCACGGAGTTTGGTAACGATCCGGCATAACGGACTCCGCCTCGCCCAGCGCGGTGGAATAACCTCCCAGCACCGCCACCACGTTGTCCGAGCTCATCGCCCGTTCGGCCAGTCCGGCGGACTTCGCCTGGTCCGATCCGTCGTCATAAAACACTTCGCGCAGCGGCAGCCTCTGGTTCAGTTCGCGAATGAAGACTCCGCCTTTTTCATTAATCTGCTTGATCGCCAGCTCAATCCCTTCTTTCTGGTACTGCCCCGGCTTGGCCTCTCGTCCTGTCAGCGGCAACACCACGCCGACGGGAATATCCTTGGGAGCAGTCGCAGGATTGCTCGTCGCGCCCGCTGCCCAGAGCCCCGCCAGCAGCAATCCCGCCGCTGCCAATACCAATGTCCGCTTCATGTGCATTCCCTTTCCGGTCTTGGTCTAGCGTTTCATCCAACTCTTCGTATCTGGCCGATCCCCCTGTCCCTTTCAACTGCCCGCCGGACAGACGGAATCTTGCACAAAGCCTCTCCTTTGTCGAGTTCTCGTTTCAAAACGAAACCCCGCTCCGAGCATAGTGCAAAGCGCAGTGCGAGTCGTTCACTTTGAAGGGATAAGAATCGCCGCAAGCAGCTCGATTGGGTGCATCACTATGCGGTGAGTCCCTGCGTGGAGTTGTTCCGTGCAAGACGTGCCGCTTGCTAGGAGTGCTAGTGGGCCGCCACCTTTTTCAGCTTCCGCAACCTGCTGGAATAGATCCGCTCCCACGGCCATGCTCAATTCATAAAAGTCCTTCTTGTAGCCAAAGCTGCCCGCCATCCCGCAGCATTCAACGGAAGACGTCACAATATCGAACCCAATCACGCGCAATAGGGTCGTGGTTGGCTCTACGCACCCGATCGTCTTCTGCTGACAGTGCGCATGAAAAAACAGCTTTGCACCGACCGGCGAACGGACAACATCAAAGAAATCCTTCGCATGGCGCCCGGATTGTTGGAGCAAGCGGGCGACATATTCCACAGTATCAAACGTGCGCATCCGGAATCGTTCGAATTGTCCCGCATCGTCAAGCAGGTGCCGGCAATCGCGGCGGAACATCGCCAGTGAACTGGGCTCGACGATTACGATGTCCCTGCCGTCGTCCAAATAGCGCTGCAAACGAGAGACAGTTCTTTCAGCGCACTTCTTCGCGGTTGCGATCATTCCCTGAGAAAGCGCCGCGCGGCCTTCCGGAATCGATTCGCTCACGGCGACGTCGACATTCAACGCGCGCAGCACTCTCAGCGCCGCGAGCCCTCGTTCCGGCAGCCCATAGTTCGTGAATACGTCCGCAAACAGCACTGCTTTTGCAGCCGGAGGTTTCTCTCCCTTGGCCGGAATCTTTCGCGCCGTCGCAACCAGCGTATGCCGGGGAAACGACGGCAACGACCGGCGCCGGTCAAGGCCGAGGAATCGCTCCATCGCCCATCGTACAATTCTTGTGCCTGCAATCGCGTTCGAAAGACTAGGGAACCGCGCGCCCCATTTCGCGAAGTAGTGATAATCGCCAAAGAAAATCTTCGTGGCCGGAGCCGAGCGGTCCTTTTCCGCTGCAGCACTCATCAGGCCCAGGAATCCGCCGATCGTCGATGGCTCGCTCTTTTCATTGAGCCGGCTCCGTAGGTTCTCGTTCAGCCATGGAATATCGATTCGAACGGGGCATTGATTCACGCAGCGCGAGCATCCGGTGCACAGCTCGGAAAATCGCGCATTTTCTAATTTCCCGGTTCCCGCTTCCCAGGGACCGCCGATTCCACCGGAATAGGTTTCGCCACCGAAGGCATGTCCGCCCACGGTTTGAAAATTCGCACAGGAATTCAGGCAAGCACTGCACCGGATACAATAGAGGGTTTCGTGCAATACCGGATCATCGCGCATCTTCATCCGGCCGTTGTCCACCAGGACCAGGTGGAACTCCCGCTGCTTTCGCGGCTTCCCAGGCAGCGCGAACGGCGGGTCATCGAGGGGTGGACTCAGGAAACTGGTGTACGAAGTC
>WNFS01000927.1_pt1 | contig 21450 bp, 15 predicted proteins | sample 5400141 | NCBI WGS metagenome assembly WNFS01 (sample SAMN13153358, study PRJNA577476) | soil metagenome | isolation source: 60 cm saprolite under Madrone tree | place: USA:California | collected 2016-06-14
TTACGAGAACTCCGAGATCGCCAAAATCATCAATGAGAATTTTGTGGCCGTGAAAGTGGACCGCGACGAGCGCCCGGACGTGGACGCGCGTTATCAATCCGCCGTGAGCGCCATCTCTGGCCAGGGCGGCTGGCCGCTGACGGGATTCCTTCTCCCCAATGGAAAACCCTTCTATGGCGGGACGTATTTTCCGCCGGAAGACCAAATGGGGCGGCCCGGATTCCGGCGCATTCTTTTGGCAGTTGCTGATTCTTACCGGAACAAGAGGGCCGATCTTGTCAGGGCGGCAAACCATTTGGCCGATGCGGTCGCTCAGGCAGAAGTGTTTACGGGAGCGAGGGCGGAGTTCGATCCCGGAGTCGTCGACGCACAAATTACTTCGGTCACAAAGCAATTTGACATCAAGAATGGCGGCTTTGGCAGCGCGCCGAAATTTCCGCACGCGTCGGCAGTTGATCTGGTTCTCGAACGCTACCAGCAGACCAAAGAAAAACATCTGCTGGCGATGATCGAAACGACGCTCGAGAAGATGGCGCGCGGCGGTGTTTACGACCAGCTTGCGGGAGGTTTTCATCGCTATTCGGTGGATGAACGCTGGCTCGTGCCGCACTTCGAGAAGATGAGTTACGACAATTCGGAACTGCTGAAGAACTATTTGCACGCTTCCCAACTAAGCGAAAAGCATGATTGGGAGGCTTCCTTCATTGACACCGCCCAAAGCATCGTACTTTGGGTATTTTCAGTGCTATCCGACCAAGAAAAGGGCGGGTTTTACGCGAGTCAGGACGCGGATTATTCGCTCAACGACGACGGCGACTACTTCACCTGGACCCTCGACGAAGTTCGCGCCGTGCTTAGTCCACAAGAGTCCCGGGTTATTGAGCTCTACTACGATGTTGAACCGCACGGTGAAATGCATCATAACCCTGCGAAAAATGTTCTATGGATTGCACGTGGTTTCAAGCAAATCGCTCAGATTCTTGGACGCGAACCAGACGACATCGTCACGATAAAAATGAACGCGGAAGCGAAGTTGATGAAAGCGCGCCTCCAGCGTCCTACGCCATTTGTGGACAAAACGATGTATGTAGCCTGGAATGCGATGTTCGTTTCTGCATTCTTGGAAGCATCCCACGCGCTCTTCACGCCTTGCGTCGCGGAACAGTGCCGCGCGTTTGCACTGAAAACGATCGACCGGATGCTGAAAGAATCGTGGAGCGAAACGCGAGGGTTCGGCCACCGTATCGGAGGGCCTGCGCTTGACGGCTCGCTCGACGATCAAGTTTTCAGCGTGCTGGCTTTGCTGGACGCTTACGAAGCGACACTTGAGCCGCGCTATTTTGCTGCGGCGCGAAAAACGATGGACCTTGCCATCGCCCGTTACGGTGACGCGGAAGGCGGCGGCTTTTTCGATCGGCCTTCGGACGCAGCGCCGATGGGCGGACTAGACGTTCGCCGAAAGCCGTTCCAGGATTCGCCAACCCCGGGGGCCAATTCCGTCGCGGCGATTGCGTTGATTCGCATGCACGCTTTCACCGGCGACGAGCGCTATTACAATTTTGCTCAGAAAACGCTCGAAGCTTTCGCTGGGATCGCCCAGCAATACGGGATGTTTGCCGCGACGTATGGCCTTGCCGCGACGCTTTTCGCGCGTCATCCATTGCAGGTCGTCATCACCGGACGCGCGGATGACCCCATCGCGCAAGCCCTCGAAGCCGCCGCGCACAGCGCCTACCGTCTCGGGAAGTCCGTCCTTCGGCTAGCGCCAGGCGCTTCCCTCGTGAATCTCGCCGGTGCGCTAAAAGAAACGCTGCCGCATCTCCCTGCCGATAGAGCGATGGCCGTAGTTTGCGCGGGACAAACTTGCCTGCCGCCCACCAGCGACCCCGCGCAACTGGCCGCTCTTCTAGAAACCGGCGCTGCTGGCGCGGCAACCTGATAGGGTTCTCGAGGACCTAAGAAAGAACGGGCACGGCGGCAAGGCCTCGCGCCCGTTCCACATTCGACGCGATGCAGCTTACTTCTTAGGTCGCGATTCGGGCGGAACCAACCCGTTGGCGCGGTAATAGACGACGAGCTGGCCGTAGTGTTCGCCGGAGTGCTCGATCAGTCCGTAGGCCAGATCAGAAACGCGAGTCAAACGTGGCCCGCCAGCGGCAACACTTTCGTTCAACCCCTTGTCGCCCTTTGTCTTGATCACGTCCGCGCCGTCCTCGACGCACTTCTTTACGAAGGCCACGATCTGCACTTTAGTCTGCAAATCGTCGCGCTTCGGATCATCTGGCAAGTGGGGCTTCTTCCCCTGGGCAGGATCTATGAAGTAATACATCGAGGCGGAAACATGGATCAGCTGACCCAGGAATGTCCTTGAGTCGGGATTCGGTTTGTAGTCGTACTTGTCTTCGGGCAGATCCTCGGCAATGGCGATCAACTTTCTCCCGACATCGTTCCAAGACTCCAAGACGGCCTGCGACGGGCTCGGTGCGGGCTTTGGCGGCTCCGCTTTCTTGGCTTCCTGCGCCAACGTCGGCATCGCCACAAGCATCATGGCAACCAGCAGAGTCCCCCATCTGCTAACGCTTTTCATCGTTCTCTCCTCATCTTTGTCGGCTTTTGGACCTGCGATTGGGCCTGTTTGGACCAGGCTGGGCAGGCACACACACTCTCTGACGGACAGGGCGGCCAAGCGTTTCTCCCTTCGCGAGCAAACACCTGGCCTTTTGGCCGGGGTTCATCTTACGACGTTGTCTGGCGCCATTATCCGGCGTCATGGAAAATCCACCGAAGCGGGCATGGTAGACTGGTAGCTCGTGCTTGGAGGCATGCTCCACTTGAATTGGACTTGGCTGTTGGTCAGCAGCGTGATCGGCCTGAGCGTCGTCGGACTGTTGTTTTTCTCCCAGCAGTTCTGGTATCGCGCGATTTGGCGGGTAACGTCCAACTGGGGAAGCCAGAGGCTGCGCGTTGCGGCTCGGCTAGTCTATGTGGCGCTGGTACTGCTCATTATCGGCGCGACGGCGGACGGCTTTCGCATGGGGCGCAGCCGTCTCATTTCCGGGGTCAATACAATTACGATATTCGCGGGACTGTGGTTTTCCAGCGCGCTGTTCGCGTATCTGGCTGTGAAACTGGTGCGTGGCCTCGACCGAAGCTGGGCTTGGTTGCGCGCCGCGTATAAACTCAAGACCAACGCAACGCCTTCACGTGTTTCAGCTTCTCCCGCCGGCGCGGTACAGAATTCTTCAGCACCAGCCGCCTCGGAACTGATTTCCGACCCGTCGCGACGCTATTTTTTTAAGACGGCCACAGCGCTCGCGGGAGCCGGGCCGTTTCTTACCGCGGTCTACGGCTTTGCGGCTGAGCGCCTGGACTATCAAGTGCGACAGGTTGAGGTACCGCTGCCCAACCTGCCCGCCGGTCTTGAAGGCATGAAGATTGTTCAGATAAGCGACATTCATCTGAGCAGCTACATGCCGCGCATGCAAGTGCGCCGTGCGGTTAATATGGCCAACGATTTGGGAGCCGACCTCGCGCTCGTCACGGGAGACTTCATTACCGGTCCGGGCGACCCGATCGCCGATTGCATCGACGAAGTGCGTGGCCTCCGCGCCCCGCTGGGGGTTTGGGGTTGCAATGGCAATCACGAGATTTACGCGCGCGCAGAAGACACGGCGCAGTTTCTTTTCGCTCGGGCTGGGATGAAGCTGCTGCGGAGCGAAAACGCGCAACTTTCGTTTAGGGGCTCGTCGTTTAATTTGATCGGTGTTGATTATCAGCGTGAGCGCACAAGCGGCGGACGCAGAATGCAAATGCTGCAGCAGGTAGAACCGATGGTACGCCGCGACAAGCCCAACATTCTGATGTCGCACAACCCCAATGCGTTCAATCGCGCTGCGGAATTGGGCATCGAGCTTACGCTCGCCGGCCACACCCACGGCGGGCAGATTCAAGTGGAAATCCTCGACCACCGGCTCAGCCCTGCGCGGTTTATTACGGATTATGTGGCGGGGTTGTATCATCGCCCGATGTTTGCGCCGGCACCCAACGACCGCGCCTCCTCAGCTGGTTCCGCGTTCGAGACGAGTCATGGATCCCTGTTCCCGAACCGCTCTTCTGCGCTGGCATCGATGTACGTGAATCGCGGGCTTGGCACCGTGGGTGCGCCTGTGCGGCTCGGTGTGCCCCCCGAAATCACGCTCCTGACTCTCCGCCGGGCCTAACCGCTCGCATCCGCCGGCGTTCCCTGCTTTTTCCATTCTCGTTTTTGTTCTGCAAGATTTCCGGGAATAAACTCCTCCCAACTTCGGTATACGCAGCGGTACTTATCTACGAGAAATAGGAGCGCCGTGGTTCTTCTTCTCAGTCGGAATCTACTAAGTTCCTTGTTCTCAACTGGCGGCTTATCTTTGGAGATGCAATTCGAGTTGGAATTCAAGTTGCACTGACCCAACCTTCACCCCGCCAAACCGTAATCTGTGGCGATCACATGGGATGTGTTTCGCCGCATAAATCTCTCTCTGGAGGAAAGGATGATTATGAGATTTACAATGAAGTGCCGGAGGCTCCTCGCAATTTCCGCGCTTTCGATATTTATTCTTCCTACTGTAACCTTCGCACAATACCATCGGACAGACTTGGTCTCTGACGCTACGGACCCGGACTTGGTGAACGGCTGGGGCCTGACTCGCTCGGGTGGCAGTCCATTCTGGGTCAGCGACAACATTACCGGTAAGTCTACCCTATACAACGGAGCTGGCCAGAAACAAGGGCTAGTGGTTACGATCCCGCCTGCGCCGGGAACTACCGTCACGGGCTCGCCAACCGGCGACGTTTTTAACATCACCATTGGAAATGCAATGCCTTCGTTTTCTGTTTCGAACGGGGTCAAGTCGGGCACCGCCATTTTCCTGTTCGCTACCTTGGATGGCACCATCAGCGGTTGGAGTCCTGGAGTCGACTTGACGCACGCGCTAATCGCTGCGCCTGCGGACAAATCGAAGACCGGTGCCGTCTACACAGGCTTGGCAATCACCAGCGATGCGTCGGGTGATTTCCTTTACGCCGCCGATAATGGCCCCAACAGTCGCATCGACGTTTTCGACAAGAACTTTACCTTGGTGCGTTCTTTTACCGATCCGGCGATCCATGGTGGCTTTGCCCCTTACGGCATTCAAAACATCGGTGGCAAACTCTGGGTGACCTTCGGTGGCAACAAATCGGCAGCCGGCTTCGTGGACGAATTTGACGCTGCTGGGAACGTTCTTTTGCGGATCACCGGTCCTCTTCATTCGCCTTGGGGGCTCGCGATGGCGCCGGCCGACTTCGGTCCGTTCAGCAACACCTTGCTTGTCGCTAACAATGTTCCCGACGGGCGGATCAACGCTTTCGATCCCACGTCCGGCGCATTCCTCGGCACGTTGCGAGACGCCAACGGCCAGGCCATCGTCATCAACCAGCTTTGGGCCCTACAATTCGGCAACGGCGGAAATGGTGGCCAACCTAATCAGCTATTCTTCACCGCCGGTCCCAATAATTACGCCAACGGATTGTTTGGCATGATCACTGCCACGCCATAAACCGGCTCTGCCAGTATCCTTATCGGTGCCTTGAAGGGCGCGACTGGTAGTTTGGCAAGAACGTCTCCAGAATAAGTTGAAGTAGAGCAGACGGCAGAGACTCCTCGTCTCGGCCGTCTGCTACTTGAAGCGCGCTTTGGTTCGTGCTTTGGCGGCCTGCTCGGGCTTCCCGCTGGACGAAGAAGCCCAGCTGCGTCAGAATCTTCCCTGTGTGCTCCGACTGGGCAGGGGATTCGCATGGATGAAGTCCCGGAAATCGACCGCATCGTCAACCAACTGAACGACCTTCGCGAGCAGGATGGATCGGAGCCAGCCGGCGCCGTCCAACTCGACGCATGGCTCAGGACACTGATTTCTCGCGGCGGAAGCGACCTGTTGCTCGTTGCGGGAGCACCCGCCTGCATCCGTGCTAAAGGCGTGGTACAAAAGATCGAAGCCCGTCCTCTCGATGGCCCTGAAATCGAAGCGGCAGTGCTCCCTGCACTCACGTCTCATGCCCTGGCCCGCTACCGACAGTCTCAAATTTCGGATTCTTCCTATCGCATCTCAGGTCTGGGCCGCTTCCGGATCAACCTGCATCGCGAGCGCGGACGCGCCGCCGCCGCGATTCGCGCCTTGCCGCAAAAGGTGCCCATGCTTCGCGAGCTGAACCTTCCGCCTTCCGTGGAATCCCTCGCGCATCTGCCGCGCGGCCTGGTTTTGATCGGAGGCCCCGCGGGTTCGGGCAAATCGACCACGCTCGCCGCGCTGATCGACGACATCAACCGCCGCGAAGCGCGCCATATCGTCACAATTGAAGATCCCATCGAATACGAACACACTCACATTCGTAGTGTCATCGAGCAGGTCGAGATCGGCACGGACGCGCCGGATTTTCCGACAGCCCTCCGTGCAGCTTTGCGCCAGGCGCCTGATGTTCTCGTGGTGGGCGAGATGCGCGACCCGGAAACGATGCGCATCGCCGTCGCCGCCGCGGAGACAGGCCATCTCGTGCTCTCGACCTTGCACACGATTGACGTTGCCACGACCATCTCGCGCATCTCCGATTCTTTTTCCGATGAGCGGCAAAACACCATCCGCCAGGAATTGGCGATGGCTATTGCCGCCGTCCTCACTCAAATTCTCTTGCCCAGCAAAAGCGGAGAGCGTTTTCCGGCCGCCGAGCTTCTGATGATCGGCTATGGCGCGCGCCAGCACATTCGGCGCAATGCCTTGCAGCATCTCCACCAGGAAATCACCATGACTAAGAAAAAGGGATCGTTCGCGCTCGAGGAATCGCTAGTGCAGTTGATTAGCAAAGGCCACATCGACCGCGACGACGCGCTCCTCTGCGCCATCCATCCCGATGATCTGGACATCCTCCTCAAAACAGGCAGCCGCGGATAAATTCTGCAACAAGCGTTTCCAATCGCTGTGCAGTTCAGGCAAAATACCTGCTCTCAACGAGGGGGGGTCTAATGAACCGCAGAGCATTAGTCGCTTCGATTGTCTTCGCAAGTATTTCCCTGGCTCCAACCGGGACGCACGTTACCGCCGACGAGCAGCCGCTCGCCGGATATTCCGCCGAGTCCTCACACGCCGAGCGGCAGTGGGAAGAAAAAATGCGCGCCATTCCCGATCCAGAAAAAATTCGCGGCTACATGCAAAGGCTTTCCGCGTATCCCCATCATGTGGGGTCTCGGTATGACAAGGACAACGCCGAGTGGCTGCTCGCAAGATACAAAGAATTCGGACTCGATGCTCACATCGAGTCGTTCGACGTACTTTTTCCAACGCCCAAGGAACGCGTCGTCGAACTCGTCGAGGGTGGCCCAAAGTTCGCTGCCACGCTTCAGGAGCCGCCTTTGCCGGTGGATCCGACGTCAAACCAACAGTCCGAGCAGCTTCCCACCTACAACGCATATTCGATTGATGGCGATGTGACTGCCCCGCTCGTCTACGTCAATTTTGGCGTGCCCGATGATTACGAGAAGCTCGAACGCATGGGCGTTTCAGTGAAAGGCGCTATCGTCATCGCGCGCTATTACGGCTCCTGGCGCGGCATCAAGCCAAAAGTCGCGGCGGAGCACGGCGCCATCGGCTGCCTCATTTTTTCCGATCCGCACGAAGACGGGCCCTATCAAGGCGACGTTTTCCCTGAAGGGCCCTATCGGCCGAGAGACGGCGTGCAGCGCGGTAGCGTGGCGGACATGCCTCTCTATTCTGGCGATCCGCTTACGCCGGGCGTGGGAGCGACAAAAGACGCGAAGCGCCTCGACCTAAAAGATGCCCAGACGATTACCAAGATTCCAGTGCTGCCGATTTCTTGGGGCGACGCAGAGCCTCTTCTCGCCTCGCTAAAAGGTCCGATGGCTCCGGCGGCTTGGCGCGGCGGGCTCGGCATCAGCTATCACATCGGCCCCGGCCCAGGCAAAGTTCACCTCAAGGTGAAATCAAACTGGACGCCCCTCCAGCCGCTCTACGATGTCATCGCCAAGATTCCCGGTTCGGTTTATCCCGATGAATGGGTGATTCGCGGCAATCACCACGACGGCTGGGTGAATGGCGCCGAGGATCCGCTCTCCGGCCAGTCCGCGATGCTCGAAGAAGCGCGTGCCCTGGGCGAGCTCCTGAAAGCGGGTTGGAAGCCCAAGCGCACAATTATCTATTGCTCTTGGGATGGCGAAGAGCCCGGTTTGCTCGGCTCAACGGAGTGGGTCGAGACGCACGCAGAGGAACTCGACAAACATGCCGTTATCTACATCAATTCGGACGGCAACGGCCGCGGCTATTTTGGCCTCGGAGGTTCCCACACTCTCGAGAAATTCGTCAATGACGTCGCGAGAGATATTCAGGACCCCGAAACCAAGCTCTCCGCCTGGAAGCGCGAGCAACTCCGCTCCATTGAAGAAGCTCCCGGAGACAAAAAGCAGGAAGTCCGTCAGCGCGCCGATATGCATGCTGGCGCGCTTGGCTCCGGCTCTGATTTCACGCCGTTCCTTCAGCACGTTGGCGTCGCTTCGCTCAACATCGGTTTTGGCGGCGAGGATGGAGGCGGAATCTACCACTCGATTTACGACGATTTCTATTGGTACACCCACTTCAGCGACACGACCTTTGTTTATGGCCGAGCGCTCTCGCAGGCAGGCGGCACAGCCATGATGCGCATGGCCGATGCTGACTTGCTGCCCTTCGATTTCAATGATTTTGCGGAAACGATGCAGACTTACGTCCGCGAGCTGAAAGACTTGTCGAAGAAAATGCAGGATGAAATCCGCGAGCGCAACCGCGAACTCGATGAGGGTGTTTTCACTGCGACGGCGGACCCGAAGAAAACCTATGTTCCGCCGAAAAAAGAAGAAGTTCCACCCTACCAAAACTTCGCGCCTCTCGAAAACGCCGCCGATGCGGTTACGCACGCCGCAGCGGATTACCGCAAGGCGCTGGAACACGTGAATGCCAATGGCGGTGCCGCGCTGGCCGCGGCTTCGGTGGCCGAGGTGAACCGCCTGCTCATCGAAAGCGAGCGTAAATTCATCACGCAGGAAGGCTTGCCGCAGCGCAAATGGTACCGGCATCAACTCTATGCGCCGGGCTTCTACACCGGCTACGCGGCAAAGACGATGCCTTACGTGCGCGAAGCCATCGAACAGAAGGAATGGAAACAAGCCGATGAAGGTGTGGTGGTCGTCGCGAAATGCCTGCAGGATGAAGCAAAGCTGATCGCCGCCGCCGCCGCGAAACTCGCCGCGGCACATTAATCTGCGTTATCGTTAGGGCGCAGCGCGATGCGCCCGCACGGTGGGAGAGACATTCATGTCTGTCTCCCGCCTTCTCCCGGAGGATCGGCGCATGCCGTCCTATAACCTCGCCATCGTCGGCATGGGCAACGTTGCCCGCGCCCTTCTGCGCCTGCTCATTTCAAAAGAAACGGACCTGCGCAGACGCTACGACATTCGCTGGCGGCTCACGGGAGTGGCCACGCGCCGCACCGGCTGGATCGCCGATCCAGATGGTCTCAATCCACTGGCAGCTTTGCACGGCCATTCTCTCATTCAGCACGGAAATACATTGCAACCCCACAACCTGCGCGAGTGGCTCGAAAAAACACGCGCCGACGTACTCTTTGAAGCGACCTCGCTCAATGTGAAAACCGGCCAACCGGCCACTGAGCATTTGAGGACCGCGCTCGAATTGGGCATGCACGCCATTACCGCCAACAAAGGCCCCATCGTTCACGCGTACCACGAACTCAGCGCGCTCGCGAAAGAAAAGAACAGGCAATTTCTCTACGAATCCACGGTCATGGACGGCGTGCCAGTTTTTTCGATGTTTCCGTTTGGCTTGCCTGCTACGGACATTCGCGGTTTCTCGGGAGTTTTGAATTCCACGACGAACGTTGTGCTCACCGAAATTGAAAAGGGCCGTTCGATGGAAGAGGCCGTGAAACGCGCGCAAGCCATGGGAATTGCGGAAACGGATCCGACCGCGGATTTGGACGGCTGGGATTCGGCCGTGAAAGTCGTGGCTCTGGCGATTGTATTGATGGGCGCGAATGTGCGCCTCGAGCAAGTGCAGCGTGCGGGCATTCGGGAGCTTAGCGAAGAGAAAATCCGTTCCGTGCGTGCCGCCGGAATGCGTTACAAACTCGTATGCCGAGCGGAGCGCCGCGGCGACGGCGTGGATTGCCGTGTGCATCCGGAAATGCTGCTAGCCTCGGATCCGCTCGCCAATCTGGAAGGCAGCAGTTCCGCGATTCGCTTCGACCTCGACGTCTTCGGCTTATCGTTCGTCGAGCACAATCCCGGAGTCGAAGCCACGGGTTACGGCCTTCTTGCCGATTTCCTGCGTGCAGTCCGCCAGTAATATCGCTTTGGAATTGCATTCATCCACATCTCACCGCTTGTAGTTCGCAGCATAGTCCGGGAGTGGAATTCCGAGATCGCACTTTTTATCGCGGATCGGCGCAGCAGCAACAGTGCGAAGGGGAATGACACCGGCCCAAACGGGAAGGGCGTAATCGGGGGCGTCGTCCTCTGGCGGGCCGGCGCGAACTTTTGCGGAAGCTTCGGTCAGTGGTAAGCGCAGGATGCTGGTGGCTTTCAATTCTTTCTCATTCGGCTGGCGCGCGTCGTCCCAGCGGCCGGGCAGAATCTTTTCCGTGAACGCGCGTAGCGCTTCGAGTTTTTCTTGCGGCGCATCGACGAGCGTGGCTTTTCCGAGCGCCACAACGGAGCGGTAGTTCATCGAGTGATTGAAAACCGAGCGTGCGAGCACGAGCCCGTCAGCAAGTGTGACCGTCAAGCAGACACTTGCGCTCTCGCTAACACCGCGGAGCATCCGGCTGGCGGCGGAGCCGTGAAAATAAATTGCATCGCCGACGCGCGCGTACAGCGTGGGAATGACAAACGGCTGGCCGTCAGCGGAAAAACCGACATGGCACACAAGCCCTTCATCGAGAATCTTGTGAATGGTTTCGCGGTCGTAGACGCCGCGCTGCGGCTCCCGCACAACGCGCGTGCGCTCGGTCGGCGTGAAGGGTTCGGACACTGAGCACCTCATGGAGAAGCGTGGCGCGGAGCCGGCCGGTTCGCGGCCGCTCATTTGATTTGTAGCCGGCGCCAAAGCGGCATGAGTGAGGAACAACCAATCAAATGCTAACACGGTTGCGCGCGACTTCATCCTCGGCCCGCCCTGTGAGAAACTAACGGTCGGAGAAAACAATGAGCACATCGGTGATGCAGGGAATGGATAGCAAGCCGCTGGATGTCGACTGGGTGAGGGCACAATTCCCGTCGCTCCAATTACAAGTGAACGGCCACCCCGCGGCCTTTCTGGATGGGCCTGCAGGCACGCAGGTGCCCAAGCAAGTGATGGACGCGGTTCAGAACTATTTTCTCTCATCGAATGCGAATACATGCGGGGCTTTTGCCACAAGCCGCAGCAACGACGCCATGATTGCCTCCGCGCGTGCCGCAATGGCCGATTTTTTCAATTGCGATAAAGATGAGGTCATTTTCGGGCAGAACATGACCACGATCGCGTTCGCTCTTGCGCGGGCAATCGGACGCGTGCTTGAGCCCGGCGACGAAATTGTCGTGACCACCTTGGACCACGACGCGAATGTAGCCCCTTGGCGCGCTTTGGAGGAAATGGGCATGGTGATTCGCCAGGTGGACATTCACGAGTCGGATTGCACGTTGAACCTCGAAGATTTGAAGCACAAGATCAACGCGAATACGAAGCTGGTCGCCGTCGGATACGCCTCGAACGCCGTGGGCACCATCAATCCCGTTGCCGAAATTACAAAGCTCGCCCATCACGTGGGCGCGCTGATGTTCATTGACGCCGTGCATTATGCCCCGCACGGGCCGATTGACGTGCGCGCGCTCGATTGCGATTTTCTGGTGTGCTCCCCGTACAAGTTTTTCGGCCCACACATGGGAACGCTTTATGGAAAGCGCGAGCATCTGCAGCGATTCCGGCCGTACAAAGTCCGCCCCGCACCGGATGCGCTTCCCGATCGGTGGGAAACCGGAACGCAGGTGCAAGAGTTGATCGCAGGAATCGGCGCAGCGGTGGATTACCTCGCGGAGCTAGGTAGGCGTTGCGATCCTGCAGCAAAGGATCGGCGCAGCGCGCTGCTGGCAGCTTACCGCGCGACGCGCGAATACGAAATGACACTGCTCTCACGCTTGGTCGAAGGACTGCTCGCGATTCCCGGTCTGAGATTTTTCGGCATTAGCGATCAGAAGCGGTTCGACAAGCGTTGCTCGACGGTTTCTCTGCGGCTGGCCAATCGCCCGCCCACGGAAGTGGCGGCGTTCCTCGGCGAGCGTGGCATCTTCGCCTGGGACGGAAATTACTACGCGCTCAACTTAACCGAGCGGCTTGGCGTCGAAGCCAGCGGCGGCCTGCTGCGAATCGGACTCGTTCATTACAACACCGCGGAAGAAGTAGACCGCCTCCTCGCGGCGCTAAGGGAGATTGCCGCGAACTAATCTATGGCCAAACGACCAAAGCCTATTGTTCTGACAGTGCTGGATGGCTGGGGCTACCGTGCGGAAAAAAAAGGCAACGCCATCGCCCTCGCTCGCAAGCCAGCTTACGACGATTTGATGAAGAAATTTCCAAATACGCTAATTCATACCTCCGGTCCCTACGTCGGTCTACCTGAAGGGCAAATGGGCAACAGCGAAGTCGGCCACATGAATATCGGCGCGGGCCGAATCGTCCACATGGACATCACGCGCATCGATCTTCTGATCGCCAACAAACAATTCCAGACCGTGCCGCTCTTTCGGCAAGCGACGGAGCGCGGGCGGCGGCGCCAGTTACATTTGCTCGGACTATTGAGTGACGGCGGCGTGCACTCGCACATCAATCACCTATTCGCACTGCTCGAAATGGCCAAGCAACAAAAAGTCGAGCGCGTCTTTGTACATTGCTTCATGGACGGCCGCGACACCCCGCCAAACAGCGGCCGCGACTACGTGCGTCAGTTGGAGCAAAGAATGCGCGAGCTTGGCGTCGGCGAAATCGCCACGCTCACCGGCCGCTACTATGCCATGGATCGTGACCACCGTTGGGAACGCGTCGAACTAGCCTACCGCGCGGTAGTCTATGGCGAAGCGGAGAAGCATTCGAACGATCCGATAGCCGCGCTCCAAAAAAGCTACGAGCAGGGAGTCACCGACGAGTTCGTGAAACCTATCGTAGTCACAAAAGGTGAAGGCGCTTCAGCCTCCCCAGTCGGGACGATTCACGATGACGACGCCGTGATCTTCTATAACTTCCGCGCCGACCGCGCCCGCCAAATGACGCGCGCCTTGGTCGAGCCGGGCTTCGACAAAATCACCGATCCGAAGCGCCCCCAAAATCTTTTCTTCGTCGCGATGACCCAGTACGACAAAAACTGGCCCTGGCTAAAATACGTGATAGCTCCAGAAAAATTGGAACACATCCTTGCGCAAGTTTTCGAAGAGCTGCAATATAAGAATCTCCGTTGCGCCGAAACCGAAAAATACGCCCACGTCACCTATTTCTTCAACGGCGGAGTCGAAAAGCCGTTCGGCGGCGAAGAGCGCATCCTCGTCCCCTCACCCAAAGTCGCCACTTACGATCTGAAGCCGGAAATGTCCGCCCAGGGAATCACGGACACGGTCGTAAAAGCCATTGAAAAGGACGATTTCGACGCCATCATCATGAACTACGCCAACGCAGACATGGTCGGCCATTCGGGCAACCTCGAAGCGACGATCAAAGCCGTCGAAGCAGTTGACGCAGGTCTCGCCCAAATTTATCAATCGCTGAAGCCCCGCGGGGGCCTCTGGCTCATCACTGCCGACCACGGCAACGCCGAGACCATGATCGATCCGACCAACGGCGGACCGCACACCTATCACACGACCAACCCTGTGCCGCTCATTCTCGTCAGCGAAAACGATTCTTTGCAACTGAAGCCGGGCGGCTCCTTGCGTGACCTCGCTCCCACGATGCTCGCCGCACTCGATCAGCCGCAGCCCGCTGACATGACTGGCAGCGATTTGCGCATCATCACAAGGCGGTAATATGAGCCTCAGCTACGAACCCGTCTCCAAAAAACCTCCCGAGCCAGGCCAAAATCGCCCGCGTTCTTTCGGCACGATCACAATTCCCGGCACACCCGTCGGTGCAATCGTTTCCGTGGGGCTAGTCGTAATTTGCTGGTTCGCTCTACCGCTCTCGCGCCCTTTCATCGTCGGCACCGGCGGTCTCGGCCTCATTGTCGGCTTACTCCTCTACTGGAAACATCGCGGTCCGCGCGAATGAATCGCACCAAACCAGCCGAAACAAAACTCCTCATCTGCGTCTGGCATCCCTTCACTTACTGGCGCCCGCAGCCCGTGATGCCGCAATCCATCCGCGCGCGCTGGCCAGAAATGCGCGTCGTGCATCTGCCCAACTACGACCTCCTCGCGCAGGAATTGCCCCACACCGATATTTTCGTCGGCTATTCCCTCCGCGCCGAACAGCTCACGCACGCAAAAAAATTGAAGTGGATTCACTCCACAGCCGCAGGCGTCGCGCAGCTGATGTATCCCGAACTCCGCGACTCGGGAATCGTCGTCACCAACCCCAGCGGTGTTTTCTCTCCGCCAATGGCCGAGCACACCATCGGTCTCCTCCTCGCGCTCGCGCGAGATTTCCCCGACTCCACGCGCCATCAAGACCGCTCTCACTGGGGCCAGCAAGACATCTGGGACAAGCCGCAACGCCTCACCGAACTTAGCGGCCAAGTCCTCTTGATCGTCGGTTTCGGTTCGATCGGTCGCGAACTCGCCAAACGCGCCAGCGCGTTCGACCTGCGCGTCTGGGGCGTAACGCGCTCGGGAAAAGGCGACACCACGCACGCCGAAAAAATCGTCCCCGCCTCGCAACTCGAAGAAACTCTGCCACACGCGGATTACGTAGTCATCGCCGCGCCCGAAACATCTGAAACTCGTCATTTGATTGGAGCCGCGCAAATCGCGTGCATGAAGCACGGCGCACGCCTCATCAATGTGGGCCGCGGCTCGCTCCTGGACGAAGCCGCGCTCATCCGTGCGCTCGAAAGTGGCGCCCTCGGTGGCGCGGCGCTCGACGTAGCCTCCGTCGAGCCGCTTCCTCCCGAAAGCCCGCTCTGGAAAGCCCCGAATCTGTTCATCACTCCGCACACCAGCGCCGTAAGCGACCGCCTATGGCAGCGCGAAACGGCTCTCCTCATGGATCTTCTGGAACGCTGGTTTGACGGCCGCGAAATGTTCAACCAAATCGATTTCGCGCGCGGATACTAGATGGCCTAGCAGAGTTAGGAAGCAAACGCGCCGCGTGCCGCTCTCGTTCAAAACAATCTATAACAATCTACGAACAATCAGTCCCCAGCACCGGACTTCTGCGGCTCGTAACCCTCGCGCGCATACACCACCCACTTCTGCTTTTTCCCTTTCTGATCGTGTACCTCAAGCGGGCTCCCATCCGGGTTCACCAGTTCGATTTTCACCTTGTGGAACTTGTTGTCTTTCCCCCCGGTCGTCGGTGTGTACGACAAGCTGTACTGGTGGCGTAGAAACGCAGCCACGTCGTGAAATATCCCTGGAAGTTCCCCGTCGAATTGGGGGAACCATGCATAGCCGCCCGTCAAATTCGCAATCGTCTTCATCTGGTTTTCACCTTGCAAGTAATTCATGTGCGAACCCAGCGCGCCGCGCGATTCGATGAAATTAATGTACGGCTTGTCCAAACCGACGCAAAAAATCGTCACGTCGCTCTGCCGTAACTGCTTCATGGTCTGATCCAAAGTGTGCTTCGAAAACGTGTCCACTCCTGTAGCCAGCAGCAAAATCGATTTCTTGCCCTTCACGTCCTTCATGTCATCAATCGTCTTCAAAACCGCGTCAAAAACGTTGGACTCGCTGAACCCCGGAAAATAAAGATGGTAAATGGCGTTGCGAACCTCATCCTTATTCTGTGTAAAGTCCACTTCGTCGTGGATCTGCATGTCGAACGTTCGCAGCGCCACCCAGTCTTTCTGCTGCAGATTCGGAAGAAAAGCGTCCGCCCAATACTTCGCCTGGTAAGCGAACCATTCGTACAAACCGCGGCTGCTGAATTCCATCAGCATCACAATCGTAATCGGTGCTTCGGTCGGTCCAAAGTTTGTGATGGTCTGTGTCACGCCGTCATCGCTGACTTTGAAATTCTCTTTCTTCAGTCCCGTCAAGATGTCGCCGTGCTGCGTCGTGGCGATCACATCCAGAGTCACCACGGGCACTTCCACCGCGATGCTCACCCCGCCCTGCGGCGCCTGCTGCTGCGGCGTAGCGGGAGCTTGCGGCGGTTTTACAGTCGGCGGTGGCGCGCCGCCTTGCGGACCCGTCGGTGCTTGCGCCATCGCGGGCTGCTCTGCCAGCGGCAAAATAATCACACTCGCAAGAAATGTAAGCAAAACCAAAGAAACAATCGTCTTCATTTCACCCCTCGATTCGCCTTTGAAATCAACCCGCCTGCCCGGCTCTTCTTCCCTCGCTGCCGGTGGTTCCCCGTCGTTTGAAATTACGCAACGCGCTGCCAAGCCCGCGGTCGTGCCCCCACACTGCATGTTAGTATGAAGCGCGCTAACTGCAAAACGTTTGCCGGGCGTGTTACTTTAAATTTGGACCGCATCTAAGACGGAGGAAGTCTTCGTGAATTGGAACCGCAGAATGCACATTTTTGTGCTCGCAGTGGCTGTTTTAACATTCTTGCTGCCAGTGGCCCCGCCTTCAGCCGCGCAGGTCCCATCCACCGCCATGCCCGCCGTCCAGTCCACGCAAACTCCCGCCGGAAATACCGCCGCGCTGGCCAAGGAAGCCGAAGGCTGGCTCGCCAATCTCATCCGCATCGATACCACCAATCCTCCTGGCAACGAGGAAGCCGCCGCAAAATACATTGCCGGGATTCTTACAAAAGAAGGGTTTAATCCGGAACTCTTAGAATTGGCTCCGGGCCGCAGCGCCTTAGTGGCGCGCCTGCGCAGCGCCGCCATGCCGGACCCGGCTCGCGCCCTGCTCTTGGTCGCGCACATGGACGTCGTTGGCGTGGACAAATCCAAATGGACCGTCGATCCCTTCAGCGCCACTGTCAAAGACGGTTACATGTACGGTCGTGGCTCCATCGACGACAAAGGCATGCTTGCCGCCAACCTTGCCGCTTTTATCGCTCTCAAGCGTTCCAACGCCCGCGTCAACCGCGACGTCATCTTTCTCGCCACCACTGATGAAGAGCAAGGCGGCGACGCGAGCATTAAGATGCTCATCGCCAAATACTGGGACAAGTTTGCTGCGGGCTTTGCCCTCAACGAAGGCGGCCGGGTCATCCTGAAGAACGGCAAGGTCGAGTACGTGGGGGTGCAAGCCAGCGAAAAAGTTCCCGTGAACGTCACGGTGATAGCGCGCGGCCCTTCCGGCCATGCCTCCACACCCACCAAGGACAACGCCGTGGTTCACCTGGCTGCCGCGGTCGCCAAGATTGGCGGCTACACCGCGCCCGTCCACTTCACAACCATCGTTCGGCGCTATTTCGAACAACTCGCCCCACTCGAAGACGACGAACTCTCCAAATGGATTCGCTCCCTCGATACTCCGGACCGCGGCGAACACGCCCAGCGCGTCATCTCCGACACCAACCCGCTTTGGAACTCCATGCTGCGCGACACCATCGCTCCCACCATGCTTTCCGCAGGCGTGCGCGCCAATGTGATTCCTTCGGAAGCTCGCGCCATGCTCAACGTCCGCCTTTTGCCCGGTGACACCATCGATGTTTTAGTCGCCGAGCTCAAGAAATTGGTCAACGATCCGCAAATCCGTTTCGAAGTTCAGCCCGATGCCGGCCTGGCGGCTCCTCCTTCTTCGCTGGAGTCCGATTTCTATGCCACAATCACAAAGGCTGCCGGGGAGGAGTTTTCCGGCGCTCCGGTGCTGCCGTTTTTATCGGCTGGCGCGACGGATTCCGCTCAGCTGCGGCTGCACAACGTGCAAGCTTACGGCGTCTCTCCGTTCCCGTTGACCGACGAGGATTCCCGCCGCATGCACGCCGACGACGAGCGCATTCCGCTCGCCTCATTCGACAAAGGCGTCGATTTCCTGGCGCGCATCGTCGCGGAATTCGCTGCCACAAGATAATTAATCCGGAGACCGGCGCGGGTTCTGCCCAGTGGGGGCAGAACGTTGTAGACTCCCTTCCACGAGAAAGCATGGCTTTTCGTCACTCAAAAATCGTCTGCACTATCGGCCCGGCGAGTTGCTCACCCCGCATGATCGGCCGTTTGCTGCAAGCCGGCATAGATGTCGCCAGGCTGAATTTTTCTCACGGTACGCATACCGAGCACGCACAAAATATCGCCGTGCTGCGTGCCGCGGCCGTCGAACTGGAAAAACCAATCGCCATCCTCGCCGATTTGCAGGGGCCAAAGATTCGCACTGGCCCCCTGGCCGGAAGCAGGCCCGTGCAGCTGCGCTCCGGCCAGCGCTTCGTTATTACAACTGCCAAGGTTTTGGGCGATTCCACGCGCGTAAGCACCGTCTTCCACCCGCTCCCGCAGGAAGTCCACCGCGGAGACCGCATCCTGCTTTCAGACGGCTTGATCGAACTGCGCGTCCTACAGGTGCGCAGTCCCGAGGTGATTTGCGAGGTCGTGAACGGAGGAGCCCTTGGCGAGCACAAAGGCATCAATCTGCCCGGAATCAAGCTGCGTGTTCCCGCTCTCACTTCGAAGGACCGCGAAGATCTCGCTTTTGCGCTGAAGCATGGAGCGGACTACATCGCTGTAAGTTTTGTTAGGCGGCCCGAGGATGTGCTTCTCGCGAAATCGCTGGTGCGGCGCGCGGGCAAGAACACGCCGGTCATCGCCAAGCTCGAAAAGCCCGAAGCCATCGAGAATCTGGACGCCATCCTCCGCGCCGCCGATGGCGTGATGGTCGCGCGCGGCGATTTGGGTGTCGAGATGAACCCTGAGCGCGTCCCCGTCGTGCAAAAAACAATTATCGCCCGCGCCCGCCACTTCCGCCGGCCCGTGATCACTGCAACGCAAATGCTTGAATCCATGACCGAAAATCCGCGCCCCACGCGCGCGGAGGCTTCCGACGTGGCGAATGCGATCTTCGACGGCTCCGATGCCGTCATGCTCTCCGCGGAAACGGCCTCGGGAAAATATCCTGTCGAAGCTGTCAGCATGATGGCGAGCATCATCGAAGAAGCGGAAGCCAGCGATTGGGGCTCGCCTCCGCGCGTGCCGCTGGAAAAGCTGAAGGTCGCAGAAACCGTTGCGGAACTTGTGTGCCACGCTTCGCGCGAACTGCACATGAAGCTGATCGCCGTCTTCACGCACAGCGGCTTCACTGCCCGGCTCGTTTCCTGTTATCGCCCAGCAGTTCCCATCATCGCGTTCTCGCCTGAAGCCGGGACGCGCCGCCGCATGGCCCTGATCTGGGGCGTCATGCCGCGCCATATCCCCGATGTCCGCAAAATCGATGGTCTCGCGGCCATCGCCGAAAAACGCTTGCTCGAAGAACGCCTCGTCCGCAAAGGCGATGTCATCGGCATCGTCGCAGGCACACCCATGGGCATTCGCGGCACCACAAACTTCATGAAGTTCCACGTCATCGGCGGCCCGGCGTAACGGGATTTTGCTTTTTCAAGCTGGCGATGACAGACAATTGAGAGAACGGAGATAGAAGAGAGTTTAATTGACCCAGCGGTCTGGACGCGAAGGCGGTTCGTTTTTGTGTTTGCTAATGTAGACGTCGAATCGCTTGCGGTTGCGTTTGTGCTGCCAATCCGAAACGCTGTTTCGCACGCTGTACAAAAAAGATCCGCGCCGCAAATAAATATACCCCACCAGCATCCCGCCCAGATGGCAGACGTGTGCAACGGCGTCGCCGCCCGATCCAAGCGTGCCGAAAAACTCAATCGCGCCCATGACTGCGACGTACGGCCGCATGGGAATCGTCACCGGCAAAGGGAAAAGCCAAATGCGCCGGTCCGGAAACAGAATTGCGTTGGCCATCAAGATTCCGAAAATCGCGCCTGAAGCGCCGATCGTCGGAATATCCGACGGCCTGTGGCCCCACAACAGAGGAGTTACTTTCACCAGAATTTCTATGAGGCCCGCGCCGACTCCGCACAGAAAAAAGAAATTCAGAAAACGCTTTTTCCCCCAAACGAGTTCCAACTCGCGGCCAAACATCCACAGAAAAAGCATGTTGATTAGTAGGTGGAACAAGCCGCCATGAAGGAAAATGTAGGTGAACGGTTGCCATAGCCTCAGGGCCGGGATCGGGCCGAGGGCGACAAGTCCGAAGAAGTGGTTCACCCAAGAGGAGGCGTTCAGGCCCAGGAAGAGGTCGATGAGCGTCTGGACCAGGAAGACGCCGGTGCAGATGAGCACGAGGAGCTTGACGCCGGGCGTGATGAATCCGCGCCAATCGAAGTTGTAGCGGCGGGCGCGGAACGCAGTTCCCATAGATTAAGTTTACGGCGTTGGAATGCGCGCGTCAAAGTCGCGTTTTGGCGGCAATTCCTGACTTCACGCGTTTTCACTCGCGCTACTCACTTCATTTCCGGATTCGAGTTTGAGTTTTTTGCCTTCGGTCGGCTCCTTAGCTTAGTTTTTTGCGGGCGAAATGGAAGAGCGAGGCGGCTAACAGGACGAACATCACAACGCCGAAGAGCGACTGGAGATGGGTCGGCAGAGGCGTTTGATCGTTCGGGCTGAGCCAGGGCCATAGTTTCGGGCCTAGGGCGAAAAGGTCGGGACGCCAAGGCAGATTAAGGAGGCGGCCGAACCAGCCGGGGACGTGCGTGGCGATTTCCGGGTCCTGGAAAAGATTGATGATGATGCCGAGCAAACCGAAGACACCTCCAGCGGCAATCAGTCCGCTGGAATAGAGCGCACCGGGGCTGGCTTCGCCTTCGTCTTTCTTCTCTTTGGAAGTGGCTTCGACGAACAGGCGGACTAGGCCGCCTGCAAACATAGTCGCCGTTGTGGCGATCGAAAGATAGGAACCGACGGCAAAGGCGAGCGAGCGCACGCCGAGAATTTCCACGGCGATGACTAGAGCGACGCCCATGAGAACGAGGCGCCAGGGGAGTCTCTGGTTGAGAATGCCGTTAATGACCGTGGCCATGAGGCGGGCTTGCGGAGCGGGAGCTTTGTCGCTGCCAATGCCTTGCGCCCACTGGAATTCGATTTGTTTTGTGTCGCTGTCGTAAAGATATTCGCCGTCGGGGATGACGCCGGAGCTGAGCGCGTTGATCAGCGTGTAGCTCTTGCCGCGATAGATGAAGCCGTCCCTTTCGATCTTCGCGCCAGAGGGAAGCCCGGCGATACTTACGGGAA